>Ga0123353_10002174_pt1 | contig 24238 bp, 21 predicted proteins | sample TergutLab28metaG_3_FD_92763 | JGI IMG/M metagenome (GOLD analysis project Ga0123353, IMG submission 92763) | Labiotermes labralis P3 segment gut microbial communities from Petit-Saut dam, French Guiana - Lab288 P3 | ecosystem: Host-associated > Arthropoda: Insects > Digestive system > Gut ... | reverse complement strand
TTGGGCTCGCTGCTCCGCTGTAATCCTGACTCCGCTCTTCGAACTCTCACCCGAAAAATCACAGGCAACCACAACTACCAGTAAACCGAAAATTGCGAGTGAAATAAAAACTGCTTTCTTCATGTTTAACGAATTTTTAAGGGTTATCAAAACATATCCTTGCAAAGATAATCTTTTTATGAAAAACAAAACAAATTAATACAATACATGTGCGTTACCGCACCAGTCCTTTAAGTCCTTGTGACATAACGAGTTGCGAGATGCCGCGACTGACGATGAACATCACGAAAGCGAGCCATAACGCCGTAGGGCCTAAAATGCCGACAAACGAGTAGAACAGCGCGAAGAATACGAGCATCGAGATGAACATCGAGTTGCGCAGGATGCGTGTCTGCGTCGCACCGATGAAGATGCCGTCCATCAGGAACGGCGCGAAACCCGCCAGCGGCACTACGATAATCCACCCTATATACTGTCCTGCAACCTCCACGATGCCGGGCGAGGAGTCGAACAAAGTGATGATGTCGCGCCAGAAAAACGCGAACGCAAGCACGAAAAACACGGCGATACCCGCGCTCCAACGGAACATCAGCGCGATACTGTGCCGCAGCGAAACCTTGTCGCGTGCGCCCACGAACCGCCCGACCAGCGCCTCGGCCGTATAGCCCATGCTGTCCTGAATATAGGAAAATAGAGTGAACAGATGGATCAGGACGGCGTTGGTGGCGTAGATCGTGAGGCTGAACGAGCTCGAAATGAACGGGAAGAACGTATAGACCAGATTGTTCATCAGCCCACGCAGGAAAATATCTTTATTCACGTCGAAAAAACGGCCGAAAGCGCTACGCTGCATCGCGGCGCGCAGACTGATATATGCCGTGAAACGCCGATAGAGCCTCCACCACAGCACAACGGCCAGCACAAGTCCCAAATATTCGGCCACGAGAATCCCCCATGCTATGCCCTCGATACCCATGCCTAAGCGGTAGACGAACGTGAATCCGAACACGATGCTCAGCACGTTTATCGAGATGGCTATGACCATCGGCGTGCGCGTATTCTGCATCCCGATCATCCACCCCTGAATGGCGAACTGCGTGATGGTTGCCGGCATAGCCCATACGCGTATAAAAAAATACTGAGCGGCCATAGCGCTGACCTCCTCGCGCCCCAGCAGTTTTATTCCCACTCGCCCGATCGGGTTCTGGAATATCAGCAGCAGCATCGCGATGCCCAGCGCCACCACGAGGGCTCGCACCAGGATATTCCCGCATTCGGCGAAGTCGCGCGCACCGTAGGCCTGCGCCGTCATGCCGCTCGTGCCCATGCGTATAAAAGCGCAGTTCCAGTAGACGAACGACAGGATGGTCGCCCCTGCGACGACGGCGGCAATGGCGGTCTCGCTCCCCAGCCCGCCCGCGATCATCATGCTGATCAGGGCCAGCAGCGGGATCGTGACGTTGGAGATCATGTTCGGGATGGCGAGCCGAAGTATGCGTTTATTCATGCCGGTCATAGCGGCGACAAAGATAGCATTAATTGTCATTCCGCACACAAAGCGATTTGCGGTCTGCGAACCGGCAGGGGCTTTTGCGTCTTTTTTGCGGAAAGCCCGCGTCTCGCCGCTGCCCCATGCGGCAAGACGCTACATTTTATTTCGCGTCCTTTGCCGGCGGCGTGCCGAAACCGCATGATATTTTACAGTCTGAAAATCCTCTCGGCGGTGCGTGTCGTGGTGTCGGCGACAGTATCGGGGGATACCCCGTAGATTTCGGCCACTTTGCGGCAAATTAGCGGCAGATAGGCGCTTTCATTGCGTTTGCCGCGATGAGGAATGGGCGGCAGGTAGGGACAGTCGGTTTCCAGCACGATGTCACTCAACGGGACACGCCCGAGCAGTTCGGTCAGTTCGCTGTTTTTGTAGGTCACCACGCCGCCGATGCCGAACACCCAGTCGCCGCAATCTTTTATGCGCTTATAATCACTGTAAGAGCCTGAGAAAGCGTGCATTACACCGCGCAGAGCCTGCCCGCGCCGACCTTCTAAAACTTCGACCATTTCGGGCCATGCGTTGCGCGTGTGCACGGCGAGCGGCAAACCGTAGCGCACAGCCATATCTATCTGGGCTTCGAACGCTTCGCGCTGCTCGCGTGCCCAATCTTTGCTCCAATACAAGTCCAGCCCTGCCTCGCCGACGGCATAGAACCGCGACACTCCCTGCGGCGGCGATTGTAAATAACGCTCCACCAGCTCCAACTCCTGCTGCCAATGCGGATTGTCGTTCACGGACGTGGGGTGCAGACCGATCATGGGCAGACACGCATCGGGATATTCGCGCGCAAGGGCAAAAAGGGTGCTGTGGGAGCGTGAGTCTATGGCGGGCAGCATCGTGCGGCGCACACCGGCCGCAACGGCGCGTTCCAGCACCTCGCGCCGGTCGGCGTCGAACGCGCGGTCATATACGTGCGAATGGGTATCGATAAGGTTCATTTCGGATATTCATAATTATTTTGCAAAAATACGATTATCTTTGTACGTTATATCCAAACCCTGGCGTTTGTTAATCACGAAAATGAGCAGAGAGCAGAGGAAAACATTAAGAAATGCCGTTGCATATATTACTGCGACGCTGTTTTTCTGTGCCGCGATGCTTACCAACTGCGCGCGGCCGATGTCGCCGACGGGCGGGCCGAGAGACACGCTGCCGCCGGTCGTTCTGAGGATGACGCCCGAAAACGGCACGCGCAATTTCGATGCTCACAGAATTACCATCGAGTTCGACGAATATGTGCAGCTGCGCAATCTCTCACAGGAGTTCTTCACTTCGCCGAGTATGGCGACCAAACCGTCGGTGAGGCTGCGGCGGCGCGGCATCAGGATAACACTGCGCGATACGCTGCGCGAGAACACCACTTATGCGCTGAATTTCGGCAGCTCGATTTCCGACCTTAATGAGGGCAATCCGTTGACCGGACTGCGATATGTTTTTTCGACCGGGCCGCAGATAGATTCGATGATGATGTCGGGCTACACGGCCGATGCACTGAAAGGCGACAGTGTGAGCAAGACGTTCTTATGGTTCTTCGATGCGGCGCTGGATTCCATCCCCGCTCACGATTCGACGATGTTCAGGAATCCGCCCGAAGTCATCGCACGTGCCCAGAATAACGGGATTTTCATAGCTGAGAACCTGAAACCGAAAGATTACCGCATCTATGCCGTGCAGTCGGCGACCAACAACAGTACGAATTATACGCCCGGCAGCGACAAGGTGGGCATTCTGGACGGGGTCTACAATCCGGCGCACGGGCTGCCCGATTTCGAGGTGTGGTTCGACACCACGCGCCGCTATGAGGTCGCCGACCCGCAACTGTATTTCCGCATGTTCACCGAAACACGCATGCCGCCGCAGGATTTGCGCACGGCCGAGCGGCCCGCCCAGCGCCGCGCGATGCTCCGTTTCGCCGCGCCTTACCCCGTGATAGAACGCCTGACGTTCAGCAACATAGACTCTTTGCGCGTGATACGCGAGTACCTCAAACCCACGCGCGATTCGATCGCACTGTGGTTTGACATTCCGGCGACGGAGCTGCCCGACACGATACGCGGCGAAATAACATACCTGCGCCCCGATTCTTTGGACATGCTCGTGCCGCAGACGCAGGAACTGCGTCTGTCGTGGCGACTGGTCGAAACCCGTCAGCAGCAGCGCGAACGCGAAAGGCTCGAACAACAGATCGCGGAGGCGCTGGCCGAAGGGCGCGAACCTCCCGAACAACCTGAGGAGCAGAATCCGTTCGGGTATAAATTCGAGGGCGGCAACACCGTGAACCCGCGCAAGGGGCTGAGCATCGAGTTCGACTATCCGCTCGCGGCGCTCGACACCGCCGCCATAGCGCTCACGCAGGGCACGGGCGAGGATATGCGCACGGTGGCGTTCCGGCTGAGGCGCGACACGATGAACCTGCGGCGCTATGCGTTCGAGGCACAGTGGAATGCGGGCGAGCAGTACCAGATAACCGTAGCGGCGGGCGCATTCCGTGATATTGCGGAGCAGACCAACGATTCGATAGGACACCGGTTCAGCATCATGGACCCCATGCAATACGCGCGCATCGATGTTCACGTGGAGGGCAAAACGCCCGAAAGCAGCTATATCCTGCGTCTTACCGACGAGCAGGGCAACCGCATACTCGACGAAATACCCCATGCGCGCACGGGCGTACACATGTTTCATTTTGTCTCGCCTAGCAAGGTGCGTCTGATGGTGATCGAGGACATGAACGACAACGGCGTGTGGGATACGGGCAGTGTTGTCGAACGCCGCCAGCCCGAACGCGTCGAAACTTATATGCGCGCGCCGGACGATCCCGCGATCGAAACCAAAGCAAATATGGAAATCGAGATAAACCTCGATATGAACGAGCTTTTCGCGCCCGTTTCGATCGAGGACATACGCGAGCGTCTTCGCCGCGAGGAGGATGCGCGCCTGAAACGCCTTGCCGAAGAAACTGCCCGTCGTCGCGAACAGCAAAGCAGGCAACAGCAGCAGCGTCAGCAAGGCGGAGGTTTCGGTATAGGTTCGGGCATGGGCGGTATGATGCAGGGCGGCGGGATAGGATTTTAAAACACATGCGCGTGTGCAGCAGTGACAACAGATATAACATGAAAAGAACAGTTAGGCATATAACACTCATAGCGATATTTCTGGTTGCGTGTACGGCGGGTGTGCAGGCGCAGCACTACTTTGGCATGCGTGGCGGATATGGCACGGGGTCGGCACGCCTCGAACCGGAGCGGGGATTCGAGAACGAGTCGGTCGGCGGGATGTTGTCGGGTGGAGTAGGGTGGAAATACTACTCGTCGGAGGCGTTCGTCGGAGGCGTGGCGGCGGATATGCTGTATATGCAACAGGGCTTTCGGACGGTGACGCGCAACTACGAGACGGGCGATCGGGTGACGGGCTATGAGCGGCACGTGAACACTGTGATGATGCCCATTTGCTGGCAGCCACATGTTTATATGCCCGGCCAGCGACTGCGGGTATTCCTAAATGCGGGCGTGACATTTTCGTATGTGTTGGACTCGACGGAGACCGATATTACATACGTCGACGGTGTGCAGACTGCGCGCGTAACACGCCCCTATACAATGACGCTCACGCGCGACAATAGGTTCGGATATGGGCTGTGCGGCGGCGGCGGCATGTCGTGGTCGGCGGGGCGGCTCGAAATTTTCGGCGAAGCGCGCTTTTATCTGGGCTACTCGGATATTCTGAAAAACCGCAATAAGAACGAAACTAACCCGCACATGCGTTCGCCGCTCGACGGGCTGCAACTCTCGGCGGGCGTATTCTGGCGGCTCGGCAGCGGCGGCATAAAATCGGCACAGGGACGGCGTAATTAGATAAACGATGGAAAGTACACGACAGCTCAAAGTAGCGCGACAGATACAAAAAGATATCAGCGATATCATCTCGAAGGAATGCGCGGGGCTGTTACCGGGCGTGATGGCATCGGTGACGGTGGTGCGCGTAAGTCCCGATCTGGGCTTTGCGAAGGTCTATTTCAGCATCTTTCCGTTCGGGCGGAGCGCCGAGGCGATGGCGGCACTCGAACGTAACTCATGGATGATCCGCAAAGCGCTTGCCGCACGCGTTAAACACCAATTGCGGCAAGTCCCCGAACTCGCATTCGCGCTCGACGACTCGCTCGAATATATCGAGAATATCGATGGATTGCTGAAAGAATAAAATCATAAATTATGGAAATATTAAAATTCGACGATGTAGCCGACAAAATCATTACTATTCGGGACGAAAAAGTTGTTCTGGATAGTGATGTCGCCATGCTGTACGGTGTTGAGACAATGCGTATAAACGAGGCGGTAAAAAACAATCCCGATAAATTTCCGGAAGGGTATGTAATTGAATTGAAAAAAAGAGAGAAAATGGAGCTTATCGAAAATTTCGATAACCCCAAAGTAAAATTCTCTCCGGCACTCCCTAAGGCTTTTACCGAGAAAGGTTTGTACATGCTTGCAACCATTCTCAAAAGTCCGCAGGCTACGCAAACTACCCTTGCCATCATCGAAGCCTTCGCTCAGCTCAGGGAGTTGCAAAGAACCGTCGCAGAGCTATCCGAAGCGCCCGATGAGTCTCAGCAAAAATCGCTTATGCAGAAAGGCGGGGATATTATTGCCGAAATTTTGGGCGACGAACTGAAAACATCGGACACCGAGACGAGTATCGAACTCAACTTCGCCGTATTGAAATTCAAGCATACTATTAAACGCAAATAGAAAACCTGCATGAATCGCCGCCTTGCGTCGTTATTTGCCCGTAGATATCTGTTTTCGCCGAAGTCGCATTCGGTGATAAATATCATATCGTGGGTAAGCGCGCTGGCCATCGGTATCACAGTGGCGGCGATGGTGATTCTGCTGTCGGTTTTCAACGGTTTCGACGGGCTGATCCGTCAGATGTACACGGAGTTCGACCCCGATATTGCCATCACGCCGTCGCAGGGCAAAATTTTCGAACACGGCCTGCTCACGCGCGAACAACTACTTGATATAGAGGGAGTTGCGCAGATGTCGTTCGTGTTGGAAGGGCAGGCGCTGCTGCGCTATCGCGACCGTCAGAAGGAGGCTATGCTGCGCGGTGTGGATGAATACTACGCAGAGGTTGTGCCGATCGAGGGTATGGTGAGCGCAGGCGAATTCCGTCTTCAATTCGGCGAGTTGCGGCAGGCGCTGGTGGGCGAGGGCTTGGCATATAACCTGGGACTGAATATCAATCTGTTAGACCCGATCAGGGTGTATGTTCCGCGTCGCGGGAGTTTCAGCGTGCTCGTACCTGTGGACAGCTACCGCACGGGGACGGTCTACCCTTCGGGGCTTTTTATGCTCGATGCCGAGACCGACGGACAATTTATCATCGCCTCGCTGGAATTTGTGCAGGAATTGTTGGATTATCCCGACGGATTTTCGGCGGTGTTCGTGCGCACGACGGCGGGCGTTTCGCCGCGCAGGGTGCAGGCGGCGTTGCGCGAGACGCTCGGCGAAGGCGTGACAGTGCTCACGCGCGCCGAACAGAAGGCGTCGCTGTATGCCATTATGAAGTACGAAAAATGGGGTATCTTCCTGATAATCTTCATGGTAATGGTCATAGCGTCGTTCTCGATAGTGGGGTCGCTGGCGATGCTCATTATCGATAAACGTGCCGACATGCGCACCATCGTGGCTATGGGGGGCAGCATGGGGTTCATACGCGCGATCTTTGTGCGCGAGGGAATGCTGGTGGCGGTGACGGGAGCGGCGGCTGGAATGGTGTTCGGCCTGCTGGTGAGCCTTGCGCAGCAGATATTCGGGATAATAAAGATTCCGGCGCAGACGTTTCTTGTAGACAGTTACCCCGTTGTAGTCCAGGCATCGGATTTACTGCTGATAGCGGTGGCATTCACGGCGGTGAGCTATCTGATCGTGCGGTTCACGGTCGTAAGGATGATACCTGTCAAAACACGATGAAAAGGATTATATATATAGCATTATTGCTTGTGGCGGCACTCGGCGCAGGGTGCTCGCGCGCGAAGAATATCCCGCGCAGCGAGCTTGCCGAGATATTCAAGGACGCGTATCTTGCGAACGCCTATCGGCAACAGAATCCGCAGATCGAGTTCGACAGCATCGATATGTACGGCCCTGTCCTTGCGCGCTATGGCTACACGGTGCGCGATCTGGAATACACGGTCGAGCGCATCTCGCGGCAGAAGAGCCGTAACCTGTCGGACATTGTGGAGCGTGCCATAGCCGAACTGAAACGCGAGTCGGAGTGGCTTACGGGACGCGTGGCGGTGCTTGACACGGTGGATGCCCGCGTGGCGCGGATGATGATGGACACGGTGCTGTTCGAGCGGCGCATCATGGCTACGGAGATTGCCGACACGGCGCATCTGAAAATCGTGATTCCGCTGCGCGAGGGGGCTTATGTGGTGAATTACATCTCCGTGACCGATACGCTGGAACAAAACGCCGGAGTGCGCATCGTGGGGCAGGTATTAGATACGCTCGGCACAAGGCGTCACATCTTTTCACAGCCCGTGATCACGGGTTCGCGCCGCCGCCCCAATGCGCCGCACAGGTTCGAGACCACGCCTGCCGATTCGATACTCATACTCACGCTGGGGAACTATCCTTCGCAGAATATGCGCCGGCCGCATCTGACGGTCGATTCGCTCGAAGTTCTGTTCTTCTTTCCGCCTCAGGCGGCTCTCGACTCGCTGATGCGGACGCTGCCGTATTACCCCGAATATTTGAGATGAATCGGCGCAGAAGAATCGCCGCGCACTGTGCGCTGATGCCTGAGGGCTTGATGGAGTGGCCGTTGGTGACGCTCGACGGCGATGGCACGGTCGTTGCGGTGGAGCGGTGCGAAGGCGTTGATTCACATTACGGTACGGAATTTTACAGCGGTATGTTGCTGCCCGGCATGGTGAATGCCCATGCGCATCTCGAACTGTCGTACCTTCGCGGGCGGATTGCTGAGGGTGGTGGTTTCGTGCGGTTTGCCGAGCAGCTTACGGAGGCGCGCTACGGGTTCTCTCGCGAACAAATGGAGAGTGCGGCGGAATTTTGGGACGCGCGTATGTTCGCAGATGGCGTGTCGGCGGTTGGCGATGTGGCGAACAGCGACGTGACGTTCGGACTGAAACGCCGTAGCCGCGTGCGTTATCATACTTTTCTGGAAACCTACGGTCTCGCGGCACAACCCGATGATCTCGCGCCGTTGCATGCCGAAGCCGCTCGGTGCGGCATCTCGTCGAGTCCTACTCCGCACTCTACATATTCGCTCGGCGAAGCGGCGTTCGAGCGGGCCGTCGATGCATCCGACGGACTTCTATCCGTGCATTTTATGGAAAACCGCGAGGAGGCGGAACTCTTTGAGCAGCGCGGCAGGCTGTATGAATGGTATGCGGGGCGCGGACTGCCGGTGGATTTCATCGGACGCTATGCATCTCCCGCCGATCGTATCATCCGCTGCGTGCCGCCGTCGAGGCGTATCTTGCTCATTCACAATACTTTTATCACTCGGGAGGACGTCTCTGCGTTGGCTGCCCATTTCGGCGACGGTCTGACTTTCGTGCTCTGCCCGCGCTCGAACCGTTATATAAACGATGCCGCGCCTCCCGCAAAAATGCTTTTGGAGGCCGGTGTACGTGTGGCTCTGGGAACAGATTCTCTTGCCTCGAACACATCCCTGTCGATGCTCGACGAGGTTCGTGTGCTGTGCGAAGAGGGTGGGGTATCGTTGCTGACCGCGCTTGGGTGGGCGACGCTTGCGGGTGCACAGGCGTTGGGGGTCGATGAGCAGTTCGGTTCGCTGGAAGCCGGCAAGCGTCCGGGCATCGCACTGTTGGAGGGCGTCGATCGGGCGACAATGAGCCTGAAACCGGAAGCTAAGGTAAGGCGGATAGTGTAGGGTCGGCTCAGGCAAATTCTGTCATGCGGCAGGCCGGAAAACACGCGCATGTGTTTTGCTAATTCCGAAAAAATCCGCAACTTTGCATGTCAATAATAACCTATTAATTTAAGCAAGCTATGAGACTTACAACAATTTTCCGAAAAATCACATTATTCGCCGTAGTCGCGACAACCGTTCTCGCCACCGCCTGTATGGACAAACTCGAAATACCGCCCATAAGCATAAGCCGCTCCGTTTTCCACGTCGTGCAAACCGGCGATGCACAGTTTCGTCCTCACATCGGATTCCAATGGGACGGCATAGAAGCGCTGGCGACGGCCGAAATAAAGTGGGACGGCGAGTTGATGAACGCCGAAGTGATAAAGCAGGCGCGACTTTGTTTTATCGATCCGTTTGAGTATCAGGTCAGTTCGCTCACGGAACTTAACGGGAGGTATTCGATGAACCCGATCGGGGAGAAAGGCGCATCGTGGTTTTGCGACGATTACGTATTCAGTTTTACGGGCGACGAGGCTATGGACGAGGTACAGGTCGTGGAGTTCAAGTATGAGGACAGCCGCCTGCACGTTACGTTCAACGCCGTCGAGAACGCAACCGGCTATGGATTTTACATTCAGGCTATGCCCGGAAACACTCTGCAACCTTACCCGACGGCGTTTAATATGTTTGTCTCCGTCGCTCCCACAGTTTCCGGTTCGGGAAAGCTCACGGGCAGCATCAGCTTTAATCCGGCGTATGCCATGTACGGCGTCGAGCAGTTTCGTATCACTCCATACGCCATGAATTTTACTCCCGATACGTCGAACAGGGTATTCCGCATGGGCAACATAGCGCCGGGCACTCTCGATGCATCGCAGCAGAACACGACGGTTGTTTGGCGCGAGGAGACGCCGGAAGAATAATAACATGATATACAACAAGGACGACCGGTTCGACGAAGAGGTAATAGCGCGATTGGCGGAGCATTACTCCGCCATAATCGGGCTTTTGGGCGAAGACGTGTCACGCGAGGGGCTGGAAAAAACTCCTGAGCGGGTGGCGAAGGCAATGGCGTTTCTCACGCAGGGGTACGGCCAGGACCCGCGCGAGATCATACTCTCGGCGCGGTTCAAGGAGGATTACCGTCAGATGGTGATCGTAAAGGACATAGAGCTTTATTCGCTGTGCGAACACCACATGCTGCCATTCAACGGCAAGGCGCACGTGGCCTATATTCCGAACGGGTACATTACCGGGCTGTCGAAGATCGCGCGCGTGGTGGAGGCATATGCGCGGCGGTTGCAGGTACAGGAACGGCTTACGGTGCAGATACGCGACTGCATCCATGAGGCGCTGAATCCGATGGGTGTGGCGGTGGTCATAGAAGCGAGCCACACGTGTATGCAGATGCGCGGGGTGCAAAAGCAGAACTCTGTCACCACGACATCGGCCTTTACCGGTGTGTTCCTGTCGCAGATGCGCACACGAGAAGAGTTTATACAGTTGATAGGAAGTAATTTGAGATAGTATCACGGCCGGCCGCCTCAGGCCGGTTTTTTTGTCAGGCGCATTGTCAGGCGTGTAAATTTGTTGAGCACATATATAAAACAGAGAGAGAAATGAGCGGATTTTTCGGATGTATTTCAGGGCGTGATTGTGTCGCCGATGTTTTCTATGGCACTGATTATCACTCGCATCTGGGTACGAAACGTGCAGGAATGGCATTCTGTGACGGGCAGAATTTCATGCGGTCGATCCACTCGTTGGAGAACGCATATTTTCGCAATAAGTTCGAGGACGACCTGCCACGATTCGCAGGTTCGCACATGGGCATAGGAGTGATCAGCGATACCGAGTCTCAGCCGATTACGCTCACGTCACACTTGGGGCGATTCTCTTTGGTGACTGTTGCGCGTATCGATAATATTGCCGAACTGACGCAGGAACTTCTCGACCGGAGAGTGAATTTTGCCGAGCTTTCGGGCGGCGAAATTAATGCAACAGAGCTGGTGGGCATACTGATCTCCACTGCCGGTTCATTTCGCGAGGGCATCGAACTTGTTCAACAAAAGATTAAGGGGTCGTGCTCGATGATGATTCTTACGGAAAGCGGCATCTATGCCTCGCGCGATAAGCTGGGGCGCACGCCGGTGGTCATCGGGCGCGATGCCGACGGGTTTGCGATAGCGACCGAAACCTCGGCGTTCGCAAATCTCGGCTATACGTTCTACACCGAACTCGGGCCGGGACAGACCTGCCTGGTGACGTCCGACGGCCTCACGGAGGTCACGCCCGCGCTGAAACGCAAGCAGATATGTGCGTTTCTGTGGGTGTATTACGGCTATCCGTCGTCGTATTTCGAGGGGGTGAACGTCGAGGAGGCGCGCTATCGAAACGGTTGTCTGCTCGGCGAGCGCGACACCGAGACTACCGACATCGACCTCGTGGCAGGCATCCCCGATTCGGGTATAGGTCACGCCATCGGCTATTCGAACTGTAAGCAACGTCCGTACAAACGCGCTTTTGTGAAATACACGCCCACGTGGCCGCGCAGTTTTATGCCTTCGAACCAGGAGTTGCGCAGTCTGGTGGCCAAGATGAAACTCATTCCGAACGAGGCGCTGATCCGCGACGCGAGCATGGTGTTGCTGGACGATTCGATAGTTCGCGGCACACAGCTCAAAGACAATATCGTAAAACTCGTCGAGACCGGAAGCCGTGCGGTGCATATCCGCGTTGCCAGCCCGCCGCTGATCTATCCGTGCGTTTTCATCAATTTCTCGGCCTCGCGCTCGAAATTCGACCTCATCACGCGACGTATAATCGCGCGTTTGGAGGAGTGCGACGAGGTTTCGGATGCCGTGCTGGCCGAATATGCCGATCCCGACAGCCCGTGCCACGCCGCGCTGGTCGAAGCGATGCGCACGACAATAGGCGCTGATACATTGCAGTTTCAGCGGTTAGAAGACCTGGTGACCGCCATAGGCCTGCCGAAAGAACAGCTCTGCACGCATTGCTGGGATAATTCCTCGTATTTTTAATAGGAACTGCCGCTTTCGATCTAAAAGCGGCAGTTTTGTTTGGGGTCTGTCACTGCGGACTTGACCCGCAATCTTTGTTACATTGTCATTGCGGACTTGATCCGCAATCTTCGGCTCACAGGCCGCAATGACGGTTATCCGGCAGACTGAAAGACACACACGCGTGTGTTAGCTCTTCTCGCCGTAGGCCAGGTCGCCTGCATCGCCGATGCCCGGAACGATGTATGATTTGACCGTAAGTTCCTGGTCCACAGCCCCGCACCAAATCGTGGTCTTCTGCTTTGGCATGTGTTTCTTCACGTAATCGATACCTTCTTCGCTCGCGACGATAGTTGCGATATGAACATGCGCCGGCATACCGCCTTTTTCGATCAACGCCTTGTAGGTCAGCACTGCCGAACTGCCCGTAGCGAGCATCGGGTCGGCCAGAATAAGCGTTTTACCCTCGATGTTGCCGCATTGCACATACTCGACTTTGATGTTGAACGTGCCGTCCTTGCTGTACTTGCGGTAGGCCGATACGAAGCCGCTCTGCGCGCGGTCGAAATAGTTAAGAAACCCCTGATGATACGGAATTCCGGCGCGCAGAATAGTAGCGATAACCACCTCGCTCACAGGCAGTAACATCTGCGATTCGCCGAGTTGTGTCTCAACGTCGGTCGGTGCGTATTCGAGCTTTTTGCTGATTTCATAAGCCATCACCTCGCCCACGCGTTCCAGATTTCGGCGAAAACGCATGCTGTCCGTCTGAATATTCACATCGCGCAGTTCGGCTATGAAGGTGTTGAGAACGGTATTCTCGCGGTCTAAAACGTGGAGTTCCATCATCTTACATCGATTTTATTTCATTATATCGATTCTATTTCACGAGTTTGTTTGTCGCCGTGTCAGGAAATACGACCCAGGGCTGAAAACGTTTCGCTTCCTCGAAATCCATCTGCGCATACGAAATAACCACTACCACGTCGCCTACGGCGGCTTTGCGCGCCGCAGGGCCATTGAGACAGATGCACCCGCTGCCGCGCTCACCCTTAATGACATAGGTCTCCAAACGCTCGCCGTTGTTGCCGTTTACTACCAGCACTTTTTCGCCTGCGATCATATTCGCGGCATCCATCAGATCTTCGTCGATCGCAATGCTGCCGACGTAATTCAGGTTCGCCTCGGTTATCGTAACCCTGTGAATCTTAGACTTTAAGACTTCAATTCTCATAAAAATCGTAAATTGTCGATCAGGCGCACGTTACCGGCTCGCACCGCCACGCACCCCTGAACCCCATCCGCTGCTGCCGTCCAATCGCTTATGCGTTCGAGCGTCCGGCGGTTTGCCAAATTAAAGTATATCACCCCCAATGCGGGGTCGGAGTCGATCATGTCCGTCACAAATCGCTCTACCTCAGAGGGTTGCATTTTGCCGATGCGTGCCGTGCCCGCAAGCAGAGCCTTATATATCAAAGGTGCGGCTGCGCGCTGCGCCTTCGTGAGCAGAGCATTCCGCGAACTCATTGCCAGTCCGTCGACCTCGCGCACCGTCGGCAGGGCCACTATCTCGACCGGTATCGAAAGTTGGCAAACCATCTCGCGCACCACCGCCACTTGCTGAAAATCTTTCTCGCCGAAGTAAGCCCGTGCCGGACGTACCAAGTCGAAAAGCCGGCTCACCACCTGCGCTACGCCGTTGAAATGACCCGGCCGCGTCGTTCCCTCCATCACCTTGTCCAGCAACCCGAAGTCGAAGGTACGGCTATCCGGCTCAGGATATATCTCCTCCTCCGACGGCATGAAAACCACGTCTGCTCCCGCCGCGCGCAGCATCTCCAAGTCGCTTTCGGGCGTTCGCGGATACTGCCGCAGGTCTTCACGGTCGTTGAATTGCGTGGGGTTCACAAAAACACTCACTACCACCGTCCCATCACGGCCGCGCGCATGGTGCACAAGCGAAATATGCCCTGCGTGCAGCGCACCCATCGTGGGCACGAACTCGCGTGAGTGCGGGCAAACCCCTGCCAGAGCTTCGTTCAGCTCCGCGCATGTGTGCACAACTTTCATTCGTTAGCGGTCGGTAGCGACCACAAAGTTAGATATTAGTATAACATAAACGAATTTTTCGCGCGAAAAATCGTAACTTTGCACTTAATTGTTAAACGAATAACACTCTAATAACACCAAACTCACCCGGAAACTCATGAAAAAAGTATTAATCGCTGTTTGTATGGGCGCAATGATTACAGGCCTTGCCGCGTGCGGCGGAGGGAAAAAACAAGAACTCGCGGGCGATTTCCGCTGGATCATAGACACGTTCGACGATATCAGAATCCTGCGCTATCAGGTGCCGGGCTTCGAGGAGCTGCCGCTCGACCAGAAACTCTTTATATATTATATGGGCGAGGCGGCGCTGGCCGGACGCGACATTCTTTTCGACCAGAACTGCTATGTGAACCTTGCCGTGCGCCGCACGTTGGAGGATATTTATCTTCACGCCGATGCCGACCGCACAACGGCCGAGTGGGACGAGTTCGAGAAATATCTGAAAAAAGTGTGGTTCGGCAACGGTATCCATCACCATCATTCGGGCGACAAGTTCGTGCCGGGGTTCTCGGAGGAATATTTCAACACGCTTGTGGGCGATAACATCGTAGAGGCGCATGTGCGCCGCGCCATTTTCGACCCTGCATATCTCCCGCTGCGCGTAAATCAGGCTGCGGGCGTGGACGTACTGCTGGAATCGGCGATGAACTATTATTGCAACGTTTCGCAGCGCGAGGCCGAAGATTTTTATGCACAGATGTCCGACCCGCGCGATCTCACGCCGCCTTCGTGGGGACTTAACAGCCAGCTGGTCAAGGAGAACGGCCGCTTGTTCGAGCGCGTGTGGCGCGTAGGCGGTATGTACTCGCCGGCCATTGAGCGGATCATAGGGTGGCTCGAAAAAGCGGCTGCCGTAGCCACGCCGGCGCAACGGGCACAGCTTGCCAGCCTCATAAGCTACTACCGCAGCGGCGACCTGCGCGAGTTCGACCGTTTCAGCATTCTCTGGGTGGAGGACACCGAATCGAACACCGACTTCATAAACGGATTTATCGAAACTTACGGCGACCCGCTGGGCTACAAAGCGTCATGGGAGGCTATCGTGAATTTCAAGAACGTCGAAGCCACGCAACGCACGGCCATAATCAGCGATAACGCACAGTGGTTCGAGGACAACTCGCCCATCGACGACCGATTCAAGAAAGACGAGGTGCGCGGCGTATCGGCGAAGGTGATAACGGCGACGATGCTCGGCGGCGACCTGTACCCGGCGACTGCGATCGGCATAAACCTGCCGAATGCCGACTGGATTCGCCGCGATCACGGGTCGAAATCGGTTACTATTCAGAATATTACGGATGCTTATGCCGAGGCGGCTCGCGGTGACGGGTTCAACGAGGAGTTCGTACTGCGAAAAGAAGACCGCGAGCGGATAAACACATGGGGGCGTCTGGCCGGCAACCTGCTCACCGACATGCACGAGTGCCTCGGGCACGGTTCGGGGCAGTTGGCTCCGGGCGTGCGCGGCGATGAGTTGCGGCAGTACGGCGCGGTGCTCGAAGAGGTGCGCGCAGACCTGTTCGCTCTGTATTTTATTGCCGACCCGAAGATGAAAGAACTCGGACTGATACCGACACTCGATGTGGCGAAGGCGGCCTATGCGCGCTATATGATGAACGGCTACATGACGCAGCTCGTGCGCATCCAACCCGGCAAGAACGTCGAGCAGGCACACATGCGCAACCGTAAGCTCATCGCGGAATGGATATTTGCACGCGGCGCGGCGGATGGCGTTGTGGAGCGCGTGGTCGAGAACGGGCGCACCTATATCGTTGTCAATGACTTCGAGCGCTTGCGCGGAATGTTCGGCGAGCTGTTGCACGAGGTACAGCGCATTAAGTCGGAGGGCGATTTCGAGGCGGGACAGCAACTTGTGGAGCGTTACGCCATTCAGGTCGATCCCGTGCTGCACGCCGAAGTCCTGGAACGCTATGCGCGTCTGGGCATCCAGCCCTATCAGGGCTTCGTAAACCCTGAGTATCATCTTGTTATGGAGAACGGCGAAATCGTCGATGTCGAGATTCGCTATACCGAGAGCTATGTCGAGCAGATGCTGCGCTACTCGCGCGACTACTCGTTCCTGCCGACGGTGAATTAATATTTTGTTATTCCTCCGTTATGAAAGAACGGAGGAATAACAAATAATTAGAATGAAAGATCTTTTTTCAAGCCGAATTGCAAAAGCGATAGTCGATATATTGCTGGTCGCCGGTCTTTTGTTATCCATTTTTTCCGCCAGACGTTCCGCCGACTCGTGGGCTTCGTTCCATTGCATAGTGAGTATGGCGTGGTATGCGTTGATGCTGCTCCATATATGGCAACATTGGCGTCTGACCAAAGCGCTGGTAAAATGGAAAGTGATGAAACGTAACGCTGTCACGTCATTGACCATTCTGGTATTCGTCCTGATGACGCTGAGCGTTATCACATTTATTGCCGACATAAGCGACTTGTCTGTGCGCATACATCACATAATCGCACATGTTTTCTGGGCGGTGATAATCATTCACGCGCTCACGAAAACCAAGCGTTTCATTTCGCTTTTCAGAAGAAGAGCAATTTAAATAATAATGGGTTCGTCTTTCGGACGAACCCATTATTATTTTAGGCATGTTCGCAAATTCTGCCAACCGGTAGGGCGGCTTTCGCCGACGAGAAAGTCGCGCGTCCCGCCGCCGCCCCACGCGGCGGGACGCTATTGCATAAGGATATTCATCATCTCGATCGCGGCGGCAGCGACGGGCGTGCCCGGCCCGAAGATCGCGGCCGCGCCGTCCTTGTATAACTGCTCGTAGTCCTGACGCGGAATCACGCCGCCCACGATGACGATTATATCCTCACGTCCGAGTTTTCGAAGTTCGGCGACAATCTGTGGTACGAGCGTGAGGTGACCCGCTGCCAGCGACGACACGCCGACAATATGAACATCGTTCTCCACGGCCTCGCGCGCGGCCTCCTCCGGCGTCTGGAACAACGGCCCCATATCGACGTCGAATCCGATGTCGGCATAGCCCGTTGCGACGACTTTCGCGCCGCGGTCGTGGCCGTCCTGACCAAGTTTGGCGATCATAATGCGCGGCTGGCGGCCTTCTTTTTTCGCAAACTCGGCGACCAGTTGTTTGGCCTTTTCAAAGTTGGTATCTGTACTCACTTCCGAAGAATAAATTCCTGATATCGAACGAATTACTGCTTTGTAACGCCCCACGACGGTCTCGCAGGCATCGGAGATTTCGCCCAGCGATGCGCGCACCCGCGCCGCCTCGACCGCCAGCGCAAGCAGATTCCCGCCGCCGCCGCGCACGCACGCCGTGATAGCATCGAGCGCGGCACGTACCGCCGCCTCGTCGCGACCTGTGCGCAACTCAGCAAGACGCGCGATCTGCGATTCTCGAACCGCCGTGTTGTCCACCGCCAGAATGTCTATCGGAGCTTCTTTTTCGAGGCGGTATTTGTTCAGCCCTACGATGACCTCCTGTCCCGAATCGATACGCGCTTGTTTACGTGCGGCGGCCTCCTCTATACGCATTTTGGGGATTCCGGTCTCGATGGCCTTAGCCATGCCGCCCAGCTTCTCGACCTCCTCGATAAGCGTCCATGCGCGGTGTGCGATCTGCTCGGTGAGCGACTCGACATAGTAAGAACCCGCCCACGGGTCGACCTCGCGCGTAACGTCGGTCTCCTCCTGAATGTAAATTTGCGTGTTGCGCGCGATACGCGCCGAGAAATCGGTCGGCAGCGCAATGGCCTCGTCGAGCGCGTTGGTATGCAGCGACTGGGTGTGCCCCAGAGCCGCCGCCATAGCCTCGATGCACGTGCGCGCGACGTTGTTGAACGGGTCTTGCTCCGTAAGCGACCAGCCCGAAGTCTGCGAGTGAGTGCGCAGAGCCAGCGATTTCGGATTGCGCGGGTTGAACTGCTTCACGATTTTCGCCCACAGCAGCCTTGCCGCCCGCATCTTTGCGATCTCCATAAAATGGTTCATCCCGATGGCCCAGAAGAACGACAGGCGCGGCGCGAAGTCGTCGATGCTCATTCCCGCGTTGACGCCCGTGCGCAGGTATTCCAGCCCGTCGGCCAGCGTATATGCCAGTTCGATATCAGCCGTAGCCCCCGCCTCCTGCATGTGGTAGCCCGAAATCGAGATAGAGTTGAACTTCGGCATGTTGCGCGACGTGTATTCGAAAATGTCGGCGATGATCTTCATCGAGAACTCCGGCGGGTAGATATACGTGTTGCGCACCATGAACTCTTTCAGAATGTCGTTCTGAATAGTGCCGCTAAGTTGCTCCAACGATACGCCCTGCTCCAATCCCGCCACGATGTAGAACGCCAGAACGGGCAGTACCGCGCCGTTCATCGTCATCGACACCGACATCTGGTCGAGCGGGATACCGCTGAACAACACCTTCATATCCTCGACCGAGCATATCGACACGCCCGCCTTACCCACGTCGCCCACAACGCGCGGATGGTCGGCGTCATAGCCTCTGTGCGTTGCGAGGTCGAACGCCACCGACAGCCCTTTCTGCCCCGCAGCCAGGTTGCGGCGGTAGAATGCGTTGGACTCTTCGGCCGTCGAGAAACCCGCGTATTGGCGGATAGTCCACGGACGCATGACGTACATTGTCGAGTAAGGCCCGCGCAGGAACGGCGCGATGCCCGCCGCGTAGTTCAGGTGCTCCATCCCTTGCAGGTCCGCCGCCGTGTATGACGGCTTCACGGCGATCTGCTCCGCCGTCATCCACGTCTGCTCCGTACTTTTCGGCGCGCCGCCGCACTCACGTGCCGACTGCCCCGTGTATGTTATATCAGAAAATTTCGCTCTCATAGTCCCAGTTCCTTTACATATTTTTCAAGCGTGGTCAGAACGTTGCTGCGTACGTTGATGAAGTTCGTGATGCCGCGCGCTTCAAGTTCGGGCTGCGAGCCGGGCGCGCCCGCCACAACGAAGACCGCCCGTCCGCCGAGTTGCTCGAATGCCTGCGGCGCGAGCGTCGCATAATCGTCGTCCGCAGCGCAGACAACCACAATATCGGCCTTCGCCGCGACGGCTGCCGCCACACCCTCTTCGACACTCTTGAAGAACGTGTTGTCCTCGATGCGGAAACCCGCACACGCAAAAAAGTTGCTCGCGAACTGTGCGCGCGCGCGCGCCATGCCGAGTGTTCCGACAGTGAGCATGAACACTTTCGGCTCGCGCCCGCTGCGGTCTACCGCGAGGCGCATCTGCTCGAACGGCTGTGCGCCGCGCAGCAGATGCAGCCGTTCCGAACCGCTATTCATCGGACAGTTACACTCGCCGCAGTTGCAGTTGCATTCTGTGCAGCCGCAACCGCTCGCCGACGAGCAGCAACAGTCAGCGCATCCGCAATGGCACGTCGAGCGCGCGACCGTACTTTCGCTAACCGCGCTGTCGGCAACCTCGTTGAAATTCGGATATTGGTTCGTACCGAGCAACACGATTCTGCGTGTAGCAACGTCGCCGTCCTTAGCCGCAGCCGACGCGCCGATGCGTTTTTGCACGAATCCCGCGCGGAACGCTTTGATGTATCCGCCCATATCCTCGACCTCTTTGAACAGCGCCCACGCCTGCTCGGCGATTTGCTGCGTTAGGGTTTCGATGTAATACGAACCACCCGAAGGGTCGGTCACGTTGTCAAAATGCGCCTCATGTTTAAGCAACAGTTGCACGTTGCGTGCGATACGACCCGAAAACTCGGTCGCCGGTTCGAACGCCGCGTCGAACGGCAGAACCTCCATCGAATAAACGCCGCCGATGGCCGCGCTCATCGCCTCAGTCGTGCCGCGCAGCATGTTCACATACGGGTCGTAGACCGTCATGTTCCACATCGAACCGACGGCATGGATGCGCATCTTCTCGCTGCACGCGCGTTCAGGCTTGTACTGCCTCACGATTGTCGCCCACAGCATCCGTGCCGCGCGCAGTTTCGCGATCTCCATGAAATAGTTCGAGCTTATGCTCACACTGAATCGCAGCGCGTGCGCCGCCGTGTCGCCGCTAAGCCCGTTCTCCACCAGCCGTGCCACATATTCGTGTCCCGCCGCCAGCGTGAACGCCAGTTCTTCGACTATCGTCGCTCCGGCGTTGCCGAAATTGTGACCGCACACCGTTATCGGGCGCATTTTTTTGAACTCCGCCGCCGCTTTCACCAGCCCCGCCAGCTGCTCGAAACAAGGCGCGCCGTCCGGCGTGTGGCACGGAAAATCGCCCCTCAAAGTCAGCTGCGAGCATACGGGGTCGCACATCAGATTGATGTGCGCCGCCATCGGGTCGAGCCTGCGGCGCTTAGCCCACGCCAGAACATGCTGCGCCAAGCCGTGCATATCCTTGCCGCCGAGCGTGATCTCGGTCTTCGACAGGTCGATGCCGCTGAGCAACGTTTCGAGGTCGTCCGACGCGAACCCGTTCATTTTCACGCGATAACTTATCGCATCTGCGCCGCCGTCGATAGCCGCCTGCGCCTCTGTCCGCGCCTTTGCAGGGTCGAGCACCGTGACCGTCTGGCTGACCAACCACCGGTTATGCTTCCCCGTGCTGCGCACGTACGGGAATTCACCCACGCCCGCACCGATATATTTTACCGCCGCGAGGTCTTCGGCGCGGTAATACGGGCGCACATCGAATCCTTCGCGCGTGCGCCACACCAACCGTTTGGCGTAATCCGCACCTTTCAGGTCGGCGTTTATCACCTCTTCCCACTGCTCGGTCGCCACCGGCGGGAACTCGGAGAAGAGCTTATGCTCTTTACTTGCTGCCATATTTTTTTGTTTACAAGTTGTCGATAAAAACACCCAAAGGTACGAACTTTTGACTTATAAAAACAATATCGTATTCACAATCGAGAGCGTGATGAGACCGCCGATCATGGGGATGGCGGTGCGCTTTATGACGTCGAACGGCGACAGGCCTGCGATAGCCGACACCGCAACCACGACGGCCGTTATCGGCGAGAACGAACGCGCCAGCGAACTGCTGATCTGCATGGGCATCAGAACGGCGATCGGCTCAGTACCGAAATGTTCGGCCACGACCGTGCCTACGCTCATGAACGAGAAAATAGCCGCGTCGCCCGACCCCATCAACAGGCTCGCAATGGCTATCAGACCCTGCATAAACAGCGTGACGGGCACGACGCCCGCGCCTGCGTCTTTGGCAAAACCGAGCAGCGTATTGATCGACCCCGTGACCAAAAGCCCTGAGGCAAATATCTCACCCGCAACGATAAGCGTGATAACGGCGGCAAATGCCGCGCCCATCCCGTCGAAAACGACTTGGAGACTTTCGAAAACCTTTCGCCCGTTACGCGAGCGCAGATATTCGATTATCATCGTGAAGAAAACACTGATCAGAATAGCTACTATAAGCCCTAATGTTCTCACCGGCAGTGCATAAGAAAAACCGAGAATGGCGAGCAGTTTATTGATTTCCAAGATAACGGTTTCGTTGAAAACGAGCATCATCATCAGCGGAAGGAGCGGCAGAATGGCGTAGAACGACGGAACTTTCGCGTCCTGTTCGTCGCTGCTTTCGGGCGTTGTCGTGGCCGCCCCGCCGGCTGCGAGAGGACGAAGTTTCTCTTTTTTGTCGAACCACCACTGCACGACGAAATGCAGCGCCGCTACGACAATAATAATGGGTATGGCGACCGGAAGTTGGTATTTGAGAAAATACGTCGTCATGTCGACCGAGCCGTCACTCGTAAGGATGCCTGCCGCCTCGGCTATTGCGATGTTCGTGCCCGCCGCCGGCCCCAGATCGATACATCCGGTGGTGGCTATCACGGCCGTCGCTGCCGCTCGCGACACGCCCAATTTCAACAGAATAGGAAACATCGCCGCCATGAGCAGTACGCCGAGTCCCGCCGCGCTCGTGATTGCGATCTTCATCGCCTGCCCCAACAGAAATGCCAGAACCAGCACCAGATAGGGCGACCGGATGAATTGAAGCGGCTTTACGCCTATGCGCACCAACGCTTTGTTCGCTCCGATCGAATCCATGTATTTCACGAAGCCGATCACGAACATGATGAGCAGACCCAAACCTGCCACTCGCGTGGAGAATAGCCCCTCTATGGTGACAAAAATATCGAGAAAAGGATTTTCGAAGCCTTTCAGCCGATTCATTATATGATCGGGCGGAAGGTTCTCATTACCAATGATATTCGTCGGCTGTCCCCACGCAAGATTGATAAGAATTACCGCGAAGAAGAGCATGATCCCGCCCAAGAAGAGCACCGGCTGCGGTTTGTATTTTTTCAGGACCAGTCGGGCCACCCAGACACTTACGACGAGCGATGCCACGACGCCGAGACCGGCCGGTGAAATCAGGAAAGAAAGAAAATTCATATAGGACTTGTTTTATAAGTCAGGTAATTCGCGCCGCAAAAATACAAAAATAGAATGACACGCGCGCGTGGTTTCCAGCCTGATATAATCGGAAAAACGAAATCGTTTAATTCCAAAAACGAAACTGTAAAATGTGTAATTGTAAGAAGGAAAAACGAAATCGGATTTTTGCCACACGCGGCCGAGATTTTGCCACGTACAAACGAGCGACAAATCGGCCTCAGATTGCGGGTTATTTGCGAGCGATTTGAGACTGTTTTGTACTTTCAGCCCGAAATCTACAATTAAAATTACATGTTCGTAGTAAGTGAAGTTGTTTTTGTAAGAATTAACGTGTAACTTGCACGGGAAACGGTAATACAGTTAATTGTATAAAAACCTAAACCAATGAGCCATGAAAAAAATCGTTAAGCTATTATTTCCCAACAGGTTTTTCTTGTGGGCGAACGGCGTTATGATGGGCGCACTTATCGTTATGATGGTGGGAATGATGTACATGAAAACAATCAATGCAGCGGAGACGAGGTCGGGCTTTACTCCCCATTGTCCGCCCGGCGTTGAAGTCTTCCTTCCCCATCCTGAAAATTGCTGTTTGTACTTTAAGTGCTTTAACGGTGTGGCATTACTCAGGGCGTGTCCCCTCGGTCTGCACTTTAATGCGCAATTGGAAGCCTGCGACTGGCCTGAAATGGCAGGGTGTCTGTAAAACTTTTGACTTATGCGAAAAGTTTTAGTATTTTTGACCTTGGCGGTTTTGGTGACCGTTGTGTCATGCGTGAAGGACGGGGGCCTTTTCCCAGGAGAGAAGGAGACGACATACACCGTGAAAGAGGCGCGCGCGTTCTTTGAAGAGTTTGTCGGTGGCACGCGCAGTTCGGGCGACGAGCGTGCGCTGTTCGGTTTCGGGCTTTCGCCGGACTGGCGGGCGGCAAAGGGCAGCAACAACGACGAGCTATTCTCCATCGATGTTCCTGCAATTTCGCCGGGTCGCGTAGTTATTGCTTGGCGTGGCGACTGTCGTTACTATGTTCATGTCGCTCAGAAGCTCGTTATGGTTAAGCGCGGCTGTGACGGGCAGCAGGGCGCGTATCTTCTGACGCTGATCCCGGAGCAGAGCTACTCTCCGTGGCACGAACAAATGGACGCTATGTCGTTCGTCAACACCGGCTGCAAGTCCGGTTATTCGGGTCTGGCTGTTTACACGCTTGCCGCGAGCGAGCGGATTATGCGCGTTGACAGGTATGTTGGCGGTGTTAAGGTGGAGGGTCACGGGATGTTCGGC
>Ga0123353_10002173_pt1 | contig 24239 bp, 10 predicted proteins | sample TergutLab28metaG_3_FD_92763 | JGI IMG/M metagenome (GOLD analysis project Ga0123353, IMG submission 92763) | Labiotermes labralis P3 segment gut microbial communities from Petit-Saut dam, French Guiana - Lab288 P3 | ecosystem: Host-associated > Arthropoda: Insects > Digestive system > Gut ... | reverse complement strand
GCCGGTTCGAAAGCCTGCATTAACATGGACGCTGTTGCCCTGATGGGCAATATTATTAAAAAAACAGCGGCGCTGACAGCGGATGCCGACAGTATCGGCTGCGCTAAATTGGTTGTTTTTGCCAATGTGCCGGATGATAATCCGTTTATGGCCGGCTCTTTTCACGGCTTTGGCGAAGCCGAGTGCGTCATCAATGCCGGTGTCAGCGGTCCGGGCGTTGTGAACTCGGCGCTCCGAAGGCTCAAAAACCCGTCTCTCGGGGAAATCTCCGAGGAAATCAAGAAAACATCCTTTAAGATTACAAGAATGGGTGAAATGGCCGCTCGCGAGGTTTCTCAAAGACTTGGCGTCGAGTTCGGCGTTGTTGACATTTCTTTGGCGCCGACGCCGGCGGTCGGTGACAGCGTTGCGGAAATCTTGGAGGCGATGGGGTTGGAACGCTGCGGAACGCACGGGACCACGGCCGCTTTGGCGCTTTTGAATGATGCTGTTAAAAAAGGCGGCGCAATGGCTTCGTCCTCGGTTGGCGGCCTCAGCGGCGCTTTTATTCCGGTCAGCGAAGATGCCGGCATGATTCGCGCGGTTGAAGACGGCGCCCTGTCTCTTGAAAAATTGGAAGCGATGACCTGCGTTTGCTCGGTCGGTTTAGATATGATTGCCGTTCCCGGCGATACGTCCGCGGCCACAATTTCTGCAATCATTGCCGATGAAATGGCAATCGGCGTTATTAATAAGAAAACAACGGCTGTCAGAATTATCCCTGCCGTCGGTAAAAAAGTCGGCGATTCGGTCGAATTCGGCGGCCTGCTCGGCGCGGCGCCTGTCATGAAAGTATCGGATTTCAGTTCGGAAGAATTCATCAAACGCGGTGGCCGCATTCCTGCGCCGATCCAGTCTTTAACCAATTAATACCAAACGATTCAATCCTTTTTTGGCCTTTTTTGGTTTTTATTGCAAGATATCATTTCGACGGCGCCGATTCTTCACAATCTCGGCGGCGCTTTTTATTTTTCATCTGTGTAGGCCGATTTGGGCGTCAAATGACGGCTACTCTCATCATGACCCTTTAAAATGAAAATTTGTGACGTGAATCTGGTTAAAAAACGACTATATTTGTCATTTGATTTAAAATATAAAAAAAAGGGAAAAAGTTCAAAGGAGATCTCAAGAGATCTTCTTCAGCTCTTCAATGTTTCTTAAAATCATCTTTCTTTCTTCAAGGATGCCTTCCTCGATTTTCTCAATGATTTTGTCCATCGGCACGGTTAATTTGTAATATTTAACAGGTCTGCCTTTGCCGTTGTCTCTTTTTTCTTCGCGGATGTCAATCCAGCTGTTGTTTTTGAGGTAGCGCATCGCAATGCTGACTTCCGGCTGTCTGAGACCGGATGACATTTCAATAGAATGAGATGTCAGTTCTCTGCCGTCCGACAGGCAGGCAAGCGTTTTTGCGACAGGTCTGCTGATGTCCAATTTCCTCAAAAGCTCCACCATTTCGGAGTCTTTACTTATGTATTGTTCACTCATTTTTTTTCCTCTATCGGTTGTTCGTTTTTACGTTTTTTATTTTTTCAGAAATTTTTTATTTTTTAAGCTTTGTCTAAATGTCATTTATAGAGTCCGGTGAATATTCCCTTCTCCATAAAATTAACATTTCTAATAAAGAATATATCGTATACTTTATAAAAGTATGTTAACTTTTTAATAGTTCGTATATATAGTTATACTACTTATACTTTATCCTTTATATAATTTGGTATTCAAAACACAAAATAACATTCTCTCTCATGTTTGAAGCCAAAATCAATAAAATTAATCACAAAAGATATTATATACGGTTATTATTTTTTATAATTTAAATGATTTGATAAATACACCAATATTTTTAAAGTTGTTGATTCAGTTTCAACATATATTAATGGAAGTATTAAAATTATTTTACTTACTCTGTTTTATGAGTATTAATTATGATTTTCAAATGGGCCCGCTGCGATTCGAACGCAGGACCTTACGGTTATCAGCCGTACGCTCCACCAAGCTAAGCTACGGGCCCAATGTGTTTTTAGTTCGTTTTCAAAATAAATCTTAAACAGCTTGAAAAATCTCAAAAATTTCAAGAATTTGTTTATCGATTATGATTTATAATTGTCCTAAGACAACAAACCACTTAATATGTATGTGATATTTAAAGGTTTTGCCATGCCGTTTCTTTTTTTTTTCATGAACCCGAATCCCTAAACTTCTTATCGACAATTATTTATATCAAATATTCCTTGTGTTATTCCGAGCGCCGCGTCAAAAACGGTCTATGAAACAATATCGGGCTGGTAGATCAGCGGAAGATCGCTACCTTGGCATGGTAGAGGCCTCGGGTTCAATTCCCGATCAGTCCACTTTGGTTCGGAAGAAACGAAAGTACAAGCGAAATCCAAGTAAAATCTGGTTTTGGTGGGGGATTTTCCCCACTCTCTGTTTTCTTTCGTTTGTTTTGATATATGACCGGATGACCGATTACATCTTTTTATTTTATGTTTTTTGTCTAAAATATATTTTATCAAAAATATTGTTTGTTTTTCATACAATTTATTGCGTTATTCGCTAGGGTTTTATTTTAGCGAATACTTTTTTAGCGAATACTTTATAACCTATTCTTAGGTTATTTATAATTTAACTTTATTGGAAACAGATTGATTCAAATGTTTCCGGAAATATTCAGCCCGGGTTTTCCGGTCTTGATATTTACATAGTTTGGTTAATAATTTACGAGGATTTATTATGCAAAAAAAAGTACTGGTCGTTGATGACGAAAGTTTGCTTCGTGACCTTCTTGTTCAAATTATTCAAAATATGGGCTATCTTGTTGAACAAGCCAAAGACGGTGAAAAAGCAGTTGAACTTTATAAAAAATTCAACCCCGACATTGTTATTATGGATATCATGATGCCGGCAAATATTGATGGTATTCAGGCCACAGAAAAAATACTGAAATATGATTCTAAAGCCGTTGTTATTGCGTTAACGGCGTTTTCTTCAACAAAAGGCGATGATATCCTGAAAGCCGGTGTCAAAGAAGTCATCGGAAAACCGGCCAAAAGCGCCGACATCGTTGAAGTTATCAAGAAATATATCGGTTAACTCCGACGCTCTGAACAACAAATCAAATTATTGAATGCCCATTCAATCGTTTAGACACCTACGGATTTATAAATCCGGACAAATCGAATAATACGGATAAAAGGCGTTATCAAAAATGATGTCCTTATTATCCGAAGATTAAGATCCGACTCATATTTCCTTTTATTTCATCAATTTTTTATTAATTTCTTTTATTTTCCCTTTTATTTTTTTGTATCCGGCCACTTTTTTTTCTTTTATTTTTAAGAATGGTTTCAGCCGATTGTTTTGATTTGTCAAAGCATCCTCTCGCTGTTGTTAATCCTTCCATTTTGCGCCATGATAGTTACAAAAAAATATAAATCACAGTTTTCCATTTAAACACCCAAGTTAAATCAAATTAATTTATTTCCATGTTTGATATTTCGCCGCAGGATGTTTTACAGCCGGCCGCAAATTCAAAACCGGAGCTTCAAATGAATCATCTTATCATAACGGAAAAGGAAACGGCGGCAAAACGCATCGCCGCCATTCTCTCGGAAAACAAGGTCAAGAAGGTCCGCTACCCGAAATTGGGCGTTGAAACTTATGAATTTACTTACAACGGTCACCATACAATTGTTATGGGTCTCAGCGGTCACGTTGTCGGTATCGACTTTCCGAATCAGTACAACAATTGGCAAAAGAATTCCGCCCGAGATTTAATTGACGCCGAGATCATTCCGATTACAACAAACAAAAAAATTGTGACGGCGCTTAAGGTCCTCGGCAAAACTGCCGATTTGGTTACGATTGCGACCGACTATGACCGCGAAGGGGAGTTAATCGGCGTGGAAGCCCTTTCTTTGGTACAATCCGGCAATCCGGACGTTCAATTCAACCGCGCGCTTTACAGCGCCATTACGCCCAAAGATATCAAACACGCTTTTGAGAATTTGACAACCGTTAACTTTAATTTGGCAGGCGCCGGCCACGCCCGCGAAATCATTGACCTCGTTTGGGGCGCGTCGCTGACCCGCTACATTTCCCTTTGCGCCGGCCGCCTCGGCAAACTTTTCTTATCGGTCGGCCGTGTCCAATCCCCGACATTGGCTTTGATCGTGGAACGGGAGAAAGAGCGCGAAGCTTTTGTTTCCGTTGAATATTGGGAAATTGAAGCCACGCTTCATACAAAAAATGACGATTCATTCATTGCCGAATACTATACAAACAGGATTTACGAAAAAGAACTTGCAGAGCGCGTTTTTTCAAATGTTGTTGTCGGCGGCGATGCCAAAATCAAAACGCTTGAAGCAAAACAGCGCAGAGAAAAGCCTCCCATTCCATTTAACACAACCGAATTTTATGTGGCCGCCAACGCCATCGGCATTTCAGTTAACAGTGCCAAGCGTATGTATCAGACGCTTTATGAAGCCGGCTACCTTTCATATCCGAGAACGGACAGTACGATTTATCCGGAAAGCTTGGAATTTCGCTCTCTCATTGAAATGTTCCGCGGAACGGAATTTGACGCTTACGCCAAAGAACTGCTGAAAATCGCCGACAAATCCGGTTTAAACCCGACAAAAGGTAAAAAAGAAGATCCGGCACATCCGCCGATTCACCCCGTTGCTCCGGCCAAACCGTCGGACATGAACGAAGACGAATGGAAAATCTATGAATTGGTTGTCCGCCGTTTCTTTGCAACCTTTGCCGGCGAGGCCGAATGGGATACGCTGAGAATTGAAATCGACATCAACGGCGAAAAGTTCAAGAGCAACGGCTCCCGTTTGGTCGCGGAAGGATGGCGCTGGTATTATCCCTATAACAAACCCGAAGACCGCGTGCTGCCGCACGTGGAAGAAGGCGATGTGCTGAAAGTGACGCACAAAGAGTTATTTGATAAAGAAACACAGCCGCCGAGCCGCTACGGCCAGGGCCGTCTCATTCGTCTGATGGATGAAATGGGCATCGGAACAAAGGCGACACGCGCGGATATTATCAATAAATTGATTTCTCGTTATTACATTCACGGCAACCCGCTTCAGCCAACGAACATGGCCTATTCTGTGATTGACACGCTTGAGCAGTACGCGCCGACGATTGTCAAACCGGACATGACGAAACAGTTGGAAGCGGATATGGACCGGATTTCAGACGGCTCTATTTCGGAGGTGGACGTACTCAAAGAATCGCGCGAAATGCTCGGCAACATTTTTGACGAGCTTGAAGAGAATCATGAAGAAATCGGCCGTTCGCTTCAATCCGGTCTCCTTGAGGACAGAATCGTCGGCAAATGCAGGAACTGCAGCTCTGATTTAATTGTCAGAAAATCCAAAAAAGGATCCCGTTTCATCGGGTGCGGCGGTTATCCGGATTGTGACTTTTCTCTGCCGCTTCCGCGAACGGGTCAGGTTGTCGTTACCGATAAAATGTGTGACGAGCACCAAATGTATAAAATCAAACTGGTAACGGAAGGCAAGCGTCCGTGGGAACTCGGCTGCCCGCAGTGCAATTACCACGAATGGCAGAAGAAAATAGAAGAAGACGAGAAAAACGGCATTGTCACCGAAACTTCCGCGGAGTGGGCGAAGCGGATTAAAAAAGAGAAAGCAGCCGCCAGGGCCGAGCGGGAAGCGAAGGCCGCGAATCCAACGGAATTGTCCGATATCAAAGGACTCGGGACGGCCTCCCTTGATAAATTAAATGCTTCCGGCGTCTTAACGCTTCGGGATTTGGCCGATGCCGATTCGGCCCAACTGTCAAAGAAAACAGGCATCAGTGAAAAAAATATTATAAAGTGGAAATCAGTGCTTTAACGCGTTTTTTTGAACAGAATAATTTTTTTGGTTTTATTCTTTCGGTTTTATCCTTTCGGCTTTAAAGCGCAAAGATTGGCGCTTTAAACTTTTTTTAAAACCTCTCTTAACTCTTTTTTTTCAACTCCTTTAACTCCTTTTTAAACTTTTTTTTAACTCTTTTAACTTTTTTTAAACTCTTTTTTAAACTTTTTTTAACTCTTTTAACTCTTTTTTTAATTTTTTTTAACTCTTTTAACTCTTTTTTAAACTTTTTTTAACTCTTTTAACTCTTTTTTTAACTTTTTTTCCTCGAAATATTTTTAAGATAGGTCAGTGTTTGTTCCACATCTTTATATGTACATTAAATGAGTATCAATCATTAAAATCGTGTTTGAAATCGTGTTTGGAATCTATATTCCAAGTTTTCGGATTATCATAATTATCATTTTTATCATTTAAAACGAGGTTGAGGTGTTTATGCTTCAGGAAATACCGGAAAAATATGAAACCAAAAAGGTTGAAGAACAGGTCAACCGGTTTTGGCAGGAGACCGACGCGTATCATAAAACACGCGAAGGCCGCAGGAACGGCAAAAAATTCTTCTTCGTAGACGGGCCGCCGTATACAACGGGACATATCCACATGGGAACAGCCTGGAACAAAGTCATTAAAGACTCGATTTTAAGATACAGATCTATGAACGGAGACGCCGTTGCGGACACGCCCGGCTGGGATATGCACGGTCTGCCGATTGAAGTGAAAGTTGAGGAAAAACTCGGTTTCCGAAATAAAAAGGATATTGAAACATTCGGCGTTGCGAATTTCATTCAGGAGTGCAAGTCTTTCGCCATTGAAAAAAAAGGCGATATGACCCATCAATTCAAAGCGCTCGGCGTTTGGATGGACTGGGACAACCCTTACATGACTTTAAAAGACGAATACATTGAAGCGGCGTGGTGGGTCATCCAAAAGGCGTATGAAAAAGAGCTTCTCGAAAAAGGCAAACGCGTCGTGAACTGGTGTCCCCGGTGTGAAACCGCGATCGCCGATTCCGAAGTCGAATATATGGACCGCGACGACAGTTCCATTTATGTCAAATTTCCGATCAAAGGAAAAACCGACTCTTATGTTGTCATTTGGACGACAACGCCTTGGACCATTCCGTCCAACGTTGCCGCGGCCGTTCATCCGGATGCCGAATATGTGTTTGTAAAAGCTGTTCGCGAAAACGGCAAGGCCGAAACACTTCTCATCGGCAAAGAGAGCGTTCCGCTCATTATGAAAAGAGGCAGATACACATCTCATGAAATACTGGAGACAAAAAAAGGCGCGGACCTTCAAGGTTTGGAATACACCGCGCCGCTGATTGAAGAAGTGCCCGCCCAGTCCGAGATGGAACATGCCGTTTACCCTGCCGATTATGTCTCACTGGACAACACCGGAATTGTTCACATCGCGCCCGGTCACGGTTTGGACGACTTTTTTGTCGGCACCAAGTACGGTCTTCCGATTTTCTGTCCCGTCGGTCCGGACGGCGCTTACACAAAAGAAGCCGGAAAATATGCCGGCATGAACATCCGCGACGCCAATGACATCATCATCCAAGACCTGAAAAGCAAAGATTTGCTCCTGTCCCAAGGTCAAGTCACTCACCGTTACGGTCACTGCTGGCGCTGTAAAACCGCAATCATCTACTTGTCCACAGAACAATGGTTCCTCGATGTGGTTAAAATCAAAGACGGTATGTTGAACGCCATTGATAACGATATTGAATGGGCGCCCGAATGGGCCGGTTCCGCCCGCTTCAGAGACTGGGTGGCCGACGCCCGCGACTGGTGTATTTCCCGCCAGCGGTATTGGGGAATTCCTGTTCCGATTTGGACCTGTCCCGACTGTAAAGAGAGCGCCGTCATCGGCACCAAAAAAGAATTGATTACAAAAGCGAAGCTGGCCGGCGACATTGAGCTTCACCGCCCGTATGTCGATGAGATTCAATTCGATTGCGAATGCGGCGGTCAAATGGCCCGGACAGCGGATGTTTTTGACGTTTGGTTTGATTCGGCCGTCGCTTCTTTTGCGACTCTCGGATTTCCGGGCAGAACGGACCTCTTTGAAGAGATGTGGCCGGCCGATTTTATCACGGAAGGACACGACCAAACCCGCGGCTGGTTCTATTCACAGCTCGGCGCGTCGGTTGCAGCTTTCGGAAAAACGCCGTACAAGAGCGTTTTGATGCACGGTTTTACGATGGATAAAGACGGAAAAAAGATGTCAAAGAGTCTCGGAAATGTTGTCACGCCCGACGAAGTCATTGAAAAATACGGCGCCGATGTTCTCCGCGCTTATTGTCTTTCATCCAGCGCGCCCTGGGATGATCTCAAATTTGTTTGGGAGGATGTGGCCACCGTTAACAGGACCATCAATATCCTTTGGAATGTTTACAGATTCCCGCAGCCTTACATGATTTTGGATCACTTCGATCCGTCCCGGCATCCGGCCGAATCTTTAATCGGCAGTATGCGCGAAGAGGACAAATGGATTCTTTCCCGTCTTCAGTCAACCGTCATCGGAATGACTGAAGCGATGGATGATAAAATGCTGCACAAAGCCGTCCGCAGTCTGTTCAATTTCATTTTGGAAGATTTGTCCCGCTGGTATATCCAGCTTGTCCGTCCGAGGACATGGACGGAAGCAAACGACCCCGACAAATTGGCCGTTTATGCGACGCTTTATGAGACTTATGTCACGCTGGCCAAGCTGATGGCGCCGTTTATGCCGTATATGTCTGAAACCATGTATCAGAATTTGGTCAAAAGTGTGAATGACAGCGCGCCGCTCTCCGTTCACATGAACGATTGGCCGGCCGGCAAAGAAATTTTCATTGACAAGGAAATGGAAGAACATATGGAAATTGTCCGAAGCGTGGTGGAAGCTTCTTCCAATGCCCGCCAAAAGGCCGGCCGCAAACTGAGGTGGCCGATTTCCGAAATTGTGGTTGTCCCGAACAATGAAAATGTGGCCGCCGCGCTGACGCATTTGAAGGATGTTTTTTTGGAACAAACCAATGCCAAAAATGTTAAAGTTCTCACCGTCGGTGAATCTTGGAAAGATTTGGATGTTTCGATGGTTCCAAACCAAAGCGTTCTCGGCCCGACTTTCAAGCAAAACGCGAAAAAAGTTGCCGACGCGCTCAATGACGCGGGCGCCAAGTCTTTGAAAGAGGCTTTTGCCTGTGTTGACGAAATGGAACTTTCCCTCATCGACGGCACCACCGTTACGGTGACGCCGGACATGGTCGAGTTTGAAGAGCTTGTTCCGGAAGGTATTGCGGGCAGTGAATCTGACTGCGGTATGGTTTATGTCAATGCCAAGCTGACAAAAGAGCTGGAAGCGGAAGGCTACATGCGTGAAGTTGTTCGCAGAATTCAGGACATGAGAAAAGAAATGGATTTGGCCGTGGACGAGCAGATCACAGCCGGCATTCAAGTCGAAGATAAATATGTCACCTCATTGATTGAAGGCATGACTCTCGAAATTGCGTCGGAAGTTCGCGCCGGCACATTAAACCTGAATCAGGGTCTTCCCGCGGGCGACTTGGTAAAAGATTGGGATATCGAAAACATCAAAATGGTCATCGGTATTTCCGCAAAGAAGGCATAAGCCTTCTTCATATTTTTTGAAAAACGTGTTTCTTTTTTAATCTTTTTTTACTGTTTTTTCCTCTCTCTTGTTATTGTTTTTCATTTCTCTTGTTATTTCTTTTCATCTCTTTTGTCATCGTTTTTCATCTCATTTTGATTATTTTTTAAGAATGGGGAGGCTTGTTTTGGTTTAATTATCGAGAAAACAGAGAAAGATGTTTGGACTTATTTTCGAAATCAAAGGGTTCGGTTTGGCGTTTGAGAAAAACGGCTGAGCTATCCGATTAATTTTTAAAAATGGAGAGGCGTGTTTAGATCAACATTTCAGTCTAGTCACGCTTTCAGTCTAATCATGCTTTCAGTCTAAAATCACGCAGCAGAGTTCGCGGATACGTTCTTTTTCGCCAACGATTGAAATAACGTCACCTTCGCGGAAGACGAAAGCGCCGTCCGGGTTCATGATTGTTTCGTCATCACGCTCAACGCCGACGACCAAACACTTGGATTTGTCGCGGATATTGCAGCCGCGAAGCGGCTTATTCAAGAGCGAGGAATTTTCTTCGATGACAAACTGCTGAAGGATGACTTCTTCCTCTTCTTTCTTTTCGGGCGCTAAAGACTGATTTTCAATTTCCTTTCTGAAAACGTTCATCTGCTCGTCCGTGCCGAGGACAACGATTTTGTCCAAAGGATAGATATGTTCCGCGCCGCCCGGAATATTAAATCTCTGACCGCCGCGGATGATGGAAACAATATTGACACCGTATTTTTCGCGGAAACCGAGTTCCGCCAAAGTTTTTCCGATGATCGGAGATTCGGCGTCCACGTCAAACGTATCCATGTGAATGTCTTCCAAAGCGGTCACCTCCGCTTCTTTTTTGAGCTTGCTGACGCTGCGTTCATTTAAGTTGTTCATGAACCGTTCTTCAAATCTTGTGTATTGGGTTTGAAGCTTTTTTGACATAACGACAAATGACAATATGAAGAGAACAATGATGGCAATGATGCCGATTGCCGATGTAAATTCCATGAAAATGACGTAAGAGATAATCAATGCCGCCACAATGAAGCGGACCACCGTTAAAGAAATCAGATAACTCGTCTTGAAAGTCGGATCGTTTTGAAGCGTTTCAAACTGTTTCGTTTTCTTCCGGCTCATTAAAAGAGCGCTGAGGAACGGCGCCATCACAAGAACCGTTATAGCTACCGATAGAATTGAACCATGCCAGCCGTCGATATAACTTTTCACAAACGGAGAAAGGTAAAACACAGACAAAAGGGCGATTGCAACCAATGTAACGCCGTAAATAATAATCACGAGGGCATTGGTTTTGAGAACCTTTTTCCAAGTGTTTTCTTTGTTAATGGTTTTGCTGCCCGACCCGTAATTGTCCAAATAATCGCGCAATTTAGGCGGCAGGATTTTATCAAAGGCATAGTACGCCCGGTCGGAATATTTAATCATATACGGCGATGTGAACGTCGTAATCACCGAAACGGCAATAATCACCGGATACAAGAAATCGCTGATTGCGCCCATACTCAAGCCGACGCCGGCAATAATGAAAGAAAATTCACCGATCTGCGCCAGCGAAAATCCGGACTGCATTGAAACTTTCAGGTTTTGGCCGGAAATCAGTACGCCAAAACTTGAGAAGATAGCTTTGCCGACGAATGTGGCCAGCGTTACAATAACAATCGGGCCGGCGTAATCAATCAAAATCTGCGGATTCAGCATCATACCGACAGACACGAAAAAAACCGCGCCGAACAAATCTTTAATCGGTTTTGTCACATGCTCAATCTTTTCACTGTCAATGGTTTCAGCCAAAATCGAACCCATAATGAAAGCGCCGAGAGCGGAAGAAAAACCGGTCTTAATGGACACGACAACCATTCCGAGACAAAGACCGACGGCGACAATTAAAAGCGTCTCTTCATTCATATATTTCCGGATGTGTTTAAAAATGGTCGGCAAAATAAAAATACCGGTGATGAACCAAAGAATCAGGAAGAACAGCATTTTTCCGATACTTTCGACCAATTCTACCCCTAAAGAGGCCTGCGCCAAAATAATCGCCGGAAGCAAAACCATCAATAAAATCGCAATCAGGTCTTCGACAATCAAAACGCCGAAAACGACATTTGTAAATTTCTGTCCTCTGAGCTTTAAATCTCCGAAAGCTTTGATAATAATCGTTGTTGACGACATCGCCAGCATAGAACCCAAGAACAGACAATCCATATAAGGCCAGCCCATTAAATAGCCGGCGATGAAGCCGACGATCAGCATTGACACAACTTCCGTAATGGCTGTGACCGAAGCCGTGCCGCCGACTCTCATCAGCTTTTTAAAACTGAATTCCAAACCGAGACCGAACAAAAGGAAAATGACGCCGATATCGGCCCATATAGACACCGTTTCCGTCTCGGATATCCTCGGAATATATTGACCGATACTTTCCGGAAGGTAAGCAATCAAATACCCGCTGATAAGAAGTCCCGCGACGATGTATCCCAAAACAAGCGGCTGTTTAAAGCGCTTGAAAACAAGCGTCATAACGGCGGCGGCGATTAGAATCAAAGCCAAATCTGCAATAAGCGGTGATACTTCCAACGACATAATAATCCCCAAAATGTCCGGTTTACAAAAAATAATAAGGTGTTAAGTTTTTCAAAAATAACAGTCTCAAAATTAATGGTAACATAAATTGAATGTACACTTAATTTAAAAAATTTTTCGTTGTAAAGCCCAAAAGCAGAACCGGTGCGGCAACCGAAATATACGAATCGGCCGGAATGGTCAAAATAAAATAGATCGTTGTTCGGAGAATTTCATAATGAATTTCATTAAGCCGCCGCCGTACCTGACCGCTCCGAGATCCTCTTTTCCACCTGTTCAAATGTTTCGTCCATGTTTGCGCTGCTGAATTGGCTGTTGTAGAGCATTGCGTAAAAGCCGTTTTTCGCCATCAGTTCATCATGGCTGCCCTGCTCAATGATTTGTCCTTTATTGAGAACCAAAATCAAATCGGCGTTGCGGACGGTGGATAAACGGTGAGCGATCACAAAACTGGTACGGCCTTTCATCAAAGTCATCATGGCGTCTTTGATTTGAGCTTCGGTCAGCGTATCGACATTGCTTGTCGCTTCATCCAAGAGCAGAATGACCGGATCCGACAAAAAGGCGCGGGCAATTGTCAGCATTTGTTTCTGGCCTTCCGAAATGTTGGAAGCGTCCTCATTCATCACCGTATCATAACCTTGCGGCAGTTTCCGGATGAAAGAATCGGCATAGGCCATTTCCGCCGCCCGAACGATTTCTTCATCGGTCGCGTCCGCGCATCCGTAAGCGATGTTTTCGCGAACCGTGCCGCTAAACAGCCACGGTGTCTGAAGGACGATGCCGAAAAAGCTGCGCAGGTTATGGCGGTTCATTTCCTTTATATCCGCGCCGTCGATTCGAATATGGCCGCTGTCGATTTCATAAAAGCGCATCAGCAAATTCAAAATGGTCGTTTTGCCGGCGCCCGTCGGTCCGACAATCGCCACAGATTCGCCCGGATAAATATTCAGATTCAAATCCGAAATAACGGGACGGCCGGGTTCATAGCTGAAAGAAACATGGTCAAAGACAACTTCTCCTTTGGGATTCCGCAGCGCCGCCGCGCCTGAACTGTCCGGAAGCTCTTCTTCGGCGTCCAATAAGTCAAAGACATGTTCCGTGGACGCAAGCGTTGACTGAATCATGTTGATTACGGTTGAAATTTGCGTCACCGGATGCGTGAATTGTTTTGAATATAAGACAAATGACTGAACGTTGCCGATATTCATCGAACCGGACAGCACAAACAAACATCCGATGATACAGACAATCACATAGCCGACATTCTGAACGGAAAATAAAATCGGCATGGCAATGCCGGAAATAAATTGAGATTTCCATCCGACCTCATAAAGCTCTTTATTCACCGCGTCAAATTCTTCTTCGGATTTCTTTTCACGGCTGAAAGCTTTGATAATTTTGTGACCGGTATACATTTCTTCAATGTGGCCGTTCAGCGCCGCCATCTGTACTTGCTGTTTCTTAAAATAAGGCTGTGAGCGGTCGACGATGATTTTTGTCAGAACTGCCGAAACCGGCAAAATTATGAAACAAACAAATGTCAGGAGCGGGTTTAAGTAGAGCATAATCAAGAGGATCCCAATCAAAGACACGGTGGATGTAATCAACTGGACAACGCCTTGCTGGAGCGTGTTGCTGATGTTATCAATATCATTGATGATCCGGCTCATAATTTCGCCATGCGTGTGCTCGTCATAATATTTCAGGCGCAAGCGGGACAATTTGGACCCGACGCCGGACCTTAAATCAGCAACAACTTTCTGTGTCACGCCGGCCATGATGTATTGCTGAATAAAAGCAAAAGCGGAACTGCCGATATAAAGGACGAAAAGAATCAGCAGAAGCGTTGTAATGGCTGAGAAGTCAATGGCCGTCCGGCCGCCGGTCATGCCGTCGAATAAAACGTTAATGATTTCACCGATCAGCAAAGGCGCCAAAACCGAAAATGCCGTGCTTAAGACCGCCATGATGAAAACAACGGCGATTTTGAAGCTGTGCGGCTTTAAATAAATCATGAGGCGTTTGAGTGTTGCCCTAAAATTCTTCGGCTTTTCAACAACACCGATGAAACCGGGACCACCCCCCGGTCCGCGGCGGCTGCGGCGTCCCGTAAATGTGCGGTTTTGGCCGCTGTTTTCGGACCGCTCGGAAGAAGACCCGCCCGCGTTCATTCCGCCGCCTCCGCGCTGTTTGATATGTTTGCCGGAAGATGAACATCGCCGCCGGTCTGAGACTCGACAATTTTACGGTAGATTTCACAGGATTCGGTCAGTTCCGCGTCCGTTCCGATGCCGGCGATTTGGCCGCCGTCCAATACAATGATTTTGGAAACATTCCGAATCGTTGCCACGCGCTGAGCCACAATTATAACGGCGGCGTCCTTGATTTCCGTTTTCAGCGCATGCCGGAGGTTGGCGTCCGTTTTATAATCCAAAGCCGAAAAGTTATCGTCAAAAATGTAGATTTCGGGCCGGCCGACAACTGCGCGCGCAATGGTCAGTCTTTGCTTCTGGCCGCCTGAGACGTTTGTCCCGCCTTGGGAAATATAAGAGTTAATGCCTTCTTCCATATTTTCAACGAAATCGGTGGCTTGGGCAATTTCAAGCGCTTTCCAAATCTCTTCTTCCGTTGCATTTTCTTTACCGTACCGAACATTTTCGGCAATTGTTCCCGAAAATAAAACGGCTGTCTGAGACACAAAACCAATCGTCTCGCGAAGCTGTTTTTGGGAAACGCGCCGCACATCCGCGCCGTTGACAAAAACCGCGCCTCCGGAGACATCATAGAAACGCGGGATCAAGTTGACCAAAGATGTTTTTCCCGACCCCATCCCGCCGATGACCGCGATGGTTTCGCCGCGGTCAACGGAGAATGAAATATTTTTTAAAATGGAAGCGTCCGAATCGTTATACTGAAACGACACATTTCTGAATTCGACCGCCGGAACTCTTTCATCGAATTTGAAAGCGGCCGAATCTGTTTCGGCGGGGTCTAAAATTGCCGGCTCAACACTCAGTATTTCCGAAATACGGTCGGCTGAAACTTTGGCGCGCGGGATGATAATAAAAATAAAAGAAATCATGATGACGGACATCATAATCATTGTCACGTACTGAATAAACGCCATCATGTCCCCGATCGTCAGATGCGCCGTTTCAATACGGAAACTGCCGTACCACAAAACAGCGATGGTTGTCAGGTTCATTAACAGCAGCATCCCGGGGAATAAAAATGCGACGACGCGGTTCACTTTCAGTGAAAAAAGCATTAAATCGTCATTCGCCTCTTCATACTGCTTATTCGCCGCCTCTTCTTTGTTAAAGGCGCGGATAACGCGAACGCCGGTTAAGCGTTCCCGAAGGATGCGGCTGAGCCCGTCTAATTTGTTCTGCATTTCTTTCACCATCGGCATGATTTTTCGTGAAACGATGTAAACGAAAACGGCCAGAACAGGAATAACGACCAAAACAACGAGAGACATTGTCACATCTTTGTAAAACATCAGAATCAAACTGCTGACAAATGTCAAAGACGCAACAACGACAACGCGGAGTAACATCATGATAACGTTTTGGATCTGAGAGACGTCATTGGTCGTCCGCGTCACTAAAGTGGATGTTCCGAATTTGTCGAATTGCTCCAATGAAAAAGATTCAACCGTTTCAAACAAATCGCGGCGGAGAAGTTTCGCAAATCCCGCAGAGGATTGCGCCGTGTAATATCCGGCGGCGACGGAGCAGATCATACAAATGGCCGTCAGCACAAGCATATAGACGCCCATTTTGTAAATGTAATCAATGTCTCCCCCGACAATGCCGACGTCAACCATTTTTGCCATCAGGCCCGGCAGCATCAGCTGTGTCAGGCATTGGAAAAATATCAAAAAAACCGCGGCGGCAATGTAATATTTATACGGTTTTAAGTATATGGTCAGGTTCTTCATGAACGTCTTTTCCGGGGTGTCAAAAATAAACTGTCAAATAACGGAAGAAAAATTGATTAAGTAAAAGTATTTAAAGCGTTGCTTTTGATTTTTACCCTATTAAACATTAACAATTCCCCTTTTTTAGGATATGTTAATAATATTTGAATTCGTTTAATTAAATGGGCCAATCAACAAACCGGATCAACTAACCGGACCAAATAACAGACCGGACCAAAAAGCAAAATGAACTACCGACGAACGGAATCAACAAAAAGGAAAGATTATATGGATTTTGAAAAATGGGAACCTCTGTATTTGAAAATGCTGAACCGATTTGGTTTTACGCGGGAGAAAGACGAAAAAGCCGCCCTTTGGATGTCGGAGTAGTTCCAAAAAATTAAGGGCGACGCCGCAGACCAAAATGGCGGTCTCAATGATCAAAGCGGGCCGCTTTTGAAGCTAGAATCCAAAATCAGCGGCCGGTCTGTTGTGGTTTGCGGCAATGCGCCGTCTCTTGAAAAAGAATTCATCGTTTATTCCAAGCAATGTCCGGAAGACCTGTTCATTGCCGCGGACGGCGCCGCCACTGTTTTAATAAGGCGGGGCAAGGTGCCGGATATTATTGTGACGGATTTGGACGGGAGTCACCCGAATGACGCGATTAAAGAAATCGAAGCCGCCGACCGCGGCGCTCTTCTTCTCATTCACGCGCACGGAGACAATATCGGCATATTGGAGAAATATATGCCGTCGATGGTTGAAAATATGAAAAACGGCACTGTTTTTCCGACATGTCAATGCCGCCCGCCGTCCGGACTGCTCAACTTCGGCGGATTTACGGACGGTGACCGCTGCGTTTTTTTGGCCGAAGCGTTCGGCGCCTCCAAAATCATGCTGATCGGATTCGATTTCAATGACCGGACTGTCACTGATTTGAAAAAGAAGAAGCTGGAATGCGCAAAAAAACTGATTCATCTCTTATCTTCCGAAAACCCCGGGAAAATCCGGTATTTTTCCGACTCATCCGATATTTAAATATAAATAGAATGGAAACTAAGCAATAGTGGATGAGAATTAAAGGATTGCTTTTTAATTCGTTCTCTTCATGTCCGTCTTGTCATATTTATCAAAGGATCCGCAACGGGAACTGTAAAAATGGATACGCTTGTCATTTGTATTGACCGAGATAACGATCTCGGAGAAAAAGCGAAGGTGATTACGCCGGTCATTGGCCGCGGGGCTAATATTGCCGCGGCGGTCAGTTTGGCAACCGTTGATCCGGAGGATTCGGACACAAACACGATTTTTGGCGGTATCCGTATTTTGGACGAGCTGCGCAGCTTGGGCGTTGACGCCGACATTGTTTCTTTTGCCGGGGATAAAAACGTCGGCGCGATTTCCGATAAAAAAATTGCCGATCAGCTGGACGAATTTTTATCTATTCAGGAAGTCAAAAGCGCGATTTTCGTCTCCGACGGCGCGGAAGACGAATCGCTGGTTCCGATCGTTCAGTCCCGCGTGAAAGTGGATTCCGTTCAAAGAATCGTTGTCATGCAGAGTGAAAGATTGGAAAGCACATACTATATGATTAAAAACTTCCTGAAAGACCCGAAAATCCTTCAGACGTTTTTTGTTCCCATTGGTTTGGCTTTAATCATTTACGCGCTGGCAATGATTGCAAACCAGCCGCAGCTTGCCGTTATCGGTACGTTTTTTATTGTCGGCTTGTATATGCTTTTGAGAGCTTACTCCCTTCATGAAAAGATCGCAATCGGGTTGTCCGACTTGAAAAAGTCGTTCCGTACGCATCAGTTGTCTTTTGTCACAACCATTACATCCATTCTGCTTTTCGTCATCGGAACGATTTCCGGCGTCACCGGTATTTGGCAGGTCGTCAACCCGGGCAATCTCGGTTATTACGGCTTGATTCCGCTGCTTTCACTGTTCATTAAATGGACGGTTCTGTGGTATGCCGCATCCGCCTTTATTTACATTCTCGGCCGGGTATTTGACCGTATTTACAATAAACGGGATTATCAGGATTTGGTCGTGGAAATGCTGTTTGCGCTGTCGGGGACATTGCTGTTTTGGAGCGCCAGCAGTTATGTTTTATCCATCACCCTGACTGAACAAGGTTATGTTTTTCCGGCGGCTTACTTCGCTTACAGTATTGCCTTAGCCGTGATGATTTCAATGGCAGGCATTTATTTCGCCGCTGTCCAAAAAAGAAGCGAGAATGAAGAAGAACCGAAAATACCCGATAAAAAGGAAAAACGGACTCGAAGAAATGAAACCATCATTACGATCGATACGACGGACGATGAAAATGACGGCGGAGCCGAAGCCGTTTCCGATACCGTTAAAGTGAACATCGGTAATCGAAAAAATAAATAATACCGTTTTCGATTCTCATTTTTTTTGATATATCCGGTCATGAATGCCCGATAAAGAGGGTGGATGAAGACAGAAGGCGTTTATTTTTTCTTTTCTTTTTCAAAATCCTCTCTTCATTTATTTCAGCTGTTCTCTTATTTCCCGGATCATGAGTCTGAATTCTGAGCGCCTTTGATGTCTCAAATCCGGAAATGAAATATGAAAATGAAACCTGAAAATGGAATTATGTTCCTTCTTTTGATGGAATCAATGAAGATGTCAGGTTTGCCGCGATTAAATTCAGACACAGGGGAAGTATTTTCCAATAAAACTCAAACAAAAAAGAATTTTTCGTCAATATAATTCAAACACGGAATACTGTATTTTTCAATTAATTTGAATAAAAAACATTTTTTTAAATTAATTTTTAATTAAATTCAAACACAGAATCGTTTTTCATTGCTTCAATTAAACACAATTTTATCCATCCGTTTACAGAATTCAAACACAAGAGGTTGTTTTATCAATTCGGTTTAAACCAAAAAATGGTTTTTTGATTAATTCAAATTCGGGAGGGTCTTTTTAAAAAATTCCGAAAATCTATTTAATAGAAAAAGTTCCCATTTGATATTTTTTTTGATATTTTTTTTGATTTTTTCTTGCATTTTTGAAATATCAAGTCATTGTATCAAGGATTCAAAATTGAAATTTCATGAGGGCGAGTGATGTCGAAATTAAAATTTCATCTGTTTTCAGATGATACAAATTAAATAATATCCTAAAAAATTAAACACATTTTCAAATAATTGAATAACCTTTCAAAATTAAATATATGTTTAAATTTTTTGATATCCTTTTCTTTAAGGAATGCGCAAATATTTTATAATTTTTTAAAAACGGCTTTGATAGGAAGCTTCTAAGGATGTGGTTAAAGTCAGAATCAAAAGATCGGACTGCCGGCAATATCAAAAAATGTATTATAATATGATTAAATTCATGTCACTTGTTATTTAAATATTTTTTTGGCAACCGATATCGTTGTAAGTTGCATTTCTTATGAAGGTTTTATGAAGGCATCAAAAATTTTTGAATCATATTTTTATTATTTTTTTAAGTTTTTAAATTTTTTATTTAATTATCAGTAGACGTATTCTTAAAAAAATATATATCTCATTTTCATCTAAATCATTAATATTCAATTAATTATAGATATACTTATATAGGAAAAAAAACTATATAAAATAAATTTTTAGTATTTTAATAATTTGTCATTATTATTTTGATGATAGATATTATATTACTGAATTTGAATTTAGATAAATGCAGGTGTTGGTTATAGAATGAGGATAGTTGAACGTATATTTGCAATTTTAATGGTATGTGTATTGTTTACAGGGTCGGTTATTACAGCGGATGTCGTTGCCGCCCAAAGCGATACGGATATGGAAGATTTGACAGCTTATTGGTATCTTGTCACATACGATGAAACCGGCGGTTCAAGTGAGCGGCTGATCGGCAGCCAAGATTTCAGCGGCGCTTCAGGCGAAGCCGCCGAAATACATTATACAGACCGCGACGACAACTCTTTTAAATTCGCCGCCGGGGTCAACAGCGTTAATTTTGAATGGTCTTCTTATAAAATTGATGATTCTCTGTCGTCAGACCGGTATAACGTTATTTTCGGACAAACCGGCAGCGTCATTTTTTACATAACAGATGACAACGAAACGCCGGAACCAATGACTTTTGAAGGGATTCAGCCGGCAGATTCCGAACTCCCGCCGCTCTTACGAGGCCGGGGCGGAAATAGCATTACGATCAACATTTATCAGATTACAACAAAAATAGACAACAGTATTCCTCATCGGAATCTTTCGGTCTATCCGGATTCCAATTTCCCTTCCGATTATTATAACTGGGGAATGAAAAAAGTCGACACCCTCTATCTGACTTATGAGATAGAGTGGGAGGAGACACCTGTTACAATCAACGCGGCCGATTATCAAGCCATGGCTTTAATGGGCAATTGGGTGCTGAATTCAACCTACGACCCAACCGTTACCAACCCCTCCTCTTATCACGGGCCGGCATCCGGCACAACTGTTACTGTTAACTCCCCGGGTGAAGTCAATTTCTATTTTGACGCGCCCGACTGGGAATATGCCAAAGACGGTGTTGGCCTTGGTTCCTCTCTCTTGACGACTCAACTCTCTAATGAAGTTATTGTGTATAATACGAGAGGCATATATGAAGTCACGAGCATCAATATGACAGCTGGTCAGGCAACTCCCGCGAATGCGGGCAGAAGTAATGTGCACATCACTTACGTTTGGCTTGGCAGTGATATCAATCAGAATGAATATCGAAACCGTTCGACAAACGCTGAGCCCACTCTTCTTCCATCCATGTTATATATTGCTAACCCCATTATTGACCGGAATAAGAGGGATATTACTTTTAACGGCGCGGTTGACCGCAGTGAAGGAAAAAATGTGCTCGTCGGCGATCAGTCATCGCGTGATGATGACTGGCATAAATGGGTTCAGTATTTCTGTGTTATCTCTACTTACAACGTCAACCATTATGTTATGAGGACGAACACGAATCGATTAAATCCGCTCAACTTAACTGTAGAAAATACATATATGATCGGCGGTAACAGAGGATTTATCGATTCCGGCACCGGTACCGCCGCATATGGCTCAAATCTGACTTACCGGAATTCATTTTATATCGGCCCGCAACTGGTGATGGATAATCGCAGTATTGTTAAATTATCCGACATTGAAATTGTTATCAACGACCCGCGTTTCGGCGGCACTAACCCTTCAAATGATACGGAGGCCGGTCTCGGTATAGGCGGCGTTCTTGAATATGAAGATGTTAATGGTAATAAGCTCAATATCACACTAAATATGAATGACAGGACAACCGTCGCCTCCAGCGCGTGGGGTCAAGCCGTGGCAGCCGGCAGAGTGGAATTCAGGGACAATGTGACGGTTTATAAAACAAATCCCCGCGGGTCCGCTTTAGCTGATGGTCCTATGATGTTTCAGGTAAACAGCTCCGCAACCTCGGCAAACATGGGCGCCATGCCGGATTACGTTATTTATGATGACGCTAATATAAATTTACGTTACAATACTCTCAGAGATACAGGCGACCAGTCACGTTTCTCAGTTTTCAATGGTTCTGCGGCCGGGGCAGGTGAGACACCGAATGTTATCATTGGCAACCATGTTACATTGAACGCGCTTGTCGATAATAAGTTCAACGGCGACACTCTCGGCAACTTCACTGTCGGAGACTACAGTATAATTAATGTTATCAGTACCGGTGATGGCGACCCTGCCACCGGCAGCACCGGGTCTTTTGTCCGTTTCGGAAATAGATTTGTATTGGGTAATTCTTCCGTCGCAACCGTTCAGGTTGTAAATAATAACAATTATACAGCCGTTCAATTTGATGCTGTTGAGTTACAAGACCGGTCAAAACTCATTGTTATCGGTAATACGGGTAATGGCAACAATGCCACCTCGCGTATGGTTAGATTTACCCGCGATTTTGACCTCAGTTACGGAGCGGAAGTCTATTTAATAAATCACGGTACAGCCACTGTATTGCAAACCGGCAATTTGACGGTAGATAAACTGGCAACGCTGCATGTCATCGGTTTGAACATATCAAATGTAGCTTATCCGGCTGCCAATGTTTCGAAAATGATTGCTCTTGACAGAGTTGAGAGTCTAATATTTTATAACAACGGAAGAGGACCCGCTTTATGGATAGCTAATCCGGTTGCTGCGAATACCTCGAATGAAACACTTAACGACGTTCGTGTGAATCAGACCAATTTGAAATTTACAAATATGGAACAAATTAAATATTGGAATAACGTCACGACGACAGCGTCATATGATGTCGATACAGCGACGATTATCGGAGATCCAAATTCAAAATGGGCGATTAATCCGGAGCTGGGAAAAGGATTTGATGCCATTGCTCGTTTTAATTCGACAGGCCACATTCCTACTTATGCCGGTGGAAATTTCTCATCAGCAAATTACATTAATAGTACGACCGATCCGGTGGATTTTACGGTCATCAATGAGCCTGATGTTTTGCAAACCCTCACTGCTGCCAACATTGTTTATAACGGTCAGCGCATTATGTCATACAGAGGTTTGGTCGGTCCGTACACAATCACTTTTAACTGGAACGAGAGCCCATGGGACTCCGACAACAGTACTATCAATAGCGGTTCGGTCCGTTACGATATGACTGTTATGAAGGATGTTCCGAATCTTTACTCAGACGCTCAGGACCCGACGGATTTATCCAATACGCTTCCGCAATTGATGCCTAAGGACATTGATACCGGTGAAAATTACACCGACAGAGGATTTGTGAAATGGTTGGATAAGGACGGTAACGATTATGATGTTTATTCAGAACCCGTTATCGTATCATTTGAATTGTACGGTGTCTGGGTCTTCTATCCCACCTATCATAAAAACTTCCCCGGCAGTGATGAAAACTTCACCGTTGAGGTTCCGTACAATACGAACCATTTGGCTGTCGCAAATAATTTCACTCAGACCGGCTATCGTTTCACAGGCTGGAATACAGAAGCGGACGGAAACGGCACATCCTACTCTTCCGGAGATTCTGTCGGAATCCTGCCGAAGCCTTTGGATTTATATGCGCAGTGGGAGCTGATTGAGTATAACATTACTTACGTCAATGCTGAGTCTGCTACACATTTCAATCCGCCGACTTATAACTTTACAAGTGAGTTCGATTTCACCCCTGCATCTCGCTCCGGATTCATATTTGAAGGTTGGTTTGAGGACCCGTCGCTTCAGACTCCGATCGAAGGCATTGTTCCCGGAATGACCGGAGACATTAACGTGTACGCAGGGTTCATGGAAAAAGTGTACAATTTGACTTATGATTTAAACGGCGGCTCTTATAGCAGCAGCTACGACCCTGTGGTTGTCAGTGGTTTGCCGGCGGGCACACATAATTTAGATTTAGATACATCCACCGACCCGATATACACCTCTACGACTTTGACTTTGTTCATCGGCTGGACCCTTGACGACTCCATTATCAATGTGGTCCTTAATAAGGACAGCACACTTCCGACACTTGTGGATGATGTCACATTCACGGACGCGGATGTAACGGTGTACGCCGTTTGGGGCGAGGATGCAAACAGCAATAGCATACCGGATGTTTTGGAAGAAAAGTACAGCATTTTCTACGATATTAACGGCGGCATAGCCGGCAGCGGCCCCGATCCTGATATAAACCTTCTCACGCAGATGGAATATCCCTTAAACACAACGAAAAAACCAACGCACAGTCAAGATAACGGTTTTGATGTGTTGTTCGTGGGCTGGAGTTCATCCAATGTCAGTGGAATCCTGACAAAAGACGATGTACTTCCGGCAACGATGACAGAGACTGTCTACATCGAGGACGATGATGCGACGGTGTACGCTGTTTGGGGTTACGATACCACAGGCAACGGTAAGCCTGACATCTCGGATGAAAAGTATCGTGTCATCTACAACACCAACGACGGCACAGGCGGTCCCGGCATCGAGATAAACATCCTTGCGCAGAACGGCTATGTCTTAAAGACAACGCCCAAACCGACACACATCTCTGTTGATAAGGACAGTGACGGTGTCATGGTTAATGTCGAGTTCGTCGGCTGGAGTTCCTCCGCTGTTACATCAATCTTGACAAAAGATGACGATCTTCCGACAACG
>Ga0123353_10002172_pt1 | contig 24244 bp, 21 predicted proteins | sample TergutLab28metaG_3_FD_92763 | JGI IMG/M metagenome (GOLD analysis project Ga0123353, IMG submission 92763) | Labiotermes labralis P3 segment gut microbial communities from Petit-Saut dam, French Guiana - Lab288 P3 | ecosystem: Host-associated > Arthropoda: Insects > Digestive system > Gut ... | reverse complement strand
CCCCATGGATGATTCTGAAGTCTGTTAACTGCTGCCTGACGTATACGGGGAAGTAAATCAAATCGTAGATGTTCATCCCTAATATAAGGATAAACCTTCTTTTCGGTATATATGTTTTGTTTGCGTATATACATTTGAGCGATTTGTCCTGTAGCTGTTACTTTTACATCAGAATCATTCACGCGGTCATAAGTCACCTTTTTATATCTATGCACTTCAGAACTCTGCGGGACGCGAATCCGGATTATCGTATGACCTTCATACTCAATAATTTCCGGAGACAAATAAACAGTTGGCGACAGAACATCCGGGTTGCTAATCATGCTAATGAAATTACTCACTAACTCCGGTGCTTTATTTTTTAACAAACCATGGATAATACCATCATCATCGACACCGAGGAAAATATCACCACCGAAACGGTTTAGAAATGAGCATACAGACTCATAAGTATCAGATTCGATACCTTTTGAGCACTTCTTGAACTCGACAGCGATAGTTTCACCGATTGCGAAAATTTGTTTTAGTCTACTTACATCCATGCATAACCGCCTCTTTGGTAATAGTAATTATGACTTTGCCTTGTTTCTTGATAAATATAATCAATCCCGGTTTCGGCAAATCCTGCCGCAATTGATGCTAATGCTTTTCCATAATCAGGACTTGATGATCTTTGAGTTGCTTCGTCAAGCAGTTTAAATGGTAGCTTTGCTAAGTTTGGATGTCCATTATTAATCATTTTCTTGGAAAATGCTGCCATACCATAAGCAATTATAACTGTTCCAAAACCTAAAAACCCAATTGTTACCATCATCTTTTCATTGTAACGCATTCAATTACTCCTTCTTTCTTCTCTGTTTGAGCACTTTTTAATTTTTATTATATCATATGTGTTTGAAAAGAAAGTACCCAAAAAGTATACAAAAAGTATATCAAATGTACATTACACCGCAACTGCATTTCTGTTTATCAGATCAATCACCGCCTGTATATCCACAAACATAACCTCGTCAAATATTTCACTCAAGCTGCCCATATCCGAGAATGGGCTTTCTTTTAAAACTGATATTTCTGTCATCATTCCATTTTTAACAATGTATCTCACTATTTGATTTACAAAATACATTTGACGGCTGTCTAGTCCGGCATCATTTAAGAATGAAGAAAAGGCCTCGTTTGCAGCTTTTGGACTCAAACCAATGATATTGCGGACAAGCTCGCCAAGCGGTTTATTGGTGTAATGCTCTTCATATTGCTCTCTTGTTCCGAGTTCATTCCATAGGATATGCTCTAATGCAGCAATATCATCTGATGTCATAGGAATATTGCTATAAAGCTTTGCAATTGCCGGGATATCCTTATGCTGCTTGATGAAATAACTAACCCTTTCCTTGTAGTTTGCAAGAGTATCACTTTCGAGTTGAGTTTCATTCCATTTAATAGATAGAATTTCGTCTGTGAAATTTGTATCGTATGTGCGTCTTTCTTCAAGCGGAATTGACTTAATAAGATTGCGAAATTTTATGCGGATTTCATCAAAATCTAACATTCCCGCTCGTTCTAAATAGTCACCATGTAAAATTTGCTCAATTAACTCTTTCTCCGCTAAAATATCCGGATTTATAGCAAAACGTGATAACTCTTCAGTTTTTCTGTAAAGATCATTCTTTGCTTTTTTAAATGGTTTGCTTGTAATCAAAGCAAGTATAATCTGATAGAGCAATACATCAAAGCGTATAGCAGCAGTATCATCTTTCGGTGGTAAAATGTATGGTATTACATGGTCAGCAACTTGCAACGTGTTCTCACGAGTTATCGCGGCAAAATCACTTTCTACTTGATAATTGTCAATTACCGCTAGATGTTGCTTGACAGCGTAATTATCTCGATTTAGCTTCCTTATCTCATATAGTATTTCATTAACAAGTTTTTCGCGAAAAGTTTTTAGTTCGTCTGTCTGGAAAGAGATATCTTGCAACCTGTATATTATTTCAAATTTTATATTAAACAGCCTTTTATGCAACGATATACTTGTTTCTGCTTCTTTCCCTCTTGGATTTACACGAAAGAATTCAAAGTTGTTGCCAAAATCAAATATATAGAATCGCGCCTTATCTTCACCGTCAATCAAGCCTAGGCATGTTCTTGTGCCTCGTCCTATCATCTGCCAAAATTTTGCTTGACTGAATACTCTTTTAAAAAACACTAGATTTAAAATTTCCGGCACATCAATGCCGGTGTCAAGCATGTCAACTGATATCGCAATTCTCGGGTTATCGTCTGGCTTGTAAAAATCTTCGATAATATCATCTGCATAATCTACCTGATAATCGATAACGCGGCAATAATGTGGAGGAAAACTAGGATATTCTTTGTTCCATATATCAAATATTTTTTCAGCATGTTTATGATTTTTTGCAAAAATGATAGTTTTTCCAATATTTGTTCCATAATCAATACGTTGTCCATTTTCCATTAGAAGATGCAAAGCTTTCTTAATTGTGTCATGGTTAAAAAGCCAATCATTTATCGCACTTGCGTCAATGGACTCGGGAATATCTCCATCTTCATCTGCGAAAGTATTTTCGTAGTCTTCCTTTTCATTTTCCGGTAACTTATTGTAATGAATACCTTCAAAGGGAAACTTTAATTCCGTTTCAATCGATACATAACTTACCAAATGCCCCTCGTCAACAGCTTCTTCCAGTTCATAGCCAAATGTAGGGTCGCCATCATCAAGGTCGAATATTTCGTAAGTATTTCTGTCAACATACTTAATAGGCGTTGCCGTTAAACCGACAAGCAATGCATCAAAATATGTAAAAATATCCTTGTGTTTATTATATATACTTCGATGAGCCTCATCAACAATGATTAAATCAAAATGTCCGGGCGAAAACAAGCGCCCGCCACTTTCAACACGTATATCATCAATACAATTACTCATTGTTTGGTAAGTGGAAAAAACTACACGGGCAGAAGCATTTTTCTTGTTTTCCACAAGGTTACACAATGAGAGATTTTGCATGTGGCTATAAAATTTGTTTTTTCCTTGCCGAACAAGGGCTTTACGATCAGCTAAAAAGAGTACGTTTTTTATCCATCCGTATCGCTCCAACACATCAACAAGGGATATGACTACTCTCGTCTTACCACTTCCTGTTGCCATGACAAGAAGTGCTTTGCGACGGTTATCCTGGTAAAAGGTATCACAAATTGCTTGAATAGCATTCTTTTGATAACTACGATCTGTTATTTCATCTTTAATTTGTACACCTATTAGAGATTTGCGAGACTTCATCAAGTTAAACTCTTTTTCAAGGTCACGCTTTGAGAACACCTCGGATACCTGCCGCTCAGGATAGTATTTATCATTCCACATACGAGTCTCATAACCATTTGTCATGAAGATAATGGGACGTCTTCCGAACTTATTTTCAAGAAAATCAGCATATAAAACCGCTTTCTGACGACCTTTTACAACACTTACGCTAGTTCGCTTAGCTTCAATCACCGCAAGTGGTATTCCATCATCACCAAATAAAACATAATCGGCAGAGCCATCTCCGGATTTGTTTGGCATTTCTTCAATTGGATACTCATCCTTCCAATTCTCTCCACGCACCCATCCAGCATCTTCCAGCATTAAATCAATATATACTTCGCGTGTTTGAGCTTCAGTAAAGTCAATTGGTTTGACATTGTATCCTTTTTCTTCTTGTTTAATACGGTGTTTAGTCATGCTCTTACGGTTTGGCTTGTTTTCGTTAAGAAGATCTTCAAAATCAAGCTTTGTTTCCGCGTTCTTATACTGCTTTATATCTTCCGCAATAATCATTTCAGGTTTCTGTGATAATAAACCTCTATCAAAGTCTGCGTCGTAATATTCTGAGCCATAACAAAATCCGACAAATTTCAAAAAGCAATGTAAGTATTCCAACGCTAACAGAGCTCTATCTTTGTCGATTTCATATTGTCTATGAGCTGCGTTGTTGCCAATTTTCTTTATGCTTTCAATTTTCTTAAACAGTTCAGGCGGTATTAAGTTCCTAAAACAACTGTATGCCATCAGTGATTGTAGTTGCATATTATTAGATGCTTTGAGCGATTCATCAACGCTGTATATCCACTTTATCGCAAACTCCATTGCAGTACGACATCCTGTAGCTGAAAGGCGAGGACTAATAGGCAACACCAACTCAGCCTGCACTGCCGCATCGGCAAAACAAGCAAACTGCGGGTCATTTTTTAGAAAGTCAAAATTCGTCGGCATGGTGGGTTACCTCATGAAGAACTATTTTTGTGCATATTTCTTGATAATCTTCTCTGTTAATAAACCTTTTTCTTTACGTAACATTTCTGTGCAAACATCTGGCTTCATTTTACCTGTTGTTGATAATTCGTATATCTTAAGAAGAATCACTGTTTCTATTATCAACACTTCATCTTTAAATGCTTGATCAATCTGTGTTTGATGAATAGGTTCACGTTTATTAACAGGTGTATCTCTTAGAGGATTGATAATGAGCAATGCCTTTACATCCTTTTTAATCCCTTGTTCTTCCAGTTCTTCCATATATCCTATGCGATGCGTTCTCACCTGTGCAATATTTCTAGATTTTACATTAGATCCCAAACCCTTAATCTCACCAACGATATCAAAATCATCACTAACAAAAGCATTAAAATCATCTTTATTAATATCCACAAAGCTTGACAAATCAATATCAAGAACGTTTTCTAGTATTCTAAAAACCCCTTTCACCAATTGGTTTCCGGTGGTGAAGACAATTGATTTTAATTCCATATTGTTTGTGAGTCTTTCTTTCGCTGTAATAATTGCGATTTCTGCCGAGTTTATCAAACTTGTTTGCATTTCTATCTCATTATATAACTCTTTATCGTTTAAGATTTTATAGTCTAATAACCATTGTGGATACTCTTCCGCAACAGATATCAATCCAAATCTTTCTAGAGAAGTGAATAAATGTTCTTCGCTTTCTAATATATTCATTGTAGTAAGAAAAAGTTGATTATTCACCTTCTTTGATGTCACCTTTGCACTTCTTGATTTTGTTAAGGGGTTCTCTTCTTTATCAAAAATAAAAGAAGACGAATATTCCAATTTATCAATTTCTGTTGTGGTGGGTTCAAAAAGAATTAAATATATATCTGAAAGCACGTCCTTTGGAATTAACTGTGAAAAAATCTTATTCACAAAATCTAAGCAGTCTTTCAACTCTTTCTGTGACCAGTATTTATCAGTAGAATTAGATTTATTGTAAAGTAAAGTTATATTATCCGGAAAAATTATAATTATTTTGGAAATTTTAGATCTAGCGATTATCTGCTTTAAGCTAATTAAATCATTAACATCATCAATTGATGTTAATTGGTTGCCATTAAATTTCCATAAGTGTTTATCGCTCAAATCGATTATATTTATATCGTGTTCATCTAAAGATTTTGGCTCATTGATAGTAGATATTGTAAACTCTATTCTTTCGCTAAGAGATCCTATTTTACCACTATAATTGATTATTTGAACTTTCAAAATACCTCACCTCCAAAACACTTTTGCATCAACGATTTATACAGCAGTTCCAGTTTTTCCAATCCCTGTTGCAGTTCAAATTTAGATTTTTCGTTAGCTCGAACGAAATCGGCGAACTGGTGTTGTTGGTCGAGAGGCGGTAAAAAAATTGGTAATGCTGCAACTTGATTCATACTTATTCTGGAACGAGTTTGACCATGAATGCTTCCGCCCGCTATCGATAATACTGCTGGCTGATTAAGATATTCACACACAAAATGTGTGTTTGCAATGTTTTTATTCGGTTTATAGTGAACACAATCAGACTTATTTATAGCCTTTTCAATATAATCAGGCAAAATGCATGCTCTTAGATTCGGTTCTCCTAGTGTTCCGATTATAATATCATTCGGTAAACATGTATGTTTTTTTAACGTTTCATAATGTTCGACTGATATAAATGCTTTATCATTATCCATGAATTTGGAAACACCAATATTACCAAGCCGTATAACTCTAACACCAATGTCTTTGTAATGTTCGGTTTTTAAATTTGATCCAAATGGTCCATCACTAATTCGCATTGAAGATTCTCTTAAAGATATAACGTCCCAACCCATAGGGTTCGTCACAGGATCGCCGAACATCTCGATAAATTGCGATTTGGCAAGTAGATCAAGTTTTGCGATTTGCTCTTTGCGTTTTTCGATGAGAGTTCTTGCGCGGTCGAGGATGTCAGCGATTTTTTGTTGAACGAGGAGGGGTGGTAGGGGGAGGGATATAGATTGCAAATTTGTTCTACTGATTCTGCTTCGAGTACTCCCAACAATGAACTTTTCTATTTGCCAGAAATATTGTGGTGAGCAAAGAAAATGCAATAAATATCGGGAACAGCACTTTTCATCTAATGTTCTAATAATAGTGCAATCAACAGCTGTAATTAACTTTGTATCAAGTTTTGGTACAATACAAGCTCTCCCAATAGGGTCAGGTAAGCGGGATACTAAAACATCGCCGTCAAACACTTCAGTACATTTTAGTTTTACAAAGGTTTCTTCGGATATATATTTTGCTCTATCAGCTTTTTCAATATAATATCCTTTTCCGATATTACCAACTTGTAACAATCGAATGCCATCCGGTGATTGGTCTTTTGATTCTATCCAATTACCATCAGTCATCAGAGTAGCGATGCTTGATAATCGCACCATTTCCCATTTACTCATCCAACATTGCCTCCAACTCTTTGAGACCGGTTTGGATTTTTTGCTCCATTACATTGATTTCAGCAAGTATTTCTTTTGGGTGTGGGTAGGTTTCTTCAACATAGACGCTTTTTTTATATTTATTGATCGATAAATCATAAGCATTTCCTACGATTTCTTCTTTTGGTACAAGAAAGCTTTGTTCGGTGCGTTTGCGGTTTACTTCGTCTACAAGATTACCAAAACGTGCAATAATATCCGGAATATCGTTATTATCGAGTTGCGTGCGCTTGTCGTCAAGGCTATAACCATCTGACTTCATATCGTAGAACCAGACTTTGTCTGTTCCGCCTGCGCTTGTTTTTGTGAAGATTATTACGGCGGTAGAAACTCCGGCGTATGGCTTGAACACTCCTGATGGCATTGAGATTATTGCTTCCAGTCTATGATTTTCAATGATTTCTTTTCGTATATCGACATGTGCTTTGCTTGAGCCGAACAACACGCCATCGGGGACTATTGAGGCGCAATGTCCACCGTTTTTTAGCATACGCAGAAACAGAGCGAGAAATAATAGTTCAGTCTTTTTTGTTTTAACAAGACGGGTGAGGTCGGTTGAGACAATATCGTAATCAAGACTGCCTTTGAATGGTGGATTTGCTAAAATCTTAGTATATTTACTACTGTCTCTATTTTGGTCGGACAGGCTGTCGTTATAAACAATGTGCGGATTCTGTATACCGTGGGTCATCATATTCATTGCTCCAATACGGAGCATTGTTCTATCCATGTCGTAACCTGTGAACATCCTGTTGTCATAGTGGGCTTTTGCATCTTTGTTGTAGAAAATCTCGTCAAGATATTTTTCTTTTAAGTATTCGCCTGCCGAAACAAGAAATCCACCGGTTCCGCAAGAAGGGTCAACTATAACATCATGTGGTTGAAGGTCAAGAAGTTCAACCATCATGCGGATAATATGGCGAGGTGTGCGAAATTGTCCGTTTGTTCCTGCTGTTGTGAGTCGAGAGAGCATATATTCGTACAAATCACCGCGCACGTCTTTGCGGTCAGGTTGTTTTTCAATAAGAGCATAGATTTCATCAAGAGCGGTGATTATTTGCTCTAGCAGTCTTGGTGTCGGTATTTTGAATATTGCATCTTCCATATATTTTGCATATGTACTGCCGTTATCCGAGTGTAAGGTTTTTATAAACGGAAAAATTTCGCCTTGCATAATTTGGTACATAGTTTCAGCAGATTTATCTCTTAGTATTGACCATTTTAAATTCTCTTTATCGGAAAAAATGCTTGTATATGATTGCCCTAGCATTAAGTTGTCTTTTTTTCTTGTGTTATCCATTTCATCAAGGTCACGAATAAACATTAGATATGTGATTTGCTCAATAACATCGAGAGGATTTGTTAGTCCGCCCGTCCAAAACATCTCCCAAAGCTTATCTACTTTATTTTTCAACTCGCCTATAATCATGTAGTTACCTTCTCAATAAACATTCATTATATATTATGCTTGTAATTATAACCGTTTTCGGCATCTTTATCAATACAAGAATCGGCAAAGACGCTCTGCAGTTATAACTTTAGGAAGCGTACACTAAACCTTAATATGTCGTCATCATATTTTGTTAAGTGACAATCTTAAATGGGTCATACTCTCATCTTCCAGAACATCCGTGGATATTTGATGAGAGTAAGATGATATATCTCCAATTTCTAATGTAAATTCTTCAAACTTGTGATAATGAATCCCTTCATCTATAACTTCTTTCGGTATCCATGGGGTTTCTTCGTGTGGGATAACAATTCTATTAAGTTTTTTTCCAACAACAATTCTAAATTCTTGCTGATATTTAAGCGCTTCACTTTTATAGTGGAGTGCTGATGTCATCTTTTCTAGTAAGCGCTTATCTTGCGCAACACTTTTCCGACCATAAATAACCATCCCTATATCGTACGTGTAAGAACAATGAGCTTTGAATTGATTAATAAATGGCATCGTCTCGATAAGAGTTATATATCCTCCTTCTGGACAGAAATCTTGTACAACTCTTTTATCAATACTTATGGTGTTCCCTTCTATTTGGTGCAAATAAACTCCATACATGCAGTAAATAGGTAAATCAATTCCTATTCTTACAAAATCAAATACTAAACCTTCTCTTATATCTCCTTGCCCTTTGATTCCAGTTTGCTTTTCTATATTAATATATGCCTCAGCTGACTGCATGAACAATTGACCTTGCGAAATTAGCTTTTCTGCGTAAGTTCGTTCATTACCTTGAAATTTTATTAAGTATGGAATGTCCTTAATTATTTTCTCAATTGTCATAAGTATAATCTCCGCTGCTGACTTGTTTCATCAATCCATTTCATGAAATCGTTATGCGACAAATCACCCTCATTGCAGATTGCCCACTGCCGGGATTATCATCAGCGAGGATCTTATTGAGGGTGCTCTCAATAATAGATTGCCTATCAGTAATACACGAAATAAGGATGGATAGTAATTCCTGTTTTTCAACATTTGAATACTCGTTATTAAAATCAAGGACAAAAGGGGACGGGATAAAAGGGGACGGTACGATTTCGTCCCCTCTTGTCCTACTTCATCTCGCGCCAGGTTTTAGCGGCGTTGCTGACGTCTGCTTTTGATATCTTTTTGCCGTAATTGTAACGGGATACGATATATAGCTCGCGTAGTTTCTCTGCATCTTCGGCGGGAAAAAACGGGTTGTACTTGTGCAGTATGCTCATGCTTGTGTCCGTCCGGGAGGGCTGTGCTCCCCTTATGATGCCTTCTTTAAGATACTTGCGATAGTACCAGCGTACGGCAAGGCGCGGATCCCTCGGGCGGAAGATTCCGCTTCTTTTGCGGCTACGCCCCTGCTTTTGCAGCCGCTCATGCTTTTCTGTGTACACACTTACCCTATTTTCGATCCAGTTGTTCCCTAGAAGCCTGCGGAAAATACGGAATATTACAAGAACGACGATGCATATGGTTATGATGATCGGGATTGCGACCAGCCAACCCGCCATTTCCGGCAGCGTAGTGCCTTCCGCGATGAATTCACCCGGCATCTGGTTCGGCAGTTCCTCCGGCTCAAGCGTGCCCTCGAGCAAGCTGATTCCGAGTAGCCAGAAAAGTGCAGTCGCCATGCCTACGAGAAGCCTTGCAATGATGTGCTCGTATATAAATCCTATAGCACTAAGGATAAGCTGAGGTGCCTGAAGTATCGCAAACGCGACGCTCACAAGCAGCAGTGAAAGCAAAACAGCGATGTTCCGTCGAACCGTCAGTCTCCCATCATCGCGCAGTACCCGCATCAGGCATACCCCGGTCATGAGGTAAAGGATGGCATAGGGTATGGCTCCGGCTAATGCACCCTCTACCCTTACAAAGGCAAAAACGGGTATCATAAGCATGAATATCCTGCCCGTGAAGGAAAAATGCTTTTTGAAGTCCTCGCGGGTCGTATGTATCCTTCCGCTGAGCAGAGTGAATATCAGATATACCCATGCGGGCAGAAACTGCATAATCTGCCGGAATGAAATACCGAACGCGAACAGGGCACCGGGCAGAGCGCAGCATATGATGGAGCAAATAATGACGGCCTTGCTGTGCCGTGTCCGGGACGCAAAAAAGCTACCCTCCTGTGCTTCGGCTGTTCTTGTCAGCAGGATGAACGCGCAGGCGGAGATTGTCAATAGCGGCACTCCCCAAGCGGATGGGTGGTTTCCTGTGAACAGATATAAGAAGTACCCGCTCAGCGCGTAATAGAAGCTCAGGTCAAACAGGATTTTTAGTACTTCTTTCATGCCTTATTCTCCACACCGGCGGCAGAGGCTATCCTGATCTCATGGTCAGGGTAGTAATACTGCTCTGACCTGAGGATTAAAACCTCCTGCCCCGTGTTTTTACGAAGCCGGTCCGCCGCTTCTTCCCCGTTTTTATCGTTTTTGGGCAGTATTATTAAATATGAGGTGTCATGACTGCTTTCATGGCACATGGACTCCAGCAGACCCTCGAGCGAGCAGTTGGCATAGTTGGTGACCCTGCCAAGCGTTTCGAGCAGACTGCCTGTCCGACCGCTTGTGACCTCGCATTTCCAAACGCTTATTTCTTCCTTGCTCCTCAACCGCGAGTTTGTGAAAAACTTCACAAGGACACCTTTTTCTACAAGTGTTTCGCAAGTTGTCCGCGCGACCTCGCAGCACCTGTCAATCTCGTCATTATTGACATAGCTTATCCCCTCAACGCTCAAAACCACGCAGACACTGATCTGCCGGTTATACTCAAACTCCCGGACCATGAGCTGGCCCCGGTGTGCACTTTGCGGCCAATGAATCTCTTTCATCGGCTCCCTTCCTGTGTACTCCCTTGAGCCGATGGTGAGTATAGGGTCGCGTATCAAAATGCGCTTTGCCGCGATGTCCCCGCAAAAACTCCCCAGCGTGTCGGCAAGCCCCGAGTCAACGAGCCGTTTGGGGTAAACGACGATTTCCTGCCGGTAATGTACCTTTTTCGATAATTCACGAAAACCCAAAAAGTCGCCGAACTCAATAGAGTTCTCCCCTATCAGATGTACGCCGCGCTTTTCTATTGATACTTCATACATTAACTTTTTGCGTTGACGTCCTTTTACCATGCATATGATCTGCGCATGTAAGCCGTTGTCCCTGGTGCTGTATTTCATGCTATCCGGAAGCTGCGTCAACAGCGGGTAAACCACCCTTATCGCAAGGTACGAGATTGGCAGGCGGCTTTTGTTTGCTATAGTTGTCTGCACTTTGAATGGTGCTCCGGGTTCATTGCATTGCGGGGAAATGACGGTATCAATCTCCACCTTTTCCGGGTCGCGCTTTAGTGATGCTATTTCCAGTATGATGCCGAGAGCGATGATTATAAATAAAAGGGCTATCATACTCTCAGCCCTCGAGAGGAACGGGCGTGGCTTCGATTATTTCTTCAAGTAAACGCAGGTCCTCACCCGTATCTGTCATGCCGGACAGCGAGAGCCTGTGCGCGAGTACCCTCGGAGCAAGCCTTCTGATGTCTTCCGGCAGCACATAGCTGCGCCCTTCGAGTGCTGCCGCCGCTTGCGCGGCGCGGTATGCGGCGATCGCCCCCCGGGTCGACACCCCTATACGTATGCGGCTGTCGCTCCGTGTGCGTTCGACTATGTCCATCAGATATGCGACCACGTCTGCGCTGACTTCGACCTCCCGGCACATTTTCTTAAATCTCAGTATTTCTTCAATGGTTGTGCGCGGCTCGAGTTCGTTGACTATTTCGAGCGTGTCCCTGCCCGACAGGACAGATATTTCTTCAACTCTTGTCATGTAGCCGAGAGATATACGCATAAAGAACCTGTCTGTCTGTGCATCGGGCAGAGGGAATGTCCCGTGCGATTCCAACGGGTTTTGCGTCGCCATTATCATAAACGGTTCCGTCATCCGGTATGTTTCACCGTCTACAGTGATCTGCCGCTCAGCCATGGCTTCAAGCAAGCTTGATTGTGTGCGCGGCGTTGCCCGGTTGATTTCATCCGCCAGTATCATATTGGCAAACAGCGGGCCGGGGCGAAATTCGAATTCCCCTGTTTTCAGGTTGTAGAAATTGATCCCGGTCAGGTCGGACGGCAGAACGTCGGGTGTGAATTGCACCCTCTTGAAAGTACCTCCTATCGTTTTTGCGAAGGCGCGCAGCAGCATCGTTTTGCCGGTGCCGGGGATGTCTTCAATCAAGACGTGACCGGAGCACAAAAAACACACGACCACGTCGAATATCTCGTCTTCTTTGCCTACTATCACCTTGGAGCAGTTGTCAACGATCCCCGTGCGAAAGTCTTTCAGTGCTTGTAAATCCATACTTCATACCTCTATATTGTATATCTCACATGATTATACCAGTTGGCTGCGTCTGAGTAAAGCGCAAGCTAAACGGGGTATCTATGATGCAGTAGAGACAAATGAAGTAAAATATGTTAAAATCATTTCCGACAGAAAAGTAAACCATCACCACGCTATCTAAAACGGAGGTCTTAACGTGAACCATTTGCAACAGAAAATTATTAAGCTTAAAGAAGAAAAAAACGCTCTGATACTTGCTCATTATTATCAGACTATGGACATTCAGGAAATTGCCGACCATGTTTGCGATTCCTTTGCTATGGCACAGCTTGCACATACTGCGAAGCAGAAGCTGCTTGTTATCTGCGGAGTGCATTTTATGGCGGAGTCTGCGAAGATTCTCAATCCCGACAAAACTGTATTATTACCGGTACTTGATGCCGGATGCCCGATGGCTGACATGATTGTACCCGACGATGTTTTGGCCCTTCGCAAGCATTATCCTGAAGCCGCTGTTGTCTGTTATGTGAACTCATCGGCTGCCGTAAAAGCAGTCAGCGATATATGCTGTACATCTTCATCCGCCGAAAGAATTGTTCGGACATTACCCGAAAAGCAAATCATTTTCATACCCGACAGAAATCTTGGTGCATATATAGCAACAAAAGTTCCGGAAAAAGAATTCATTTTCCATCCCGGTTGGTGTCCCGTGCATGATTGTATTACAGTCCTTGACGTTCAAGCAGCAAGAGAAAAACACCCGGACGCAAAGTTTTTAGCGCATCCGGAATGTCAGGGTGTCGTTTTGAATTTTGCAGACTTCGTCGGCAGCACTGCCGAGATAATAGATTTTGCGTTAAAATCCGATTGCAGCGACTTCATCATCGGCACCGAATACGGCGTTACCGAGCATTTGGCAAAACTTGCCCCCTATAAAAACTTCTTCCCGCTTACAAGTACCTTTGAATGCGAGGATATGAAAAAAGTAAAACTCTCCGATGTATTGACTTCACTGGAAACAGGTCAGCACGAAATGAAACTGAGCACAGATGAAATTAACGCTGCAAGGAATAGTCTTGAGAGAATGGTGGGGGTATAAAACAGCTTACTTTGTTTCCAATTTGTTAACGTTTAAATTCTTGCAAACTCGATAAGATGATAATATAATACCATTTATTGCACCTTTGAAGATAATTTCATTTTTATCAAATAACATGAAATGGAGTTTGCGATGAAGTCTAAAACTTTGAATAACACGTATCTTTCCCTGCTTTGCTCCGAGCTGGCTATGCTGCTCGATGCAGGGCTTACACTCAGTGACAGCGTACAAGTCATTCAGGAAGACGAATCTGCTAAAGAGGCTAAAGTGATAATGCAGACTCTTTATGATTCCCTTATGCTTGGCAATCAGTTTCATACCGCGCTTAAGGAGGCTGCCGTTTTCCCGAAATATATGATACATATGGTGGAGGTCGGTGAGAGAACCGGGCGTCTTGTTCAGACGTTAAACGCTTTATCGGAATACTATGAGAGGCAGACCCGGTTGTCGGTCACAATCAAAAACTCGATTCTTTATCCTGCCGTTCTGCTGGTATTGATGATTGTTGTTGTTCTCATTCTCATCGTTCAGGTTCTTCCGATTTTTAATGATATTTTCGGCCGGCTGGGCACTCAAATGGATCCGTTCGCCATAAGGCTCATGCAGTTCGGCGGTTGGCTCGGCAATGCCGCTATCGGTATCGCTATAATAGTAAGTGCGGTTTTCATTCTCATTTTAATAATGTGGATTGTTCCGGTTTTCCGCAAAAGTATTGCACAAGCATTTGCAAATAAATTCGGCAGCCGGGGTGTTTTCGGTAAAATCGCTTCGTCACGTTTTGTTTTTGCAATGACTCTGGGTATGGCAAGCGGACTTGATACAACCGATTCAATCAGTATTGCATCAGCAGTCAGCGGCGGTTCAAAAGCTGTTGACGATATGCACAAAAAATGCGTTTCGATGCTTGAAGACGGCAAGACCCTTTCTGAGGCGTTGTGCGGTTCAGGTATTCTTTCCCTCCAGGACGGGAAAATGCTTTCTGTCGGCAGCGTTAGCGGTAAGTCCGACCTAGCAATGGCTGAAATAGCCCGCAGAAGCGACATAGATGTCCGCGACAGTATAGACCGCATAGTAGGCAGAGTAGAGCCGACACTGGTTATCTTGTCATCAGCAATTGTCGGTGTAATTTTGCTGTCAGTCATGCTGCCTCTAATGGGTATTATGACATCGCTCGGATAGAAAGGCGAAGGCTATGAAAAAGCAAAAAAGCATATATAAAAAGAGCGCTTTTGATTTTCTTCGAGCTGCCGTTCTTCCCCTTTTATTCACCGCTGTTATAATCGGGATGGTTATTTCCGGTTTACGTCAGACAGAGGTTGCGAGTAGTGCCGAAGGACTTCGTATTCTAGAGGACAGTTTGCGCCGTGCCGTTGTCATGAATTATGCCATTGAAGGCAGATACCCCGAAAGCATCGAGTACATAGAACGCACCTTTGGCATCCACATTGACAGAACACGTTTCGCAGTACACTACAGAATCTTCGCATCCAACATTCTCCCCGAAATAACAGTAGTACCATTGCAGTGACACCAAACGTAAAATCATCCTAAACCCCTAAATCCTATTTCAAGAGGTATTTATGAGCAAAGTTCATCGAAGCCGCAACATTGATACGATTTTCGTGCTGATTGTTTTCAGCATTTTTGCGATTTCCGTACTTATGGTCTTGATGCTTGGCGCAAGTATTTACCGTAATATCAACGATATTTCTCATGATGGTGAATTTGAGCATACGGCTTTATCTTATGTTTGGACTAAGGTTAAAAATTTCGATAACGCAGGAGGCATTCATCTCGGCGGTTTCCATGGCATTCCCGCTCTTTTTATCGACGAGTATATCGGCGGCACTCATTTCAGGACGGCTGTTTTCCACTATGAAGGATGGCTATGTGAGATATTCAGCGAGGCATCGCTTGAGTTCAGACCTGCAGACGGTGTCCGGGTTGTAAGGGTTGACGAGCTGTATTTTGAGCCATATATTCATGGTCTGATAAGGGCTTCAACCGGTGATAGAATGATACTTATATCGCCCCGAAGCGGCGTAGACTTTCAGTTGTCAGGCTGATAGACATATTGAGGTTACAAAATAGAAAGAGGATTTTGATTAATGACGCAGCGTTCTAAATCAACACTTTTCTTAATTGAGCAGCTTATTGTTATAGCTGTTTTTGCGATATGTGCAGCCGCGTGTATCAGTATATTAACCGCGGCATTCTTTAACGCTACCGATGCGCAGGCTGCCGGCAATGCCATTCTTAAAGCAGAAACCGCGGCAGAGCTTTATAAAGCCACCGGCGGTGATATTTATTTGATTGCGGAATTTCTTGGCGGGGTTGTTGAAACCGTCGAGAATAGTCATCCCGGTGCTGTTCATGCAGCAGTATATTACAATCAAGCATGGCAGATAAGCAACGAGGCAACTGCAGTCTTTGTTCTTCGTATTTATTCCACCGGAACGTCATATGCTTCGCATGGTATTAGACTGGAATCCGGCGGCATTACCGTTGGGAAAATCACAGGAGAACTATTTGTTGATTTTCCTTTGGCGGCACGCCAAACAATGGGAGCAGCGGGATAAATGCTTTGAAAAGCCAACTATGTTGGCTCTGAGAAAAGGAGGGTCATTGTTATGGGTAAAAGCGGAATTGGTGTAGGAAGTGCGTCTATTGTGCTTGTTTTTGCCGTTTTGTGCCTTACGGTTTTCTCTCTTATAACATATGTTGTTGCCGGTAATGACAGGTCTCTTGTCGATGCCAAAATCGGTCTTGTTTCAGGTTATTACGAAGCAGACGCGATGGCGGAGCAAATTTTACTAGAGCTTCTTGCCGCCGATGAAACCCCTCAGACCATTCAAGGCGTGAATATTTATACAAAGTGGGATGAAGAGCGCGGTGTTGAAACCACATACTTTTTCTGTGAGATATCAGCAATAAAGTCTTTGTACGTTCATTTGATTTTACGTGATGATTCATTTGATATTATAACATGGCGTATGTACGATACGGACGAATGGGAATTTGATAATTCCATTAATGTATGGACGGGGGAATAGATCTATTCTTTGCGCCGTCCCCCTCGCAGGGAATATGATGAGAGGAGTGGTTAAATGGGTACAGGTCGTGAGGATGTACAAAATTGGTTAAAGCTCGCAGTTGAAGAGGGCATTTCCGATATTTTTATCGGAGCCGGCCGGCAGATAACATTTAAGAAAAATGGTGTTCTGCTGTCCCAGGAGGGTGATTTCGTCAGACCGCAAGGCGCCCAGGAGCTTGTCACCAGCCTGTATGATCTGGCAGGAAGATCAATGGATAAATATCTTGAGAACGGCGATGATGATTTTCCCATTACTGTTCCCGGCATTGCCCGCTTCAGAGTCAATACATTCCGTCAGCGAAGTACGATGGCTGCGATTATAAGGGTTGTGTTGTTTAATATCCCCGATTATAAGGATTTGCAAATTCCGGATGAGGTTATGAGCCTTGCCAACGAACTCAACGGCCTTGCTCTTGTTACGGGACCGGCAGGCAGCGGTAAGTCAACAACACTGGCTTGTATAATCGATGCTATGAACCAAAGAAGAAACGCTCATATCATAACTCTTGAAGACCCGATTGAATTTTTGCACAAAGATAAGAAAAGCCTTGTCACTCAAAGGGAGATTATGACAGATACAAACTCCTATATGGATGCATTGCGCGCCAGTCTCAGGCAGGCTCCCGATGTTATTTTGCTCGGTGAGATGCGTGACCACGAAACGATTAAGACTGCGATTACCGCGGCGGAGACAGGGCATCTGGTAATTTCAACCCTTCACACAGTCGGCGCGGCAAATACAATTGACCGCGTTGTAGATATCTTCCCGCCCGCTCAGCAGCAGCAGGTACGCGTTCAGTTGTCTATGTCACTGCGAATGGTTGTCACTCAGCGTTTGCTGGTCAGTGTCACAGGCGAGACTGTTCCGGCATTTGAAATCATGCGTGTAAATAACGCAATAAGCAATATCATCCGCGAAGGCAAAACTCATCAAATAGACGGCGTCATCCAAACCTCTGCACAGGAAGGCATGATAGGCATGGATGCGTATATAATGAAGCTCTTACGCAGCGGCGTTATAACAAAGGAAACAGCCCTGCATAACGCCTCGAACCACGACTTGATGCAACGCCAGTTGAACGCTATGCATTAGGATATGGCAGGGTTACTCAACATTGCCGGGGCTTGGTAGATATATATCTGTCAAGCCCTTGATTAAACTAAAGAAATGAGATTTTTTTTGTGTACAACAACATCCTGGATACAATCGGCAATACTCCTATCGTCAAAATCAATCATTTGAATCAAAATCCTAATGTTAATCTTCTGGCAAAACTTGAGGGGTTTAATCCCACGGGCAGCATTAAGGACAGAATTGCTTTGAAGATGATTGAGCAGGCGGAGTTTGACGGCACTTTAACCAAAGGTAAGACCATCATTGAAGCTACTTCCGGAAATACCGGGATTGCTTTGGCTATGATTGGCAGGGTCAAGGGTTATGATGTAAGTATTGTTATGAGTGACGCGGTTTCTATTGAGCGGCGTAAGATGATTTTAGCTTTCGGCGCGGAGATAATTCTTACCGACGGCGAGTCAGGCACCGATGGTGCGATTATTAAGACAAACGAGTTGGTTAAGCAATTTCCGGACAAATATTACAATCCTGACCAATACTCCAATGAAACTAACAAACTGACACATTACTTCACTACTGCCGAAGAAATTTGGCGTCAGACCAATGGTAAAATAACGCATTTCGTTTCCGCAATTGGCACATCGGGCACAATAATGGGCGTCGGCATGGGGCTACGCAAGAAGAACAGCGAAATCAAGATTGTAGAGGCTCATCCGATAGAGGGGCACTATATTCAGGGGCTCAAAAGTATGAAGGAAGCGATTGTTCCGAGCTTGTACGACCCCGATAAAATCGATATCAGCATAAAGGTTGAAACAGAGGCTGCTTTTGAGATGTCCCGTCAAATCGTTGCTCAAGAAGCGATTTTTGTCGGCATGAGCAGCGGCGCAGCAATGCTCGCGGCTCTGGAGGTTTCAAAAAACCTCGACACGGGAACAGTCCTTGTGATGCTCCCGGACAGAGGCGAAAAATACTTGAGCACTCCCCTGTTCGGTGTATGATAATAGCAATTGCTATTGAACGGATAAACAACATGATTTTTGGCGGTATTCATAAACTAACATTATTAGATTATCCCGAACAAACAGCCTGTACCGTATATACAATAGGTTGCAATTTCCTTTGCCCTTTTTGTCAAAATGTATCTCTTATCGTAGAGGTTGAAGAGCAACAAAGTGATATCACTCAAGCGAATAGCAAGAAAACAATATGCGAAACAGAGGTTTTGGAGTTTTTAGAAACAAGACGAGGGTTGCTCGACGGAATCTGTATCGGCGGCGGCGAACCATTGTTGCACGAGGGACTTGAGAGCTTTATCGATAAGATAAAAGCACTTGGCTTCTTAGTGAAACTCGATACCAACGGGAGCTTCCCCGATAAATTGGAAAATCTTATTAAGAACGGGGAAATCGACTATGTGGCAATGGACATAAAAAACGCACCGGAAAAATACGCAAAAACCATTGGTATGGCTGAATACGATATCTCCCCTATTGAAAAGAGCATGAAAATTTTGCACGCAGGTGCGGTACCATATGAGTTTCGCACAACAGTCGTACATGAGTTTCACTCTTTGGATGACCTTCTATCAATCGCCCGATGGATTTCTTGGGCAGATAAATATTATCTGCAAAGCTTTATAAATTCAGATGGCGTTTTTCATAAAGGATTAACTGCTTATTCGGATACGGATATGCAGGTGTTTCTGGCAGAAGTAAAAAAAATATTGCCCTGCACCGAACTACGAGGGTGACAGTTAAGAGGGTATCCGAAAAACTTTTAATGGTTACAGTCGGCACACTAATTTTGCCAAACAATTCATGTTTTCACTATAGTGCAGTGCGATGGCTGTAAGCATTAAAAGTTTTTCGGATACCCTCTTAACTGTCACCTGCGAATGGCTTGTAATTTCAACGTTATTTGAACATAATTTAATATATATTGATATAATAAAAAAATAAAACACAATATATTGTATTTTAGGCTTGACATGTACCGCTTCAAGTGCTAGTATGAAAGTCCATCTGATAAAATCCATGGAAAGAAGGACTTTTCTATGTATAGTGTAATTAAACGCGATGGTACATCTGTTGAATTTGATCTGAGAAAGATCGGGGATGCCATAATAAAGGCATTTGAATCGCAAAACAAGCGATATCATCAGGAAACCATCGACTTTTTGGCTGTGATGGTAACTGCGGATTTTGAACCAAAGATTATCGACGATGCCATTTCGGTCGAAGAAATCCAAGACAGCGTCGAAGCAGTTCTCATCAAAGGCGGCTACGCAGATGTGGCGAAAGCGTATATACTATAGCGTGAAAAGCATGCGAAAATCAGAAATATGAAGTCTACCATACTGGACTTCAAAGAAACCGTTGACAGCTACGTCAACATCACCGACTGGCGCGTAAAAGAAAACTCCACAGTCACCTATTCCGTCGGCGGCTTAATTCTGAACAACTCCGGTGCAATCACCGCAAATTACTGGCTGAGCGAAGTTTATGACAAAGACATTGCGGAAGCGCACCGCAACGCAGACATACATTTGCACGACCTGTCCATGTTAACCGGATATTGCGCAGGATGGAGCCTGAAACAACTGATACAAGAAGGTCTCGGCGGCATATCCGGCAAAATCACATCAGCACCGGCTAAACATCTTCCCACATTGTGTAACCAAATGGTAAACTTCCTCGGCATTATGCAAAACGAATGGGCAGGAGCACAGGCATTTTCATCCTTTGACACATATCTTGCGCCATTTGTCAAAGCCGACAATCTTTCATATGACCAAGTCAAAAAATGCATAGAAAGCTTTATTTACGGAGTGAATACCCCGTCTCGCTGGGGTACGCAAGCTCCGTTTTCAAACATTACCCTCGACTGGGTAGTGCCGGGCGACCTTGCCGAACTACCCGCAATCGTTGCCGGAAAAGAGATGGACTTTAAATACAAAGACTGCAAGCCCGAAATGGATATGATAAACAAAGCCTTCCTTGAAATTATGCTCGACGGTGATGCAAATGGTCGAGGCTTCCAGTATCCGATTCCCACATACTCGATTACAAAGGACTTTGACTGGAGCGAAACCGAAAACAGCAGACTCCTGTTCGAAATGACCGCCAAATACGGCACTCCGTATTTCTCAAACTATGTAAACAGCGACATGGAGCCAAGCGATGTACGCAGTATGTGCTGCCGCTTGAGACTGGATTTGAGGGAGCTTCGTAACAGGTCGGGAGGTTATTTCGGCAGCGGCGAGAGCACGGGGTCAATTGGCGTTGTCACTATCAATATGCCCAGGATCGCATATCAATCCCGCAGCGAAGCGGAGTTTTATGTGCGTCTCAATAAAATGATGGATATTTCCGCAAGAAGCCTTAAAGCAAAACGCGACATAGTCGAGAAGCTTCTGGACGAAGGCCTGTATCCGTACACGAAACGTTATCTCGGCAGCTTCGACAACCATTTTTCAACAATCGGATTACTCGGCATGAACGAAGCCGCATTAAACGCAAGATGGTTGAAAACCGACTTAACCAGCCCGAAAGCACAACTGTTTGCGCAAAGAGTGCTCAACCACATGAGAAACAGGCTATCGGACTATCAGGAAAAGTACGGTGACCTGTACAATCTCGAAGCCAGCCCCGCCGAAAGCACAACCTACCGCCTCGCAAAACACGATGTCAAACGCTGGCCTGATATCATAACGGCAGCAAAGAATGAAAACGAAACACCATACTACACAAACTCATCACACCTTCCCGTCGGCTATACCGAAGATGTTTTTGAAGCTCTGACAATTCAGGACGAGTTGCAAACGCTATATACCTCGGGAACGGTTTTCCACGCATTCATCGGGGAAAAATTACCCTCGTGGAAATCAGCCGCCAATCTGGTGAGAAAAATCGCCAATAACTACAAAATGCCGTATTACACCCTGTCCCCGACTTACTCCATCTGCAAAAACCACGGCTACTTAACAGGCGAACAATACCATTGCGAAGACTGCGGCGAAACCACCGAAGTATACAGCCGCATAACAGGCTACTACCGCCCTGTACAAAACTGGAATGCAGGAAAAACACAAGAGTTCAAGGCACGCAAGGTTTATGACGTTGCCGGTGAAACGCCCGTTTCCAATAAACACAGTGCTGTTAAAGACGCAGACGCAGCGCCTGCATGCAAATACGAAGTTGCAGCAGCATCCGCTGCAGAAACAACAGTCGCAGCAGCGAAAACAGCAGCAGAAAAATCCAAATCCCCGGATTACAGCTTTATGCTTGTCACCTCGGAGCACTGCCCGAACTGCGTCACCGTTCAAACAGTTATGAACAACGCAAACATCCAATACAACATCGTCGATGTATCGGAATACCCGGAAGTCATCTCAAAATACTCCGTAAGAAGCGCACCAACCCTGATAGTACAAAACGGAGAAAGCTTCGACACCTACGCAAACGAATCAAACATTAGAGCATTCGTAACCTCACGTATGTGAGGGTACGCATTTGTAACCTCACGAATGTAAATTACAAGGGGACGGTTCGGACCGGATGAACCGTCCCCTTGTTTTTCTTGTTTTTACTTGATTATTGTGATAGAATTTTGAGAAAATAAATCGGGGGGATTATGAAGAAAACAAAACTATTAATTTTAATCATAATCATGCTTGGGATTCTTTACGGTTGTGCGGAAAAAGAACCCGATATTGTTGTAGGTGCAAAAGATTTTACCGAGCAATATATTTTAGGTAATATCCTCGTACTTCTCATAGAAGAACATACAGATTTAACTGTTGCGTATAAAAGCGATTTAGCGTCCGATGTGATTTTTTCGGGTATAAGAACCGGTGTTGTTGATTTGTATGTGGACTATACAGGAACGGTTTACGGAAGTTATTTAAGACTTTCAGAAACATTAAGCGGGGAAGAAATTTACGAAATAACCGTTCGCGAGCTTTATGAAAGATATAATTTGCGAATGCTTGATAAACTCGGCTTTAATAATACTTTCGCATTGGCGGTACGCTCAGACATTGCTTCGGAATATAATTTGCATACGCTTTCGGATTTGGCACGCGTTTCATCGAATTTTGCATTTGGGGGCAACTCGGAATTTTTATCAAGGTTCGATGGCTTGCCGAATTTGAAGAGACTATATAATATGAGTTTTGCGGAAGAAAAAATTATTAACGGGTTTGCCCGGTATAACGCAATAGCCGACAATGAAATTCAAGTCGTTGAAGCATTTTCCACAGACGGAATACTTTTGGATTTTGACCTTGTGGTTTTGGAAGATGATCTGGGATTTTTCTCTCCGTATCAAGCCGCAATCATCATTCGCAACGAAACCGTGGAAGCATACCCGGAACTAATAAACGTTCTTCAAATGCTTTCCGGTGTACTCACAGATGAGATTATGCGCGGCTTAAACTACAAGGTAGATATACTGGGTGAGCTTCCAAGAGATGTCGCGGAAGAATTTTTAAGAGAAAATAATTTCATCCGATAGTTCGGAGTAATTTTATGTATAGGGTTGATTAATTGATGAACCGGAATAAACTTGCTACTCGCTTTAACATTATTAATATATTTCTTATCGTTATAATTATGACGATAACTTTTTTGATTTGCGGTCGTATGATATATAATTTAATAGATAATGTAGCCAAAGATTATGTCCGTTTTTATACAACAGATTCAGTAGATAGATTAAGCACGCATTTATACAGGGAGATTTCTCTTGTACAGCATATTGCTCATTCTGATGAGGTCATTGAATGGTTTGCCGATGAAGAGAATTTAGATAAAAAAGCAGAAGCATTTCAAGTGTTGTCGGTGTTTGGCGATGTGCTGCTGATTGACGGTGTATATTTCGGTATACTAAGTTCATTAAACGAGTATTCATTTGACAGCGGCACAGCATTTGAGGATGTCGCTCCGATAGATGTTCTTGACCCTGAAAGCATTTACGACCAATGGTTTTTTGATGCCGTTTTTTCGATTTTTGACTATACATTAAATTTGGACGAATGCAAAGTTACGGGCACGAAACGCATTTGGATTAACCACAAAGTTATATATAACGGAAACACTGTAGGTATAATTTGCTCTGCGCTGCAATTTGATTATATGTTTGAAAACCTCTTCGGTTATTATGACGATCATCATGTCAGAGGGTTCGTTATCGACCACAGGGGAATTATTCAATTAGACAGTGCAAATCCCGAGCGTGCTTTTGCAACAAGTGAAGATCCTTCTGCGCGTGACGAAATACATATTCTTTCTATTGATTCCAACGAAGATTTTATACGTGCAATAAACCAGCATCTAAGAAACCCGCAAATATTTCATGGTCTTCGTAT
>Ga0123353_10002170_pt1 | contig 24259 bp, 14 predicted proteins | sample TergutLab28metaG_3_FD_92763 | JGI IMG/M metagenome (GOLD analysis project Ga0123353, IMG submission 92763) | Labiotermes labralis P3 segment gut microbial communities from Petit-Saut dam, French Guiana - Lab288 P3 | ecosystem: Host-associated > Arthropoda: Insects > Digestive system > Gut ... | reverse complement strand
TATTCATATACCTTGACAGAGTCGGCTTCGATAAACATTCTTGTATTTAACTCCAGCGGACAGATTATCCTACAAACAGTTCCCGAAAAACGTTCAAAAGGAACAAATTATGAAAATATGAAGCTGAACGGCTGGAGCGCTGGGGTATATATCATTAAATTGATGAAAAACGAAAAAGTTCTTGATGTGAAGAAATTTGTGAAACAATAAAAAATCAGGTGCAAGTGGGGGCTGATACTAAATCGCTAACATGGTAACAAGGTATACCTATGGTAGAACAGAAGAAGTTTTCTAAATTCCATATGTCCCTCCATCTGATGACAAAACGTTTACCCTCGAATTCTATATAAAGCCATACATAACGTACGTCAATAAAATTGTCTGGTTTCCAACGGTCTCCAAAATAGATAAACTGATTTTTTTTCCGTGAACAGGCAAAATATGAGTGCTTTGGGAACAAAATGTAGTTACCGCTTCTTCACCTACGCAGGTATTACCTTCCCAACATATTCACCAAAATTGGTTATATCTCAGACTTGCTGACCTCGCATCATTTCCTGTCCAAATATATTTTTGGTATCCGGATGTACTTGAGGTGAATCCTGCAAATATTTCATGTGCTTCTTCGGGTAATCGCGCATTTTATAGAGTTCCTGTACGTTGATAGGTCAATTTCCTCCGTTGGGATGCAACGAATATAGATATTCATAAAGACCAGTAATATTATCGCTGATAACTACCGCAGACTTTGCTCCAATCTCGTTATTCATATAGATTTCGCGTAACTTCCTATTGTATGGTTCAAGATGGAACCACAAAACAATTTTTTTTGTCTATTCATTATAAAAATATGCCATCACTTTGGCATTTATATGCACATCGCCATTATTGAGCCATAATTCTCTTGAGAAAAATGAATCGTACCTGACTCAGTTATTCGAACACACAGTTAAGGCAGATAAAAAAGCTGTCCACACATTTTTTTTTATTTTGTATGACATACTCATTACGATTTTTAAATGTTTTTTTATTGTATCCTAATTTCTGTCTCATCTACTGTTTTATCAATAATTATCTCCTCTTTTTCTACGGAACTTTTCACAATATTGATGTTTTTGGTTTTTATACCCGATACACTCACTTTTACTTTATCGCTGCCATTTCCGGCAAAACCGTCAATTTCAATATTCTTTACGTTGCGCAAAATTAAATTTGGACCACTGGCTGGAATTATTCTCAGGTTATTCAGTTTCACTCCATCCACTTCGGCGATTTCAGCGCCACATTCAGATGTGATCATTACATTGCTGATATTGATATTGCTCACGTTCATCTCTGGCAAACCGTTAAAAAACATAGCGTGTGACGCTCCAACACAAATAACGTTATCAATATAAATATCTTTGAATTGAGGTGTCGCTTCAGTTACCGGAACTCCATCGGAAATAGACGTAATGTCAGGGTGAGCAGCTGCATAGAAAAGATCGAATATTAATGGTTCGTAGAGTATTTTCACCATATTGATGTTACTGATATATATTTTTTCGACCACGCCACCACGTCTGCGATTACTCTTGAAACGCAACCCTACGTCAGTTCCCATGAAGGTACAATTTGAAACCATAATATTGCGCACGCCTCCCGACATTTCGCTACCCACTACAAAACCGCCATGTCCGTGATATACAATACAATTGTCAACAATTACATTTTCAGTGGGTTTTCCACGTTTGCGTCCTTCTTCGTCCCTGCCAGATTTGATACAGATCGCGTCGTCACCCACATCGAAATAGCTATCAATGATAACTGCATTCCTGCATGACTCGAGGTCAATCCCGTCGCCGTTTACAGAATACCATGGGTTAAGAACAACAATATCACGCGCAGTAAAATTTTCGCACATCAAAGGATGAATGTTCCAAGCCGGAGAGTTCTTGAAGGTAACGCCTTCGAGAAGCACCTTGTTACATTCGTGCAAGCTGATCATTACCGGGCGCAGAATTTCTCTATCGTTTGGCGGCGACCACTTCGCCCATTCACCGTAATGATTTACTGAACTACCGTCTAAATCGAGTAGTTGCTTCCATTGATCTTCAGTCATAAGCTTTTTAAACACTGGTCGCCATGCCTCACCCCATCCATCAATTACGCCTTTACCGGTAATGGCAACGTTGGTTAAATTCTTTCCGAAAATGGGCGATTGGCAACGTTTGGAAACGCCTCCGGCGTATACTGTTTCAGTCACAGGATACAAGTCTAATTCCGGACTGAACAACACGACCGACCCTTCTTCAAGATGCAAATTAATGTTGCTTTGCAAAACTATCGGTCCTGTCAGCCAAATGCCTTTCGGAACGATCACTGTGCCACCACCTTTTTCTATCAATACAGCTATGGATTTGGCAAAAGCCTTTGTATTAAGCGTTACACCGTCAGGTATTCCATCGTGATGAGTGATATTTTCCTTGTTGTTGGGAAAAACAGGTTCTTCCACCTTTGACATTTTGAAAGGCAGATTTTCGTATAAATAATCATATTGTCCGGTGTTGGAACAATTGGTCGCTGATTGCGAACAAGCTTGTAACATACAGACAAAGATGAGAAGAATACATAAATGTTTCATGTTTTTAAAATTATTGTTTTTATTATAATCCATTATAATTTTTTGATAATACATTAAATCTGCATGGTATAGATTTTTAAATCACAATACGTTTTTCACTCCACTGAACATTCTTTCCTTCATGTAAATAATGATTGTCAAATGGTTGTCCTGCTTTCGGCATACGTACTAGATATGTTTTCATATTATTAATGAATAATTTCATACAACATTCCCTGATAAGGTTCTTTCAATGTTACTTTAAATCCCCTCTGTTTCAGTTCTTCGCCGGTCATTTTTGCCACTATCTTACCGGTGGGTGCCTGTTTGATGGTATATATGGTTGATACATCAAGGTAAGGCAAAGTAATGACACGGCTCTCTTCGATGGCTCCATGCCGGAAAATACCCACTAATCCACCGCTTTTTGTTTCGGTGTTGATACGGGCAAACCCATCCCATGATCCTTCCGCAGGTTCACCATAACCCGGCAAATCCTGCCGGTATTCGCTGTATCCGTGCCTTTGTTCTACTTTGCGCAGCCAATTGCTCCAGTCTTTCATCTCTCTGCGTTCGTCGGGATTCAAATGACGAGGATCGCCAAGTACAATAGGCAATGTTCCAGCTAATGACTGGAAGCAAAACAGACGCAATGGATGATCCAAAGGCATGTTACCTATGACCAGTGTTGTAGCCGGAACCGCAGGAGTTCTTCCCCATGCCAGATTACGGATACGAAGGGGACCAAGAGGCGTATTGTGTTCCACATTCGACAACCAATTGCCTTCGGCGTATTGCGAAATACCATAATCCATCAGTTGTAATTTTCCGGCAGTTTCGAAAGTGCAATCAATAAAGAGATCAGGAGCTTCGAAATGAAGTTCATCAAAAAGTTCCATCACGCGCTGATAAATCACATAATAAGACTCTTCCCTGTCTTTGTGATAGGGATGATTGGTAGCATAACACCCTGTCCGGTCTTTGTTGAATTGGTATGCACTACATAAAACTGTTAAATCAAGTTTGGCATAAGTCAGACCATACTCTTTGATGCAAAAAAGTATTTTTTCTTTGATATTCTCTTTCCAGTCAGTGCCCATACAAACAGTATAAGGCTGATTTTCACGATCACGTTCGTCATGCAGATTGGTTATGTTTCCTGATTTGTCGCGTACAAACCATTCCGGATGTAGGTTATAAGGCTCCGAACCTTTTTGTGATGTTGCAATGCTGATCCAAAGCCCGGGCTTCATTCCTAATGATTTAATCGAATCGAATATTGGTCGTAATCCATCTGGAAATTTTCGTTTGTCAATTGCCCAGTCACCACGATCCCCCTTTAAGTCGAGATTGATTTGCCAACCGTCGTCAACAATAAACTCCTCAACGCCACATTCTGCTGCTGCAGTTGCTACACCATAAACAATACTGTCGTTGATGTTTTTATTAAATGGATACCATGTGTTGTAAATAAACATCGGTTTTTTCTCCAAGTCAAGAACACGAATACCGAGATGTCGGCGAACAAGATCGGGTATCGTAACATTTAATGCCCACGAAGGATCGTCTTGACCTTCATACAAAACGGTGAAAACAAACGGCGTAGAAAACTGTTCTTCTTTTTCAATCCACTTACGAAAAGAAAATTCTTGGTCTCGATGTGTAAATCCAGAAGAAAAGGAATAACCATCTTCAAAACAACCGGTACGTTTGATCACTCCGATTGCCTCGTTGCCGATAGCGATACCTCGACGGAGTTCCTGATTGTGGACAATCACCAACGGATCATCCCAATTACCAATGTAAGTGCCCAAGTGCTTGTAACGGGCATATTGACGAAAAACCCATGAGTTATAGGAATATGTAAGAGCCATGGGTAGAGATTCAATATCAATTTCTTCTACCTTTAGCAGCTTATTACCGGTATTGATTACTGTCAATTGTTTTCGTACTGTAGGTAGACCGGGATAAAGAAAATAGGTAAGTTTGATTTCAAAATCCGAACTGCTATCGAGCGGACGAAGTAGTATCGAAGCGCCTGACCCACCGGTGGAATCCTCAACTTTCACGATGTTCATAACCTTCCAGCTTGATAAACCGGTATAACGCTTATCATTTACTAAAATCGAAAACTCAAGAGAACGGGAACGAATAAATTCTATGCCGGAATTGTCGATAAGCAACAAGTAAGAAGCGGAAAAAACTTCTCCTGTAGCGTTAAAACTTATTTTACGCCTCACAAGTCCATTATCAAACGTTAGTGAGTCTTTATTCCACATAACCACTATGGGTTCGGTCGGACTGTTTACATTTATCACTTTGGTTTCTATAGCCTGTTGAAGACAGGAAGAAACAGACAGACAAAGTATAATGCTGACAAATACGGTTGCTGATAAATTAAAATTTTTCATATTGGTTTGATTTAGGATATTATTTATTCAAAAAACATACTATTTTGATCCAATCCTGATTTTTCCTGATATACACGGAAATCATTGATTTTCTCTATCTGCCAGAGAACAATGGTGCGACTGTCACTGGGTTGCTGAAACCAGATATTATCGTTCATAAAAAGTTGTTTCACCCAAACAATGCCTTGTTCACCGCTCTTTTGTGCCGCGTCGCTTTGCTCTGCTATCTGTTCCTGACCGCGACGGCTATCAACACGAAAAATAGATTCGGTTGCATAAGCGAACACGTTATTCGAAACGATAAAATTCGTTGTATTAGCTGTCGTTTCGTAAAACATGATGTGTCGTCCATTCGGGTCGGGTCGTTGCGAATGACCCCATCCATGACCGGCGTTGAGGCAGGTATTGTGCGTAAAGACAATGTTGTCAGTGATCGACTCTTCATCTCGATTCCAGTATTCAAAGGAATATTCGCAATTCCAGATGATATTGTTACGATAGGTGATGTTTCTCTGCTGGTTTTTACCCATGCCTTGGTTGGTCAGCGCTGCATCGTAAATCTCCCATAGCCGACAACCTTCTATTATATGGTCGTGCGCATCAGCCCAAAATTCGATACCATTGCCGTACCGCACCGGTACGCCGTCAAGGCGCGTGGATTGGTGCCCGCCACCAATCCACGAAACATCGCAATCACGAATTGTGATATAAGAGTTTCCTGATCCGCCGAACCCATGGGCAGCCCCGTAGCGCACATCAAAATTGGACAGCATAACGTAATGTACATCGGTTAAATCAACAACATGGGCACGCCTCAAGGCTGCTTCGATTTCGCGATTGGTTTCCGCTGGATTATTCGTGCTGGCTAACCATAGATAACGTGTTGCAAGGTCGAACCAAAAGAAACCATCTGTTTTGAGTTCTTCTTTCGACCAACATTTGACTCCAGCGCGATCACCGTCGAAAATCAGATTACCAACATCAGAATGTGTCAACTTCGATGTAGGTTCGGTTACCGTTTCAGCTGTGCGCCAAAGACGCGTATCTACCTTTATCCAATCGGTTGCTTGGTTGAGGGATTTCGAACCGTAAAGACGAGGCTTCTGTAAATTGTCTGATCCATAACAGGTGTATGTGATTAAAGCTCCGGCAGTGCCCGATTTCGGCTTGAGTGATCCGCGCCAAAGCCCGCCACGGACAAACTTAATAATATCGCCGGGTATTAAATCAGTCTGATTCACTTTTTCAATGGATTGCCACGCCTGACCCTCACTCGTTCCGGATGCCTGATCGGAGCCGTTTTGCGAATCAACAAAATATACCGTCGCCGCAATCGGCGAGGAGAAACATGCAATCAAAATCGCAAACAAATACATTTTTGTATTTTTCATATAAGATTTTTTTTATTTTTCATACAAATTCACCACATTGTGCAACAACATCGCATCACCTTCGCGGGCAGTTATATGAACATTTTTTAATATTAATCCATCTATATTATAAGCCTTCAAACCAGTTTTCCCGATGGCTGAAACATTCTCAAGCCTTATGTTCTGCAACGGACTCTCCGGCAATCCTGCCATGAAAACGGCATTTCCTGTTGACGTATCAATGACGATGTTGCGAAATGTGATGTTGCGGAAGACCGGGGTCTTTTCGGAGAATTCTTCGGCTTTATCTACATCGTATTCAACGAAACTGTAAAAATTATCAATATTTATCGCTCCACGAAACCATTCGCAGTCCTTGTAAACATGGTCGTGGTTCGACAAAACACAGTCTGTGTACACCACGTTTTCAACGACGCCTCCTCGTCCGCGTGGTCCTTTCACAGTGCCGATACTGTATGCGTTTTTGAACACGCAATCCTGGACGAATACATTACGTACGCACGCGGACATTTCGCTGCCCACTGCCACGCCGAAGCCGCTTTCAAACAAGCAGTTCGTTATCCGTATATTCTCCGTAGAAACGCCCATTTCCCTGCCAACCTCGTTCCTACCGGCTTTTATGGCAATACAATCGTCCTGGCTAGCGATCCTTGAATGGAATATATAAACATCCTTGCAATATTCCGGATTGACGCCATCGCCGTTATGTATTCCTTTGTATAAACGCCCATATTCGTCAAAACGTGTGTGTATCTTTATATTATTTGCGGAAACATCATTACACAAAACCATGTGAACGCACCACGACGGTGATTGTCGCACAGTTATATCCTTCAAGTACAGTCTGTCCACATTGCACAGAAATATGGCTCGTCCTCTACTGTCACGATTGTTCTTGACCTGTTCGGCCATCAGTTTTATGCCGTTTGCATCAATAACCCCTTCACCCATTATTGTGATATCGTGCAATCGGTTACCGCCATAATCAATTGTATTTATTAGGCTTGAATGGATTGTTTCATTTCTGCCAACTTTCGCGTTAGCCACAATAGGGTAATTCTCTGCGTTTGCTGTCCCTGTGAGACGTCCGTTTTTTTCGATCATAAGTGTCATGTCGCTTTTTAGAAAAATCGCTCCGGATAAAAATTCACCCTCCGGAATATATACGACACCACCCGGCGTGCAAGCATTTATTGCTTTTTGTATGGACTCAGTATTGACTGTGAATCCGTCGGGCAAGGCGCCGAAACTTTTAATATTGAATATGTCCGGCGCAGGTTTTGTGGTAACTATCACGCTATTGCTTTTATACAAAACAACACCTTTCTCGTCAATGGCGCGGACAAAAAAGCCATATTCCGTACCCGGTTTCAGCCCCTCTGCCGAATAATCCGTGCATGAAACAATACCGTGTATTTTTCCATCCGCGAATACCTGATAACAGGCGACCCGTCTGTCCTCTGGTTTATGCCAGATAAATGCTACACTGCTGCTAGTACGCGCAGCCGACGGCGATATTAGAGTGAATGTATTCGACCTTGTGGATACAACACAGGAATACAAACTGAAGACCATTACTAAAATCGTAATTTTCAAAATCATAAAAAAATGTATATTTTTCATTATAGGTTGATTATAGGTAAAACAAATATTTTCCAATTACTTAAAAACATGCTGTTCCAATCTAATTCGGATTTTTTCTGATAGATTCGGAAGTCATTAATATTTTCTATTTGCCAAAGAACGAGTGAACGTCCATCGCCATGTTGCTGAAACCAGATGTAATCGTTCAAGAGAAGATGCTTCACCCAGTCAATGCCTTGTTCACCGCTCTTTTGTGCTTCATCGCTTTGCTCTGCTATCCATTCCTGACCGCGACGGCTATCACGAAAAATAGTTTCGGTTGCATAAGCGAACACGTTATGCGAAATAACAAAATCCGTTGTTTTTGCTGTCGTTTCGTAAAACATAATGTGTCGTCCATTCGGGTCGAAATAAGATAACACAACGTAATATACACCTGTAAAATCAACAACATGTGTACATCTTAAGGCTGCTTCTACTTCAAGGATAGATTCCGCAGGATTGCTCTTGCTGGCTAACCAGAGATAAGGTGTTGCAAGATCGAACCAAAAGAAACCATCTGTTTTAAGTTCCTCTTTCGACCAGCATTTAACACCAGCGCGACTGCCATCAAAAATTAAGTTGCCAACATCGGAGTGCGTTCCTTGCAAGGATATAGTAATCGGTTCGACTGTACGCCAAAGCAGTGTATCTACCTTAACCCAATCAGTGGCTTGGTTGAGTAATTTCGAACCGTAAAGACGAGGCTTTGACAGATGGTCCGATCCATAACAGGTATATGTGATTGTAGCTCCAGAAGCACCCGATTTTGCTTTGAGCGATCCGTGCCAAAACCCACCACAGGCAAATTTAAATATATCACCAGGCTTGAAATCAGACATATCCACTTTTCCGAGGGATTGCCATGCATGGCTCTCATTCGTACCGGCTGCCTGAACGAAGCCGTTTTGCGAATCAACAAAATATACCGTTGCTACAAGCTGAAAGGAGAAATATGCGATTAAAATCGCAAACAAATATATTTTTTTATTCATTATTTAAAAATGCGAGGATAAATGTGAAATGAATTTTACATAAATTTTCTAATCTTTTCAATGTTCTACCATGATCTGCTGTTTTTCAGGAGTTTCTCTTTCTCCATCATAAACATACAGACATTATTTACCATTAGGCAGGTTGGCATCGTTGAACTGTACCATGCAGATTTTGGCTTTCTTTTACCGAAATTAGTCAATGGAGACCATACCCCGTATCATAGGCAACAATAACTAAAGACGTCCACTGATTTGTTTCCATCAGCCAATTCTTTCAATCATTTTACCACGGCGCTTTGAAAGGAATATCATAAGTTGTCATAGGTACATGATAATAACCATTAGACGCCTCGGCAACATAATTTCGATAAATCGGATCCTGGAGCAGACAAATATGGCGAACACTTGTAAGGATGGTAGTACTGTAAATTCTGATTTCTCCCGGAACGCAGGAAATGATTTCCTCGCGCCAGTCACCAAGAATATCGGCAACAGACATAATCCTTCCCTGTATTTCTGTATAGAAAACGACAGGACTTTTGTATTTGGATATTTTTCCGTCTCTATTTATTAGTTCGCGTTGATTGTCGGTATCCCAATAAGCACTCCATGTTGTTATAAAATCACGGTCAATGATTTCGCCTTTGTTGGTATACATCACTGCAAAATCATTACCTTTTCCCGAACCGGTTTCTATGCCATAACATTCTCTTCCGGGACGGGTTCTGTCTATATCACTGCAAAATCCGGTTCCATGTACATGAATAGTCGGAAAATTAGAGCCCCATATGATTTCGCCCGTTCTTGCATCTACCATACACATCCCGTTGCCATTCAGCATTATTGGTTCTTCTATGCATAAGAATATTTCCAAACCCGGACGTTCCGGAATAATGTCCCCCACATGCATTCCATCGGGATGTCCGAAGTCGGTTGTCCACAGCGGTGTACCGTCATGATCCAGAGCAAGGGAACCAAGCAACAATTCGTCACAGCCGTCGCCGTCAACATCGGCGGCAACAAAGTTATGAGCGGCTCCCCTCCAGAGGTGCGTTTCATCATTCCTCAAATTATCGTTGTTCCATTCCCAAATGAGTTTCAACTCTTTACCGATTAACCGGTAAGCCTGCACCATCATCAGTACTTTTGCACCTCTCATGACAATGATATGAGGATGGATGCCATCCAAATATGCTACGCCAAGCTGGTTACGAGAAGATAAATTGTAATTTCCTCCATTAGATTCACCACCTTTTAGTTCCAGAAACGGTTCACGCGATGGCCAGTCGACGCGTGCAATCAGTTCACCTGTCATGCCATCCAGAACGGAAAGATATTCTGGACCGGATTGAACTATACCTTTACTTTCATTTACATAATTCTTATATATTCCAGAATAATCCCGCGGATCACCCTCGCCGCTTTTAACAACAACTTCGGCTTTACCGTCGTCGTTAAAGTCGTAGACTAAGTAAGGGGAATACCATGTTCCCTGTTCAATAGACCAGCCCAGATCATAAGTCCACAATGATTCTCCAGTACTCCTATATGCCTGCAATTTGTATGTATCCTGACTTGGAAACCAAAGCCCCCAATTTGGGTCAACATTGCCTCCGGGATATTTCACTACAAAATCTATTTCACCATCGCCGTCCAAATCGGCAAAGGCAATTTTTTCAACAGAATAATTCCCTGTAAGTTTAATGGACTTATACGGTTTTGAATTTGCATTATAAACTACAGAATATGGCAAAGAAGATTTGCCTTCCTGTCCGTCAACTACCGGAACAACAGTATAAGTAAAATTCTCCTCACCTTCAGGTATATTCGTATCAAAAAAATTGGTGGAACTCTTCACTGGAGAACCGTTGATTTTCGTAGCGGCGCCGTTTCCAACACTGCGGTAAACATTGAAAGCAATTTGATCGGGATCGCTTGCCAACAACCGCCAACCAATGTATATTCTCCGCATACCTGCGGGAACTGTACCTTCGCCACTGAACACTCTTTTCCCAACTTCTAATGGGATGGCAATTACACCTCGTCCTAATTTCTCATGTTCCAGCATCTTTGAATTCAGCGGTTGTTGGTTTACAACCGTTGTTTTTACTCCGGGACTGGTTGTACATGAAGTTACAATAATAAATCCCAATAAAACTGCTAATTTTAATATTTTTTTCATCTATTTAAAATTTATAATTTTATGAATATTTTGTGGTTTATTTCTTAAAATTCAACAAACTGCTTTCGCCTCTTCGTAAAGAATACCGAACCATGTTGCCGGAAATAATATATGAATTAGCCCTCCATTGTTCATACATGATCTGAGTACCATTCATTTGCGGAATTTTTAATTCGATAAAAGACTGTTCTTTTCCCGTATGTTCCAGTCCTTCTTCAAGGTCGGCAATAAGAACGGTTAATTCACCTGATTTATTTGTCCACGAGCCACACCATACAGGCAGTGTCGTGTCCGGGGAATAAGCATTGAACTTACCGGTTTTCGATAATTCATCGTTGACAAATCTTGCTGTTAAAGCATAAGGAACAGCAGAACCCAAAAGTTCATCAGTTGCAAGCCCCCACCTGCATTTACCTGTGGAAGTATAAATAAGGTGTTCGGGTGCATCCCAGATCAATAAATTTCCTTTTCGCACCAAGGCTGGAGAATTGGAAACGGAATAAATGACTTCTGTTTTGGCATTTTCATCTAAAGCATTGATAGTATAAGGCTGATATATCAAGAAAGTACGGGGACAGTTTGCTGCCAAAGGATGATTGATGTTGTTAATGAACCCTTCGTATCTTTCCACATCCGGAACTTTGTCGAAAGAAGTCAAACCTATGTGATGCAGAATATCGGCATCTATACCGTTGGCGGGACTTCCGCATATCATCACCGGTTTACCTGAAACGATGAGCTTTTCAAGTTGTTCCTTCTCATTTGTTTTCAAATGTACCGGTGTTTGGACGATGAACATATCACTTTCTATACGACCTAGGTCTTCAATACATGCTGCCGAAAGAATTGGAGCACTGAATTTCATGATAGACCCGCATTGGTCGTCAATCCACTCTTTCATCCATATTTCAGGTTGGTTGGCTGTTTGCCATTCCATCGCACTTCGCGAATATACAAGCGTGGGACCATTGATGTCACGAATATTGTTCAAATCTCTAAAGGCATGATTGGTTTCAGTAGATAGAAAATTAATTTCCTCATCACTTAGCAAACGTTTTACCTGGTTAGCCCAGGATATGTAACTCCCGTCAGGAAATTTTAAGCCATTTGGCGTTTTAATCCCTGCATGAGAATATGCCCAAATACTCCAGCGAAGACGTTCTCGAGCACAACCGATGATATTCCAGGATTCCCACGCATCAAACGTATTGGTGAGGAAATAATGTTTTGTAGACGTTTTCGAAAGAATTGCCCCATGTACTAATATGAAGGACAATTGGTAGGTCCATCCCATTTGAGGATCGTTCCAGAACGTATACGGACGTTGTCCTACTTCATTCCAAGCTCCTGCCCATGATTGATCAATATAAGCATCTAGAAAACCCTCGTTTGCTATAGATTCCAGATCGAAACAATTAACCCTCCAACCTCCAACCGCTGCTGCTCCATTTGAATAGCCAATCACAAAGGCTTTTGGATTGGACTGTTTTGTAAACTGCACCAAATCTGCATACGCTTTGCTCCATTTCATTACTTCGGCAGGGTTATCAGGAGCCTGATGTCCATACGGTCCTAATCGTCTATAGATACCCTGACCAATACTGCTGTCACGAAGAACGATAGCATCCAAACCTACTTTTTTGGACAGGTCACCCCACTGATTGCCAAAAAAAGTTGTTACGGCCAATCCACTCTCAGGAATACCACCGGGATATGCCCCATAATGTGTTTTATCGTTCTTTAGGATGTAAGTTGGATTGAAACATTCGTATGAAGAACATACTGCTTTCTTGCTATAAGCTTCCGGGTGTTTTGCTGCAAATCTGGATTCATTTCCGTGATATGCCGTTTTCCACCCCAATGCTAGTGTGCCGACTTTAATGTCTCGGATTCCGTATTTTACCGCCGCTTGTTTGAAAATGACAATAAAATTCTTCAAATCCCTGTAAGTCCAGTTATCATACTCTGTGGCTGTACCTGAAATCCATGCTGCTTCAGAGTTTTTTACATTCGAAAACCTATTTTCCCAACATTCCATTCGCTGTTCGGTATTTCCCAAAATATAGCCTTCATCCTTAAATTGTCCCCAGATAATCATTCCTTTGGGAAAAGGTATCGGCGCATCTAAAGAACCATTCCATTCCAAAATAAAATCCATTAACCAGCCAAGATTAACAATGACTCCTTTTTCTCCGTAAATATCCGCAAATAAGGGATACATTCTTTCCCAGAACATTATTGATGAAGCTTTCATATCGTTTTTGTTGAACCAAAACAGATCAATCTCTAACCAGCGATCTGCGCTAACAAAAGATGTTGCCTTTGCATTTAACAGAATAAATAGCAAAAGTGTAGACAAAACAATTTTCTTCATTCGATTCATTTACTTATCCGAAATAATCAACGTAACCTTTCGCAGAGAAAAATTATCATTGCCTGAGAAAACTAAATACATTGTCTTTCCGTCCTCGCTTATCCATTTAGTTGGAAAACAGGCTAAGTCACCCGGTCCTACGTCCCATTTTTCGGAATAGTATACCGTTGTCCATGGACCCCAAGGCTCAGGCGCTTCATATATTCCTATTCCCCCAATATATCTCGTGTCGTTCTCACCGGTACTGGACATTTGCTGCCACCATAAATATCTGCCTATTCCGGCATTATAACTGATACTGGAACGACGGCAATTTTTGGGATTGGTAAACACAGGTTGTCTCTGGCGCACATCAGAAGTCCAGAGCGGATCCCCGTTTTTGTCCAATCCTTTATAAAATTCGTATTTGCCTCTGTCCATCAGCTGATCCTTAGGAGCGCGCAACAGAACAAAATGATCAGATACTGCATATGCGCTGGGATTGTCATGGGATACCATGTACACATAATTGTCTCTCGCACCTTCATAATTCTTTCCATAGTTGACAAAAGCGATATGACCAAATTCCTCAAACCGCCAGTCACACCATGTCCAGGTCTTTTGCCGGTTGTTTGAACGGGCAAGACGGGATTTCGATCCATTCAGGTCGTCATTTCGGACCCACAAATATATACTGTTATCAATAGCAAGCTGACCGCTCGCTTTTTGGCCTCTTACGCCGTAACCAGAATTTTCTGCATCCGAACGGATATTTTCATAAGTGAAATCATCAGGATTTCCCATAACTTTTGCGAAGCCCATGCCAAGTTTTTGGGGCAAACTTGGTTCAAAACCGTAACCGTCTCCATAAGCCGTATACAAACAATCGTCTTGCGCCCAGGTCATCGGCCAGTTGTCGCTACCGTCCTTTGTCGCCTCACCAGTAGCCAATCTTACAATAGTACTGGCAGGCGCCCATTGCATATCTGTGATCTTTTCGCTTCGCGGATAAGGGGCTATATCGCTAATAGCATTCGCGAGAGGTAACCCTATATATTTGTTAATCGGGTTTGCATCATTTCTACCTTGCCCAATGTTGTCATCGCCAAACCTGACAATGATCAAGTCTCGAGTAGGTGAGAAAATCATGACCTGATCTCTTCTACCTGAAGCCATCGCAGCATCCCACGGCATATCCGGCCACCTCACCTTTCCAGCAATATCGGTATTCAACCAAAATCCAAAGGAACAGTACGAAGGTGTTCCAGAATGTTTCAATACGGCTTCCACCACTTTAACGTTAAGTAGTTGCTCACCATTCCAAGAACCTTTATTCACCAACAACCGTCCTACTGCCGCAGCAGCTCTCGTGGAAACCGTACCGCCACCCCATGTAGCGACTAATTTAAGCCCATCCAGTTCAAATGTTTTTCCGTATCCTACGATCCACTCTTCCTGCGGAATACCCATTTTTTTCAGTAAGCGTTCCCACAAGTATGTGCGTATATCACTATGTTCATTATCCTTGATAGCAGCCGCAACGACATAATTAAACATACCGATACCTGGGTTACTGTATTGCTCAGCCGTACCAGGTGCAAAAATAACCGGTGTTTCGTCTCTAGCTATTAAAAACGGACTTCGTTCCTGCCGCCAAAAGTCACCTTTCCAACCGGGTATGGTCATATTGTCCGAATAGCCCCTTTCAGTTGTGTCGTCAAGCCCTGATGTATGGGCACCAAGCATTCGAAGTGTAATCTTGGATTTGATCGGATCGTTTTTCCATTCCGGAATGTACTTCCAAGCAGGATCGTCAAGCGACGTTATGAAACCGTCGTGCATGGCGAGCATCAGGGATAAACCTCCTATGAGCGCTTTTGCGGCAGATGCGGTGCCATGAGGTCTATACCTGTTCCAGTCCGGAGCATAGCGCTCACAAACTACCTTATCCTTGTAAACTACCATATAGGCTTGTGTGCCCCTTCTAAACAGTTCGTCCACATGTTCCTGAAGAATGACAGGATTCAAATTTAAACTTTCCGGAGCTGCTGTCTGGAAATCAAAATAACGTGGTTGTGCTTTAATAACTACAACCGTAAACATTAGCATGATGCTTAAAAAAAATACCTTTTTCATGTTGAATGATTATAAAAATTAAAATTTATTCTTTTTGCATTGATCCGATAATTTAAAGATTACCTATAGCCTTCGCCAGAGGTATTCCTATATATTGATTAACTACATGTTCGGCATACTTATTTGATTCTATAGAACCGTCGCCGAATCTGACTACGACTAAATCTTGTACTGACGAGAATAACATGAACTGATCCTTCGCTCCTGCTGCCATCGCTACGTCGTATGGCAAATCTGGCCACTGATGTTTTCCGTATATGTCGGAATTCAGCCAAAATCCGCAGGAAACGTATGAAGGTGTTCCTGAATGTTTCAGAACGGCTTTCACCACTTGAGCGTCAATCAGTTGCTCCCCGTTCCACGAACCTTTATTCAACAACAGCCGCCCTACTGCTGCTATAGCTCTTGTTGAAACGGTACCACCACCCCATGAACCAATTAATTGAAGCCCATCTAATTCAAATGTTTTTCCATACCCTACGATCCACTCTTCTTGAGGAATCCCCATCTTTTTAATCAGCCTTTCCCACAGGTAAGTGCGTATATCATTATATTCTGTATCCTTAATAGACACAGTTACAGCATAATTCAACATACCGATACCAGGGTTGCTGTATTGATTATCAGTACCCGGCAGGAAAATAACAGGCGTCTCGTCTCTGGATATTAAAAACGGGTTGCGATCCTGACGCCAGAAGTCTCCTTTCCAGCCTGATAAACTGTAACTTTCTGCGCCTTTCTCAGTAGAATCATCGAGTCCGGATGTATGAGCGCCAAGCATTCGGATGGTTATTTTAGATTTTAGCGAGTCGTCCTTCCATTGAGGAATGTATTTGCAAGCAAGATCGTCAAGTGCTATTAACCCGTCGTGCATCGCAAGCATTAGAGATAAACCGCCAATGACTGCTTTTGCGGCAGATGCGGTGCTATGAGGTTTGTACCTGTTCCAATCCGGTGCATATCGCTCATACACGATCTTATCTTTGTAAACGATCATGAAAGTTTGTGTATTTCGTCTGAATAATTCATCCGCAATCTCTTGAAGAATACCGGAATCCATATTCAAACTCTCCGGAGTAACTGTTTGAAAATCAAAACATCGGGATTGTGCTGTGACAAAAACAACCATAGATATTAGTACAATATTTATCATCAATATCTTTTTCATGAGGAATGATTTTAAATTAAAAATGTGAACCAAGGGTGAAAAAAAGAAAAATCCAACCTTGATTCACATTGATAAAAATTGAATTGGTTTGAAATCAGTATCCCGGATTTTGGTCTGCTTTGCTCAGAGCGTCATTCAAAAGAATGGCGTCTTCAGGAATCGGGCGCAATTTATATTTGTTATAATCAAGCGTATAACCCAATGTTGCTATGTCATAATTATAACGTTCCAACATAAATTTCAACATCCCTGTACGCCTGAGTTCGGGCCAACGTGCAGTATATTCACCAATAAATTCTTTTCCGCTTTCTTTCAGATAACCATGCAACGCTTCTTCACGGGTCGTTGCTCCTTCAAGAGCATTGGGTAAAGTTTCGGATAAAGCATTTCCTGGTCTGTTAATGACCTTTCTGACATAAATGGCGGCTGTGGTAAAGTCGTTTAATCCAATACACGCTTCAGCATACAGGAAATATGTTTCGCCCAAACGAGCCAGGACAATGTCGCGTACACTTGATCTACCCTGATAGGCATAATCGCTCGAAGCGGGACTGTCGAATTTTTTGATTTGTGATGTCCACATGTTCTGTGTGCCGACAGAAAAATTTCCGTTTCGGTAACTTTCTTCATCATTATAATGAGGGCGCATGTAAAAGGTAGGCGTTGTAACATGAGTTGCTAACCATGCATCAGTATCATCTTGTGTCCAATCCCGATCCCATAAACGCGGATAATAAGCTCTTACCGTGAGCGACGTTTTGTCTGCCACATGGTAATAATCAAAATATCGCTCGTAAATAGTCGTCATAAAAGAGGTTTCCCAACGGGAATCGTTTTCGGTATACCACATCCGCATACCCCATCCTGGAAAACCAACCCGATTAGTGCCTTTCGTTAAAGTCTCCACCCCTCCCAGATAAGGACCGTATTCCTGCTGACTGTTTCCGCCCGTAGTGCTGGGTATTGATTTTACATCATATTGTACAGCAAAAATAATTTCTGAATTGTTTTCGTTTTGCCATGACCAAAGATCTTCGTAGGTCAGAACAATTTCACCCCGACTGTCGAATACCTTTTGTGCATACATCTTTGCTTTCGTGAAATCATCTGAATTTCCTAAATCCCACCCACGCGTCAGATATATTTTTGCTAAATAATGATTGGCAACATCCTGATTGACGCGTCCTACCGTGTTTTTACCAAGCGCACCGATGCAATCTTCAATTTCGCTGATGATAAACTCATAACATTCCGCCAATGTATTGCGCGGCATATTCGTTCTGGGGGATAAGGTCGCTTCTTGGTTAATCGTAACCCCTCCGAACTGTTCAACTAACAAGAAATGATAAAAAGCCCTCAAAAATCGCATTTCCGATTTGTATTGTGCCCTAAGCGCATCGTCCATATCTTTTGGAAGATCATTGTAATACAAAGCCATATTGAATCTTTGAATAGCACCGTAACAGTCTGAATAAAATGTATTTACGTGGTTTGTATTTGGAAACAAATCGTATAAAAAAACACTTCGATTAGTATTTGGATTTCCTATATCTCCTACATATAAATCCGTACCGGCAAACAACAAATATGGAACCCCACCGTAAGTAGATCTTAATGATGAATACGAGGCGGTGATTAAAGTTTCGTATCCTATCCTTGAGCTATACAAATCATTATTGGTAATACCGCCTTTATCGTCGGGTTCGAGAAAACCGGAACAACCGGTCAACAGCAGAATGGATGTGAAAATAATATTAATTTTTTTCATTTTTTTACTTTTTTATTCATTAAAACTTAACATTCAACCCTACCTGATAGACTACACTGCTGGGTCCGTTACCGTTTTCCATGGTTAATGAGCCATATTCAGGATCCCAACCAAGATAATTGCTAAAAATAAAAGGATTCAGCACATTGACATAAACGCGCAAATGGCTCATGCCAATTTTTTGGATTAAATCCTTGTTGAAAGTGTATCCGAATACAATGTTTTTAACTTTTACAAAGGAACCATCCTTGTAATTACCATTGTTACCATAGTATGCCCCCCCACCTGCATTATTATAAATTGGATATTTGACATTTTCTCGTCCTTCACCGCTATCTTTATAACCTACAACTGGTTGATTGTTTGCATTAAAAGTCCAATTATCCCAATCGGCAACGTTAACACCGGGAGGAATATACCAATCGTACTTTACTTTTCCTGTATTTCTACCCGAACTCCATCCGAAATATGGTCCAAATTGGTCGGTGTATAATACTCCTTGTCTGGAGTATATTACAAAAGAAAAATCCCAGTTCTTGTATTGGAAATTGGAAGAAAAACTTCCAATCCATGAAGGATTGGGATCACCAAGTATTACTCTATCATCAGGTCCAAGGATACCGTTGCCATCAATATCCTGCGTTTTCGCCTCACCCGGTTTAGCTCTATAGGCAACCGTTCCATCCGGATTGTAATATGCGCTCAATCCAGCATCGTATTCAGCTTTTGTCCAAATCCCCAATATCTTATAGTCGTATATAACATTAATTGGTTTACCAATCCACCGACGTTCGCTGGGTACATCCTCTTTTCTTCCGTAAAGAGACCGGATAGCGTTCTTGTTACTGGAAAATGTCAGTGTTGTCATCCAATAGAAATCTTTATTGTTGATATTGACGGTATTAAGAGAGAGTTCGATACCACGGTTATTGACCGATCCGATATTGTCGGTCATGCTTCCTACACCGCTTTCTATGGCAAGTTTACGCTGCATCAGCAATCCATCGGACAATCTGTCATAGTACTCGATGATACCATTGATACGATTTTTAAAAAATCCGAAATCTATCCCAAAATTTGATTCCCTTGTTTTTTCCCAACTCAACGATTCGTTGACAGGTGTTCCAGGACTAAAACCAGATGAAGCCGTTCCATTAAAATCATAGTATACAGTGGAAGTAGTTACAGGCTTCTGCAACGCTCCGAAAGGAGTAGCACCGGCATGGTTGCCCGTATATCCTAAAGAGTACCGCACCTTCAAATTCGAAAGCCACGGGGCTTTCATAAATTCTTCTTCCGACAGTCGCCAGCCGAGTCCAAAGGATGGAAATGAAGACCATTTCTTAACCAATTTGGAACTTCCGTCGTAGCGTATGGTGGCTGTTACCAAATATTTACCATTATAATCATAGTTCACTCTTCCAGCGTATGAAAGCAATGATGTTTCTTCATATGCCGTCCTGCAATTACCGAGATTTAACTCTCCGGAAAACAAGTTATACCATTCTGAATCATACGGAAAATTACGAGCAGTAACATATAATCGTTCGTAACGGGTGCGAATAACATCATTGATAAACAAGGCGGTTAAACGATGCTTACCAAAAGCTTTTGTGTAGGATATCAGGTTATTCAGGGTAAGGTTAAAATTCTCACGGTTGTCCGTCGAGCCGCTTTTTTCAGTAAGTTGTGTCTGTGTCTGTTCATTTCGTATACCTGCATGGAAATACCCAATACGAGTACGGGTAAATCGCGGGAAAAAAGTAGTTCTGATATCCAAACCCTCTATGGGACTTACTTGCGCATAAATATTTCCGACAAGGTTATAATTACGTGTTTGTTCAGTTTGGTTTTTTAGATTCAACAAAGGATTTGATGCACTGGTGTATTGTGCCCCAATTTCATCGTTTCCAGCCGGTTGTATCACATAATTTCCATCATCGTCGTATGCGCGAAATATAGGAGCAAAGGTCATGCACGACTGGTATGCAGTTGAACTGCCGCCATTAGCATCGGTGAATGATAGATTGAATGTTGCACCTGACTGGAAATATTTCGACGGCTGGTGATTGACGCTTACTTTGAGGGTATATTTATCAAACACTTCGTGAATGAAAGTGCCATCCTCATTTTGGTAACCTACTCCTACATTATATGACATATCCTTGGATTTTCCAGAAATATTGACATAATGATTTTGTTGCTTTCCATTTTGAGTGCAGGCATCAATCCAATCGAAATAAGTTTCGTCATATAATCTTCTCGCAAGCACAGCTTGGGTGGAGGTATTTCCAGTCCACCTTCCTGTTTTCCACCTTTCTGCATCAGGTATATCAGAAGAGTTGTCAATAGTAAACGCCCAATAAGCCTGAGCCCTGTGTTCTACAAAATCACGACCATCCATAAATTCAGGCATGTGAGCAATTTTTTTGTATCCAAAATGACCGTCATACGACACAGTAGTTCTTGACTTCGTACCAAAATCGGCAGTTTTAGTCTTTACCAGAACAACCCCGTTTGATCCCCTCGATCCATAAATAGCTGTTGACGATGCGTCTTTTAAAATATCAATTCTTTCAATCTCAGCCGGATTCAAAAAATCAATATTATCGGTAACCACGCCGTCAACAACATACAAAGGTGATCTGAATTCGGCAGCAGCCATGGTATTTTGACCGCGGATTTGGATGTCGAAACTGTTTCCCATACGCGAACCGGATTGAGTAATATCAACTCCAGGCACAGCTCCTTGTATAGCACCAATTACAGATGTTGTTCCTCTTAAAACAATATCTTGTGCTGCGATAGAACCTACCGATCCCGTAATGTCTTGCCTCCTTGCTGTACCGTAACCGATCACCACTACTTCCTCAATTTGTTGGGAATCTTCACTGAGGGTGACGTTGATAATCTTTTGAGTACCAACAGTTATTTCATAAGAAGTATATCCTACAAATGAAAACACCAAAACCGAATTTTCATTCGGTACCTGCAAAGTAAAAGCGCCATCAAAATTGGATACTGTTCCCTGTGATGTCCCTTTGGCCACCACAGATGCGCCAGGTAGCGGGCTGCCGTCAGCATCGGTAACTATACCTGTGATGGTAATGCCTTGCTGCTTTACTTCCGGCGACACAACAATCAAATTGTTTTCCATAAAGGTATACATCAAATCATTTGGTTTGAGCGCTTCGTTGAGAACTACGGTTATCAATTGATTTTCAGCATTCAATTTCGCTTTTTTACCATCTATATTTTCATAGCGGTACAAAAACTTTACATCAGTTTGCTTCTCAATCTCGGTAAATAACTGCTCCAGGCTCATGTTGTCGGCTTGAATACTGACAATATTTTGAGAAAATCCTACTGCAGAGATATTTAACAGAGAAACCATTAATAAAACACACGTTAACTTCATAACAAAAATTATTTTTTTGCTCGGAAATAATCCATAGCGATATTTAAAATTAAAATTTTCCATACATTTGTTGGGTGTAAAATGATTATTTTTATGACTTATTTTTGCACTTTCTTCGGGAAATGGTTCCAGCATTTCCCGTTTTTTTTTATATTCTTACAATCTTGATTCGTTCATAGGCAATTATTTTAAATGGGTTATACAAAAAAACATAAATCCACTATATTGATTTTATTTATAGACCATTACATGATTTTTATCTATTTTATATTTACACGAAGCTGCTTTACTTAAAGCGTTCATCGCCTGTTCAAAAGTTTGTTTTTCGAAAAATCCGGTAAACCGATAATCCAATAATTCAGGGTCGTTTACATTAATGGTTACTCCATACCAGCGTTCGAGTTTGGTTTTCACATCGTCGAAACGTTCTTTAACAAAAACCAATTTATTCTCTGTCCATGCTGTAACAAATGTCATATCAGTATTTTCGCTCAATTCGGCGCTTTTGATTTTTACAGATTTGGAATCTTCCTCTGGTATCAATAATCCTGCTTCCTGGATATTTTGAACCATAAAATAGTCGTTCCCTTTGTGAACAGTAAGTTTTTGACCCGGTTTTAGCACCAGATTATTTTTCCTGTTGGCATTGTCTTTCATTTCCAATATTTCGATGACGCCTTCTACCAATGTTGTTTCTATAAAATTGTCATCAGCATTTGCCTTGAGGTTGAATTTTGTTCCGAGTACCTTAATATTCAACCCATTGCTATTGACAATAAATGGATTTTTGCTATCTTTTGTCACCTCAAAAAATCCTTCGCCTTGTAGAAAAACATTCCGCGATAAATCATCGAAATGCGCCGGATATCTTAGTCGAGCACCGGCATTGAGCCATACTGTAGAACTATCGGGAAGTATGACCTTTGTTTTGGAACCATAGGGAACTAATATTTCATTGTATTGCAGGATTGTTTCAGCAATAACATCACTTTGCGTTATCGGAGTTGTCATTTTTTTCTGCAACATCCAAGACAAACCGAAGGCTATGATAAAAATTGCGGCATAACGTAAGAAGTTTTTCCTTTTTATTAATCTTGTTGGTCGAAATGTTCTCGAATGCTGATTGATCTGTATCTTTTGTCCTGAAGTTTGTTGACTGTTTAAAGACGAATACTTTTCAATTTCTATTTTGATTTTTGAGAACATGCAATCGCTTGATATTTTACTCGATTCCACTGGTTCTTTTTCCCATCGCGTTTGCAGCCAAGCCATTATTTCATCTTTATGACTGTCATCTATAATATAATGGTATAAATCACCTTTTTCTTCGAACGTTAACTTGTCCGAAAGAAACTTGGAAAGCAAATTGGATAAATGATTATTCTGTTGCATAAAATCGTTCATAGGATATTAGAAATACGTTTTTGAGGAAATGTTCCGTGAAGGTGAAATGAATTTTTTATTGGAATTTTAACAGAATAACAGAAACTTCATATATTTCGGCAATTCTTTTCGCAAGAAGTTCAGAGCGTTCCGAATCTGTGTGTCCACTGTATTTTCAGATATTTGTAATTTCTTGGAAATCTGTTTATATGATTGGTTTTCGTCATATCTCATCCGAAAAATCTCTTGTCGACGTTCTGGCAGTTGTTGTAGTAATTTGTTGATGATTTCGTTGATTTCTTTTTCTTCGATTTGTATTTCGATATCATTATCTATAAAGTTATCTCGAAACATCATATAATCAGTATAATAACTTTCAATGATCCGTTTTCGCAACATATCGAAGAAACGGTTGCGGGCAATACTTAATAGATATGCGTTAAATGTTTTGGCAGGATCAATGGTTTGTCGTTTTTCCCATACAGTTACAAAGACTGACTGCACTAATTCTTCAGCTTCATGCGGATTTTTTGACAGTTTCAATGCAAAAAAGTAAAGCGTCCGATGGTATTTTTCATACAAAACGTTAAATGCTTGAAAATCGCCAGCAACCAACGCAGACAAGCATTTGTATTCATCGTATTCTTTTTCTGCCATTTACTGCTATTATTAACAAAAAAACATCACAAAGATAACATTTTCTGCTTCAATCCTTTCAAGAAAAGAAGAAAAAACAAAAAAAATTGTATTTTTGCCACAAAAAGAAATAATTGCGCAAAACCTTTAACAAATTATGACGCCACGAAAGATATTTTTATTCGGACTGTGT
>Ga0123353_10002169_pt1 | contig 24261 bp, 18 predicted proteins | sample TergutLab28metaG_3_FD_92763 | JGI IMG/M metagenome (GOLD analysis project Ga0123353, IMG submission 92763) | Labiotermes labralis P3 segment gut microbial communities from Petit-Saut dam, French Guiana - Lab288 P3 | ecosystem: Host-associated > Arthropoda: Insects > Digestive system > Gut ... | reverse complement strand
CTTGCGGTGATTATATATCGGGGGTATCAAAAGACTGTTCCAACTTTTCTGATTCACCCTTTGAGTACACTTTTAAAAATACCTCCGCCGGGGTAAAGGTATTATTGAGCGGACTTGGCGGCTTTACAAAAGAGGGGCGCAGCTGTCCGCTTGGCATGGAAAAGGTCTTCGGATTGGAAAAAGACAAGGCCGCGCTCTCTTTCTCCTACAAGCTAAGCAATAACGCTCTTACAAACTACTCGTTTACTTTTGGGATAGAGCTGCCCCTTGCGCTCGCGGGCTGTTTAAATAAGGAGGCCGCTCTTATCTGCGATAAGAAAAAATATGATTTAGGCGGTGAATTGCCGGTTATCGTTGAAAATGTTACGGAATGGGAGATTGAGGACTGGGACGTAGGGGTGAAGATGCAGTTTGTAACTCAAAAGAGCGTAAACATTTGGGCTTTCCCGCCCGACGGCGGCCAAATAAAAAGTTCAAACGGGATAATTATGATGATAAGCTGTCCTGTGACTCTTGATCCAAACGCGGCGTTTGCGTTCACCGGCAAGATAAGTTTCAAAAAACTTAAATCGAAGAGTTCGCGTCATGATTCGATCTGAAGCGCTTGACATAACGCTTGAAAATCGGGGAAGCGCGGTATGGCTGACCCTTGCCGGACACTTTTATAATGAACAGGTGCCGGCGATCCGAGAGAAATTTACAACACTGCTCAAAGACGGAAACCGCTCCTTTGTAGTTGACATGGAGAAAATTATAAGCGCAGACGACACCGTAGTTCCGATGTTTTTAACTCTATTGAACACGATTAAGGGAAAAGGCGGTGAGTTAAAGCTCATCTTCAAAAACGACTGCCTGCGGCAAGCGTTTCAACCCTGCATCAATCTGTTTGCAATATTTCCCGACGCCGACTCTTTATCAAGAGACTCTCTTTTTGGTTTACTTAAGAAACAGGGTAAAAATCTCAAACGTAAAACAGGATTTCGCATATCGCGCTCCGTTGCTATTTTCACATTGTTAATACTGTGCGGATGGTTCATAACGCTTCTCTCTGTAATAAGGATGCAAAGCGCAAGGATGCAGGAGCAGGAGACCGAGCTCCAAGAGTTAAACCAGTGGAAGCAGGAGAGCTCTATTGAGATGGAACAGCTCAAAGAACGGCTTTTGCCCTTAGAACAGCTGGGGATACTGCGTGACGCCGAGAGAGCAAAGTCAAAACGGCGCTGACACGGTCAATCCTTAAGTTTTAAGCAATCATCGAGGATAACAGCAAATATGCCGATAGATCAAAATGAAAACGGCGTTGACATAAGCGCTAAAGTAAAAAAACGCGCCGTACGCAGGGGCGGCGTTATGTTTGTCGGCAACAAAATTTGGATATCCGAGTTTTCAAGCATCTTTTTTATCTGCATTTTGTCAGCGGTTTTAATTGTTATCTCGTCAATAATATTTCACAACGCGCTTGCCATAAACAATCTCGACAAAAAAATCGCGGCGGTAAAAACGGAAAACTTAAGTATGGGCCGCGAGCTTAAGGAGCTGCGCGAAAAGAACCGTCTGAAAAGACTCATGAGCGCCACGGTAGGCCCAAGAGTACCGGAAGCTACAATACTTAAATTAGTGGATATTGTCTATCAAAACAGCCGGCAATTCGGCTATAATCCGGAGCTGCTTCTTGCGGTAATTCACGTAGAGAGCCGCTTTGATCCAAGAGCCCTGGGAAGATACAGAAGCGGCGATCTGAGCGGCGCGCTCGGACTGATGCAGGTGAAATACGAAACCGCTCTTGAAGTAGCAAAACCGCTCGGCATTAAAAACCTCAAACGCGAGGATCTATTTGACCCGGAAATAAATATGATCATAGGGACTGCATATCTTACGCAGTTAATAACGAGATTCAGAAGTTTCAAACTCGGCATACTCGCCTATAATTTAGGCCCCGGAACTGTAAGAGGCACTTTAGCGCGCAATGAGCAGCTGCCTACGCGGTATTACGAGAGGGTGCTTGTTCAGTATTATAAATTGAAGAGTATGCGGGAGGATACAGAATAAAGCCGCGTAACCATTTGCGCAAATACTACTTTAAATATTATGGAATTTAATGTAACAGGACTTTGCGTCCCCGGCAAACACTATATGGCGGATGTTGGCGATAAAATCTCCCAAATAACGCTGCTTGTGGAGAGAGGAAAATATTTTTCCATAAACCGCGGCCGTCAATACGGCAAAACCACTACGCTTTTTCTATTGGAGAAACGGCTGCAAGATGGTTACACCGTAATATCAATTAGTTTTGAAGCTGTAGATGACAGCACATTTGAAACACCTGAAAATTTTTGTCAAGGGTTGCTCAACCGATGTGCGAATTATCTCGAAAACCGAGGAATATCTGCGGCAGAAGAGTGGAGAGATGCATCTGTCACAAGTTTTAGCCTGTTAGATGCGTTTCTAACAAATATCTGCCGCGATAAGAAATACGTTTTGATGATAGACGAAGTGGATAAGTCTTCAAACAATACTACATTTTTGAAATTTTTGGGAGTACTGCGCGATAAATATCTGCTTCGCAACGCAGGGAAAGACTACTCCTTTCAATCTGTAATTTTAGTTGGCGTCTACGATATAAAAAATCTCAAATTGAAAATGGTACAGGCCGGTACACACCAGCTTAAAGACGGTGAAAAACGGATAAACTCTCCGTGGAACATAGCCATAAATTTTAATGTTGATATGTCGCTGAGCGTTAAAGAAATCGCGTCCATGCTTACAGAATATGAAAACGATCATAAAACAGGTATGGACATAGGAGCAATAGCGCAGGAAATTCGTAACTATACAAATGGTTACCCTTACCTTGTTTCTCGAATTTGCCAATACATAGAAGAAGAATCTGACAGAGATTGGACGTTACAGGGCGTCAACAATGCGGTCAAGGAGATCCTTCTCGAAAAAAGCATGTTGTTTGATGATCTATTTAAAAATGTAGAGAGCAATCCAGATTTGAAGAGATTGCTTTGGGATTTGACTGTTGGAGACAGAGAATATTTATATGTCGCAACCAATCCGACAATTGAGTTAGCTGTAACATTTGGCATAGTAGAAAGAAGGGGAACTTTAGCAGCTATACATAACCAAATCTTTGAAATCGCAATAATGAATCATTTCGCAGCTGAAAAGCAGCTGCAAGACGGTACGCTTGTACTAAGAGCCGGCCGGCGCGGTGTAACTGATAAAGGCCGCTTGGATATGCAGATGCTCATGGAACGATTTGCAAATCACTATTATGAAATATATCACAAAAAAGATATCCAATTTTTAGAAAGAGAATGCCGTTTACTTTTCATAACTTATTTAAGAGCCGTTATTAATGGCGCGGGTTTTTATCATCTTGAGAGCGAAACAAGGGAAGGTGACAGAACTGACGTTATTGTCGATTACGGCCCGGAGCAATTTATAATAGAGCTAAAATTATGGCGCGGAGAGGCGGCGCACGCTGACGCTTATGAACAGCTGTCTGATTATTTAGACTACAAAAAAAAGAACACCGGCTATCTGCTCACGTTTGACTTCCGCAAAAGAGATAACGTGGGCGTTCCTAAAAGCAGCTGGATAGAACATCGCGAAAAAAAGATTTTTGACGTGATGGTTGGATTTTGAAGTATGTGGAGTCGGCGGGCAAGGTTATGGATCAGGGGAAAATGAAGTTTGTGTCCCGATAATGGAAACATCACCGGAAGCAATTATATTATATCTATGCGGGTAATAACTCTCATCACCATCTCAATACTAATGTTAGCAGGATGCGCGGGCAAACCGCGCCTTGCAAGCTCAGACGCGCCCCGTATTCCCAAAGGCGCCGAGGTTCGCTGTCTGTTTACACCGGTTCCGTCTGTAATAAATATCCCTCTTGAGATAAAAACAAGTTTTATCGAAAAGACCGTAAACGAGCAGCTCCCGCGCGTGCTTTACGAATGCGATACCTTAACTCTCGGTCCATTTAAAAACGTAAAAGTTACCGCGAGAAAAAAAGGTAACATCAGAATGCAGCTGTCGGGCAATGAACTGATTTACAAAGTGCCGCTCAGTATCCACATGCGCGTTTCGTTAACAATCGGCGCGCTTGGCTTCAGCCATACCGAACATCAGGAGGTTGAGGCGGGAATCACTTTAGATCTGCGCTCAAAAATATTCCTGAATAACGACTGGAGCCTTGCAACGGTAACAAAACCCCAAGGCTACACTTGGACAAGCGACCCCGTGGTAAGAATACGCTCAGTATCTATCCCCGTAAAACCCGTGGCCGATTTTCTCCTCTCAAAACAGTTCGGAACAATCGGCGAAATCATCGATAATACAGTCGCGGCGTCTGTAGACATAAAAGAGATTATAAATCCGCTTTGGACAAGACTGCAGGAGCCCGCGCCGCTCGGCGCGGCGGAGTCATCTCAAAACCTGTGGCTTCGGCTCACGCCGCAAAGCGTTTACATGAGCCCGATAACCGGACGGTCAGGCAGTTTACAAACATCACTTGGCATACGCACAATTGCGGAGACTTTCATAGGCGAAAAACCGCCCGCATCAGCTCCGGTAAGACTTCCCAATTTTACAGCTCCCGGAAAAATAGACTCCGCGTTTACCATAAATCTCTATTCTGAAATTTCTTATGGCCAAGCCACGCTCATGAGCCGCCAAATGCTCATGGGAATACCTTTTAAATCAGGCAAAAAAGAGATCATAGTAGAAGATGTTGTGATATCAGGATTAGGCGGTTTTATGCTTATAAGGCTTGATCTCACAGGCTCCTTTAGAGGCAGGGTTTATGTGATAGGGGAAGCGGGCTACGATGAAAAAACACAAACTATGTTTATCAGAAATCTCAACTATGATATGACAACTCAAAACCGCCTCCACAAGAGCGCAAACTGGCTTATGCGCGGCATAATAATCGCGAAAATGGAACCGCTTCTGCGCTTCCCGCTCAAAGAAACTCTCGGCGACGCGCAGGCGATAGCGCAGTTCATGCTCAAAAACAACGAGGTCTACGAAGGTATCTACTTAAACGGTAAATTAGACACTCTAACCATAGGCGGCGTAACGCTTACAGAGGATGCTATACGAACGGTGATTTTAGCGAAAGGGTCGCTCTCTGTGAGGACAGGTAAGAAGTAACTGTAAATCTTTACTTCTGCATCGCCTTTATTATTGATTCAAAATGATCAAGCGAAAACGGCTTAGACAAAAATGGCAGCAGCTTTATATCCATCGCGCAATTTTCGAAATCCAGCTCCTTGCCTATTAGAACTATCTTCTGCATAAGCTCAGGATTGGAGCTGTTGAGCTTGTCAAGAAAAGTCTCCTGTTCCTCTTTAATAAGCCCGGGGCTTAGAAGCACGAGACCATAGCTATTCTGCTCATCAGAGATTTTTGACCAAAAACCCTGCAGGTTGAGTGTACGGTCAATTTTAACATTTTTTAAAACAATCTCTAAAATATCGTCCATCAATTGATGTGAGTCCATATCGTCATCGGCAATAAGCACATTTATTTTCTTCATGATCTCTCAATTCTCTCTAATTTAAAGGATGAACATCTGCTGAAAATAGAAAATACAACAGGTTCAGTATAAAACAGTGAAAAATTTCTTTATTGAGGCGCGATTAATCGGCGGATTAGTATCCCGCAATTACGAATTTACGGTTTATCATCTTATAATCATGACGCAATGTTAAAACATAAGCGCCGGGGGCGGCTCTTTTCCCGTTGACTTTGCAGTTCCAAAAAAACTCTGCGCTTCCATCAGGCCGCAGATGCAGCTCTTCCCGCCAAAGTATTTTACCATTTAGACTGACTACAGATACGGTTGCTGTATTTGAGCTGCTTTGCGCCGAATTAAAAAAATACTGCCCTGTTAAAATATTATTTCTTTTGATGATTTTAAGTCCCTCACTCAATTCAGCCGGTTTTATGTCAACCGCGAGAGTCTGAGCAAACGGCAAAGAATCTACGTTAATTGAACCAACTTCCTTCCCTCTGAAAAGTACTTTCAAACTAAAAGGCAATTGTGCAGACGGGAACTTCGCGACTGCTACGCCTGATCCATTTGTTCTGTAGTCAGAAGCGGAAGAAAAAGTTGTATAAGCAGAAACTTTGGCTGACTGATTAGAAACAGCTTTTACGATCTGCGCGCCCAAAAGTCCATTTCCATCTTTATCGGTAATTTTTATAAAAGCCTCATCATTATCCATAATGGCAAAAAGCGCGTTAGGAATTCCTTTGCCGTGCCTGTTGTCATCAATTCGAGTTTGTCCGGCCGCAAAGCTGCACGAAGCATAGAGTCTCTCTTTTACGGCTTCGGGAGTGATCTCAATACCTCTTTTTCTGTTAGCCTGTAAGATGAGAGCGCTTATGCCGGATACAATCGGCGCGCTGAATGAGGTTCCGCTGCTTGTTGTATAACTTGCTGCAGGGTTTGCAGGACAACGTGGGTTATAATGGGCACACGGAACCATAACCTCAGCGCCGGGAGCGCACAGATCGGGCTTGGGGCGGCTGTCAAATGTCGGCCCGCTGCTGCTGAAATTCGCTAAACGGCGGCTCCTGTCAACCGCTCCAACAGCTATTACTTCCGAAACATCAGCAGGCGCAGATAATCTTCCCGCGATATTATTACCCGCGTTACCCGCAGAATTAACCACAATAATCCCCCGCCTGAACGCTTCGGCAGCCGCTCTTGACACAATAGTCGTCTTGCCGTCCATAAACTCATAGGGATAATCATACTCACCCTCCTTATCATACACAAACGGATAATCATAAGGAAAATCAGGGGCATTAATATCATCATCAAAACCATATCTATAGCCAAGCGAACTTGAAATAATATCCGCTCCAATAGAATCCGCCCACACTACGGCTCTCGCCCAGTTATCCTCTTCCTGCCATGACTCAACTTTGTAATCTTCAGTACGCGCAACCGCAAAACGCGCCCCCCACCCAATGCCCATAAACCGCCCGGGATCATACCCTGCGACAAGCGAGAGAGTCTGTGTTCCATGATTGTCATAAGCGATAGAATCAAAAGGAGTGATACTTGTCGAATTGTCATTATCAACAAAATCCCACTCAGCGGCGATGAGTCCGTTATTTACAGCATGCTGATAAGCCTTATGATCAAACCTGAAACCGCTGTCAAAAAACGCCAAGAGCACACCGCTGCCCGGATCCCCCATCCCTTTAGCCTGCAGGTACTCATGCGCTAATTTGACGTTTACCATATCAAGATGCCACCCGTAACCGCCATCAGCGGATTGCGATTTGGCAAGGCCGGTACTCTCAATATTTTTTCGGGTATAAACATTTACAGGCCGGACATATTTAACAAAAGGTAATGAAGCGATCTCTTTAAACGCTGAGGCATGTATAGAAAAACTTGCCGCGTTCTCCCAAGGGAATTGATGACGCAGCTTCCCGCCGCGTTTCTCTATCTCCCTTATATAGCGCTGCTCAACAGGCCGCGAGTTTTCACCCAACCGAAATCCCGCCTTGCGATGCCTCTCCATAGCGCGAGCCGACACTCTATCAACATTAGAACCTGACGGTCTGTCTTTAAAAAAGACCCAAACACTGCGTACAGTGTCTTTATCAGAAACCGCCAGCAAACTCTTGCAAAGAACCGGGTCTGCCCAAAGCGAAGTATTAAAGCTGATTAAAAACAGTAAAAAAAGAGTATTGCGCATAAACTGTTTAATTTTGTCGGAACGCAGGGGCAACACTTCCCCCTTGCCCCTTAAACCTCTCTTGGTATATCTTTATCTAAAGATAATACATTAGAAGTCCCGCCTTCAATAAATGACTGCTCGGAGATGCGGGTAAGCACAGCGTTGTCCGCAAACTCTTTAACCGTAAGTGAACCCATGTTGCACATAACAGCTTTTATTTTTGACAACGTAACATCAAGTACCTCTTTAACGCTTCCAACCACCGGCACGTATCCGTCGATACCTTCCTCAAACTTAAATCCTGTTTCGCTTGCGCCCTGATTGTAGCGCTGCCAGTTTTTAGCCCGGTTTGACCCCTCGCCCCAGTACGGTTTGTAAATGCGTCCGCCGATAGAAACGCGCGGTGTAGGGCTTTCATCTGTCATGGCGAAGTAGCGGCCCATCATCATAAAATCCGCGCCCATCGCAAGCGCTATAATTATCTGCGTATCGTTTGAGAGTCCGCCGTCGGAACACAGCGGTATGTAGATACCGGTTTCTTTGCAGTATTTATCTCTCTCAGCCGCCACAGCCATAAGCGCAGAAGCCTGACCGCGGCCTATTCCCTTTTGTTCACGCGTAATACATATTGATCCGCCGCCTATGCCTACTTTCACAAAGTCAAGCTGCGCTTCTTCGGCGAGATATCTAAAAGCGTCTATGTCTACAACATTGCCGCCGCCTATCACAACGTCAGGGTAACGCTCTCTTATCCAAAGCGCGGCCTCTTTCTGAAATTCGGAATAACCGTCCGACGCGTCAAGGCACAGGGCGTCAACCCCCGCCTCTATAAGCGCCGGAACGCGTTCCCTGTAGTCATGGGTATTTATCCCCGCTCCCACAACAAGCCTCTTATGACTGTCAAGAAGCTCGGAAGGATTATTCCTGTGATCGACATAATCCTTTTTGAAAACTAGAAATTGCAGCCTCCCTTCAGAATCAAGTACCGGCAGACACTCTTTTTTACGCTTTTGCAGAAGCTGATTCGCTTCAAGAAGAGAGATTCCAGTATCGCCAAGAACTACATTCTCTTTGGCGGTCATAAATTCACTTACAGGGCGGCTTAGGTCATCTTCAAATTCCCAAAAGTCCTTATCTGTGAGTATTCCTAAAAAAATGCCGTTTTTACTCCCATCATGTGTGACGGGCATGGTGGAGTGTCCGGTTTCTTTACGCTTGTTAACCACATCCTGCAATGTGTTATCTGGACGTAAGTTTGAATCGGACTGTACAAAACCTGCCTTGTGCGTTTTTACTTTGTTGACCATAGCGGCTTGCGATTCAATTGGTTGGGAGCAGTAGATAAAGGCAAGACCTCCCTGACGCGCCAAAGCTATAGCCATCTCCGAGCCGGATACAGCCTGCATAGTTGCAGTAACAAACGGTATATTAATAGTGAGAGCGGAGCTCTCACCTTTTTTGAACTTAGCCACAGGCACGCGCAGTGAAACATTTTTTGACTGATGTTCTGCCCGGGTAAGCCTTGGAATGAGCAGATATTCAGAAAACGTACGGGAAACTTCATCAATAATTCTAGCCATTATATACCTCTTTTGTATATGCGTGATAAAACGCAAAAATATAGTTAAGCTATATAATATATATAGTGGGAAGCTGATCTTAAAATAGCGTATTTAAATTTTTACGTGTAATGAGCGAACAGTCGATATGCGGAAACGCGCTTGCCAAAAGGGTGATCTTTTTTTGGAGGACGCCCATACCCCTGCGTGAGAAGTTTACATCTTGCAACTCTGAGAGAATAAGAAGCTCAAGCGCCGCGGAGTGCATCCAGCTGACTTTATTTTTGTAACCAAAAAGCGCAAGCGCATTTGTGGTCTCAAGAAAGTGTAAAAGCGACCCGCGGCCATCATCGCAAAGCGTCTTGCAGGAGGCGAAAATAAGAATATTTTCAGCACATGCGCCGTCAAGCAGTTTTGCAAGGTTATACAGGCGATATTTTTTGCCTTCTATAAGAATCGCGGATTTTGCACCGTGAAAAGCGAGGTACAGTACTGGATAATTTTTAAGCGCAGGCTGTTTCCATTTAGAGATATAGAACTCAAGTTCCTCTTTAGTAGCTGCCGTTTGATGGATAAACGGTATTCCGCCGTTCATTTCAAGCATATTTAAAATAGGAACAATCGATGCCTTAGCTTTAAGATTATCATTCCACAACCCTTCAATGCAAAAAATTCCACGGGGTGGCATCGCCCCAACTCCTTTCACCTTGAGAAGATATCATTAAGCACCTATTTTTTAATCCTGCAAAAAGTGTCCCGACGGCAAAATTCAGCCAAACTAAAAAAAATCTTTGAATACTCAACGGCATAATTTAATTTATTATTCTGTTTGGACTGGACCTTTGATAAACTACCGAAAAAACGCACCATTAGCTCAGTTGGTAGAGCAATTGACTCTTAATCAATGGGTCTCAGGTTCGAGTCCTGAATGGTGTACCACTCATAACCCTCTAAGAATCAACCACTTAGAGGGTTTTTCTTTTCCTTGCCACATTGACAAAAGCCATCGTCACTTTGATACAAAATGACGATTTTTTACATCATTTTGCACATAAATCGTCACTAAATCGTCGCATTTTTTCTTTACACTGCGGAAGCGGACATAATTCACATTTGAGAATTTGAGAGGCTTTTAAAATAATTGATTTTATAATAGGCGCGGGGAAATCCCGCGCCATAAAATAGTAAAGGGGCTACAAATACAAAGAATAGACTACATCACATTTTGCGGAGTCTTTTCAAAATTTCTTCTGTACCTGTAACACCGCTTTTCAAAACAGGTTTTTGTATCATTTTGTGTGCCGACAAAGATGATGCTTTGGTAAAATACTCTACAGCAGGAATGGGCGATAATTTATTTGTTTCAAAATATCTCGTTAATCTGCCTGAAAAGAGTATGCTGGAGGCGTTTATCAGGCGAGAGATTGGAAAATAAAAAAAATTAGACCTACTGCCTTTTCATCCTCCCATAATGCAGCAAAATCTCATCTGTATGATGAAGCCGTCTCGCGATTTCGCGGGCTATGTTTAGTATGAGAAGTGAGAAGAGGCGGTTATTCGTCTCAAAAATATCCATTAAAACTTTACGGCTTAAAATCATAAGCGATGACTCTTCGGTCACCACCGCAGAGGCGCTGTGATTTTGGATTCCAATGACCGACGCCTCCCCAATACAATACCCTGAGCCAAAATCAAATATCGCGAGGGGATTATCATTCATGTTAAGTATTAAGTTTATCCGTCCCCGCAAGATAATAAAAATTTCTGTAGCGGCTTTTCCCTCTTCAAGAAGTACATCGCCTACGGCAGCGTCCATAATATCGCAATTATATGAGATATCGCTGATCTCACTCTCTGTGAGTCCTGAGAAAATAGTTACATTTCTTAGAATCGGCAGCAAAACCTCCGGCGCCATCTTTTTATATTTTATCATTTATACCCCGCTTTTAGGGTCTGTTTACATATTTTTTAGTGGTTGTAAAAAGATTGTGCAAAAATCGAACCATTTTAACTGTGAATGTATGGACGCATGGTTCATCGTATATTATATTTGTTATGGTAATTAAGGTGCGATGGTTATAATTGTCAATAAAAATTATGGTGGACAATCTCTTCCGTACAGGTATGATCACAATTAAAAAAGGCTAATGATGGGACTTGCAGCAGGAATTATCGGACTTCCAAATGTAGGGAAGTCAACAATTTTTAACGCGCTCTGCTCCGGATCGGGCAAGGCGGAGGCGGCCAATTATCCGTTTTGTACTATTGACCCCAATCACGGTGTTGTAGCGGTGCCCGACGTCCGTTTGGAGCGCATCACGGCGATCATCCCAACAGAAAAAGTGGTGCCCGCTTTTCTTGAGCTGATTGATATCGCGGGATTGGTGCGCGGGGCGAGCAAGGGGGAGGGGCTTGGGAATCAGTTTTTAGGCCATATCAAAAGCGTAGACGCCGTGGTGCATGTGGTTCGCTGTTTTGAAGACGGTGATGTAGTGCATGTAGACGGCTCTGTTGACCCGCTTCGCGACATATCAACAATTGATACGGAGCTGATGTTTAAGGATTTGGATACTGCCGAAAAAGGGGTATTGCGGATAGCAAAGGTTGCTAGATCCGGTGATAAGGAGATGAAAGCGAAACTTGAGGTATACGAGAAGATCCACGCAAAACTTGCCGAAGGTATCCCCGCGAGACGGGCGCTTGATAATGAGGAGTTGCAGATCGTTTCCGACATGCACCTGTTATCATCAAAACCTGTTCTCTACGTAACAAATGTTGGTGAGGATGAGCTTTTGGAGGATAATAAATATGTGAAACTTGTAGCGGAACACGCGGCGGGTGAAAATGCTCAATATGTAAAGATAAGCGGCAAAGTGGAGGCTGAAATAGCAGAACTTCCCGTAGAGGAACGCGCCGGTTTTCTTGAAACGCTTGGGCTTGCGGAACCGGGTTTAACGACATTGGCCCGCTCAATCTATAAATTATTGGGACTTGAGACTTTCTTTACAGCGGGTGAAAAAGAGAATCGGGCGTGGACAATTAACGCCGGATTTACCGCGCCGCAGGCGGCAGGTGTAATTCATAGTGATTTTGAAAAAGGGTTCATCAAGGCGGATGTTTATACATTGGCTGATTTGGAGACTTACAAAACGGAAAGCGCGATACGGGCGGCGGGTAAAATTCGTTCCGAGGGACGGGAATATTTGGTAAAAGATGGTGATATAATGTTTTTTAAATTTAATGTGTAGTCATTATCATTATGATTATCTGTGAAATCAAACATCAATTCGTCAAGTCGCATATCAGCAAAGTAATATGTTTTTTTACGATGATTAGCCTCTGTGCCTTGCCGTGCATGGGGCAGTCTCAAAGCAAAAAAGCTGTTGAAGAGCGGATGATGAGGCTTGTTATAAACGGTTCTGTCGTTCTGCTTGACGAAGAGGGAAATACGCTTATCTCTCATCGGGCTGACGATCTTTTTATCCCCGCGTCAATAATAAAAATAGTTACAAGCGCTGTAGCCTTTGATCTGCTTGGGGAAGATTACCGGTTCAAAACGGAACTGTTTGTCAACGAGCATGGAGACGCCGCTGTAAGAGGGTGGGGTGATCCGTATCTTGTTTCTGAGGAGATTGAGCTTATCGCCAAAGCTCTCATCAGTAAAGATGTCACTAATATCAGAAAACTCTATTTAGATCACTCAAATTTCACAGAGCCGATTAATGTCCCGGGGATATCTCAAACCGCTAATCCTTATAACGCGTTAAACGGAGCGCTTGTTGTAAACTTTAACTCCCTTAATCTCAGAAGATGCGCTTTAGGTGAGGTATCTTCAGCCGAGGAGGTAACGCCTCTTACTCCGCTTGCATTGGCCAAAGCATCAAACATCAGGCGCGGTTCCGAGCGCAGAATTAATCTCTCCGCAAACCCTAAAGAGTGCCGCCGTTACGCGGGGGAGCTGTTTGCTGCGATCTTCGAAAAAACCGGTATTACCGTGCAGGAACGCTCTGTAAATCAGATTAAAATTGATGATACGAAATGGAATCTTGTTTACACACATCTTAATACAAACGATATGGCGGCGATAAACACAGGTCTTCAAAAATACTCAAATAACTTTATCGCTAATCAACTCTTTTTGACGGTAGGCGCTGTAAAAAAAGGTTATCCGGCAACGCTTGAAAAAGGTAAAGCGGCTTTTGAGGAGCATATCAGTTCACATCTCAAAATCCCGCCGGGACAGCTTGTCATGGAGGAGGGTTCCGGTCTTTCAAGAAACAATAAAGTCACCGCGAATATAATGATACGGATTCTGCGGGAGCGTCAGGAGTTAGCCGAGCTTCTCCCCGAAAAAAGAGGCGCGCTCGCTAAATCGGGAACTCTCACCGGAGTTTCTAACTACGCGGGCTATATACAAACGGAAAAAGGGCTGCGTCCTTATGTGATAATGCTTAATCAGAGCTCGCCTAACCGTGACAGGGTTTTAGATCTTTTGGTTCAATACAGCGGTATGGTGGATTAAAGTTTGGCACATTTAAGGGGGCGGACGCATTCCAATCACAGTTCATAAGCCGATGTTTTCCCCGACTACACGTCCGAAACGCAAAGAACCCCCCCCTGTCATTAGTAGTAGTATAAGCAATTTTGGGGCTAAAGTCAAGAGTTCATTCCCAAACAAAACGAGACTGATCGGACTTTGAGGAGATTTTTGGGGAATCAGGGGGTGCGTACTTAATATCCCGCGTACCTTTACTTTTTATATGTTTGCTTTCTGCCGGCTATGTTTTATATTACAAAGTATGGACATAGAGCCCTTTGATCCCAAAAAGCACGCCGCGGATGATGACGGCGGCGATGATAATGTTAATATCCAAAATATGCTCTCCAACCTTAAGCATACCAATCTTTCGGCCGGAGCGGTTATAGGCAAGTACCGTATTATTGAAGAGATCGGCCGCGGCGGCATGGCTGTAGTCTATAAGGCGCTTCAAACAGATCTCAACCGCGAAGTCGCTTTAAAGGTGGTATCTGCAAATCTGGCCGTAAATTATAACTTTGTGAGGCGGTTTCTCAGCGAAGCCCACTCAGTGGCAAAACTTAACCACCCTTATATCGTAGACATATACGAAGCCGCTTCACAAAATGATATCTACTATCTTGCGATGGAGTTTGTCCCTGGTGTTAATCTCTATGACCATACTTACGATACAAAGCCAAAACTGTCGGATGCGCTTGAGATCGTATCAAAACTCGCTGAAGCGCTCTCCTATGCTCATAAACGCAAAATTATCCATAGAGATCTCAAACTTAACAATGTGATAATGCGGGAGCCGCTTTATCCTGTACTCATAGATTTCGGGCTTGCGAAAGCGATGGAAGAGGTTGACGAACAGCTTACAAAAACCGGTGAAATTATGGGGTCGCCGGCATACATGGCGCCTGAGTGCCTCGATGGTTCCGCTGTAGATCACAGAAGCGATATCTGCTCTCTTGGAATAATGCTCTATGAGATGATCACGTTTAGAAATCCCTACTTTGACCGGCGTAATGTTTGTCAAACTACGCTCAATGTGATCGAAGCGTCGCCTGTTGCGCCAAGAAAACTCAACCCTCGTATTTCGGCTGATGTTGAGGCTATAACGCTTAAAGCGATGGCTAAAGATCCCGCAAAGCGTTACCAGTCTATGGAGGAGTTTTGCGCGGATATAAAAAGTTATCTCAGGGGCGGCTCTCTTTTAGCCAAGCCGGAGGCGCTTCCCAAACGCACACTGCGTTTGATGCGCCAAAAATGGGTTCCGTTAGTCATAGCGGCTCTTATTATTGCGTTTGGCGGGATTTTTACAGCTAATAACTATCTTCAAAATCAAAAAGGGTACTCGCACTGGCAGCTTGTGCACAGCGAATTTCCGCCGAGCCTCGGACAATGGGTATTGGGCGGTGAGGGGACAGAGGAGCGCCCTTTCGAAAAGCAAAGAGGGAGCGCCGATCAGTTCAGGTTGGAAAGAGAGGGACAGACGCTGTTTCTGTCTTCACCCGGATTCTCTTACGCAAGGCTTGAATGGAGATTTACCCGTGATATTCTTATTGAGTTTGACGTACACTCTGCCGATCACAGCATTTACAATACCGGTATTTTCCTTTTTGGCAACAATCCCGACAGCGCTTACTGCATTCATATCAATCGCGGCGCAAGCGGGGAGAGCGGAATAACATTTCCCGGCAGCAATTTTCTGTTTCAGGATATCGAAAGCTGGAAGATCCCGTGGCAGGCTAAAAACAGAGCGGCTGTTGAGCGTTCGCACAACTCCATCTCTTTTAGCATAAACGGAGTTTTGGTTGCTAGAGTTTTTGACTATTTTCCGCCGCTTGGCAAAAATCATGAAAGAATAGGTTTTTTTGTAAACGGCAGCAGTGTACAGTTTTCAAATTTAAAAGTATACCGCCGCACGATTCCAATGAACCCGGGCCCTGCGATAGCGGCCGACCGCTTGTGGGAGAGAGGCGATTTTGAAAGCGCTATTGACGAATACAAAGGAGTTATGTTAGATCAGGCCGCTTTAGCTAACGCTATGGATCTTCACATCAAAATCGCGGAATGTCAAATCCGGTTAGGCAACTACAGCGACGCCCGTAAAACCCTCTCCAAAACCGCATCGCTGCAAAGCAGCGGCGACCTAAAAGCTCTCGCGATGTTTATGCAGGGGATGGCGCACAAGAAATCGGGTAAAGCCGCCTTGGCGGAGGACGAATTTGCTAAAGCGGCCGCATATTTTAAACACAGTTCTGTCAATTTTTACATTATGTCAAAAAGAATAGCCTCTATTGACGAAATGATAAAAAATGGTCTTCTTGATAACGCGCGGGATTACATCAAAGAGTATACGCCGCTTTATTATACCTTTTCTACGCATTGGGGAAATATCTATCTGCAAATTCTTAACATACAGGCAACGGCCGGCGATTTTGAACAGGCGCTTGTTACTTCAAATGAAATATCGTCTATTTACGGAAGTAACAGCGCAATAATGGCGCGGGCTCAAATAATTTTGGGAAAAGCGTACCTTAACGCGGGGCAAACCGTTAAAGCCGCGGAGATGTTTAACCTCTCTATCCAAACACAAAGCAAATCGGATAATGTATGGGAGGCGTGGTTTCGTTTGGCGGAAATTTACGAACTTGACATGGATTACAAAAAGGCCCAGCCGCTTTATCTTAAAATCCGCAATAAGTGCCCGCCGACATCCGAGATATTTTGGATGGCAATGCTCAAGTGTGCTGAATATGGTATTAACAGCGCGGTTCCGCTTGATCAAGCTGCGCTTTTACATACGGTAGTTAACAGCAATCACCCTTTCCCGCGCCCCAGATTGATTGCTAACTACTATTTAAACAGGATAGATGAAAAGACATTCAGGGAGAACTATGCGTCTATATATCCAAGCGATCTCTCGTACAGATATTATATAGTCAGGAAGCAGCTTCTGAACGAATTTTCTCCATAGACCGCTCCTATTATCACTCATATAAAGTATCTCTTTTCTCTCTCTTCCATAACAGCTCTCTCTGTTTTTTTTATATGATCATACCCCATAAGATGGAGCAGACCGTGCACAAGAAGCCTTTTTAACTCCTCTTCGTAAGTTAAGCCGTAGGCGCGGGCCTGCACTTTTGCGCGCTGTAGTGAGATGTATACTTCGCCAAGCAGATCATCATCCCCAAACTCAAAGGATAGTACGTCTGTCGGTTTATCCTTGCCTCTATATTCGCGGTTGAGTTTGCGGATGAAATAATCCGAGCAGAGAATAAGCGTTGTTGTCCTGTTTGTTTCTACACCCTCACCTTCATAAACACGTGTTGCGGTATTTATCAAAAGCTTATTTAGGCAGGGCAGTGATTTGTATTTATGGATGATTTGTATCATACTCCAAAAATAATAAATAAAGCCTCCTGTTCATCACTTATTTTCTATAAATCATGCACGACCCTGAAATACAGCTGACTGCTGCCGTACACATCGTGAAAACTCTGACCGCCCGCGGCTTTGAGGCGTATTTTGCCGGGGGATGGGTCAGGGATTTTGTTATGAACTTCTCTCAAAAAAGTGATATTGATATCGCGACAAACGCAGCGCCCGATTCTATCCGTAAAATTTTTGGCCAGACGATAGGGGTTGGGGAGCAGTTCGGGGTGATGATTGTTGTGGAGGCAGGCGTCCCTTTTGAAGTGGCGACATTTCGCAGTGATGTGGGGATAAAAGATGGACGGCATCCTGAACAGGTAGTATTTACAGATGCGAAAAATGACGCGCTCCGCAGAGACTTTACTGTCAACGGGATGTTTTTTAATCCTTTTACAGAAGAGGTCATAGATTATACTGACGGACAAGCAGACATACAAAATAAAATAATAAGAGCTATCGGCGATCCTTATGAAAGGTTTAGTGAGGATTATCTGCGGATGTTAAGGGCGGTTCGGTTTGCCGCGCGGTTCGGTTATGCGATAGAGGAAAATACGTTTCAGGCAATTAAGAATAATGCCGGTTTTATTAAGGATATTTCTGTTGAGCGGATCTTCGCAGAGATGAGCAAAATGCTCACTGGAAAAAATCCTGACGCGAGCCTTGAGCTGCTGCATGAATCAACGCTTCTGCAGCAATTTTTACCGGAAGCCGAAAATCTTTGCGGAATAGAGCAGCCGCCGCAGTTTCATCCCGAAGGCGATGTATTTATCCATACTGTAAAGACATTAAGTTTCCTGCCTGAAAATCCATCACCGCTGCTTGCGTGGGCGGCGCTTCTGCATGACATAGGTAAACCGTCCGTAATGACTGTAAGCGACCGCATCCGCTTTAATAATCACCACAGATCGGGCGCGATTATGTCTGAAGCGATTCTTAAGCGTCTCAAAGCGCCGAATGCTCTTATAGACGCTGTCTGCAGCATGGTGGATAATCACATGAATTTTATGAACGTAGGCAAAATGCGCCTTTCAACGTTAAAAAAGTTTTTATCACGCCCAACTATCCGCGATGAACTCGAACTGCACAGAGCCGATTGCCTTGCAAGTCATGGTGATATCCAAAATTATGACTTTGTAAAGGCGCGTTTAAGTGAATTTAAGGTTGAGGAGATCAAGCCCAAGGCGTTTATCAACGGTAAAGACCTGATAGAGCTTGGGCTTAAACCGGGGCCTTTATTTGGTAAAATTCTGAGTGATATTTATGATTTGCAACTTGAAGAAAAAATTGCTGATAGAGAAGAGGCGCTCTTGGAAGTAAAAAAACTAATAGTAAAATAGTGAGTTATATTATAAAATATAGGTTGATTGGAATGATTTATCATTGTCTTGATAATCATAACTAAAAAGGATGATCCACAAAAAATGCTCAATAAAAATTTTTTTGCCGTTATCTGCATCATACCATTGATGTTATCCGCGCAGATTGATAACGCGGGTGTAATAGACAGACATTTTTATAATCTCCTTTTCCCGGAAGTTTACAAAGAGTTAGCAAGTACAAAAATCAACTATCCCGGAATAAGACATCCTGAAAAACAGAGTATCACCGGCGGCCTGCTTCCCGATTTATCGGGAGAGAGCTGGGCTGCGCTTTATGGATGGGGTGAGTGGGCAAACGGCCCCGCTGTAGCCGGTGTGTGGCTTGGGAATATAGGGTTTAGCAACAGCTCTCCGTTTTTAGATGACGGTTTGTATACGGAGTATGATCCGTACATAAATGAAAGAGTTTTTTCTCTCCGCAGCGCCGCCTGGTTTACTCCGTTTCGCAGCAGTTCGTTTAAGGGGATCTCCGTAACTTACGATGCTTCGAGTAAAAGGCGTGAAGATCAATACATGGGCGGGACTTATAACATGGACAGCACGTTTTTCGGCGTCATATCACTCATAGAACTGAATGCTAATTTACATTTAAGAGTCGGTATCGGCAGTCAGAATTATGCGGCCGATCAATTATATATGTCAGATGAATATTTAGAACTGGGCATAATGAAACAAAAAAGAAACTCAGATGCAATTACCTTGGGAGTGCTTGACAGTTATAACAGAAAACTTGAGCTGCAAGTGAGCAATGTTTACCATTTTGTTGAAGATTTCTTCGATGATCTGGTAAATGACACCGTTAATGTCAATCTTGTTTTCAGCGGCGGCAAAATGATGCCGTACCATAAACACCGTTTCTTCTATGGATTCAAAGGAAAAGGCGGAGTTTCGCTTCCCTCAAAGGCAGACAGCGCTACAGGACGTCTTGAGTATTGGCGTCATTTCAGTAACGCAAGGCGCAAAGGCGCAATTTACGGCATGGGTGTCTCATCACCGCTTATCTTTGACGTGCGTCTTTTCAGAACTGTCCGCGGCATGCTCTCAGTTGATCCGCAAATTAACTATACGTACACCGATTATCCTGAAAAATTAAAATCGCAGCATAACCTGCGGTTCATCTCCACGCAGCCGCTTTTGAGCATTTACGGCGGCATAGGTGACAAAGTAGAATTCGCATTTAAGCCGTCAATAGAAAATGATGTTTTCTTTTCCGCGGCGGAAGTTAGATATAAGTTTTAGAATTATACTGACACACAGCATAAATCTACACTGCACCGCATGCAACTGCACGTAGGGCTGTGAGGCTGCTTAGCGGCACAGTGTAGACACGTGCTGTTATTAAGTATTACCAGTCAGCCTCAACATCACCGCCTATAAGCTGTAAACTTTTTGATGTGTATTGATGTATCTCAAAATCATTTCCATCGGGATCTTTGAGCCAAATTTGATATGTAGAATCGCATCCAAATTTTTTAGGGGTAAAGGCTACGCCTCTTTTTGTGAGCGCCTCCATACACGCGTCTATATCAGATGTTTCAAGGCAAAAGTGCGCCATGCGTCCGCGCGGGGCATTCAGATCAATTGAGACGTCCTCAAAAAGCTCGATAAAATTGCCGCTGCCGAATTCGAGATAAGCGCCGTAGAGGTTTCCTTTTTTGCGGAAAGTAAAACGCTCTGCGAAGCCGAGATTTTTATAGTAGTCTACAGACCTTTTCAGGTCTTTGACATATAGACATACGTGTGCGATTTTGTTGAAGAGTTGGGTTGTCATTGAGTACCTCTTTGGATGGGGGTGGGATAGGGATATACACAGGGCGATGCCCTGTGTTGGTGATTATGGGGCTTTGCCCCGTAATACAGGGCAAAGCATCGTGAGCGGACTATCTTCTTTTCATCATGTCGCCCATTGGGTCGCTGCTTTTTGGTGTGTCGTCATTTTCATCGCCGAGCAGACTTCCGAAATCTACATTTACAGGTTGTACCGGTGTAGTGGTGCGGCGTGTGGCGGCAGCCGGTTCATCTCTTTTCATCTGCTGCATTTGGCGTGCCGGGCCGCTTGGAGCGGTCTGCTGTACGTTTCTGCCCTCAAGTCTGTCTATTCTAGCCTGAAGTCTCTCTTTATCGACCATACTCGTTGTGAAGATGAGCGCTTTTTTGAGCTGCTCGACAGCTTCCTTTTTCTTACCCTCCGACTCATAGATAACCGCAAGCTGATCATATAATCCGCCGACATCGGGGCGCACGCTTATAGCGAGGTTGAGTTCATTAATAGCTTTTGCGGGGTCTTTCTCCAATCTCCAAAAGATATCCGCAAGCTCATAGCGCGCCTCTACGTTGTTCGGATCTGCGGCGATCGCGTCGCGCAGATACTTTTTCGCGTCTTCAATGCGGTTAGCGGTTATAAGGCACTTGGCAAGATTGAGCAGTACGCCCGACTCTCTATGGCCGCCGTTTACAATCGCCAAATACTCTTGAATAGCCTGATTGTTTTTACCTGTGGCTGCATACATCGAAGCGAGGTTTATACGCGCCGTAACATTGCTGGGATCTGCGCGCACCGCTCTGTTAAGAGCGTTAACAGCATCGTTGGTTCTGCCCATATTTTGGTAAGCGACGGCCAAGTTACTCCAAGCGTGAGAGCTGTTTGGGCGCAGGCGGGTCGCTTTCAGGAAGTTGTCTATCGCCTGCGAGTGGCGTCCCCACCCAAGATACGCTAAAGCCAAGTTGTACTGAGCTTCAAAATTATTCGGCTGCATCTGAACGAGTCTTTGAAAATGCGTAACAGCCTGATCAAAAGCTCCGCGCTGCATCATCTCGTTGCCCTGCATCATTAAACTCTCCGGTGATTGAGCAAACAAACCGCTGCTCAAAACAAGAACCGCCAGCACTGAACTTAATCTTAAAGACCTTTTCATGATAGAACATCCTCCAATTTGGTTAAAACTTACCTGTAACACAATAAAATAACTTCAAACAGTTTTTTTTGCAACAAAAAATGTAATGCGGTGCAATTTTTGGGATATATACCGGTGTACGGCATATTAAGGATAAATCTTGAATAGCGCTCAAAGCGCAAAATGTTTATCTTGCATTGAAAAGTGCGAATATTTATACTATATTATATTACACTGTGTGATAGGATGCTGAATTATTATGGCTAATACCGTTGTAGTTATTCTTCTGTTAATATCGTTAGTTGTAACGGCTGTGCTCGGCGCGTACACACTGCTTAGATGTGACAGCCGCAAGAGCGCACCGTTTATAACTCTTCTTGTCTGTGCGTTTATGTATACCCTCGGTTATCTGCTGCAAACCATCGCCGGCACCGCTGAGAGGGTTTCCATTGCCTTTCCGGTGACCTTTATAGGCGCCGCGTATATCGCTTCCGCCTATCTTTATTTTGTTGCCGAGTACTGCGAAGTCAGAATCAGAAAATGGATTGCCGTGCCGCTCATAAGCGTTCCTTTCATATATATACTGCTTGTGTGGACCACAGAAACGCACGGACTGATAATCGCCTCTTACGAGTATATTACCGAGACGCCGGTATGGTATCTCGCTATTAAAAAAGGGCCGCTCTACTATCTGCTTCATATTCAGGCTGCCGTATGCGCTTTTGCCATGTATGCGCTTATGATACCGCGGCTTAAATCATCAAATCAAAAATACCGCGCCAACCTTATTCTGCTTATGGTCGGCTGTGCGTTCATTGTTCTTATGGATATATTTTTTCTTTTAAAGATCACCCCCTACGGTATTAACTTAGTACACTCATCTGTCACGGTGATTATACTGATGCTCTATTATTGTATTATGCGGTATAATTTGATAGACATAACGCCGATCGCCTCTGAGATGGCGCTGGGTTCGGTGCGCGACGCGTTTATTCTTATTGATCAAAACAACCGGTTTCTAAGAGCCAACGACGCCGCCTGCACCCTCTTCCCGCGGCTTAAAGAGATAGAAAAAGGCAGTCCGATCTCCCAAATCGAAGAGTGGCCCGCCGAACTAACGCCCGGCGACGGCAAGGAGACCGTAGCTTTCAGCATGGGGAATGATAAATACTATACCGCGAGCGTCAATATCATAACCTCTAAAAAAAGCAAATCTCTTGGGTGCATAATAATTATTCAAGACATTACGGAAACTGTCCGGATGACAAAAAAGTTAGAGGAGATCGCGTACACCGATTCACTCACAGGTATCTACAACCGGCGCCACTTTGTTAACTTGACCGCAACGCAGTTCGAGAGGTCAAAGAGGACAAACGCCGAGGTTTATATCGTGCTGTTTGATGTTGACCATTTCAAGAGGGTCAATGACACTTACGGGCACCCGGTAGGCGACGAGGTTCTTAAAATTGTTGTTAACAGAGTGAACAGCGCGGTTCGTCCATACGACCTTTTCGGGCGCTACGGCGGCGAAGAGTTTATACTGAGTGTGCCCGATATCGACGAAGAGGGCATCGCGTGCTACATGGAACGTTTGCGTCTTGCGATTTGCGAAAGTAAAGTATCGGTTGGCGGAGTAGACCTGGCGGTCACCGCGAGTTTCGGGGCAAGCCGTCTTACGCCGGAAAACGGCGTTGTCAGTGCAATCAAAGCCGCGGATGAAGCGCTTTACACAGCAAAGAAAACCGGGCGCAATAAGGCGGTTTTATCATCGTCAGAGATGTTAACGCAAATAGATAACAAAATTTGAGAAATGAGAGAAAATTAGGATCCGCCGATTAACTTTTGCGCTGTGCCGTCCGGCAGCCTTGCGGCTGTCGTGCAGCTGCAGCGCGAGAGTTAATCGGCGCCTCAATATTGTTTTTTTTAAATTTTACAATATTACCTATTGTATCTCTCTTTCGCATGTTATATATTTGAGATGCATTTTTAACAATTAACGCCCCAAAAAACAGCCGTAAGCAATGATAGAGTTTTCAAAACAAATCGGTGAAAAATGGGATCTGCCCCAAGAGATGGCAGACCTCTTGTGTAGCGCATATGAGAGGGGTGACTCTCCTTATTACCTTGTCGAATATAATCCGCAGGTATCCGCACTTCTTGACATCTCCCTGCTTTGGGAGGTCTATGATTATCTAAGTGCTATGGAGGAGCTTGCCTCTAAACGCAAACGTATCATCAGCGCCTATAAAAAGGCTGAAAAACTGACCCCAGTTCTTGAGAAGCGTATAAATCGCATTACCGATTCACATGAGCTTGATGATCTGCTGATAGTACTGCGGCCGAATCCGCGAAGTAAAGGCCAGCTCGCATCCAAAAAGGGAGTTGAGCCGTTAGCGGATCTTGTAATGGCTCAAGAAGAGGAAGCTGTCTCTTTAGAAGAGCTCGCCGCGCCGTATATAGGAAAAGACCCGTCATTAAAAACTGCCGATGATGTTATCGGGGCGGTAAAAGATCTCCTCGCGGAACGTTTCTCTTACGATGAAACAGTGCGCTCAATGGCCAGGGAGTTTTTATATGACGACGGCTTTTTTGAGGTTGTACCTAAAAACCGCAAAGACGAGAAGTACAGTAAATATTCAGGTAAATCCATACCGGTCAAAGAGATTTCTAATGAAGAGCTCCTGCGTTTATTTGTCGCGGAAGATGAGAAAACAATAAAGCTCAAACTAAATGTACAGCTTTTTAGAATAACGG
>Ga0123353_10002168_pt1 | contig 24263 bp, 23 predicted proteins | sample TergutLab28metaG_3_FD_92763 | JGI IMG/M metagenome (GOLD analysis project Ga0123353, IMG submission 92763) | Labiotermes labralis P3 segment gut microbial communities from Petit-Saut dam, French Guiana - Lab288 P3 | ecosystem: Host-associated > Arthropoda: Insects > Digestive system > Gut ... | reverse complement strand
GCATGAAACTCGACCATTTATGATGCATCTATTGGAACAAGCTATGTTATTATTGAAAGATGGTCAAAAAGAAAAAGGAGTTAATCAGTTAGAATATATTTTAGAATTAAATCCAGACGATAATCAAGGAATAAGGCATATTTTAATTAGCCAATACCTAGAACTAAATAGACTAAAAGAAGCTGAAGATTTATTGAATTTGTTTGATGAAGAATATAGCGCCACATGGGCATTTTCAGAATTATTACTTTCCATTAAAAATAAAGAAGAAAAAGAAATCATAGAAATGTTATATGGACGAGCTATTGAAATGAATAAACATGTTATTCCTTTTTTAACTGGCAAAAAGAAATTTCCTAAGGAATTTCCAGGATTTTATAGTGTGGGTGATGAGAATGAAGCAGTTATTTATGTTGATTTAGCACTCAAAGCATGGAATGATGATAAAATAGCTATGAAAACCTTAAAAGAATTATTATAACAATTTTATATTACACTATGAATAAATTATGTTTTCCAATATAAGGTTATCCCTTTTCTTTAATTATTGGCTCTGTCAAAAACTTTCATGTTTTTGATATTTTACATTAGAAACATTTGATTTATATATCTTAACTAAAAAATAAAGAGGAATAAAATGAAAATAGATATAGACAATATAAAAAGGTTTTTTTCCGAAGATAAGTTTGCAGAAATTGCAGGAATTAAAATTGAATCAATATCTGAAGATTCTGTTGAATGCAGCATGGAAATCAAAGATATTCACAAAAATGCAGCAGTTAATGTTCATGGGGGAGCTATTTTCACTCTTGCTGATTTTACATTTGGGTTACATGCTAATGTAGATAATTTTTCTGGATCTATTGTAGGTGCCACTGTTAGTCAATCCTGTACTATATCATATCTTAAAAGTACAAAAGGAAGTATTCTTTTTTCGAAGTCAAAATGCCTAAACAAAGGCAGAAACATGTCTGTTTATCAAATTGACATTACAGACGATTTAGATAAAAAAATTGCAGTAATGATTGGAAATGGATTTACAATAGCTGAAAAAATGATTAATTACTAGTGTGTTTTAAAATTAGATTTAATTATTTATTTTCTTTATTAAATTTTTAAAACTTTTCTTTTATAATTTTCAATGCTTTTTTTTCTTTTATCAGTTAGTTTATATAGTCTTCCTTTTCTTATGAGTCATAATCAGAAGTTTAAATCATTTATCAAAAATTATCTTAAAATCATTTGTTTAAGAAATAAAGATAATTTTTTCTTAGAGAAAATTACTTTTGTTTAAGATTCATTATATAAACAACATTTATATTTCATTATTTTTATATTATAAATATCTAAATAAACCTGCAATATATTTTTTTATAAAAACATGAAAAAATTATTTATGGGATTAGAATAATTTAATAAAATTTGAAAAGGAGGGTTATTGTTTTGCCAAAATATTGTAAAGATTGTGGAGCAGAGAATGATGACAATTCTACATTTTGTAAAAGTTGTGGAAAAAAATTATCAGAAATACATGAGATAAACTCTGATAATAAGGTTATAGGGGGAAATAATCAAAAAATATTAATTGGAGTAATTGTAGCATTATTGATAGTTATTGCTATTGTTGGAACTTATGCTTTTGTTAGTTTAAATAATAATGACAATAATTCAGATATTAGTAATAATGGTGGTAGTTCTGTTGATGGTGTTTCTAATAGCTATGTTAGTGATTCTTCTAATGTAAATACTAAAACTTGGCATAAAATTGATTCATTCAATGGGGTTGGCGATTATATCGTTACTATAAATGGTGGTGGAAATAGGATGAAAGTTGTTCCATCAGCTATGCCAATTAAAAACTATGCTGACAATTTTATGTATACAACTGTTAGTAAAAATGGTAATACTATTGGATCTTCTCAATTGTCATGGAATAGTAAAAGTGCAGTAGCTACAAAGTCTGACACTATTGAATTTTCAGGTTCTGGAACTTATCGTGTATATATTTCAGCTTATGAGTTACAATATTGGAATTTGGAAGTATATGAATACTATTAATATTTTAATGAATTGATATCAATTTAAGGAATTGTTATTAATTTTAAGTAATTATTATCAGTTTTAGAGAATTGTTATTAAGTTTAAGGGTTTGGTATTAATGGAAGATGAAAAAGGAATTTTTTGTAGTAAATGTGGGGGAAAATTAGATGAAGATGATAAGTTTTGTCCAGATTGTGGAAAATCACAAAATATTACAGAAAGTTTTACACAAAATAAATTCATAATATCACATAAAAAATTTATTTTACCTCTGATTGTTGTTGTTCTAACTTGTGTTCTTGCTGTTTTAGTAATTAACCTAGCTTTTCCAGATACTCATGCAGAATTTATTGAAGGTTATAAATTTAATGTTCCTTCAGAATTTAAAGCTTCTGGCACTGAAATAGTTGTTAGTGGGAAACAATACAATTTTGAAAATTCTGAAGGAAATGAAATTCGAATACTCGTTAGTAAAGGTGCTTTAATAAATACTGGTTTGTATGAGTATGTTTATCAAACTACTGCTGCAAAATATTTAGGTGTTTCTGAAACTAAAATTAATGGAAAAGAAACTTATACAATACAAAATATGAATTACTATGCTTATAATATTGCTAATGGAAATGATTACATAATGGTTGACTTTGATAAAGAAATATCTAATAGACATGAGATTGTTGAGAAAATAACAAAAGATTTATGAAATTTAATGCTTTTTTACAAATAAATAATTTTTCACATATAAATAAAAATTAAAGGAGGCATGTTTATTTTATTACAATATTGTCCAAATTGTGGAACAGAAAATACTAGAAACTCGAAATTTTGTCAAAACTGTGGAACTTCACTATCAAATTTACAAAATATAAATGAGGGTTCTGAGGGTAGTGAAAATAATGAAAAACTCTTAATTGCTATTGCTATAGTGCTTGTAATAGCTATAGCTATTGTAGGAGTATCTTCTTTCGTGTTATTTAATGATAATAACAGTAATAGCAATGATAACAATAATAATGATAATGTTTTTAATAATGGCGATAATGCTAATTTAAATTCTAATAGTAATCTTGATACTGTTACTAGTTCAAGTATTCCTTTATCTGCAGTTTATGGTCTTGCAGTAGCATATAGTGCTAATCCTTCTTCTTCTATTCATTATAAAGGAGTCACACTTACAAGACCACAGTGTCTTTATATTTTTTCTAAAGCTATTGATATGAAAAATAGGGGTGATAGTGGTAATATTAACTTTAGATCTTTTGCCTCTCCAGATAATCCATTATATGGTGTGAGTACTTCATCTCTTACTAGATCACAATATGTGGATATGGCACAAAGAACTTATAGGTGGATGGATAATCATGGTAGAGCTCCTAATTACACAGGAATTGTTGTTGCAGGAAGTCCTGATTTTGGTTATGAAGGACTTATACTAGCTTTTGCTATAGTTATAATAAGATCTGAAAGTGGTTCACTTCCTTCAAGTATAAATTGGTAAGGAATCATGAAAAAAAAGAATTTTTGAATTTATAAATAAGGATTTTTTAGAATTTATAAATAAGGATTTTTTAGAAATTATAAATTCTTATTAATGGAAATAGATTAGGATGAGATTAAGAAGAATAATTATACTAGTCATAGTTTTATTGACAATATTATTAGGGTTATTAGTTTTCAATATTTTTATTAATGCTAATAATGAGGATAGTCATAATAATGTCAATAATGATAGTGACAGTAATATAATTGATACAATCTTCAATGGATTCAATACTGTTAATTTAGGTTCAAATAATAAAGGAACAGTTGACCTTATTGGTCCTATTGGCAATAAAAATTCAAATGTAAAAATAGCTTATATTATTGGAGTTCATCCATTAGAATCTAATGTTCATAATGCATTATATGATTCTCTAAAAGTTAAATCTGATTCTTTAAATTATTCTTATTATATTTATAAGATTACTGTTACAGATAGCCCTGATGATTATAATGTGGGTAGGATGAATGGTCAACTATTAGCTAACGAATTTGTTGTTCCTGATGCTACTTCTAAAAATTATAATTTGGTCATTGATATTCATTCTAATCAAGGTACTCAGGGAGGTAATTATGATGAAACTAATTTTATTTTTGCTCCTTTAAATGATTATAAATCTAAAGTTTTAGCTGATGAAATTATAGCTAAAATTCCTCCTTTGCTTTACTATTATCCAATGTCTCAAACAAGTCCAAATTATGTCACAGTTCCTATTATGCAATCAGGCACTCCCACATTGATTTATGAAACTTATATGTACGAATCAAGTGAAATAACTCTTGATTATATTAATAAGTTAATAAACACAATTGATAATTTAAAGTTATAAATATATTTAACTTAAATTATAATTATATTGCTTCTTTTAAATTCAAAGCAGAACTATTTATGCAGTAGGATATGGTTTTTCATATAAAAGAATTAAAAAATAAGGTGAATTTTCAATGGCTAAAATAGAAAAAGGTGAAAATTCTAGAACAGATAATAATGCTAAAAGCAGTAACAATAAAAAAATTCTATTAATAATTATCATTATTTTAATAGTAATTACTTCTGTACTTGCTACTTATGCTTTTTTAACTTTAAATCAAGATAAATCTGAGGAAAAACTTGTTGTAAACAATAATGTTTCCCAGATAAAAAATGTTTCAGAATCTAAACCCCAAGTAGAACAAGAATATATTAGTAAAAGTAGAGCTAAACAAATAGCTCGGGATATTTTAGATTATGAGTTCCCAGACCCTGATTATATTATTGAAATCACAGGAAACCCAATATTAATAGAAGTTAACGGTAAAATGTTATATAAAATACCTTTATTTTTCGCATATGATGAATACAGAGATTATATCTTTATTGGTGCAATAGATGGTAAAATTTATGGAGAAGATGGAAAAGGACCTTATCCAAGATATCATGACTAAATGAAGTTAGTATTCACGAATTTAAGTCATTGTCCTTGTAAAATCCAATCAATTATTTTATAGTATCTAAAAACCTATCTCTTATTTCATCAGGAGACATATCAATTACTGGAGAATCTGCATTGCCGGGGAGGATTTTATAATGAATAAAAATAGAATTCTCTTGATCTTTTTTTAAAATCTCTCCAAAATCAATATCTTCGCAGTTATAACAATTTTCAAACCCAATACCTTTAGCTACTTCCAAAAGATTTATATTTTCTGCATAAGTGCATTGATTTCCAGTAGACCCATAACATCCATTATCAAAAACAATTAAAATAAGATTTTTTGGGCTTTGATTGAATATTGTAACTAATGAACCCATATTCATTAAAACAGATCCATCCCCATCAAAAACAATGATTTTTTCGCAGTTATTTTTATTATTATTATTATTATTTTTATTTTCATCAGTTATCTTTAATAACTTAGAAAATTTTTTATTTTCATCATTATTTTCTTTTGCCATAGCTAATCCTAATCCAATAGAAGAAGCAAGTCCCATAGACCCTAACATATAAAAGTTTTTAGCTCTATCTTTTATTTGATAAAGTTCTCTTGATGGAAATCCTATATTACAAATTATGATTTCATCATTAATGTATTCCATTATATTTTTTATTCCATCAAAACGTTCCATTTTAACAATTCCTAATAAAATAATAAAGGTAACTCTATTTTAATTATTTACCAATAATTAATATCCAATAATATTGAAATTGGTGATTTTTCTTCAACTGATGTTTTCCAAGAATTAGCTATAATTTTTTTAGCTTCTTCTGGAGTTTTTGGATTAATGTATTTTAATTCCAAAGCTTCTAGGACTTTTGGAGTAGCTTTACCCATTGGAACTTGTCCAACGATAGGCTCACCTTCAGTTCCTCTGTGACTCATTATCATAACTAAAGGCAAAGAATATAATTGAAAAAGAGATCCCAATGCATTGACACAATTCCCAAGTCCAGAATTTTGCATTAAAATTGCTGTTTTTTTACCTCCAAAATAAGCACCAGCACATATTCCAATTCCTTCTTCTTCTCTTGTAACTGGAACATGTATGATTTCATCATCATTATCAATAATTTCAAGAAGTTTTCCTAAATTAATACAAGGAACACTAACAATAAAATTAATTCCTGCTGATTTTAGTCCTTGATAAACTGCTTCAGTACTGTCCACTTGATAACCTCTTATAGTGTGAATAATTAATATCTTTTAGTGTGAATAAGATATTAATATTTATATACATTATATAATCATATTTATGTAAAATAAGAAAAAATATTATAAAAAAATAAAAATTAGAAAAACTATAATGATAACATTACTGTGAAATATATTCATCAATATTAATATCTAAATTATCACAGATTTCTTTTAAATTATTATAAAGTTTTTCATCAACTTTTAATCCTTCTTTGTAGTTTTTTTGAATGCTTTCGACTTCGAGATCTCCTGGGATAATAGTGTCTCCACTTCCTCGAACTTCTTTAATAAATTCTTCTGTTTCTCCTTTAAATTTATCCATACCTACAAATTTTGAAGGATCTATAACTATAAATAAGTCTCCTTTAGTACAAAGTTGTGTATGATTAGCTGTTCCATGAACACCTGATCCAAATGCAGCATTTACTAAAGGACCAGTTAAAAGTTCAATCATAAAAGCTAGTGCATATCCTTTGTAACCACCAAATGGTAATATTGATCCTTCAAGAGCTTCACTAGGGTCGGTTGTAGGATTTCCATCCTTATCTAAAGCCATATTTTCAGGAATCGGCTCTCCTTTTCTTTTGGCTTCCATTAATTTTCCTCTAGCTGTAACAGAAGTTGCCATATCTACTGCAATATAAGTTTCATTTGAAGGAATTCCTATTGCAATTGGATTGGTTCCTATTAAAGCTGTTTTAGCTCCAAGAGGTGCAATTGCAGGTTCAGTATTTGCCATAACAATTCCAATAACATCATTTCTTATAGCTAAATCAGAATAATATCCAGTAACTCCAAAATGATTTGCTTCATGTGTTCCTACTGCTGCAATTCCTATTTTTTTAGCTTTTTCAATAGCTAACATCATAGCTTTATAAGCAACTACTTGACCAAAGGTATGTTTACCATTTATTAAAGCAATAGCTTCAGTTTCTTTCACAATTTCTATTTCATGATTAATATTGATTTTTCCTTTTTCAATTCCATGAATGTATTGAGGGAATCTTCCAATTCCATGAGAAGTAAAACCTTTTAAATCTGAATCTAAAGTAGCTTCAGCTACGATTTCAGCATATTCATCACTTAAACCTAATTTTTTTAAGATATTTAAAATAAGTGATTTTTCATTTTTAGTAGTTATTTTCATGAACACACCTTTTATCTAATCAATAATTTATTCTATCTAATAATTTTTTTAATTTTAGTATATTCTATATTTAATATTTAGTTTTTAATTTAATATTCAATTTCATAGTTTAATTTAATATTCAATTTTAGTATTATTTTTTTAATTTTAGTATATTCTATATTTAATATTTAATTTAATATTCAATTTTAGTATTTTCAAATGTATTAATTGTTATTTTATCTGAAATGGAATTTACTTTTCCAATTTTATAAGATTTACAATCTTTATTTAATATTTCAATTATCTTTTCAGATTCTTCTTCTGGAGCTATTACTACAAAACCAATTCCCATATTGAAGACTTTATACATTTCTTCTAAAGAAACATTTTGTTTATAAATTAGCTTGAATATTTCTTGAGGTTCAGGAAGATTGTCAATATCAAAACCAATACCTTTTTTAAGTCTTTTAAGATTAGTAAATCCTCCACCAGTTATATGGGCTAAACCTTTTATATTTAAATTTTCTTTCAATAGATTAACAATAGGTTTTACATATATTTCAGTTGGTTTAAGAAGTTCTTCACCAATTGTTGTAGTAGAATCATTTGGAAGTGTATCATCAATATTAAACTTATTATTTTCAAGAAGTACCTTTCTAGCTAAACTCAGACCATTACTATGAATACCACTACTTTGAAGACCAATTAAAACATCGTTATCAGTAATATTTTCTCCAGTAATTATTTTATCAATATCAACAAATCCAATTCCAGTTCCTGCTAAATCAAAGTCATTTACTATTTCTGGAAGTGAAGCAGTTTCTCCTCCAATAATAGCTATTTTAGACAATTCAGCACCTTTTGCAAGACCTTCAGCTATTTGTCCTCCCATTTCAGGATTTGGACTTTCTACAGCTAAATAATCTACTAATGCTATTGGTTCAGCACCAACACAGAGAATATCATTTACTACCATAGCTATACAATCAATTCCCACAGTATCATATTTTTCCATCAGTTTAGCTACCAATATCTTACTTCCAACACCATCAGTACTCATTGCAATCCCACGATTACCCATTTTAACTAAAGCTGCAAAATGCCCACTTTCAGTTACAATTTCTCGATACTTTAAGGTCGGTTTTAATTTTTCTGCTATTTTACGTACTGTGATTTCTTCAAGGTCTATATTGACACCAGAATCTGAATAAGTAACCATTTACTCACCATATTTTGATAAATAAAATTTATAGATTAATAAAATTTTATTGATTAATGTAATTTATTACTATTAATATAAATTTTTTAAACCTATATACTAATTTTTTTTAATAGTATATTATTTTTAACTTGTTATAATATATTTTAACTTGTTATAATATATTTAAATTCATTATAAGATATTTAAGATTGTTATAAGATATTTAAATTTAGTATAACATTTTTAAATTTATTATAAAATTATAAATTTTTTAAATTTTATATAAATATTTCTTAAATTTAATATAAACTTTATAAACTAATAAATTTTCTTATTTAAATAAAATCTTCAATTTTTAAATATAAATTATACTTTTTATTAATTTATATTTATATTAATTTAAAATATTTAAATATATCAATTATAATCTTATTAATTTATAAAAAAAGTAGAAATTTATAAAATAAAAATTATAAAATAAAAATTATAAAATAAAAATTATAAAATAAATTAATTAATAAAAATAAATTGATTGTATTTAAGCTATAAGTTAAGAATTCAAGATATAATTTAATTAGAATCATTTAAATAATTGTTATAATTTAATTAGAATAATTTAATTTATAAATTAATTATATTCAATTCAATATAACAACACATTATTAATTATTGAATTCTAACTGATTCCAAATTAAGTGGAGTTTTAGTTTCAATTTTATAACTTCTATGAACACTAGAGGCAAGATCCATTGTTTTATAAGCATCTCCATGACACATGATAACTTTTTCTGGTCTTGGAGAGAGTTTTTTAACATATTCCATTAATTGACGCCTATTAGAATGTCCACTAAATCCTTCAATTGTTTTTATTTCCATTTTTACATTGTAGACATTTGTTTTTCCTTCTTCTTTAAGTGGGATTTCTTTCCAACCTTTCTGTATTCTTCTTCCAAGAGAACCTTCAGATTGATATCCTACAAAAATAAGTGTGCTTTTTTCATCTTCACTTAACCATTTAAAGTATTCAACTGAGTTTCCACCAGTTAACATACCGGAAGTTGAGAGAATAATACATGGTTCTCCTTCTACAATGTCTTGACGTTCATTTATATTTTGAACTTTATTAAATGCATCAGAAATAAAAGGATTTCTTCCCATGTGGAAAATTTGATCTCTTAAATCTTTACTTAAATATTCAGGTCTTGCTGTATGAATAGCTGTAGCTTCCCATATCATTCCATCAATGTAAATTGGAACTTCTTCAATCATACCATGACGCATATATTCTTCTAATACAATCATAAGTTCTTGTGCTCTTCCCACAGCGAAAACAGGAAGGAGGACTTTTCCTCCTCTTTTAAGAGTTCTGTAGATTGTTTTCATCATTTGCTTTTCAGCATTGTTTCTTGAAGGTTGAACATCTTCATGACCACCATAAGTACTTTCCATAACTACTGTTTCTACTCTTGGGAAACGCACGGTAGCAGGTTCTAAAAGGCGGCTTCTTTCATACTTAAAGTCTCCAGTATAAACCATATTGTGTTGTCCATCACCTATGTGCATATGAGCCATAGCTGAACCAAGAATATGCCCTGCATTATGTAATGTTAATCTAATATCTGGTGAAATATCTGTAACTTCTCCATAATCAAGGGTTATAGTATGTTTTATACTTTTTTGAACATGCTTTGTGTTAAATGGAAGAGGATCATCTTCTCTGTGAGCAATATCTATATGATCAAGTTGAAGGAGTGTGGTTAAATCTCTAGTTGGAGTGGTACAGTATACTGGTCCTTCATAGCCATAATGATAAAGATAAGGTAAAAAACCAGTATGATCTAAGTGAGCATGTGATAATACAACTGCATCTAAGTCAGCTATAGAAAATTCTGGAACATTAAGGAAAGGATATGCGTTTTTTTCATCCCCTGCAACATTGACTCCACAATCAAGTAGAACTCTACTATTTGGAGTTTGAAGGAGCATACATGATCTACCAACTTCTCTAAATCCACCCATAGAAGTTAGCCTAGCCCATTCATTTTCATACTTTGAACCTTGATGAATCCTTGTTCCAAGATTTTGTAATATTTTTTTTCTCTCTTTACTGTTATGTTTAAGGGTAGTTCTAACTCTTTCAATTATTTCAGAAGATATTGGAGGTGTTCTTAATATTTTAGGTGCCCAACCAGTATTTTTAACGACTTTTCTGGAAGTTACTCCATATTTTCCAATAACTAGTCCTGGTTTTTTAGCTTCAATCAAGACTTCGCATGTGACTTCATCAAATGAAATATTTGTAATTTGTGCTTCTTCTGGTACAATATCATGAATTTTATGGATTGTTTTTTCAGGGTCTAAGAGCACAGATTTGTCAGAACGAATAATTATTCTTTTCCTCAAATCTTTAGCTAAATTCCGTATTAAGTCCCCATTTTCAGTTATTATTTCTGGGTTTTTTGTATAGATAACAACTTCTGGACCTTCAAATTCTACTTTAGCAACTTTAACTCTTTCAGGTAGTCGTTCTAGGATTGTTTTTTTGATTCCTTCTAAAATTTCTGAAGACATATCATCACTTCGAAAAATAAGCGTATATAAATTTTGATTTTAACAAATAATACTCAATTGTTTTAACAAACAACAATTAACTGTCTTAACAAACAGCAATTAGCTGTCTTAATAAAGAGTAATTAATTGTCTTAATAAATAGCATTTAACTGTTTTAACAAATAGTACTTATTCAGTATTGATTTAACAAAAGCAGTATATGAAAATGTTTTTAAAATAATAATTTTTTGTCAAAATCTTTTAATATACTCATGTTAAAATTATATTCATATTTTTTTACTACTTAATTTATAAAATTAATATTAAGTTATAAAATTAATATTATTGAATATTAAGTATAATATTAGAATATAATTCAATTTTTTATTTATTTAATAATATTTTCATAATTTAAAATATTTTTTAATCATTTATGTTTTTATTTAGTTTATATTTTATTTAGTTAGTTTATATTTTATTTAATTTGTATTTTATTTTTTTAATTCATAATTTGTAAAAGTTTATAATATAAAAATTAAAAATTTAAATTAAAAATTAGCTATTTAGCTAATTTCTTTTAATTTAGCATCAATAGCTTCTTTTGATAACATTTGGACTCCTTTATCTGTAACAGTAGCTAATAATATACCATTTCCAGAGAAAGTATCACGTTCCATAGCTGATTTTATAGCTCTAATAGCTACATCAATTCCTTCTTCTACAGTAATACCTTCTTTAATTCTGTCTTCAAGGACACCATAAGAAAACATAGAACCAGAACCTGTGGATATGAAAGAATCTTTAATCATACCTCCAGCAGGATCAAGAGAATAAATTGAAGCTCCGTTCTCATCTATCCCTCCAAGTAATGTTTGAACATATAATGGAGAGGAGTGTAATATGTTAGAAGCTAATGCAGAAGCCGATTCAATACTAATATCTTCTCCATTTCTCATTTTGTATAAAGATACTTCGGCACTTATTACTTTCATTAAACTCTGAGCGTCTGCTACAGAACCTGCTATAGTAGCTACAATATGGTCATCAATTTTGAATATTTTTTCAGCAACTTTATGAGCTACTAAATTCCCCATACTAGCTCTTCTTTCGCTTGCAAAGACTACTCCATCTTCACAGGTGATACCTACAGTAGTTGTACCTTCCAATGTATCCATTGTGTTTTTATTACTCATATAATAACACCTCGTAATAATAATATAAAATTAAGGAGATATATCTTATAATTTTTTAAATATTATAATTTTTTAAATCTATTTTTAGATTTATATAACTTTTTAAGCATTATAATTTTAATATATCTTCAATATGTTAAATTTAATAATGTTAATTAATTAATCTATAAATTAATCTTTAATAGGATTAATATTAAAATCAATATTATGTATATTAAGTATTTAATAATATGGCAAATACTCCAACTTTTTAAAAGATATTAAATAGCTTTTTGGAACATTTTTGTTTTTTAAAGCTTCATTGAAGCGTATTTAAAATTATTTAGTTTTAAATTGATTGTTAATAGTAAATACTAAAAAATCTTGATTAATTAAAATAAACAATATAAAATAGTATAATCGTTTGGTTATTTAACCTAAACAAATTTTATTATATTTTTTTATATATATAAATCTTTTCTATTTTATCAATTTATATCAAAAAATATTTAATTTATTTATATTTTATATACTTTATATTAAAAGTATAAAAGTATAATTTCATATTTTTATAACAATTATAATATATATCAATTAAAAAATAATTTTCATATTTTATATATAAAATATATTATAATTTAATATTTAAATGATATTTTATTATATTATATGATTTTAATTTTATAACTCTATAATTTAATAATTTTATTAATTTAAATAATTAGTATAAGTCATAAATAAAGATATTATGAAGTGGAAAAAAATAGGGAATATTCTCATAATTGATGAAAATTTAGAAAAAGAATATGATGGAAGATTAGATGAACTTCTATCTATTCATAACGTTGATACAATAGCAAAAATCAACAATATCTCTGGTCAGATGAGAAAACCCAATATTGATTTATTAATTGGTGATAAAACTGAAACTATTCACAAAGAAAATGGATGCTTTTTTAAATTAGATATAGCTAAAATAATGTGGTCTAAAGGAAATACAACTGAAAGAATGAGAATAGCTAATCTTGTTCAAGACGATGAAGTTGTAGTTGATATGTTTGCTGGAATTGGATATTTTTCCATACCTATAGCTAAATATTCTAATGTGGGAAAGCTTTTTGCCATTGAAATTAATCCAGATTCATATTATTATTTAAATGAAAATATAAATCTAAATAATATTAATAATAAAGCTAATAACAATAATAACTCTCAAACAAATAAGGATAATAAGATTATAGAATCTATTTTTGGAGATTCTGCAGAAATAGCTCCTAAATTATCGACTGATCGTATAATAATGGGTTATGTAAAAACCACTCATGAATTTTTAGATTCAGCTATGGAATGTTTAAAACCAGAAGGGATAATTCATTACCATGAAACAGTCCCTGAAAAGTTAATGAACACACGTCCAATTAATAGAATAAAAAAAGCTGCATATGGAAGAGAAGTTGAACTATTAAATAATAGAATCATAAAAAAATATTCTCCAGGTGTTGTTCATACAGTTATTGATGTGAAAATATATTGAAAGCTCTATAATTTTTAGATATTTTTTCTTATAACTTTAATTTTTTAATTATTTTTTAATTATTTTTTAATTATTTTTTAATTATTTTTTAGATACTTTTAAATGATTATTAGTACAAATATTAATTACTATAAATTTTATTAAGTATTTAAATTTTTTATAAAAATTTTTTATAGGATTTTATAAACAATATTTTTTTATAGGATTTTATAATTTATAATTAAAAAATTTTATAAATAATATTCGTTTATTAATAAAATATAAATCATAATAATTTATCTATTGTGGTGTTACCATTGGTTGTTTGTTTCCCAGATACACAAGATAAAATGCCTAGAATCCCAGTCCACTTAACTAGAGTGGGAGTCACAGGTGTAAAAAAGCTTTTGAAAATCGAAAGGGGTCAAAAAAGACCTATAGTTCTCATTCCCACATTTGATGCTTTTGTAGATCTCCCAAGTGATCAAAGAGGCATTCATATGTCTCGAAGTCCTGAAGCTATTAGTGAAGTTGTAGAAGAAGTTGTAACTAAAAATGCTGTTGAAGTAGAATCATTATGTGCTGAAATTGTTAAATCAATGATGGAAAAACATAAATATGCTAAAATGGCTGAAGTACAGATGTTTAGTGATTTCATGTTTATAAAAAAATCACCTGTTACTGAAAATAGTACTCAAGAAATGACTAAAATTGTAGCTAGAGCTGTAGGATATAGGGAAGATGAAGAAGTTAAAATACGTAAAAGTATTGGTGCTGAAGTAATTGGGATGACTGTTTGCCCATGTGCACAGGAATCGGTTATGGAAGCTGATAGAGCTAAACTACTAGAGTTTTTAGATGAAGAAACCACTCAAAAAGTAGTGGATACTGTTACCTTTGCTTCTCATAATCAGCGAGGTATTGGGACTGTAATAATAGAAGTTCCTGAACATCATACAGTTCGTGGAGAGGATATAATTCAAATTATTGAGGAATCTATGAGTTCTTCTGTCTGTGAACTTCTTAAAAGACCTGATGAAAATGCTATAGTTATGCAAGCTCATAAAAAACCAGGCTTTGTTGAAGATTGTGTGAGAAATATGGTTGAAAAAATTATTCAAAATTATTCATATCTTCCAGATGACACATTAGTCACAGTTCGCCAAGTTAATGAAGAAAGTATTCATAGACACAATGCTTTTGCAGAAAAGATTGCAACTTTAGGTGAATTAAAAGGAGAAATTGAAGAAAGTAAATAAATATCATGCTATTAGTTAATAATCGAGGTTATTTTATTATTTAATGACAAATGTTGTTTTATTTATTTAATAATGGATATTATTTTATTAATTAGATATTATTTTATTATATCATGTTTTAAATTGTTTAATTTGTAAAAATAGTGATTATCATGGTTAAACTACATAAAATTGCAGGACAAGTAATTGAATTTTTTGAAGCTTTTGATGGATCAAAGGCGGCTTTAGACACTGAAAGAATTTTAATTGTCAGAGGAAGATCCTCAAAAAATATTCCTATTGATGAAATGGAAGGAATGTTAGAGGAATTGAAAGAACTTGTTCAAGGAACTGAAATTAATGTTGTTTCAGATGAAGCAGGAAAACTTATTAATAGAATGGATGAACAAATCAGAGCTAATGTTTCAATTCAAGGCGACACAGATTCTAATGGTATTATGCGAATGACTAAATCATTAGAAGCTATGAATGTTTTTGTAAAATTTAAATTAATGAATTTAATACATACTGGAGTTTTTGTTGTTCTCTGGAAAGACAAGGCAGATGTGGGTCCTGTTTACATAGAAGTTGTAGTTTCTGATGATGAACAGGAAGGATTTAGCCTTTAATTTTTTATTTTATATTTCTTTCTATATTTATCAGTCAATATTAATTTATATTAATTCATATCAAATTATATTAAATTATATTAGATTATATTAATTTATATTAATTTATACTAATTTATATTTATTTTTATAAATCTATATAATTATTTATAATCTTACATTAACTTTTATAATTTTAATAGAAATTTTGCTGAATTTTATAATATTTTTATATAAATTTTATAATATTTTTATATAATTTGATAAATAAGTATATAAATATTTATAACTTTAATAAATTTAATTTAAAATTAATATAAATACATATTTCTCTATTATTTTATTTTTAATGTTATTAATGAGGTAATTTTTTATAATATTTTATAATATATAATAATATAATAATTTGATATAATTGTGATACAAATGAGTTTAATTTCTAATATTAATGATTCTAAAATAAAAAATAATGATTTAACAAAAGAAGATATTATATGTTTTCTTAATGCAGAAAATAATGATATTAATTATTTAATGTCTTTAGCTAACTCAAAAAGACATGATAATAGTGTTACTTATTCTAAAAATATTTTCATTCCTTTAACTGAAATTTGTAGAAATTCTTGTGGTTATTGCACATTTAAAAAAGATTCAAATAATCCTAAAGCTATTATTCTAAAAGATAAAGAAGAAGTTATTAACCAACTTAAAATTGCAGAAAAACAGGGATGTAAAGAGGCATTGTTTACATTTGGTGAACAAGCTGATGAAGATAATATTGTAAAATCTCTTTTGCTTGAGAAAGGCTTTGAGTCTATGACTGACTATGTTTATGATATTTGTGAAGCTACATTAAATAAAACTAATCTTCTTCCACATACTAATGCAGGTATATTATCTTATGAAGATATGAAAAAGCTAAAAGAAGTCAATGTATCTATGGGAATGATGTTAGAAAACTCTTCCCCTAGACTTAGAACAACCGAAGCTCATATAAATAGTCCTGGAAAAGACCCTGCTATTAGAATTGAAACAATAGCTAATGCTGGCAAGTTAAAAATTCCTTATACTACTGGAATTCTTATTGGAATTGGAGAAACAAAAGAAGAAATAGCTGAATCTTTACTAACTATAAAAAATCTTCATGATAAATATGGTCATATTCAGGAGATTATTATTCAAAATTTTAGGTCTAAACCAGGTATTCCAATGGAAAATAATCCAGAACCTTCTGTTTTAGACATGGTTAGAATAACTTCTGTAGCTAAATTATTATTTGAAGATGTTTCTATTCAAGTTCCTCCAAACTTAAATTATGAAAGTAATCAAATATTTTTACTTTGTGGTGCTGATGATTGGGGAGGAATATCTCCAATAACTAAAGATTATGTAAACCCTGAAGCTCATTGGCCAGAAATTGATTATATGAGAAATTTAACCAAAGATGCAGGTTTTGAACTTAAAGAACGATTAGCTATTTATGATAAATATATTAATAATAATTATTTAAGTGAAAATGTTTTGAATAAAACTTTAAAATTAAAAGATTCTTTAAATAGTGCTTAAAATTCCTATGAAAATAATGTTAAAATCATAAAATAGTGGTTCAATGACAGTTTTACAAAAAAGTGATTTCAATAAAAAGATTTTCGCACGGATTGAAAAACTTATAGTTGATTATAAACTTATTGAAAATGGTGATAATATAGCTATAGCTCTTTCTGGTGGAAAAGATAGTGTTTTAACATTACATGCATTAACTAATTTTAAAAATAAACTTCAAAATAATGAATTTAGTAATGAATCTAATAGTAATTCTTATAATAATAAGTATAATTTTGATAATAATGATTTTAAAGATATTGATTTTAAATTAACAGCTATTTCTGTAGATGAAGGTATTGAAGGGTATCGTCAACATGGTATTGATTCAGCTATAAGTAATGCTCAAGAACTTGGAGTTAAATTAATCCAAAAATCTTTTGAAGAAGAATTTGATTTTACTTTAGATGATTGTTTCCATCTTTTTAAAAGTGCTTGTATTCCTTGTGGTGTTTTTAGAAGAAATATTTTAAACAAAACCGCATTTGAAATTGGTGCAAATAAAATAGCTACAGGTCATAATCTTGATGATGAGATTCAATCTTTTTCAATGAGTTTTGCAAGGGCAGATACAGTTAAATTTTCAAAATTTGGACCAAAACTTGATGTGATTCATCCAAAACTTATTCCTAGAATTAAACCTCTTTGGAATACTCCAGAAAAAGATGTTGGAACATGGGCTATAATGAACAATATAAATATTCATCTTGATGAATGTCCATATTCTAGTCTTTCACTTAGAGGAAAAACAAAGGAGTTTTTAAATAGGATAGAATCTAAATATCCTAAAACAAAAGAAAATATAATGAAATCATTTGAAAAAAGTCTTAAAATAGAAAATCCTGAAGTTAAACTAAATGAATGTGAAAGATGTGGGGAACCTACTTCAAGTGTTGTTTGTAAAGCATGTGAATTTGTAGATATTATAAAAAAATAGAGTGTTAGATTTTTTCTAATATGTCAACTTAGGGATTTTGTGTTTGAATTTTAATGTTTATAAAAATAAACATAAGTTTATATATTGGTGTTTATAAAAATAAACAAATTTTTCGGAGGATTCCAAGATATTTTAGATGTGGATATTGAGTTTTTTAAAAATTTAAATAATCAATTTATTCCTCATTATCCTCTTCTAATTCCCCAATCTCGTTTTTTATAACTAAAATTTTATCAATACGATGCCCATCCTTATCCACAATTTCAAAATCAAAGTTTTCCCAGCTAAATGTTTCACCAGTATTTGGTATTCTGTTTAGATAGCTAAGAATAAAACCAGCTAAAGTATTATAATTATCTTCTTTTTCATCATATAATTCATCGATTTGGAAAAGGTCTTTGAATTTCCCTATTGAATAACCACTATCAATGAGCCAAGAACCATCTTTTCTTTGTATAGCTGTTGGTTCATCTGTTTCATCAATACCTGGAATGTCTCCAACAATGCCTTCTAATATATCATTAAGTGTAATTAATCCTTCAATACTACCATATTCATCTACAACAAGTGCCATATGAACATATTTATTATTTTCCTTGAAAAGTTTTAGTATATCTAGGGATGGAAGATTTTCTGGAACCATAAGTGGGTTTTTGAGATAATCTTCAATATTGAAATCTTCTTCTTTAAAAATTGAACTAAGCATATCTTTAGTTTGAACAACACCTAGAAAATTATCTAAATCTCCACTAGCTACTGGAAAACTAGATCTTTCACTTTTTATTATTCTTTGTTTTGAAATAGATATATCTTCTTCAATATCTATCCAAATAATGTCATTTTTTGGAGTCATTAACATATCTACTTTTTGATCATCTAGACGGAAAACTCTCTTTATAATATCTTCTTCTTCTTTTTCAATAGTTCCATCTTCTATTCCTTCTTGAATCAACATTTTTACTTCTTCTTCAGTAACAACGCTTTCTCTAGATTCATCTGTTCCTAAAATTTTTAAAACAAAATTTGTTGATTTACTAAGTACTGTAACAAGAGGTCCACAAATTTTAGATAATATTTTCATGTATCTAGCTAAACTAACAGCTACTTCTTCAGGATTAGTCATTCCTATTCTCTTTGGAACTAACTCTCCAATAACTAATGCAAGGTAAGTCATTACCAAAACAATCAATATCATAGCTACTATATGGGCGGAGTCTCCTAAAAATGTTAAATATTGAGATAATGGGTATGATAAAGTAGCTCCACTGAATACACCAGTCAAAATCCCAATAAGAGTAATACCAATTTGAATAGTTGATAAAAATTTATTTGGATCTTCAATTAGATTTATCACAGTATTGGCATGTTTTTTACCATTATTTGCCATCTCTTGCAATTTTGTTTTCCGAGAGGACACAATTGCAATTTCTCCCATAGCCAATATTCCATTTAAAACTATTAAAAATAATATGATTATAATTTCGAGTAGTATATCTTGTATCATTTCTCTAATACCTTATGGATTTAGTTTATAATTTAACCGCATTTTATAAGTTTAACACATAATTTATCTGCTTAACATATAATTTATAAGTTTAGTAGCATATTTTATCAGCTTAACCCATAATTTATAAGTTTAGTAGCTATTTTATCAGTTTAACACACAATGTCTTGTTTTATATTTAAAATAATTTCAATCTTTTGTAGTAATTTGACCTCTTTTACTTTTTGGAAGTTCACTTGCTTTTTTAAAAGTTATTTCACCATATATTTCTTCTTGTATTTCTCGCACAGCTTCTGAAGCATCTTCTGATGTGTCTACTTTTTTGAGAATTCTCCTCTCTTTTACTTTAAGAGATTTGCCACAAGGACATTTTCTAGTAACTACACCTTCTTTCCCATATAAGACTCTTCCACAATCACAACGAAAAATTAAATACATTTTTTATCAAAAGCTCCATATGAATATTTGATGTTAATTAATAATTCTTATTTAGTAATTGTCATCCTTCATTTGTAATTAATAATTCTTTATTAGTAATTATATTTAAAATATTTGTGAAAGTAGTGGAATAATAACTGAGGGTAGTATAATTAAATATGTAGCTAAACTAACTGCTAAATTTGTCCCAATAACAACAAGTAAAATTCTAAATATACTATTATTCCATAAATCTTTGAGGGTAGCAACCTTTCCTAAGTTAGTTATGTCTTTTTTTTTTACTTTTCTATACTTTGCTTCTGTTAAGCCTGAAAACCATCCTGATGAAATGATAGGATGAACTATAGTAAAAGGAGCAGCAATAAATCCAACTATTGCAGATTGAATTTTTGAACCAGAGGCAATTGAACCAATAAAAGCAGCTCCTCCTCTTATTAGAACATATTCTAAAAGACTGTCTCCCACGTCAATACCATTCATAAAAGCCAGAAAAAATGTCACTGCAAATGATATTGGAATAGCTATTAAAATAATTTTAAACCAGGGAATTGATCCTTTTTTCTCAGTATTCATTAATGTTTCAATTGGAGGAAGCTCTTCAGGATTATCAAGGTATTGTTTTATTCCTTCTTTATGTCCTGCTCCCACTACAGCAATAATATGATCTTCTTCTATATTTAATATACTATTGGCAAGATAAGCATCTCTTTCTTTAACAAGGACTTTATATGCACTAGGAGAAACTTCTTTGAAATATTCCATTATTTCATCTAAAGTATCTTGTTTTTTTAACTCTTCAATATCTTGTAAGTCATCTTCACTTGCAAATAAAGAAGCTATTGCACTAAACATGAATTTTAGCTTTTCCCAAATTGACATTTCATTTAATGCTCTTTGAAGGGTTATGTTAATGTCACGATCAATTAAAGCAATTCTAGCATCAACATCCTTAGCTGCTTCAATAGCCCCAATCATCTCAGAACCAGGCTTGACATCTACATCTTCTCCAATTTTACTTTGGATATATGTTAAAATGCCACTAGCTACAAATAAACCTACTTTATTTTCTTTAATAATATGTGATACAGATATTTTTTCCTCTTCTTCAATACCTGACAACTCTTTCATAAGTCGCTCATATCTTCCTTTATCTAGTTCAATAGCTACTACTTCAGGTATTTGTTCATAAATAGCATCTTTAACTTCATCAACACTATCTTGAGAAACATGAGCAGTACCTATAATTGTTAAACATTCTCTTTTCATTTAAAAAACACTCAGGGTAGTAAAATTTAGTTTAATTATTATTTTTAATTATTATTATCATTTAAAAATTATCATATAAAAATTAATTCATTATTAATATGTTTTTATTTATATATAAATCTGGTTATTTTGTAATATATTTAGAAAAAATTTTTATTTTATTTTTAATAGTTTTATTTTACTTTATTTTATTTATTAAAGAGTTTTAAAACTCCATTCTCATAAATAGCCACATTACTAGAAATATTTTTTTGGATACTGAAATCAATATCTTTTTCAAATCCTAATTTTTTTAAACCTTTGCCAGCTCTAGATTTATAAATAACTTTTTTAACAGCTTCATAATCATTATTAGCTAAAATTGCACTTTGAGCATATTCACTAATTTTATTTTCTGAATTATAATCTTTATTAGTATTGTTATCTCTATTATCAAATTTTGCACTTTGACTCAATTCATTTTGAATCCAGTATAATATCTCACCACTAGCTAAAAAGTCTTCAATTGCAAAACTTCCTTTCCACCCAGCCATCACAACATCAATATGATTATAATCATGTTTTTTAGCTATTTCAATAGCTAGCTTAGCTACTGATTTAGCATTTATAAATGCTCCAATTAAAACAGTAGAATTCATATTTTTCAATATTCGTGTTCCATTACTTGTTGTTAAAACTAATTTCTTTTTTTCACTAGTATAATTTTTAATAGCTACTGGCGAATTTCCAATATCAAATCCTTCTAAGGTAGCACCCATTCGTTCTCCTGCAAGGACTCCATTTTCTTTTTTAGCTATTTCAATAGCTTCTTCTGGTGAAAATGCAGGAATAACTTCGTTAAACTCATTCATAGCTATAATAATACTTGTGCTAGCTCTAAAAGCATCAACCATAATTGAAACATCAGAACTTATTGTTTTTTCAAGGCTTAATGTAATGTTCATATTTTATGCTCTGTTTTTATTATTTTTTTCATGATTTTTTATAGAATTAATTATTATATATTATCATTTTATATTTAATTATTTTATATTTAATTTTATACTTATTTTTTATTTTATATTTTCTATTTTCTAATAAATTTTACTTTTTTATTGTAACTTTTTTAAGGATACTTTTTTAAGGATACTTTTTTAAGGATATTTTTTTAAGGATACTTTTTTAAGGATACTTTTTTAAGGATACTTTTTTAAGGATACTTTTTTAAGGATATTATTTTTTTCTAAAGATATTATTTTTTCACACATTCATTATAATTTGCATCCTTTCAATAATTTTTTACATTTAAAATTTTTTCCATAATAAAGAAAATTTTATATATTTAAATTTAATGTCATGTTTAAATAATTTTTTACTCAAATAAGAATTTTAAGATGGATGTGTATAATTTAGATGAAAAAAACAGAAAATTATTTAAAACAAAAGAATAAATACTAAAAAATAAAGTTTTGGAGGAATTTAATGAAAAATAATTTTATTAACAATACTATTTCTATTATTTTAAATAGAATCAAAAGACCTCAATCAACTGAAATTAAGGTTGAATTTAGTGAATTTGAAGAAATAACTCTTGGAGAAATTTTAACAGAAGAATTTATAAGTAAATTCACAAACTTTTCAAATTTTGACAAAATGATTGAAAGAAGTAAACTAAAAAATAAATATATTAATTATAAAAATCTTTTTTTATCTAAACAATGGAATGATTTTGTTATTAGAGCAACAAAGTTTGATGGTTGGGTTGATTTTCTTAAAATTGCTATAAATTGTCATGTTTTTCAAGAAGAATCAAATATGGATTAAATAATACTTATCCTTTGAATAGGGATAGTGAAATTGTGTCTATTGATAAAGATGTAGAGATAAAATTATATAATAAAAAAACAAATGAATATATAACTAAAAATTCATAAGAGAAAAATAAAACGTTGCTTAATGAAAGAGATATTGATAAAACTATGTTAAACATTGTTCCTGATGAGTTATTAAGAATTAGCACTGACAAATTACTTTAAGAGGGGATTGTTGAGTATATTGATAATAATTAATTTTTATTTTCATTATTTGATTTATTAAATATTTTAAGCCAATAAATCTTATTATAGGTTATTGCTTTTCTTAATCGAAAAATTAATAAGCAAATCTAATAATTTCATGATATTATGATAATTGTAACAACACCAATGTGTGAAAAAATACTCGAATTTGCAGGAATTAATGAGTATAAAGTTAATAAAAATCCAGATGAAGAAAAGGGAGATTTAGCTATTCTTTTATCTGAAAGTAAGATTAAAATGAAATCATTAAAAATTAAACTCAATACCTTTTCACAAATTCGAAATAGCATAATCGAAGTTTCAAGATATAGGAATTATGAGTTTAAAGATAATTTAAATGAATCTAAGGATAATTTAAATGAATCTAAAAATGAAAAGACTATTGAAAACAACAAATTAATGGAAATATTTTCAGATTATCCTTTAGCTAGTGAATGGCTTAATTTATCAAAAAAAAAAGAATTTCAAGAGAAAAATTCAAAAACAAAGGTTAAAGTTTATTCAAAGTTTCTTTTGGATATTGTAAATGATATGGGCTTTGATATTATTGATTCAGATAGTTTTGATGGAGTAAATTCTGGTAATTTTGATGATATTATTATTGATGTAGATTATATAGTATATCCAGACTATATGGATATTTCAGAAGACAATTTTTTCAAAAATAAATATAATAAATATGAATATAAATTTATTCCAGTTCCTACTCATAATAATATTCATAAAGATCCAATTAAAAGAGCTGAATTAAGATATTCATTATTGAGTAATATTTAATTAAATCATTTTTAAAAAT
>Ga0123353_10002167_pt1 | contig 24269 bp, 16 predicted proteins | sample TergutLab28metaG_3_FD_92763 | JGI IMG/M metagenome (GOLD analysis project Ga0123353, IMG submission 92763) | Labiotermes labralis P3 segment gut microbial communities from Petit-Saut dam, French Guiana - Lab288 P3 | ecosystem: Host-associated > Arthropoda: Insects > Digestive system > Gut ... | reverse complement strand
TCCGCAACACTTTTTGGATGCCGTCGAACATCAGGCAAAGCAGGGAGTCGATTATATGACGATCCACGCTGGTCTTCTGCAAAAACATCTGCCGATGATTGATTCTCGACTTGCTGGCATCGTCTCGCGCGGGGGAAGTCTCACTGCAAAATGGATGGTCGCCCATCGCCGCGAAAATCCCTTTTACGAACACTTTGACACTTTGTGCGAAATCATGAGGGAATACGACGTGTGTTGGAGCATCGGCGACGGTTTGCGACCGGGCTGTCTTCACGATGCGTCGGACGCTGCCCAGTTCGGCGAACTGGACACAATGGGAGAACTTACACATCGGGGTTGGAAACACGGCTGTCAAGTGATGATCGAAGGTCCCGGTCATGTGCCGCTCGATCAAATCGAGATGAATATCAAGCGGCAGATTGAAGTTTGTCACGGCGCACCCTTTTACGTACTGGGACCGGTAGTGTGCGACATTGCCCCCGGTTACGATCACATTACGAGTGCCATCGGAGCAACGCTGGCAGCGTACCACGGGGCGGCAATGTTGTGTTATGTAACGCCGAAGGAGCATTTGGGCTTGCCGAACATGGAAGATGTTCGGCAGGGGGTCGTTGCCTATAAAATCGCAGCCCATGCGGCGGACGTAGCCCGAAAGCGGCCTCATGCAAGAGATCGGGACGATGCCATGTCGAAAGCCCGATTTGCGTTCGATTGGAAATCGCAGTTCCGACTGGCACTCGACCCCGAAAGGGCAAAGGAATACTACGAAGAGGCTCGCCAATCGACGGATTGCGATGAACGTTTCTGTACGATGTGCGGACCGAAGTTTTGTGCGATGAAAACGACGCAGGAATTGAAAAAACTGCGGTGAGTTCACAGAGCCTGTAGCGTAAGCAAGGGAAAAACATAACTTACACACCGGGCTCCGTATATTCATTACCGACTTTTCGGGCACGCACCGGTTTGTCCAGATTGACACCGCAAGCGACACCGGCTTGAACGAGCAGATTCCAACCTGCAAGCAGTTGGAGATAGGAATCGTAGCCAGAAAGCGTCGGTAGAACAATCGTATCGAATGGAGTCTTCTTCGGAGCAATCACGATGAGTTTCAGGTTGATGGCATCCACGTAACGCATCTTGATTCGTTCCCACTCCGCCTCGAATGGGGCAATCAACACGATCACGTCGGTCGGTTGCATCACTTCTTCGATGCCGTGTAGCAAATAGGTGCCTTCCAGAAAATCGCTCTTTTTTCGGGTAATTTCGTTGGTCTTCAGAGTGAGTTCTTCTGCCACGCCGTTGTTTCGTCCCGCCCAGTAGATTGTTTCGGCTTGTGCCAAAGCGGAAATGTGTGCCGGGTCATATTCGACACTCATGACTTGCTTACCGAGTGTTTCCGCTTGCTTCGCCGACCTGGGACATTCGCAGTCGATCATATTGCACAACAGCGATTGATAGATGAGAGCCTGTTCGACGACACTTTTTGTGGCGGCGACGGCATCCTCTTTGCCGCAGGCAAGCACGAATGAGTCATCAGCAAATTCAATGATTTTGCCCTGCGGATTGGCAGTAACTGCAAAACGTTGCCGGTGTCCTTCCTGCGTTAATTTGACGAGCAAATTGATTGTTTCTCCCGTTTGCCCGCTATTGGACGATGCAATGACGGACCATTTCGAGAGATCATAGTCCATTGCCTGTCGACTTCCTTCGGTGGCAACCGAGAGATCGATTCCCCGTTGCCGCACTTGGTCGATGAAGTTTTTGGCGGGAAAAATTCGGGACGATCCCTCTCCAGTAAGAAAGAGTTTGCCCGTCTGCGTGATTTTCGGAACAATCGATTTCGTTCGTGCAAAATTGAACCGACCGATGAGTTCCGGCGTTTCAAGCATTTCACGGACAAGGGCAAAGTCGTATTTGGATTCGGTGAGATTCATAATAGTAAGGGAATAGGTCAATGTTCACAAGACTTCCCGATTGTAACGCTTGCAGGGCGGCTTTGCAAGAGGGCACGCGAGTTGCAAAAAATCTGAAAATTTCAAAAAAAAGAATTTTTTGATAGAAGTCGCCTTGTTGTGGTGTTACAACAGGGCGTTATCGCAAGAGCGGGGGACCTATGTCCCCCGGCGATGTACCAAACGGTTGTGTTTCATTGGACGACACAAAACTCAAAACGGTATTACATTTTAGAAATTTTGGCTTTACCATCAAAGAAACTGCCCATCAACGTCAGCGCCAATGCGAGTGCTACGTGTGTTGAAAAATAGGTCGGAAGGATCAGGAAATCCAACTCTCTGTATTTAGCAAATATCGACAGTGCGATGATAGTATCGGAAAAGACGAACAAGGCAATTCCCACTGCATATGTCCATTTCACTATTGTCGGCAATCGAAGTCCTGTGGCAGCAGCCAGCGACACGCACGACACCAGCAGATAGGCTAATACGGCGACCATCAGTGCTTGTTGCGGAATTGCCGGACGCAGCACAAGATAGAAAAAAGGTAAATAACCCATCAATAGAACCAATAGAAACCATCGGTGAATGCGTCCGTTGACCAAACAAAAAATACAAAAGCAGGCGTGCGCTGTAAAGAACAACGCTATTGCACAAATGAAAAGTGTTGGATTATCTCCTTTGTGTCCCATGAACCAGTCGCCGAAGACCGAAATGACCAATCCAGCGATGACCCACCACTTCGTTGTCCGTAACGTTTGACCGGCAGCCAGCCATACAATGACCGCGCATGATAAGGAAACGCCAGCCCTTTCGTAAAATTCAGGTCCCGATACCACAAAAACAGTGAAGAGTATGGGGATCGCTATAAGAACCAGACGGAACATTTTGCACATGGTAATCATATTTCCATTCTATCGTTTTGTCCCTTTGGGGACAAGGGGGATCACGAAGACCGTGCTTGGCTTGTGAATTCTCGATTTGCCGTGTATGATGACAATGTTTTGGGTTACTTCTCCATTATCATGCATGCTTGCCGTACCCTCGAAGAGGGTTTGACGCTCTTCGACTCTGATCTTCACGAACTCGGCAAACGTGCCGATGCCGAAAGACACAGGCGGCACGGTAACAAAACGTATTACGTTGTCAATGCCCATATCAATCCGACCAACGTTTGCCGAATCGGTTGTCCGCTCTGTGCTTTTGCCGCAAAACCTGATGACGCAAAAGCCTACGTCTTGGAGATTGATGAAATCTTGCGCCGGGCAGAATGCGCCGTCGGCTTCGGTGCCACGCAACTGCATCTCGTCAGCAGTGTGCATCCCGACAAACCTTACGCTTGGTATAGGGAAATTCAGCGGGTGCTTCATCAGACGTTTCCACAACTCTGGTTGAAGGCGTGGACTGCCGTTGAGATTGCAGCGTTTGCCCAAAGCGAGGGAAAGAGTTACGAATTCATTTTGAGTGACCTGCAATCTGTCGGGCTTGCCAGTTTGCCGGGAGGTGGAGCGGAAATTTTTGACGCAGAGGTTCGACGAAAAATCGCCCCAGACAAAATTTCGGCTGAATCTTGGCTCGAAGTTCATCGGACGGCACACAAACTTGGGATTCCCACGAACGCCTCTATGCTCTTCGGACATCTGGAAACGCCGAAGCATCGAATCGGACATCTGCTCAAACTTCGGGAATTGCAGGAAGAAACCGGCGGTTTCGATTGCTTCGTTCCATTGGTTTTTCATCCGAAGAACACACAACTTAATGTTCTCCCGATTGCTCCACAGGAAATTTTGAAGACGATAGCAGTGTGCCGATTGGTGTTGATGAATATCGAACACATAAAAGCCTATTGGGTCACGCTCGGCGAGTCATTGGCACAGATTGCTCTTTCTTATGGAGCGGACGATTTTGACGGTACTGTTTTTGAGGAGCGGATACACCATGATGCTGGTTCGTCTGCGCCCGCTGGTTTGTCGGAAGACCGACTTCGAGAATTGATCCTCGGAGCAGGTCGAGAACCGGTCCAGATCAAAGAGTCGGGACGCAGACTTGCGCAAGCGAACTATTGTCCAAAACGAATGGAAAGGTAACTTTCATAGCGGCGCAGATCGAGCCGACCCTCGCCGACCGCAATCTTAACGGCACAATCTTCTTCGTGAGAGTGAGTGCAATCAGGAAAATGACAACGATTCTCATAAGGACGCAAATCCCGAAAGAGACCGAAAACCTCTTCGGGAATGATGTCCCAAAGCATAAATTGCCTCATTCCCGGCGTGTCCACTACGTATCCGCCGAACGACAGTTGAATCAACTCCGCCGTTGTCGTCGTGTGTTTTCCCTTTTGAGCGTTGCCGATTTCCGCCACTCGAAGTTGAATATCAGGGTCGACGGCATTGAGCAACGACGACTTGCCCACCCCGCTCTGACCGGCGACGACGCTCGATTGGTTCGTGAGCAAACGCCGAAAATGATCCGTTCCGAAACCGGTCACGGCACTCAAAAAAAGCACTTTGTATCCCATCTGGGCGTAAACGCCAGCAAGCGGCTGCAATGCAGAAGGATCGACGAGATCAATTTTGTTGATGCAAATAACTGGTCGAACACCGGATTGTTCCGCCGTAAGAATCATTCGGTCGATCAAGTTCGGTTTCAATGCCGGTTCTGCGGCACTGGCAACGATGAGTACCTGATCGACGTTGGCAACAATCACATGTTTTCGCAGTTTGCTCGTTCGGGCAATCGTGCCGACTCTTGGTTCGACACGCTCGATCATTCCCTCCTCTTCGTTATTTGGGGCGGGACGAATCAACACATGATCGCCTGCAACGACGGGTTGCCGCTGTTCGGTCGAAAGCGTTTTTAAGATACGACGGGTTACACACTGAAATTGCCGACCATCCTCCGTTTGCACGACGCTACTGACACCGTGCACACGTAGCACACGACCGGCGAGGAGTCGGTCGGTATCGACATCGGGCAGCACGTCGAAGTCGGCATCATCGGCAAGTTCACCGACGACGGTTCTCTTTCGGGAGAGTTCGCTTTTTCCGCCGATGCGTTCGACGGCGGTTTCCGACTCTTCTTCGAAACCGTGTTCTTTGAATTTCCGGGTCCAATCGCCGATGCGTGTTCGCTCCGAGCGGTTCTTTCGGAAATCAACCCGAACTTTTTTAGAAGACATGACTTCATTATATCACGAATCAGGGTTGTCATACCGCGACTTCAGGAACGCTCCAACTCTCTACCCTGATGTTAATACATGTTTTGCCGAATACCGGCGGAAAAATATTCCAGGTCGCCGTACCGCTCGACGAGCCAATTTACTTTTGCCATCTCTTTCGTTTCCTTGAACGTTGTTGCAGAAGTGGCGATTAACTTCAAATCGTAAAAGTAACCGTCGAGCAAGCCGGGCATCAATGTCCGATAACCGCCCGGCACCGCATTCGGTCGCCCCGTGTTGATGTGGGCAATTAAATTCGTTACACAACTGTTCGCCAGCGGATGATAAAACTCCGGCTGCACCGCCAATTTGTTCGCTCGTTGCAGTGCGTCCACAAACATCGCCCGGACTTCGCGGGGCTCAAAATTCAATCGGTAAATATGTACACTGTTTTTATGGACATCTGTTGCCAGCCGAATCATATCCCGCTCATCGGCAAGGACGTAAACCAATTCAAACTGCCGCATTCCTGCCGCCGCTGGATCGTACTTTTCTCCCTCTTCGTACCGTGCCTCAATGGAAAGTCCGATCTGCCGACCATCGGCAAAACCGAAACTTGATTCGACGTGGGCAACTCGCTCAAGTCCTTGAAACGGAACCATTACCAGATCAATCGTTCGAATGTCGTCCAAATTGAACGTTGCATCGTAATACTGCGTGGTGTACGATTCCGCCGACTCATATCGCGAAAACCGAACATTACGAATTGTTACCGTATTACCACGAAATTCCGCTGTTTGCAAAACGGCGTGGTTTTGCGACCAGTTCCGGTCGTTGCGAGGTCTGAATTCATTGAGAAAATCCCGACCGATGTTCAGTATCGGTAGCGATGGACTGGCGGACGTTGCCGCGGGTACTCTTCCTCGATTTGTTTGCAGAGTCGTTTGCGGCGGTGCCTGTTTCGGAGCGAGTATGTGTTGCAATCCTCCGGCAGGCGGCGGCACCTTTTGCCCCGTCGGTTGCAAATCGGAAATGAGCCGGTAGGGAGCGCCCGATTCGCCGGGTCGAACGGCAAATTCGCCCAAATTCCAATGTTGATACAATTCGGAATTTGCCTGCCCCTGTGGATCGGTAACGGCTTGCCAACCTTGGGGAACTGCACGATTAGAAGTGCATACCACTTGTTGAACGGAACGGTGCCGCACTGGTTGCGTGGCGAGACAGCCAGAAGTGCCGACCAGCAGAATACAAGCGAAAACCCCGAAAACGCGTCGGAAAACAATCATCGAGAGGATAATAGCGATTTTTTTTCCCGACGGCAAGAGCAGTTTCGCCCTATCGTCTCGAGGATTACAAAACGTTGTTGTGCGGCTCACAGGGTGGGGCGGCTAAACGATTGCAACTTTGTTGGCGTTCACCATTTTTTATCCGGTCGCTCCACTTCGTTGCGATTCGGACTTTCATTTTGCGTTGTTCCGTCATTGCCCTCCGCTCCATTCCGGCTTTTGACAGTACCGAAAAAGGGTATAATGTTCTTGAGTGGGAGCCTCATCAAAACGAACACGCACTATGACTTGGCATCCTCCAGAAGAAACGGCATTGCTGGCAGTGCGACGCAGAGTCATGAACGATGACTTTGAAGTCTCCTTTTCCCATAGGGATTTTCCGCAGGGAACCGAGGCGGCACTCAATGCACTCGACGAAGCGGAACGCATCGAACAACTCTTGTCCGTCTTTCGGTTTGACAGCCAGATTCATTACGTCAATCTCACCGCTCACGAAAGTCCGGCGCGACTGGACAAGGAACTCTTTGATTTGATTACTCTCTGCGTCCATCTTGCCGAAGAGACCGACGGGGCAGTGGACATCACGAGCGGTGCCTTGTGGAAAACCTGGGGCTTTGCCAAGCGGCAAGGAACGATTCCCAATGCGGAAGAATTACACCGGGCAAAAGAACAGACCGGCTCTCATTTTTTGGAATTGGACGAAACGGAACAGACAATCCGATTCAAAAAACAAGGGATCGAACTCAATTTCGGGTGCGTCGGCAAAGGGTTTGCGCTCGATCTTGCCGCCGAAAAACTTCGTGAACTTGAAGTGCATCGTTTTTTGTTCAACGGCGGTTTGAGCAGCATATTGGCATCGGGAACGGATTGGAAGATCGGCATTGCTCATCCGCTTCGTCCCGGTCAGCGACTGCACGAGTTGACGTTGAACGATGTTGCTGTTTCGACATCGGGTTCGCAAAAGCAGTTTTTTCGTCACGGCGGGAAGCGGTATTCGCATTTGATTGATCCTCGTTCGGGACAGCCGGCGGAAGGAGTACTGACGGCAACGGTTCTCGCTCCGACGGCGACGCTTGCGGAACTGCTTTCGACGGCGTTTTTCATTCTTGGCGCGGAAAAGGCGGCGGATTACTGTTCGCAGCACCCGGAAATTTCGGCGGTATTGACTATTCCGAGCGAGAATGTTCCCGATTTGAGATTCGGTACTTTGGAAAGGTTGGAAAGTTTGTGTATAATCGAATTGAACGAGAAAGCGGCTCTCACGATGTCCGAACCGGAGTACCGGCTAAATCTCGGCAGGCTTGCATCGTGCTACTCCTGACTCCTCTCTCCAGTCATATTCCAGCGGATCAGGAATCCCGGCTTCGCAAAAAGCGTGGAGTCGTAATAGACACGATTCGCAGCGTCCGCAACTTTTTCCTTCCGGCGACGGATCGTAACAGGTAAGGGTCAATGAATAATCGACTCCATGTTCCAAACCGCACAGGATCGTTTCCCGTTTGGTGAGCGAAAGAAGAGGTGCCTCTATCGAAAACGCTGATGATTCAATGCCCGACTTGGTCGCCAAATTGGCAAGAGTGTTAAACGTCTGCAAAAACTCCGGTCGGCAATCGGGATAGCCGCTGTAATCGATGCCCGAGATACCGATATAAATCTTTTCCGCACCGACCGACTCCGCATAAGCAAGAGCCAATGCCAAAAAGACCGTATTCCTTGCCGGTACGTAAGTGTTCGGAATCGATGTTCCGATCTGTTCCAAAGGAACATCTTTGGGAACATTTTTTTCACTGGTCAATGAACTCCCGCCGAAGAGACGAAGGTCAATCGGCATAATGATATGCTGCGCAACGCCGAGGTGTTGGGCGATTTTTTTTGCCGATTCAATCTCGATTTTGTGCCGCTGTTCATAGTCGATGGTCAGCGCAAAGAGTTCGTATCCGTCGTTTTTTGCAATCGCCGCTACCGTTGCGGAGTCGAGTCCGCCTGAAAGTAATATGACCGCACGAGGCATGGTGTGATAGGGCACAAACAAAAGACGGCACTTTTCCTGTTCGCCACGCCCCCCATTCTAACGCTTTCGGCAGGAGAAGCAACAAGCGGAATTTGCATCGAGACTTGCGGTTTCCCGGTTGATCAGCGAGTTGAGTTTTGGGAGAAAGTCGTCGAGTTGGTAGATTTTTTCTAGTTGGCTTTCGAGGTCGAAGAATCCGTATTGTCCTTTGTTTTTGCTCATGGGCGATAGTGCACCACAAATCGACGACGTGTCGAGATGCTAAGACATCACGACACGCCGAACATTTTTAGAGGCACCTGTAAGATTGCGGCACTGTGGGGTCTACCTCACACATCTTCCGGTTTCGGCACGACGTACGGCGCACGATACTCACGAGTCAACATCGCATTCGCTTCGGCGTTGCCGACGATCTGTTTCGTCTCCGGGTTGAACGTGAGCAGCGGTCCCATCGACAACGGAGTCTTGTCAAGTTCAACCTTGCTCGCTTCCAAATGCGCCACCGTTCGATCTACCGTCTCGTCGTCGTTGTCGAGACTCTTGATCGCTTTCAGTGCCGACTTGATTTCCGACGCAGGAACCTTGTTCTTTTCGCCGAGGTAATAAGAAATGTTCCCCAAATGAGCCAATCCCGACGATAATGCTCCGCAAGCCGCATCCGCATTGACCGCCGAAGGATCGCCTTTGGCAACGGCATCGAGAAAGTTGCCGAAATGGTTTCCGCCGCCCCGGAATTCCTTGATGCGATTGCCTTCCAAATCGTATGCGGCAGAGTAGCCGTACTCGGACTGAACGACATACCCTTTGCTGCCGTAAGTAATGACTCCGACACCAACCCCGGCACCTTTGTCCCCTTCCGGTGCATGAGGAATTCTCAATGGCGGCGTTTCTAGACCACGTGTCTCGAACACCATACATTTGTCGCCGAAATCAAAGATCGAGACTTCCGTGTTTGCCGTATCTCCGGCATCGATGTAGTTCGGGTCATTCTCTTTATTCGCCTTATCGTACCCGAGCCGACCTCCATAGGTGATAATCGCATTGGGAAACCGCTCGACTCCGAGGTGCCATCTTGCGATGTCAAACTGGTGCGGTCCCTGATTGCCCGAGTCACCGTTTCCGTAGAGACGTTGCCAGTGCCAATCGTAATGGAATCCCGGACGAGTCAGCAGCTTAATCGGGGCGGGACCGCTCCAAACGTCGTAATCGACACTCGATGGGATTGGGTAGTCGCCCAAGGCTCCGATTGCGGGGCGGCGTTTGTAGCAAAGCCCTCGAGAAAATTTGACTTCGCCGATCCCTCCTTCACGGATGAAGGCAACGGCATTGATGTTCGAGGGGTTCGACCTACACTGAGTCCCGATCTGAACGACTCGGTTGTATTTCTTGGAAGCGGCAATAAGTGCCTGTCCCTCGTGAATGTTATGGCTGCCCGGTTTTTCGACATAAACGTGCTTGCCCGCCTGTACCGCCCACACACTGGCAAGTGTATGCCAGTGATTACAAGTGGCGATGGAGACGACATCGACCGACTTATCATCGAATGCTTTGCGCATATCGGGAATGCTTTGTGGTTTGATTCCTCCCTGCGAGACGGCGATTTCGTCGATGAGTCGATCGGGCATTTTTTTTGCGTCGGGATCAACGAGATAGAGGATGGCGCACTGGGAATTTCCTTTGAAGTAGTTTCGGTGTTCTCCGGCGCGTCCGCCGGCGGCGACGATGGCGACACCTATTTTATCGCTTGCGGCAACGGCGGACTGTTGAGCGGCGACAGGGGTTACCGATGCAGCATAAGCCGCCCCAGCGACAGCGGTGATGCTCAGCAATGAATCTTCCAAAAAACGACGACGTGAAATGAATCGGGACATAAGAAAACTCCTTAGTTTTTGTTGTTTGAGGAACCTATTGTTTTCAGTATAGACATTTTTGTTCCCCTTTGCAAGAGCGGGGGCTTATGACTGCCAGTTGCCCGGTTATCACGGCATGAGATCACCTGTCTATTCACTCATCAACGAAATCGTATAGACCATCGGCTCTCCCTGGATGCCGTTAATGGCGTTGGCAAGAAAGAGTATTTCCGTGACACCTCTGTCCAGTAAGTCCTGACCGCGTTCAATAGTATAAACATGTTCCACACGTCCAAAGCCTTGCCGTGTAACCCGATACTTCCGCGGAGCACGATGCGGAATAATCAATCGACATTCATACGTATAAATATTTTCCGTGTTGTTGACAAATGTTTGTATGACTTCGATGTCCCCCCTTTCGTTCAGCCGGGAAATAAACTCCATAGACACGTCGGGATTGCCGACCATCATTTCGTCATAGACGGCGAACTCGACCGTATTGTTTCCCGACATTCTGACATTGTATTGGAACAAACGTTTTCCCGCGTCGCCGCGAGGCAACAACGTCAAATCAAACGATCCAATAGCGGTAAGACCGGATTCTAAATTCACCGATTGCGATGCCGGCTCAATCGTCCAATCGCCAGCCCTCGGTCCTTCCGGTGTAATTTGGATCGACATCGGCAACGCCGAGTTGTTCCGAACCGAAAATGGAATGACATGCGTTTGATTCGGTGTCGAAGGAATCTCTTTCACACCAGTCTGCATGCTCAACCGAAATCGGGCGACATCGAGATTCACGCCCGATATAAAGACCGGAGTTTGCGTGACCTCAATCGTTTGATTGTTGCCGATCTGGTCAGGAACAATGTCTCGCCCCCAGATATTTGTTATGTGCAGTTCGTTGCCCAGATAAAGCGTTTCCAACACGTGCCTGTCGGAAGTTGCCGTGTCATTCCAGACCACCATCACGCACTGGTTGCCACTTTGCTCGAAACAATAATTCCGACTCCGATTCGGCAAGGTAATGCTTCCCAGAAACCTGCCGCCGGAGAGGAACGATGCCGTCGTTCGCCACGAAAGATAGAGTTCGTTCGGCGTACCATCGCTTCGCAAAACGCCAGTCTGTTCATCCTTCGGTGCAGTCAGCGAGATCGTGTCCATTCCCGCCGCCTTCATCAAAACAAGACTTTGGACAAAGTTCGTGAGTCGGGTTTCCAACGAATACTCGTCCGCAGGAAGCGGAGCAATCGAAACACTTTGTCGGAAAGGCACCGATGACGCACCGGCAAGAAACGTGACCGCTTCCTCTGTCGTGATGGACGAATCGAGCGGAAAATTAAGAGTGAAATTCGGAATCGGAAGTTGTTCGACCGGGACATCCTGATACCAGTTCCAGGTCATTCCGATTCCGAAACCGAATTGTTCCTGATCGAACAATTTGTGAAACGCCTGAAAACGATTCCTTCCCGACGGGGACATGCTTCCATCGGGGGCGAAAAACATGTCGATCAAACTTGGATCGGTATCCGAAGTCCACTGCCAGTCTTTGATTAACAGCGACAATGTGAGCAACGATGACTGCACACTGTCCCCCCAGAATGTTGCGTCTCTTCCCAGTATCGATGCAGCGTTAACCTGAACAGGAGCAATTTTCGCTAACACGTTCTTTGGCACCGGACTTAAAAGCCCTATCAGGCGAACCCGCTGGTTGGAAAGTTCACGACAAAGGTTCAGCAGGGTTTCCCGCTGTTGCGGCGAGGTATCCTCCGAAATCCAAGCGGACAGTTTCAGATGGGAAAGTCCCGACTGTGCGAGCGTCGGCAATGCTTTTGTGATTTCATCAGGAGACCAACCATCGAGTGTCCAGCCGAAGTCTCCTCCGGGCAAGTAAGAGCCGGGCGGCATCACAACGAAAGTCAGCGGTTCGATGTGGGTGAGCGGATCGTCAAACGTTTGGTCAGGCGGCAATCGGTGCGTTTGAATGTACGACTCCGGCGTGGCAACACGAATCCGATAAAAGCCCGGAAAGCGAATCGGCAAATTTTGCCATGTGGCGACTCCATGAATGACTTCCTGGTCATTTTGTGGGTTCACAACGAATCGTCCGGCGGGAAAATTGCCGATCATCAATTCGGCATCACGTTGACCAATGACACGTCCAAAAGGGTCTTCGAGAATGAATCGGACGGCATGTTGATTGGGATCGAGACCGTGAAAATGACAGCGCACAAAAATTTCGCGAGAAGTGAAAAATAAATGGTTGTCGTTTGCCATTTCGAGCGAAATGTTCGGACTTTCCCGAATTTCGACGTTGGTGAAGTTGACTTTTGCTCCATAATCCTGCCGAGCGGTCGGCATCACAAGCAGACCGACGGAAAGAAATTTGACGTTCGGCATATCTGCCGGAATGGGACCAATAATGAGTTGTTGCCAGCCGTTGGTGTTGCGTATTTTTTTCGACTCGATAGTACAGATCGGCTTGGCGGCATCATTGTCGTAAAAGGCGGCGAGGATGGAAACTTCGTTGAAAACCAGTCCGGTGGCTTCGACGAATGTCGAAATGGTGTAACACATACCGGGGCGGATGGGGATTTTCGGCGAAAACACCGCGGCAGCACCTCCTTCTATGTTCATGCGAAAAGCATGGTCGCCGAAAGGGCTGGGATTGACAACAATTCCGATGTCGAGGTGGTGGGGAAAGGGAATACCGTTCTCTATGCCTGTTTTACGCGTCCAGTAGTCGGGAAATCCGTCGCTGTCTTCGGCATCGCTGATTCTGTCGAAGAGGCATCGATAGATGAGTCCGCCGGAAAGACTTTGTCGTTGCAGTTGTCCCGGCAACATTTGTCCCGGCAACACGTTTTGTTGGGCAACGAGCGCATCGCCCAGCGAAAGGCAGAGGGCAAACGCAAGAAGTGAATGGACGACTTTCTGCATGGCGGTAGTATAGCATAAATTCCTGCATTTTTGAGCAAGCACAAGAGCGGCGGCATAAGCCCATCGGTAATGGTAACAATCTGGCAACCGTCGAAAGATGTGATAGAATGATAATGGTTGAAGGTTCACCTTTCTTCTAACCCCTGTCCCCTCACTATGGCAGATTCACAAGACTCAAGCGTTGTTCGCCTTGTCAACAACGTTCTCATCGAAGCGATCCAGTCGCGTGCAAGCGATATTCATGTCGAAACCGACGAACAGAACATTTTGATCCGCTATCGAACCGATGGCGTGCTGATTCCGCAACAAATCTCCCCGATCATTCGCGAAAATGCGGCAATGGTCGTTAGCCGCCTAAAAGTGATGGCGAATCTCGACATTGCCGAACGCCGGCTCCCGCAAGACGGACGTATCGCTATCAAAGTTGGCGGTCGGGATATCGACCTCCGCGTCTCCTGTATTCCATCGCTGTACGGCGATGGAATCGTCATGCGGATTCTCGACAAGTCCTCCATGAAACTATCCCTGCGCGGACTGGGAATGTCGCCTTCCAACTACGAAACCTTTTCCAATCTGATTCGCCTGCCGCACGGCTTGATTTTGATTACCGGTCCCACCGGAAGCGGAAAAACAACAACGCTGTATAGTGCTTTGACAACGATCAATAAGCCGGGCTTGAAAATTGTTACGGCGGAAGACCCCGTCGAATACCGGTTGGAAGGAATCAGTCAAATCCAAACCAATGAAAAAATCGGATTGACCTTTGCGACGCTTCTCCGACGGATTCTACGGCACGACCCTGACGTGGTACTGGTCGGAGAAATGCGGGACCTCGAAACGATTGAAATGGCATTGCAGGCAGCAATGACGGGACACTTAGTATTCAGTACCCTGCACACCAACGACGCAGCAGGCGCTTATACCCGAATTCTTTCACAGGGAGTCGAACCGTTTCTGGTGTCGAGTTGCGTTGATGTCGTCGTCGCTCAACGGCTTGTGCGGAACTTGTGTCCGCACTGCAAAGAAGCCTACGAGCCCGACCCCGACGAACTACCGGCTGACTTTCCAATGGAATCGTTGCAAGGAGGACAACTGTCGGCAATTCAGAGCGTCTTGAAAACAAGCGGAGCCCCGGATGGAAAAATCTACCGTGCAAGCGGATGTGTGCATTGCAAAAACATCGGTTACAAAGGACGGAGCGGAGTCTATGAATTTGTCGTTTCTTCGGATCGAATTCGGGAATTGGTCGAACGCAATGCGACGGCGTGGGAAATCAAGCGTGCCGCCATCGAGGAGGGTATGCTAACGCTCCGCATGGACGGTTGGCGCAAAGTGTTAGCAGGCGAAACGACCGTTGAGGAAGTCGTTCGAGTTACCCGGTCCGACGCTGCGATGTCCCATTCGTGATGTACCGGCACTTACGGCGATAGAGTGCTATTCGGCGCACGGCGTGCTGCGACACTCCGACGGTGGTTTTTTCGGCAGTTTTTGTTACAATCCCAGTGCATTTTACCTGCTTGAAACCATCATGTTCTTGTTCCGTCGATATTCAGATAATCCGTTATTGGCATTTCTTGAAGAACGTGAACATTTTATACCGATTGAGGTCGATGTGCTGATGGACAGAATGCTCGCAGACAAGCGTCTTTCACCAGAACAGGCATCGCAGTTTCGCGAACTTCGCAGGTTGTTTGCCTTGTTTCTTCATTTCAGATACCACTCGCAACTGGAATCGCTCAAACGGAATTTCTTGCCGTTTGACCCTGATTGTGATACATTGGATGTCTCGGACAGTTTTGCACAAGAAAAACTCGACGCAAAGTGTTCCCGGCTCTGTGAAGATGTCAAACTTCTGCTACAACGTTGCAACTTCATAGAAATGACAGAAGAGCAACTCGATGCCTGCTTGGACAAGCAGCCGGTCAGTGGATTGTTCGTTCATGTTGACAAACGAAATTTTTCCGAGGTCGGTGTATTCTATCGCGGCAAACGGCAAGAAGTGCTTACGGAAAAGCGTTTCTTTTTCTTCCGTTGGAAGTATTCCACGACGGTTTTTAGCCGCGTGTTTGTCCTCGCCCGACTGAGCAAGGAAAACGAGGCGAATGCGGCAGAAAACACTCGTGTTCTTGCCAAAATGTTCAAAGATATTTCGGTGGAGAACCTGAAAGTCATTATTCCAGAGGTTCGGCTCAAGATGCCGGTCTTCGCCCGCTTGAAAATCGGCAGCACCTTTCTCACTGCCTTAGCGACACCGATTTCTAAAATTGTCTTTGCTTTTGTGCTGTCGTGGTGGCTCTTCGTAGTCGCGGCGAGCGGTCTTGCAATAGCGGCATTCAGAGGAATCACAAGTTTTCTGAACAACAAGACGAAGTATATGCAACTGTTTTCGAGCAAATTGTACTATTGCACCGTCTCGAACAACAAGGCGGCACTCACTTCTCTGATTGATGCCGCCGAGGATCAGGAACTCAAGGAGGTGCTTCTTGCATATTTTATGCTGTTCGTTCGCCGCGACTGCGATTTCACGTTGGAGGCACTCGATGAAGCCATCGAAGATTGGCTCAAGGAACAATTCGGTTTGGACATTGATTTTGAAGTCGATGATGCCATTCGCAAACTGAAAGAACAAGATGTGTTTGTTGTGCAGAATCAGATTCTCAAGGTTTATGGTTTACCGAGTACCATGCGTCGGCTCGACAAGGCGTGGAACAAGTTTTTTGCGTACGACAAGTCGGATGTTGATGGCGAAAACCGAATCGCCGATGGTGTCGAGCCGCCGTCTCCGTGACGAGTGCCTTGCTTACGCGGCGGATTCTGATTTTATAATCTCGCGATTGCCCCTGTCGCAAGTCTATTGTTTTCTCTCCACCCCGACTGGCAGAGCATTGTAACTCGATTCATCAGGACAATCGTAAGCCGAATCGGCGAAGAACGGATCAAACGGTCCCGGTCGCTGCACCATCGGTGCCGTCCTGATACGCGGTGGTTGCGAAATCCAATCTTTCCCTTGAAACACCGGGTCTGGTATCTGCCGAACCTCTTCGGTGCCGAGGAAAGGTCCCATCGCATCGACCCAATGGATCACCCGAAGCAGATTTTCAGAATCAACGATGACTCCATGATGCTCTCCGCTTGCCATACGTTCCACAAGCCGACTCTTATACGACAATTTGGTCATCGGTACAAACGTCGAGTAGGCAACCGGATCACGCTGATCAAATGCTTCGACCATAATCGTATCTGCCCAGCCGAAACCGGGCGGCGGGTTTTTCGGTGCTTTATACGGTTCTCCCCAAGTTGGGTGTCCCAGAAGCGTCACATAAGGCTCCTTGAAACTGACAAAGCCGGGACGGAACGTCATGTTGAATTTCGCAAACGCTTCATGCTCCGAGTTCATGTGACACTCGCCGCAATACTTTTCCAAGACAGGTTGGACATATCGCTCATAACTGACGGAAATATCTTCCCACGGAACCGGCGTGATGTTCGAAGGAGCACGCCGCAACGCCTTGCCAAGCATCGCGGTAACAGGAACCCGAGTCATCGACTCATGGCAACCGATACACCCTCGGGACTCTCCCGGCTGCACGCCGGTAAAACTACGCATCGTCTGCAACGCACGTTGGTTTTCGTCCAAGAGTTGAAAGTGCAATGCCACTCCACTCGGCGCATGAAAACTCACGCTGCCATCATCTTCAATCGGTACTGTTCCGATGATCTTTTTGATTCCTTCGGACTGATTCAACGAAATTTCCGGTCCCGACGAAGCATAGGGACGTTTGTACCAATAGGTGTATGTCTTGTGTTCGACCGACCATATTCGCAGGTACTTCGCTTTGCCATGTAGTATTTCCGGTGTGTTTTCATAGACGTTGTTGCTGTAAATAACTCCGGTGCCAGGTTTGTCCCGAGTGTCCCACGCAGGCCACTCTACTCTATCTGCTAACACAGGAGGAACCTCCCTTGCCCGAAGCGGCTTGGCATCAAAAATATGGTGAACGCCCTCATGAATCAATTCCCGGTTGCCATTTACGTCCATGAGCATCAGAACGAATTTGTCGCCGTACTGTTTACCCTCCGCATTTTTAAGGACACGTTGAACAGAAACAAAAAAGTTCTTTTCGTTCAGCGGAGAGGGAGAATAATACGCCTTGTACGCGCCAGCGGTGTGGTATTCGTCCGTTTCCTTGGGATCGACGGGACCATTGCCGCTTTCGGGCCAAACGAGTTCCTGTGTAACCTTCGTGAGACCATCGGGAAAATTGAATCCTTTCGCAGGATCAATGATTCCAATGGCACCGGCAAACCAATCGTGATGCGCACTGCCAGTGAACATAATGCGCTGACTGCCCGGTATCGAACGTGCATCTTTCAGTAGGTCGGGCCAAACCGATTGGTTTCCCCAAAAAGTTTGGACTTGCGTACCATCAGGATTCATCGTCCAAAGGCTCTGTGCTCTCCAAAGGGGTTTGTCCGTGTATTCCCATCTTGTGTAGATCACACGACCGTCCGACATCACCGACGGGGTGTATTCGGGTTCGCCATTTCGGGAAATAATGTACAGGTTTTTCTCTCCTTCACTGCCGTCGATAGCCATTCGAGCCATCACAAAAGCGTTCGTCGGCGGCATGCAACGTACATAAAGGTATCCCCTTGTGGTCAGGAACATAATGTTTTTGCCGTCAGGAAGATAAATCGGGTCGAGGTCATCGAAAATCCCCGCCGTCAGTCGCCGCAGTCCGCTGCCGTCGACGTTGATTTCGTACAGATGAAAATTTTTCTCATTGTGCGGTTTGAAACTGACAAGCACTTTTGTTCCGTCGAAAGAAAGGTCAGGTCGCCAAAACGAACCATGCAAGGGTTCAGTCGGCATCAGTTTTGTTTGCTTTCCGCCCGGATGAAGTCCTTGCAACGTCATCAATCGTCCTCCCGGTACAGCCATGTAACCGAGTCGATGACGTGTTTCGTGATTCCATTCACTTCCTTGTGGCATGGGACCATCGACGAACAGTATCGTATCGAAATCAATCGCCGGATTTTTGAACGTAATTTCCCGCTTGACGGTTCGTACCGCAAAATAAAGATTCCGGTCGACTCCCGATGCCGCTCTCGCTTTCGCTTCGAGGTCGTCCAACTGTTGCAATTCTGTGTCGAAATCAAGATTTGGATGTTCTGACGAAAGCCTCTGTGCCAGTTTTCGAGCCCAGCCGATTTCCAAAAGCGAGCGTTCGACTGTCGGATTGCCGTCGCACTGGTGCAACCAGTCTCTTTCGAGGCAAGCCTGCGCTTGGGCAACCGTGCGATCCTGAACCGGCGGTGTTACTGGGACAACATACGGAGCGACTCGCTCCGATTGCGTGGGACGCGGCTCGATGGTTAACTCCATATCGCATACGATTTCGTACAGTAAGGCAGTATTGTCTGTGCGGCTTGTCCGCAGTTTTTCCTCATAGGCTTTCTTGTATTCCTTTACGCGGGTCCACTTTTCCAAGTCTGCTGGCGAAAGATATTTCCACTGAAAATCGGTCAAGGGCATATACTCGAAATAGGCAGTTTCCAACTGCGCAAAATGCTGCTGTAACTGGTCGCCCGAAAAAAGCATGACTTCCACTGGATTATGCTGCCATTTCAAGCGGTATTGGTTCATTTCGTCTGGAAAATCACTACGGAGGAGCCGCGTCAAGGCGACAACTGCTCGGTTATTCAATGCCTCGCTTGTTACAACATTGTTTCGTGTGGCAAGGAGCGTTTCCCGAAAAGTTTCCCCTTTTCGATAGATCGTACCTGCTCTTTCTCTGGCACTGTGTGCTTCCCCTGTGCTTTCGAACGTGTTGATTCCTTGGGCGCACATGTGTTTTATTTCGTCGGCGGAGAGTGCCCGACTGTAAAAGCGCAGATCGTCCATTGCCCCTTCGAAAAATTCGTTGTGTCCGCTGGAAGAGCCGATGAAACCTTGTGCGGCGTTACCGGTTACTAATTTTCCCTGCCGTTCGCTGGAACCGATTTCGATTCCATTGAGATAGACCCGCTTGAAACGTCCGTCAAACGTTGCGGCAACGAAGTGCCAGTCTCCGTCCATGACTTCTTCGGCGACGATGTCGGCATCGCATTCGTCGTAAGCACCTCCGACGTTCAGACCGAGAGCAAGGTATCGTCCATCATTTTGGAAGGAGAAGAGCAGTCGCTGATTCCCGTCTTCTTTTCGGAAAATTTCCCGGTGTCCGCTCAAGGTTTGGGGAACAACCCAAGCGGAAAACGTCAGTTCGTTCAAACCAACTGGAACGACTTCCTTCGGAACGGCAATCTGGTGCTGACCGGAAAGTCGGATGGCTTTCCCGAAAACTCCGTCCACTCGGGGAAACTCCCGGTTGTTGGTTGCGTGAAATTTGTCTCCGACGGCGTTTGTTATTCGATCGGGCGGATCGTTATCGAACGTCCAGTGTGCGATGAATCCGTCGTTTGCGTCTGCCGGGAAAGCGATTCCTACGGCGAAAAGGAATAGCAAAGACATCCTTGTCCACATCGTTTCATGCCGTTTCATAAATTAGGTTTCTACGAAAACTTTCATTCAGAAGAATTATACCATTTTTCGGCGGATGAAAACCAGGAGCCGCAGGCAACGGCGGAGCGACCAGATGGTCGGCATTTCAATTTTCTCTTGTCTCTTTCCTCTTGACCCCATCGGGACAATTCGCTAGCATTCCCTCTGTATTTGTGTTTCCAGTTGCTCCATGCCGTTCCATGCCTTTTCAAATTAGAATTACCCGAGTAGGAGTTATCTTTGCTTCGGTGATGATCGTTTGGTCAGGAACGCTACTTTCCAGCGATTTTCCGCCGATTCGGTTGAGTCCCGAGGCAACGTCCGTCGTTTGCGAACCCGACATGATCCGTAATGTGCATTTCCTGACGGAACATTGGACTTGGCAAATGTTTCCTGATGGTTTCATTTATCCCACCTATTTGGCGGCAGTTCAAAATCGGCTGGGCAGTGTATGGAATCACGATCCCGACCTCGATTGGATTTGGGACATCACCCTCGGCGGTCGCGCTCCACTGTTGCGATACGGGAACAACAGCGCACTCTTTCCCGAAGGCTGGCAACTCGATATGGAAGCCTCCGTACAACTGCGGCTCCATATGATGGAATGCATGGATATGGAAGCAAACGATTTCCGCTTCGGATTTCCACTTTCTTACGGCACAAAAATTTGGCAGGTACGCACCGGCTACTACCATGTCAGCACCCACATGGGAGACGAAAGAATAATACGTTATCATCCAGACGGAGACCCTGCTCTTCCGAACAATGGTGATCCTCCTGGGCAACTGGGAAGCAGAAACAGTTCCAATTACCGAATCAATTACTATCGAGAGGCGTGGCTTCTCAGTTATGCGTTGCGCCCCACACCGAGTACAAGGCTCTATGTGGAAGCGGACTATGCTTTTATGCGGGGAACCTCAACCAAGCCGTGGCATTTTCAATTCGGAGCAGAGTACAGTCCTCTCTATCCCGCGAGAGGTGGATGGGGAACACCGTTTGCCGCCATCAATGTGAGACTGATGGAAGAACATGATTTCGATGGAAATCTCACTCTTCAGACCGGCTGGCAGTGGCGAGGCACTCGAAACCAGTTGTTCCGAATTGGAGTCCAATACTTCACCGGTGTCAGCGAACAGTATTCGTTCATAATGGGTAAACGTGAAAACAAAGTTGGACTCGGGATATGGTATGATTTTTAGAAGTTAGGAGTCAGGAGACAGGGGAAAGGAGTATTCCGGTGGAGAAAAACGGCGTAAAAACAGAGAGAAAAGCCGGGGCTATCAGTGTCGCCGCTCGGTTCGTCTGTTATTACTTGCTCATTGTCGTCGCTGGTGTTTTAGGATATGTTGGGTCTTGGTTTGCTTGGTGCTATATAACCTGTCCTATCTATACATTTGAAGAACCGAAACCTTTCTATGGAGACAAATTCTATAACCCCTATCAGTCCCTCGAACCCGACAGATGGCGCAAGTGCAGTTTCCATCTCCACTCCCACAGTTGGTTAGAACCTACTCATAATGTCAATACTCCCGAAGAGTTTTATGCCGCCTACCGCAAATTGAAGTTCGATGCCATCGCCATTTCTAATCACATGGCTATCGATGAAACATATTCGGAGAGTCCCCTCTACATTCCCGCCTATGAACATGGATACAGTATCAAAAAGATCCATCAATTAGCATTGGGGGCTCAAAAAGTGGTGTGGTACGATTGTGTGATTCTGCAAAACTTGAATCACAAGCAGTATATCATTGATTTATTGAAAGAACACAGCCGTTATGTTGCCTTGAATCATCCGGGAATACGTAAAGGATATTTACCCGACGACATGAAATATCTATCGGGTTACGATTTTGTAGAGGTTCTCAATAGGCATCATATTTATGAAGAAGAATGGGATGCGGCACTTTCCCATGGGCATAAAGTATGGTTGATTGCCAGCGATGATGCACACTCTGTCGATAATATCGGCGAGGTACAAAGAAGTGCCACGTTTGTCAATGTTTCCGATGACAATACTTCCGTTCTGACCGGTGATGCAATTTTGGAACGTTTGGCACAAGGAGCGGCATTCGGTGTACGTTTTCCGAGTAGCCTTGCGACATGGGAAGACAAGATATTAGCCGCCGAAAACGTCTCTTTTCCGGTCGCCATACGGGTGCAAGAGGACAGTTTGCATGTGGTTTGGCAAGAACGCATGACACAGATTGATTTTATCGGCGATACCGGCAATCTCTTAAAAACGTCCATCGACACGGACACTGCATTTTATTCCCTACGTCCCGAAGACACCTATGTCCGCGTAAGGATCACTTCTCCCGAAGGTTTGGTCTATTATTTGAATCCGGTCATTCGCTATGAAGGTGAGCAACCCATCCGGCAGTCGTTACACAGTATTGATGCGTCCAAAACATTGCTAAAACGGACTGTCATCGTTGTCATCGTGTCCGGTATACTCATGGGCGGTTATATCCTTTACGTCCGAACAAAAAGAAAACGTGGATCCTCAAAAATCTAACCCTGTTCATTACCTTGTACAATCACAATTTACGTCATTACGGAATCCTTTTTATTATTGCCCTTGTTTTGTACTTGCCGAATCTCGGAGGTCCTGCCCTGTGGGATGTCGATGAAGCGCGATTCGCCAGTTGCTCTGCCGAGTTGCTCCGCACCGGGAACTGGATCGTTCCGCAACTCAACGGCGAAGTCTATGGCACAAAGCCGATTCTGATGTTTTGGCTCATGATGTTGAGTTGCCAAATCTTCGGACTCAATGAATTCGCTGTCCGATTTCCTTCGTTTTGTTTTGCGATTGCCACGCTTTTTTTAACGTACCGAATCGGCTTGTTCTTCTTTAATCGTAAAGTAGGATTTTGGGCTGCGGTCGCACTCTCCGCCTCACTGGTCTATTCCATTCAAGCCCGGGGAGCAACGCCCGATTCGCCACTCACATTTTTTGTTGCTCTGTCGCTGTATCTCTGGGCTTACGGAACGTACAACAAGAGCCGGGGACGGAGCGCAGCGCAGTCCCCGGATGCGGACACCATCTTGCAACTTCGGACGGAAGGTCGCTACTATCCGAAAGAGTTTTGGCGAATCGTTGCAATCTATCTCGTCATGGGAGTCGGCGTGTTGATGAAGGGACCGCTTGCCTGTATCGTGCCGACCGCTATTATTGGAATGTTTTTACTCATCAAACGCTTGCCGAGTCTGCCAGACTTGTCGAAACCACGAACGCCAAAGCCGCAAGCATTGCACGAAAAGGTTGCTCGGTTTTTCTTTCTGGTTTTGCGTCCCTTTCATCCGATGCACTTCCTGAAGACCGTGTGGTTCATGCGTCCCTTTACGGCATTGTTGGCGATTGCGGTCGTTGCACTGCCGTGGTATTTGCTTGCAGGTTGGAAGACCGGTTGGTTTACGCCCGGCGGATATTTGTATGAATTTCTGTATGTCAACAATTTTCAACGGTCGACCGAACCGTTCGACGGACGCAGTAAGCTTCTTCTGTACAATCCGTTCTATTTTTATCCGATGTCGATTCTGATCGGATTTTTTCCGTGGTCGATTTTTGCGATCCCTGCCGTTTGGGAAAGCATAAAACAATTTCGGGCAAAAACATCGCTGAAAGAAGGAACATCATGGAATGATGGTCTTCTGTTCCTCTTTTGTTGGGCACTGGTTTGGGTCGGCTGTTTTTCCGTTGCCGTTACGAAATTGCCCAGTTACATTGTGCCGATGTATCCGGCATTTGCACTGTTAGTCGGCATCTATATTTACCACTGGATCGAACAAAAGACGCTTGTGGCTTCCTGGTGGAACAAAATCGTGTTCGGTGCAGGAATGTGCGTCGGAATAGCAATGCTCATTATCGGCTCGATCAGTGTGGCGAATTTGATTTCCAGTGGAGAGATATTCATTCCGCTCCTACTCGGCTTGATCATGCTTGTCGGCAGCACCTATTGTCTGATTTCGCTTAAATCGAAGCCGCCCGTTGTAACGCTTGTCAGTTTTACTCTGGCGGCGATGCTCTTCACTGGCTTTTTGCATATTGTTGGACTAAACCAAATTTCGGTGCATCATCCTGCTCGTGACATCGGATCGGCAATCCGTGAGCGGCAGGCAGACACGGCAGACGAGCAGATTCGTGTCGTTACATACCGTTGTTTCCGGCAGAGTTGGGTGTTTTACGCAGGTCGTCCGTTTGATGTGAAGGGCGGCACAGTGGACGAATTGTCGAGACTGCTGGAACAGGAACGCCCGGAAATTGTCATTGTGCCAGCATCGTTGGCGGAGGCAATTTCGGCACCACAAGAGTATCGTCAACTAGAGTTTCGGGACTTCAAACTTCCGCAGCGGCAACGGCTGATGATGTTGGTGCGGGAATAAAATTGTCCTTCGGTTGTTTTCACCCGGGGGAGCGTTTGTCATTTAGTGGTTTTTTCACGCGGCTTGATTTATTTTTACGGAGCCTTGTTTTTCAATGTATTTCCATCGATTCGCCTTGTACAAGCACCGCAGGAGCAACATATCAT
>Ga0123353_10002166_pt1 | contig 24278 bp, 20 predicted proteins | sample TergutLab28metaG_3_FD_92763 | JGI IMG/M metagenome (GOLD analysis project Ga0123353, IMG submission 92763) | Labiotermes labralis P3 segment gut microbial communities from Petit-Saut dam, French Guiana - Lab288 P3 | ecosystem: Host-associated > Arthropoda: Insects > Digestive system > Gut ... | reverse complement strand
TTTAAATGTCTCATTTTCAGAATTAAAACATGGCAATTCCTCTTGGCACACTTGTGGCGCAAATATACACCATGAAATACCGTTTGTCAAGATGTAAAGTGTTTTTTTTATAGAAAATATTATTGAGGTGTCCCATTGCGGAAAACAGGAAACAAAGGAGCGCATATAATAAAGCGCCCCTTTTGCTTTTTTAAGTAAAAAATTTTCATATTGCCGGGAGTATTTACCTCCGAACTCGCTTAAAAAGTATGAATATAACGGATCAATTCCACTACTTTATGCGAATATCCCATCTCGTTGTCGTACCATGAAACTACTTTTACAAAATTGGGATTCAGCATAATACCGGCTTCGGCATCGAAAATAGAGGTTCGTGGGTCGCCGATAAAGTCGGAAGAGACTACGGCATCTTCCGTATAGCCTAAAATTCCTTTCAGTTCGTTTTCTGCAGCGTGCTTCATGGCGGCTTTAATTTCGTCGTAGGTAGTGGCTTTTTCCAAGCGGCAGGTTAGATCCACCACAGAAACATTGAGTGTAGGAACGCGGAACGACATGCCGGTGAGTTTCCCTTTCAATTCGGGAATCACTTTCGTTACGGCTTTGGCGGCGCCGGTAGAAGAGGGGATAATATTTCCTGCAGCAGCGCGACCGCCACGCCAGTCTTTAGCAGAGGGACCATCCACTGTTTTTTGGGTAGCAGTGGTAGCATGAACGGTGGTCATCAATCCTTCCGTTAAACCAAAATTATCGTGTAATACCTTGGTAATGGGCGCCAAACAGTTGGTGGTGCAAGAGGCATTCGATACAATATTTTCACCATTGTAGGTTTTGTGGTTCACACCCATTACGAACATGGGGGTATCGTCTTTTGAAGGCGCAGACATAACCACCACGCGAGCGCCCGCATCAATGTGTTTTTGGGCGGTTTCTTTGGTTAAGAACAAACCGGTGGACTCTACGATATACTCGGCGCCTATTTCGCCCCATTTTAAATTTGCAGGATCTTTCTCAGCCGTAACCCGAATCTCTTGTCCGTTTACAACTAATTTTCCCTCTTTTACCGAAACATCGCCATTAAACTGACCATGCACGGTGTCGTACTTCAGCATGTAAGCCATGTAGTTAACGTCTAACAAATCGTTAATTCCTACAATTTGTACATCTTCTCTATTGATGGAAGCGCGGAACACCAAACGCCCGATCCTTCCAAAACCGTTGATACCAATCTTGATTTTTTTCATAATATATTGATTTAAGTGTAAATACCTTTGTTGAAATAGTTTGGCAAAGATATTCTTTTTATTTAGCACAGAGATACAGAGCGTGCAAAATTACACAGAGATTTAAAAACGCTGTGCATCTCTGCATATTCTGTGACGCTGTGCTGAAAAATATATTTTTGCAAAAAATTTCTCCATGCAAACTACCCCGGAATTGGAATTTGAAAAAGAACTCTTCTTTCATTCCATATTAAAATCAGTAATCATAGTTGCCATTTTGTGGATTATTTATCTTATCAATGATATTTTCTTTGGTTTACAGTGGAATGAGTATGGGCTACATCCAAGAGATCCCAAAGGGTTATTCGGCATTTTCACGATGCCGTTTTTACACGGAGATCTGTCGCATCTGTTTTCTAATTCTATTCCTTTGTTGGTATTGTTGTTCTCTGTTTTTTATTTTTTCCATAAAAAATCCTTGTTAATTTTAGTGATGACATGGTTTATAGCGGGGATTCTTACATGGGTCATCGGTACAGAGGGGGTTCATATTGGCGCCAGCGGTATCGTATATGCGTTGGCATTTTTTTTAGTAACGATATCTATTTTAAAGAAAGAACCCAAATTAATGGCGTATTCTCTCATTATCATTTTCTTATATGGAAGCATTGTGTGGGGATTTTTTCCACAGCTATTTCCGGATAAACATATTTCGTGGGAGGGACATTTGGCGGGCGCTATTACCGGAATAACGCTGGCTTTCTTTTATAGAAACGAAGGACCCGTAAAGAAGGTTTATTTTGAAGATGAAACAGATGAGGAGGGGGAAGGTAATGATGAAGAGGAGGAGGTAGTAGCGGTTAGTGGTTAGAGGTATTCTTTTTATTTTTTTCTGAAATAGATCTCTATCGGTACTCCTGAAAAATCCCACTGTTCACGTATTCTGTTTTCAATAAATCGTTTGTAATCTTCGCGCACATATTGAGGGAGATTGCAAAAGAAGGCAAATGCCGGAAAGGGAGTCGGAAGTTGTGTTATAAACTTAATTTTCACCATTTTATCTTTAACCATCGGGGGAGGTTGGTTTTTGATAATGGGCAACAAAAAGTCGTTCAGCTCAGAGGTTGATATTCTGCGCTGTTTGTTTTGATACACTGCAACCGCCTTTTCCAACACTTTGAAAATACGCTGTTTGTTAATTACTGAAGTAAAGATAATGGGGACATCATTGAAAGGGGCAAGTCGTTTTTTTACCAATTCTTCATATTCTTTATGGGTTTTGTGGTCTTTTTCCACTAAATCCCATTTATTCATTACGACCACCACACCTTTTCGGTTTCGTGCAGCTAAGCTAAAAATGGCAATATCTTGCGCATCGAACCCTTCGGATGAATCGCACATGAGAATGCACACATCGCTGTTTTCAATAGCACGAACGGCACGCATTACGGAATAGAACTCTAAATTTTCTTCCACTTTTTTCTTTTTTCGCAATCCGGCAGTGTCCACTAAATAAAAATCGAACCCAAAACTATTGAAGCGGGTATAAATAGAATCGCGGGTGGTGCCTGCCAGCGGGGTAACAATATTCTGCTCTTTTCCTAGAAAAGTATTGATAATGGAAGATTTACCCACATTGGGTTTGCCCACAATCGTAATTCTCGGCAGTTCTTCATCTAAATGTTCTTCCTCTTTTGAAAAATGTTTTACTACTTCATCTAAGAGATCGCCGGTTCCGCTTCCTGAAACTGCCGAAATAGGGAAAATATGTTCAAATCCCAACGCATAAAACTCTGTATGGTCGAGAAAATTGGTAGGACTATCAATTTTATTTACAGCAAGGTAGAATGGTTTTTTCGATTTTCTCAACATTTTCGCCACATCTTCATCCAATGGGGTTAGTCCTTCCCTTCCATCCACTAAAAAAACGATCACATCTGCTTCTTCCAATGCAAGCGCGACCTGTTTTCGGATTTCGGTTTCAAAAATATCATCGGAACCTACCACATATCCACCGGTATCAATTACCGAAAATTCGTAGCCGTTCCAGTCCGATTTACCGTAATTTCTGTCGCGAGTTACGCCGGCAATAGCATCAACAATCGCTTCACGGGTTTGCGTTAAGCGGTTGAAAAGTGTTGATTTGCCAACGTTTGGAGTGCCTACCAAGGCTACAATGTTTCCCATAATTTTTTGTATTTATTTGGATATGAAGATATAACAATGACTTAAAAGGTGCTACAATAGGAGCATACTGTTTTTCAATGTTCTTAGTTTGAACGGAATTATAGTGAAACCTTTACTTCATACTCTTCATACCCTTCAATAATATCTCCCACTTTCACGTCGTTGAAGTTCTCAATATTCAGTCCGCAATCTTGTCCGGAAATTACTTCTTTTACATCATCTTTAAAACGTTTTAGCGAGCCTAATTTTCCGGAGTAAATTACGATTCCGTCTCGGATGAGGCGGATTTTAGTGCTGCGTTGCAGTTTTCCGTCAAGCGCCATACAACCTGCAATATTTCCTACTTTGTTAATTTTAAACACTTCTCGTACTTCGAGGTTACATAATATTTTTTCGCGTATTTCAGGGGTGTGCATACCGGCGATAGCGTCTTTAATTTCGTTTATAGCAGTGTAAATGATGGAATATGTGCGAATATCAATTTGTTCTTGTTCAGCTAATCTTCTTGCACTTGGGGAAGGGCGTACTTGAAATGCTACAATTATTGCATTGGAAGCAGAGGCTAATAGCACGTCGCTTTCAGTAACAGCGCCCACCGATTTGTGAATTACATTTACTTGAACTTGTTCTGTAGAGAGTTTTAGTAATGAATCGGATAGCGCTTCCACAGAGCCGTCCACATCTCCTTTTACAATGATATTTAACTCTTTAAAGTCGCCGATAGCAATTCTTCTGCCAATTTCGTCTAAAGTAATATGTTTTTGTGTACGAAGTCCCATTTCGCGAGATAGTTGCGCACGTTTAGTAGCGGCGATACGGGCATCATGTTCCGAGGTGCTCACCTTCAAAATATCTCCGGCTTGCGGTGCACCGTTCAGTCCAAGCAACAAAATTGGGGTTGCAGGTCCCGCTTCTTTCAGCTGTTGGTTGCGTTCATTATACAATGCTTTCACTTTGCCATAATAGTTACCGGCTAATATGGGGTCTCCTATTTTAATATTTCCATTCTGAATCAATACTTTAGCTACATATCCTTTTCCTTTATCTAACGATGATTCCAAAACAGTACCACTTCCTTGTTTATTTGGATTTGCTTTTAGGTCAAGCATTTCTGCTTCGAGCAAAATTTTTTCAAGAAGAGTATCAATATTGGTTCCCAATTTAGAGTTAATCTCTTGACACTGGTATTTTCCGCCCCAATCTTCTACCAAGAGATTCATATTGGCTAATCCTTCCCGGATTTTTTCGGGTGTGGCGTTGGGTTTATCTATTTTTGTGATAGCAAATACCATAGGAACACCGGCAGCCTGTGCATGGTTGATTGCTTCTATGGTTTGCGGCATCACAGAATCATCGGCAGCAATGACGATGATACATAAGTCGGTAACTTTTGCCCCACGTGCCCGCATGGCGGTAAATGCTTCGTGCCCGGGTGTATCCAAAAAGGTAATTTTTCTTCCGTCGGGAAGGTTTACAAGGTAAGCGCCGATATGTTGCGTAATTCCACCTGCTTCACCGGCAATAACGTTAGTTTTACGAATATAGTCAAGCAGCGAAGTTTTGCCGTGGTCAACGTGTCCCATTACTGTAATAATCGGATGACGCGATTCTAAGTCTTCCGGTTTGTCATCTTCATCTATTTTAAGAGATTCGTCAATGTCAACATCAACAAATTCAACTTCAAACCCAAACTCTTCTGTAAGCAGAGAGATAGTTTCGGCATCTAATCTTTGATTAATAGAAACGAAAAGCCCAATACTCATGCAGGTAGAGATAATTTGATTTACAGGAACATTCATCAAAACCGACAGGTCGTTAGCCGTAATAAACTCTGTAACTTTCAGTTTCTTTTGGTTTTGGAGTTCTTGCATTTCGGTTTCCATCATTTCCGACTGGATTAGCGCACGTTTTTCCCTTCTTCTTTTGGAAGTTTTAGATTTACCGAGTGGCTCCAAGCGTTGCATGGTTTCTTTAATTTGGCGTTGGATATCTTCGTCGGAGATTTCAATTTTAGGGGCAATAGATTTTAATTTATCATCTGCTCCATGCTTCCCTGTATGTTGTTTAATACGTTTTCGTTTACGTTTTTTTTCTTCGATAGCCTTCTCATTCTTTTTTTGCTCTTGATTCTCTTTTTTAACAGGTTCTTTTGGTTTAAGGAGATTCAAATCCATAACGCCCACCTGTTTAGGTCCTGTCAATTTAGTTATTTTAGTTGCGATGTGTTCAATTTCAGAAGTTACTGATTGTTCGGAAACCGACTTTTTATCCTCATAAATATTAGCGGGTTCAAGGGTTTTTATTTCGGTTTTAACCTCTTTCTTTATTTGCTTTTTTTCTTTCTGAAAACCGGTTTTTTCATGTTTTTTATCTTTACCTGTTCTCGATTTTTTTTCTTCGAATTTAGATAGATCAATTTTATCTACGACTTTAATTTTTTTGGAAAGATCTTCAACCACTGTTTCAATATGTTCCGGAATAGGAGAGGGTATCTCTTGTTGAGGAGCAGTCTCTACGGGGATAATTTTAACAATGGGTTCCGGCGCTATTGGAACGGTCTCTTCTTTCACTTCTTTTTTGGGCTTCAAATCTATTTTTCCAACCACTTTTGGGGTTGGGATTATTGTAGCTATCTTCTCAACCGGTTTTTCTTCCACCAACGGCTTTGTGCTAACAGGATGCGTTGGATGATCTTCCTCAGCAGGATGTTTTAGTTCTTCAATTTCAGCTTTTGTTTTGGCGTAAATACCAATATCCAATTTTTTAGCATCTTCTTTAACCATTTTCTCACTTTGAAACTCTTTTACAAGAATCTCATACATCTCCGGAGTGAGTTTAGTGTTCGGATTTTCATCAATCTCAATACGTTTTTTCTTCAATAAAGAGACAATGGAAGATATCGCTACATTGAACTCCCCGGCTGCTTTTCCTAAACGCGGTATTTTCTTTTCTTCATCCATATAATTTGTAGGTTTAAGGTTTAAGGTAAGAGATTTTTAGATTTACGATTTACGATTTTAGATTTACGATTTTAGATTTACGATTTTAGATTTATGATTTTAGATTTATGATTATAGATTTAAAATTCTCTTAATTCTTAATTTTTAATTCTCTTAATTCTTAATTTTTAATTCTCAATTCTCAATTCTCAATTCTCAATTAATCATTAATATCCAATTCCTTTTTAATAGATGCAATCACTTCATCAACGGTTTCTTCTTCGAGGTCGGTACGTTGTATTAGTTCTTCGCGACTTAATTTAAGCACGCTGGTAGCGGTATCGCAGCCAATAGATTTAAAGGCATCAATAACCCATTGATCAAATTCATCGTTAAATTCATTCAAATCAACATCTTCTTCTTCTTTAATATCATCTCTAAAAACATCTATTTCATAGCCTGCCAATTTGCTTGCTAACTTAATATTATACCCGCCTTTTCCTATTGCTAACGAAACTTGGTCGGGTTTCATAAAAACATTTGCAGTTTTGTTTTCTTCGTCAATTTCGATATATGAGATTTTTGCAGGGCTAAGAGATCTGGTAATGAGGAGATTGATATTAGTTGTATAATTGATAACGTCTATACTTTCTTTACGTAATTCGTGGAATATACTATGGATACGACTACCTTTTACCCCCACGCAGGCGCCTACGGGGTCAATTCTGTCATCGTAAGATTCCACTAAGACTTTAGCGCGTTCTCCCGGTGCACGCACTACATTTCTTATAGTGATAAGCCCATCATAGACTTCCGGGATTTCTGTTTCCATCAATCTTTCTAAAAAAAGCGGAGAAGTTCTGGAAATGATAATTTGCGGTGAGGCTCCTTTGATATTTACACGCAGTACAACCGCAGAGATAGCGTCTCCTTTTTTGTATTTATCGGCAGGGATTTGCTCATTTTTAGGGAGGATCAATTCTACACCTTCCTCATCAACAACTAAAATTTCTTTTTTCCATACTTGACTAACTTCGCCGGAAACTAATTCTCCTATACGGTGTTCATATTTTTTATAGATGAGGTCTTTTTCATATTCCATGACTTTGGTAACCAAATTTTGGCGCAACGCTTGTATTTCGCGACGGGCAAAGTCGGAAAAGCGCACATTTTCCATCACTTCTTCTCCTACTTCAAAGTCGGGTTCAATTTTTATAGCCTCGGAAAATGCAATTTGAGTGTATTCGTTATTCACATTTCCATCTTCTACAATCTCTCTGTAGCGTTGAATTTCCAGTTCACCCCGATCCACGTTTACAATAACTTCAAAATTAGCATCTTGCCCATATTTTTTGGTAAGTGCAGAGCGGAAGATATCTTCCAATATCCTCATCAATGATTCTCTTTCAATGTTTTTAAAATCTTTAAACTCGGCTAATGTTTCTAATAAGTTTAAACTTTCATTCATGACTTTTTAATATGTTTAATGTTATTTGTCAAAAAAAAGAAGGGCTTTTGACCCCACTTTCGCTTTCTTCCAAAAAAAACTCTCACGGGTAAGTTGTGAGAGTATTGTTGAGTTGACCAACCTGGATTCGAACCAAGACTGACAGAACCAAAACCTGGAGTGCTACCATTACACCATTGGTCAGTGTTTTTTGAGGCGGCAAAAATATATTTTTTTTTGATTGTTCGGGGATAGGGTAAAATTTTGAGAAAACCCCTGGCGGATAGCTCTTACTTCTTCCCCTTTCTCAAACTCTCATCTCCAAAAGAATAAGTTACTCCGAGAATAGCATTGAAGCCCATATTTTTAAAGTCATAATATTTTGAAAAATATTGAAATCCAATATTATTTATCATTGCAAAGCACGAGAACCGTTTGGTAATCAAGTACTCGAATCCGGCGCCAAAGTTTAAAACCGGCTTCATTTTTTCAACAGTGTATGCTATATTCTCTTCAGTATCTAAATAAGGTACATACGCATAGCTTGAAAACCCCAGTTTCATATTCAAATCAAAAATAAATCGTTCTTTTAAATAGTATTTTCCTGCGAAAGCAACCTCCCAAGCGGGTTTATACCAAGGTTTTTCAATAACATTAGAGTAGTTAAAATAGCCCCAATAATTTGCTTCCAAACTTAGATATAACTTATTCACTACTTGCCAGTTTACATTTGCGCAGAGGTTTAAAAAGTCAACATCAGCATAAACCACATCAAATTGATTTTTAAGCAGCGAGGCGGTGTCAATAAAGAAGAACGCCATATCTTTGGTGTGCGAATAGCGTGCGGAAATATGGTAATTCAACTTCTTTACCAAATTTCCCTTAGCGCCTCCGTAAACACTGAATTGTGTTTTGGAAAATCGAAACAAGTCAAATCCGGGTTTTAGGAAAGGATTTTCGTAGAGTAAATTTTTGAGGGAATTATAGGTAATATTTCCGTCAATTCCTGCATAAATGCTCAATATTCCGGGCACAATTCCTAATTGCACTTCCACTACCGGATAAATAGGGCATTTTGCAGTGCCTTGCATATCGGCATCCAAAGTGTTAATGATAGGAATCCCTAACCCTAAACGGATATGATATTCTCTCACTGCAAATTTAATAGTGGGAACAAATTCTATTTTAAAACTATTGGAAGTATTAATAATCTGTTCATTATTAGACCATTTATTCATGAAATAATCAAAATTAAAGTCCACTTGCGGGTGAAGAAATCCATTGAGTTTTTTAAAAAGAAGATCGTATGCAAAAAAGGAAGATATGCCTATATGATTTTCCATATCTTTTTTGTAGGTATAAAGAAAATCGTAATTTAAACGCACCTCTTGTTTGAGTTTAGGATCTGCTTGAACATAATTTGAACGTATTCCGACCTCAGCGCTCAGGTGATGAAAATTGTTTTTCAAAGAGTCTCTATAAGATTTTTCATATTTTAAAGAATCAAAACCGAGTTCACGGCTAAAACCGTATAAATGTGCTACTTCATGATTATACCCTATAGAAGAGAAAAGCGTTTGATTTTTAAAGAAACTATTTAAGAACAGATGGATACGTGTGTCGCTAAAAGGGGCGTAAGCGTAATTTTTCATTGTTTTTCCAATAGGAGCCGCCCAACTTGATATATGATTGGCATTAACGCCATAAGAAAATTTTGAGTTATCAAAATTATGTATGCAAAGTTCTCCAAATGGTGTAACCGGATAGCCAAATCCTACTTTCAGAAAATTTCTGTACAGTTTTTTCATTACCTCTTCGGGTAGTTTTACCGGTTTGAGCGGCGCAGAAGAAAAGGCAAGTTCTATGGATTGTGGAACTATTTCATACTCAAAATTTACCGGCTCTAAAGTTTCTTCGGGAATAACCGCTGTTTGTGTTATTTTAAGATAATTTTGAAGTTTTGGTGCAAACTCCAATCGAAATCGCGCTGTGTCAATGGGTTGCGAAAAAACAACGCCTGCTGACAAAAATAAAATTATGATTAATAATATTCTTTTCATAAAAAAATGCATCTACCTCTTGACAAACGTAATTTTCAAGCATATATTTGCACGTCGGTAAAAAAAATCTATAAATAATCTAAATCAACTCGTTATGATCTCAGAAAAGCTGCTGCATTATATTTGGAAAAACCAATGGTTTCACAAAGAAAACTTAAAAACTGTTCACAAACAAACGGTTTCAATTATTAATCAAGGATTTCTGCATCAGGATGCAGGACCTGATTTCAAGCAGGCAATCATTAAGATTGACGATGTAACATGGGCAGGGAACATCGAGATTCATATTCGCTCTTCGGATTGGTACAGGCATGAACATCAAAACAATAAGAAATACGACTCTGTGATATTGCATGTGGTATATGAACACGATCAGGAAGTTTTTATCTCGCAAAATATTTTGCTTCCAACCTTAGAGTTACAACCCTTACTATCTTCTCAACTTTTATTGCGATACAATCAGTTGATGCACTCGCCGCTTCCGCTTCCTTGTGAAGCATATATTGAAAATATCCCTTCTTTAACAATGCAATCATTCTTCGACCGATTGGTTTTAGACCGGTTAACGCGCCGGCAAATGCAAATTTTTGAAATATTACATACTTTTTCAGAAGATTGGGAGCAAACTCTTTTTTACAATCTTTGCCAAAGTTTTGGGTTTAAAACTAATGCCCCTGCCTTTGAAATTCTCGGCAAAGCATTGCCGTACAAAATCTTAATGAAACACGTAAATTCTCATTTGCAAGTTTCAGCGCTTATTTTCGGACAAGCAGGAATGTTGGATGAAGAGTTGGAAGATCCTTATTACCAGTCATTACAAAATGAATATCTATACCTCAAAGCCAAATACAAACTTATTCCTATTGATGTAAAATGTTGGAATTTGTTGCGATTGCGCCCACACAACTTCCCATGTATCCGTTTGGCACAGTTGGGAGAGGTAATTTTTAACCATCCTGATCTTTTTGAAAAAGTAACCACCTATCAGAATCTTGCTTATTTTCAAAACATATTGGTAAATAAGCCACATGATTATTGGAAAACGCATTATTATTTTGGAAAAGCAAGTCGTGAAAGAGAAAAAATAATGGGAGAAAGAAGTTTTCAATTGCTTTTAATCAATACGCTGATTCCTTTTCTCTATTCTTACGGCGTTTTTAGGGGTAATGTAAAATTGCAGGAATATGCCATGCAACTCCTTGAATTGCTTCCTTGCGAAGAGAATCATATCACGAAAAAATATCAACAAATAGGATTTCGCACCCAACATGCCGGCGAATCACAGGCATTGTTAGAGTTGCATCACGAATACTGCGGGAAGAAGAAATGTATTGATTGTGTGTTGGGACAGCAGGTAATGGTTATGTGATTTATTTCCCAGACAACAACGGATGGGGTACAACGGGCCACCTTGCCGCTCGTAAGGCGTTCGGCATTTTGCCGGTAATGTTTCAACATGATACATTGTTAATTACAACACTTTTCCGTTGTTCGTTATGATTCATTTTTTTGATTTTATCAGTTATCAATACCCAATTATTATCATCATTATCTATAAGTCCAATAACTCCAATTTCTTTTGCAACAATTAGTTTTTTAAACGTTCCTTGTGAACCATTTGTTTCAAAAATTCTAACTACATCATATTTTTTATTTTCAAATAGATAATTTTTCTCTTCTAAATAAGTGGAAAAATAAGTGTCAATTATCTTATAACTTTGACTACTCATTTTATTTTCATGTAAGTATATTTCAACATGAAAATCTGAATTGTAGCCATTTACAAAAATTTCGTCACTACATCCTCCACATTTACTGCCAAATGAATAATGAGTTGTATGTGAAACTTCCACACGATTTATAAGAAATGTTATTGTTGAATCATTCAATTGAGAATACAATTCAATCACATCATTCTCTTGATATGGTATCCAAGTTAGATTTTTATTGTCAAATTCAGAACAGTTTGTTCTGCAACTTATGAGTCCAAAAAGAATTCCAATTACCAATAAGGTCAAACATTTTTTCATTTTTATTAATATAACATTCATTCATTTATCACTATATTTTAGGGTTGCACTTTCATTTCGTGTCCATTGATTTTTCCACAACGTGTTTTCCTTTGACGCCCAACGCTTAAATATCTGAAACCGCATCGTAAATTCATTCTTTTCATCTTTCTCATGCACAGCATCTTCAATCATTTTCCATTGACTAAAATCAATATCAGGGAAAAAAACATCGGCATCAAATTCGGTGTCAAGGCGGGTTAGATAGAGGGTATCAATATTGTTAATGAACAGTTTGTAAATGGTAGCGCCTCCTATAATGAACGCTTTCTCTTCCTCTTTTACAAGGTCAACAGCATCTTTTATGGTATGCACTATTTCACAGGCGTTGTAATCTGCATTTTTATTTAAAGTGATGACAATATTTCTGCGGTTGGGCAGCGGCTTTATGGGCAGTGATTCCCATGTTTTATCGCCCATGATGACGGGATAACCGGAAGTAATCTCTTTAAACCGCTTTAAATCTGCGGGCAAATGGCAAAGCAGTTGGTTGTTTTTTCCAAGTTCGAGATTCTTCCCTACAACGGCAATCATGCAGAGGTTCAGCATCTTGTTATTTTTTCTTTTTTCCAATGGTTTGAATACATTCTCTCATGGGAACAATTACCGACACTCCATTGTATGCCAACTCTTCTTGCATCACGTGCACATTTATTTCATGCTGACTTGGCAAGGGTTTGATGATTCGGATATGCTCTTTTTCAACGCCCAAGCCTTCGCAAATTTGCGCAATTCTTCCGAAAGCATGCGACTCTTGTCCGCCGGTCATGCCGGTAGTAAAGTTGTCTAATATCAAAACGGTAATGGGCGTATTCTCTATGGCACAATCTAATAGCGAAGTAATGCCGCTGTGAGTAAAGGTAGAGTCGCCGATTACGGCAACGGAGGGAAGAAGTCCGGCATCTGCGGCGCCTTTTGCCATAGTGATGCTGGCGCCCATATCCACCGTAGAATAGATGGCGTTGTAGGGTGGGAGCGCTCCCAGTGTGTAACAACCGATATCGGAGAACACTTTTCCGCGACCATGAGGCTCCATCACTTCATTCAGGGCTTTGTAGGTATCAATGTGCGGGCATCCTTTGCAGAGTGCTGGCGGGCGCGGCGCTACGATAGCCGGTACGGGCGAGCCGAAAGTATCTTCCAAACCCAGCGCTACTGCCATGAGATTGGGGTTCAATTCGCCATCGCGGGGCAACGTGCCGTCTAAACGTCCTTTAATATTTCCGGATCTATTCAACAATCCGCGCAACTGCTCCTCAATAAGCGGATACCCCTCTTCTGCAACTAAGATTTCTGAACACGCACTTGTAAGTTTTTCCACTAAACTTACAGGAATAGGGTATTGAGAGATTTTTAGGATAGGGTAGGGACATTTTTTTCCTACATAGTTTTCCATGAGGTAGTTGTATGCAATTCCCGAGGCTATAATTCCCAAAGATTTGTCTTTACCGTCAATATATAGATTGTATTTTGAAGTTTCGGCTTCGGCTTCTAACTTGGGTTGTTTTGCCAATAGTTCGCGATAAAAAACGCGGGCATTTCCGGGCAACAAGATAAACTGCTTTTTGTTTTCACAGAGTTTTATATCGTTTTGTTTACGAACAGGTTTGCGCTCCACATCTGCGCGGGAGTGCGCTAAGCGTGTGGTAATGCGAATCATCACGGGGATACGATATTTTTCCGAAAAATCAAAAGCCTCGTAGGTCATGTTGTATGCCTCTTGTTGGTTGGAGGGTTCAAAAATGGGAACGAAGGCAAACTTGGCAAAGAAGCGTGAATCTTGTTCATCTTGAGAAGAGTGCATAGAGGGGTCATCGGCAATAAGATAGACCAAACCGCCATTTGCGCCGGTAATGGCAGAGTTCATAAACGGATCGGCGGCTACGTTCAAGCCCACGTGTTTCATGCACACTAATGCACGTTTTCCTGCGTAAGACATCCCGATAGCGGCTTCCATTGCCGTTTTTTCGTTTGCTGACCAACAACGGTGCACATTGCCCCCTTCAGCCTGTTTCGATTGTTGAATATATTCTGTAATTTCGGTAGAGGGAGTTCCGGGGTATGCATAAACTCCTGAAATTCCTGCGTCTAATGCAGCTTGCGCGATCGCTTCATCGCCTAATAATAATTGTTTTGCCATACTTGAATCTGTTTAAAAAATTTTGTGCAAAAATAGCAGAAATTTTGGTAATACATATTATCAGCGCACTATGCTGAGCTATTATTTCTCTAACTGCAACTTTACGTCGTTCAATACATTCATATAATTAATAAACGCCTGATAAGGAGATGGATATACTTCAAAGTGTTTTTTTACGCCGCTTTGTGGAAACCATTTGGTTCCCATAAAATTATAATAAAGAGCGTTTTGCAAACGTAACCACGCTTGTTTAGCCTCTTCATTATTCGATTTTAAATAACACTGTTCCAATTTATAGAGTTGTTCAAATGCTTCTTGTTGCAACTCATTGCCTAACCATTCACTAATATCTTTTTCATCTCCCGAACAGGAGATTGCCCAAGGCACGTGCAAGGTGGCAGTTTGTTCTTTTGATTGTAAAACTTCTTGGGGCATAATAAAAATGAATCTCTTCGACTCCACCAATTGAGCAAGGAGTGCATTGAAAAAATCAAAGATCCCCGCTTCTTTCGTTTGGTAGTCGCCAATGGTTTCATAATCAAAAAACAGATTAATAAACTGCGCATCGGGAGCAATGCCATTCAAAAAACCTATGTATTTTTCAGCTGTGAGCGGGTATTCGCTCCACGATTTGTCTGAAAACCGTAAGGTAATGTCATCGCAAAGATTATAACTTCTGAGCAACAGTTTTTGTTCCGGTTGGAAAGGATTACAATACAAATAACAAGGAGTTTTCCACCCCAAAATATGTTTTGCCCCTTCGGTTAAAACCACCTTATATCCTAACTCAAACAGCCACTCACCGATCTCATCAGAATAGATAATCTCCGTATTACAAAATGTAGTAGGTTTAATTCCAAAGGTTTTGAACAATATTTCTTCCTGCAGTTTTACCTGTTCAACAAAAGTAGATTGGTTGTGGATCGCTGCTAAACTATGCGAAAAAGTGCTTCCCGTAATCTCAACACGACCGGTAGCTATCAACTTCTTAAAACTGTCAATAACCTCCGGACAGTAGTCATTAAATAGATTGATAGTGGTTCCTGAGATGCTGAAATTAAAAGCAACACTATCTCCATATTTCTCAATAATCTTCAATAACATTTGGTTTGCAGGAAGATAACTCCTTTCTGCCAAACGATGTATCCAGTAATTATTTTGATAGAGATCGAAATAATCATGCTTTTGATTAATGTCGAAAAACCGATATGTACGCAGAATATACGGTTGATTTACTTGGAAATGGAAACAGAGAGAATGCATGATTATGATTTTAGATTTTAGATTTAGATTTTCTATTGCCGTTGGCTTAAGCCAACGGTTTATAGATTAGGGTTTTTCAGTATGTCGCGAATTTCAGTGAGTAGCTTTTGGTCTTCGGTTATGGTAGGAGCAATAGGAGCAGGGAGCTCTCTGCGTTTTATCTTATTCATTGCTTTAACAACCAAAAACATACAAAAAGCGATAATGATAAAGTTGATGCAAGCGGTAATAAACTCTCCGTACATAATAGCAGCTTCGGTGGCAACAACTTTCCCGTTGGCATCCACTTTTGTTTCGCTCATCACGAACTTTAGGGAATTAAAGTCAACTCCGGCAGTAATTTTTCCTACTAATGGCATGACAATTCCTTCAATAAATTTGGTTACGAAAGTTCCAAAGGCGCCGCCCATTACAAAAGCCACTGCCATATCTATGAGATTGCCCTTCATGGCAAACTCTTTAAATTCGTTTAAGAAGTTCATTTTTAACATAGCTGAAATATTAATTGATTGACTAAAATATTTTTTATTTTTCTAATAATAACTGCTGAATATATTGATTATACTGATCCTTTGACTGTGCTCCACGAACAGCCGTTGGTTGTCCCTTCATAGGGATAAAAATCACGGTAGGAAGTCCTTTTGCTTGAAACAAAGCCTGCAACTCTTTTTCCTTATCTGTGTTAATTTTATAAACATAGATTTCTCCCTTATACGTGTTGCAAAGTTCTTCAAGAAAGGGAGCGATTTTTCTACACCAACCGCACCAGTCTGCATATAAATCAATTAAACAAGGTTTATCGCCAAGATATTGAAACTCTTTGGGACTCTCTTCGTAGTTCCAAACCTTTTGTTTAAAGGTTTCTTTTGTTAAGAGTTCAGGTTTTTTTTCGGTTTGAGCGGTCAAGGTTAAACCACAGAAAAGGAATAAAGCACTGAGGAACAGGTAGAATATCGTTTTCTTCATAAATAATGATTATCTGTTTTAATTGAATAAGAGAGTGCAAAAATATATTATTTTCGCCGTCATATTAAAATAAACATGTTAGATCGCATTAAAGAGCTCACAAATCAGCTTAATCTCCACAATTACAACTACTATGTGTTGGATAATCCAACCATTAGCGACTATCAGTTTGATAAATTATTAGAAGAGTTAACACAGTTAGAGAAAGAATATCCTCAGTTCATTCAGCCCGATTCTCCAACGCAGCGTGTTGGAGGTACGGTTACTAAACAATTTACCACCGTGCCGCACGTGTTCCCAATGTTGTCACTGGGAAATACTTATTCCATTGAGGAAGTGGCAGAGTTTGACCGGCGGGTGCAAAATGCGCTGCTACAAAAAGCAGAATATGTTTGTGAACTGAAATACGACGGTGTTGCTATCAGTTTGGTGTATGAAAATGGCAAATTGCTTCGCGCCGTAACCCGTGGTGATGGTATTCAAGGCGACGATGTTACGCAAAATGTGAAAACTATCAAGGCAATTCCGCTGAAACTTTTTGGCGATTATCCCGATTTATTGGAAGTGCGTGGCGAAATAATTCTGCCCCACAAATCTTTCGAAAAACTCAATATAGAGCGCGAAGATATTGGGGAACAGCCATTCGCAAATCCAAGAAACGCTGCGTCGGGAAGCCTGAAATTGCAAGACTCTTCCGAAGTTGCCAAACGTGGATTGGATTGCCGGTTGTATTTGGCACTGGGAGAAAACCTTCCGTTTACTACTCATTTCGAAAGCTTTATAAAGTTAAAAGAGTGGGGATTCAAAACTCCCGAATCTGTTAAGAAATGCAGTTCCATAGAAGAAATTATGGGATTTATTTCCCAATGGGGCACCGAAAGAGAACAACTTCCTTTTGATATTGATGGTGTGGTAATTAAAGTAAACGACCTCTTTCAACAGCAACAACTCGGTGCTACGGCAAAATCTCCCCGTTGGGCTATTGCCTATAAATTTAAAGCACAAAGAGTAGCTACTAAACTTTTAAGTATTGATTTTCAGGTAGGAAGAACCGGAGTTGTTACGCCGGTGGCAAACCTGCAACCTGTATTGTTGGCAGGCACTGTGGTAAAACGCGCCTCCTTGCACAACAACGATATTATCCAACAATTTGATATTCATAAGAATGATTGGCTATATGTGGAAAAGGGAGGAGAGATTATTCCCAAGATTGTTGGGGTTGAACTATCAATACGTCAGGAGGCAGCACAAAAAGAACAGTTCATTTCCCATTGTCCGTTTTGTAATACGTTGTTAATAAAAAAAGAAGGGGAAGCAGCTACCTACTGCCCTAATGAATGGGGATGTCCGCCGCAAGTAAAAGGAAAGTTAGAGCATTTTATCTCTCGAAAAGCCATGAATATAGATTCGTTGGGAGAAGGAAAAATAGAGATGTTATTCGATAGCGGATGGGTAAAATTGAGTGCGGATTTTTACAAATTGAAACCTGAAAACTTATTGGGCTTGGAGAAAAGGATTGTGGGAGAAGATAACATGGAGCGTTTGGTGAGTTTTCGCGAAAAAACAGTGGAAAACATGTTGGCAGGTATCGAACAGTCGAAAGAGGTTTCTTTTGAGCGGGTGTTGTTTGCCATTGGAATAAGATATGTGGGCGAAACCACTGCTAAAAAATTAGCCCGATACTTCAAAAACATTGATGCTCTTGCCGGCGCAACCAAAGAAGAGTTGAAAAATGTTGAGGATGTGGGAGAGCAGGTTGCAGAGAGTATCGTGCAGTTTTTTAATACGGTAGAAAACTTGGAAAACATTGTAAGACTTTGCGAAGCAGGCGTACAGTTTGCTTTGAATGAAGAAAACAGTAATCTTATTTCCAACGTATTAGAAGGAAAAAGCATGGTAGTTAGCGGAGTGTTTTCCATCTCTCGCGATGCAATGAAACAGAAAATTGAGCAACATGGCGGAAAAAATGTGTCTTCCATTTCCAAGAACACCGATTATGTAGTTGCCGGCGAAAACATGGGACCCGAAAAGCGGAAAAAAGCCGAAAAATTGGGAGTCCCTATACTGAGTGAGGAAGAGTTTGAGAGAATGGTTAAGCGATTTTAGATTTACGATTTACGATTTTAGATTTACGATTTACGATTTTAGATTTACGTTTTAGATTTTAATTACTATTTTTCTATTTTTGCCCCACGAAATTTTCACTTCAAATAAAAACCCTAAATCTTAAATCTAAAATCTAAAATCTAAAATCTTGATTTTCCGTTTTCTTGAACTTCTTGGTAACTATTTTCTTTTTTTGCGTCGGATTTTTTCAAAGCCGGAAAAGTGGAATGAATTTTTCAAGAAGTTGATTGATGAGATGTATGGAATGGGAATTGGATCGTTGGTTATTGTAATGATTGTTTCCGTTTCTATGGGAAGTGTTATTACGCTACAAACCTCATTGCAACAAGCGGATAGTAGTTGGATTCCTGCTTGGACAATAGGATTTACAGTTAGAACTTCCGTTATTTTAGAGTTGTGTCCAACTATTATTAGTTTGTTGCTGGTGGGCAACTTGGGTTCGAGAATTACAGCAGAGATTGGAAGTATGCGTGTAACAGAGCAGATTGATGCTTTGGAAGTTATGGGAATTAACACCGCTTCCTATTTAGTACTTCCTAAAATTTTCGCCTCTTTGGTTGTAAATCCTGCCCTAATTATTGTCAGCATCTTTTTTGCACTATTGGGAGGATATGTTACGATTCTAGCAACAGGCTTTATCACTGCTTATGATTATATTGATGGGATAACCTACTATTTTCTCATGTCTGATATTTGGTATGCTTTAACCAAAACCTTGATTTTCGGTTTTGTAATTACATCCGTAGCAGCATTTTATGGATATAAAATTGAAGGAGGCGCATTGGAACTCGGTAAAGCAAGTACCGAAGGAGTAGTGGTATCCAGCTTTTTTATTCTAATACTTAATTTAGTGATTACTAATATTATGTTGAATTGAGATGATTATTGTTGAAAATGTAAACAAATCTTTCGGGGAAAAAATGATATTGCATGATATCAATCTTACTTTTGAAAAAGGAAAAGTAAATTTGGTCATTGGGCGGTCGGGTTCAGGAAAAACCGTATTAATGAAATGTTTAATCGGTTTGCTGACGCCAACAGAGGGAGCTATTTATTACGACAGAAAGGATTTTCATCATTTGTCGTTTGAAGCTAAAAAGCAGTTGCGCACAGAAATGGGCGTTGTATTTCAAGGTTCTGCTCTATTCGACTCATTGACTATTGAAGAAAATGTGATGTTTCCGCTGAATATGCTTACTAAAAAAACGTATCAAGAGAAATTGGAAAGGGTAAACTATTGCTTGCATCGGGTTGATTTGTTCAACACCAACCATCTCTATCCATCAGAATTAAGCGGCGGGATGAAGAAGCGCGCTGCCATTGCCCGCGCCATCGCCATAAATCCGCAATATCTCTTTTGCGACGAGCCAAATTCAGGATTAGACCCCAAAACCTCGCTCATTATTGATGAGCTAATTACCGGTATTACACACGAATACAACATAACCACTGTGGTAAACACGCACGACTTAAACTCTGTAATTACCATTGGAGAAACAATCTCTTTTATACGAGAAGGTTTTTTAGAATGGCATGGAACCAAAGAGGAAGTGCTGGTTTCGGAAAACGAAAGCCTGAACGACTTTATTTATGCACAGCCGATTACACAGATGATAAGGTTGCAACCATTACAGCTTTGATGGTATGCAAACGGTTTTCTGCTTCGTCGAATACGATGGAGAGAGGCGATTCAAAAACATCTTCCGTAACTTCCATAGATTCAAGTCCAAATTTCTTATGGATATCTCTTCCTACTTCTGTTTCCAAATTATGGAATGCGGGGAGGCAGTGCAAGAATTTTACTTTAGGGTTTCCTGTAGCTTTCACCACGTTCATATTTACCTGATAGGGTTTCAGCAATTTAATACGGGTTTCCCAAACTTCTGCGGGTTCGCCCATAGATACCCAAACATCAGTGTATAAGAAGTCAACGCCTTTTACACCCTCTTCCACATTTTCGGTAAGGGTAATTTTAGCGCCGGTTTCTTTGGCAATTTCGAGGCATTTTTCCACTAATGTTTCTTCTGGCCAGCACTGTTTCGGAGCTACGGCGCGGAAATCCATTCCCATTTTTGAAGCGCCTACCATCAGGCTGTTGCCCATATTGTTGCGTGCATCCCCAAGATAGGCAAATGAAACTTGATGTAAAGGTTTGTCGCTATGTTCCTGCATGGTTAAGAAGTCTGCCAAAATTTGAGTGGGATGAAACTCGGTAGTGAGTCCGTTCCAAACGGGTACTCCGGCGTATTTGCCCAGCGCTTCCACAATCTCTTGATCATAACCGCGGTACTCAATCCCGTCGTACATTCTGCCCAATACTCGGGCGGTATCTTTCATAGACTCTTTTTTACCCATTTGCGATCCGGAGGGTCCTAAATAGGTAACATGCGCTCCTTGATCCAAGGCCGCTACTTCAAACGCACAGCGCGTGCGGGTAGAGTCTTTTTCAAATAAAAGCACAATATTTTTCCCTTTTAATCTGGGTTGTTCTATGCCGGTATATTTTGCGGTTTTTAAATCTGCCGACAATTTCAATAGATACTTAATCTCTTCGGGAGTAAAGTCCAACAACTTTAAAAAGTTTCTGTTTTTTAGGTTAAATGCCATACAATTAATGTTTTATAATGTTAATAATGTTATCATCAATCAGGGTGCGAATATGCACTTTTTTTATCTTAAAATTTTATCGTTTTTAATTTAGGTATGTTTTTTGAGCGCTATACTTATTTTCTTGTGATGAAAAAAATCAGATCCCTTATACTACCATTGCACCATCATCTTTTGCGTGAGCATATTGCCATCTTTAAGAATAATTACCACAAAAAACATACCCGATGCTGAATTTTGTAATTGAATGGTATTTGAAGAAAGATTTTGCGCTTCATAAACCGGAACGCCCATTAGGTTTGAGATTTTGAGATTTGAGATTTCAGATAGAGAGAAGTTAGTTTCTAATTGGAATGTGCCGGAGTTAGGGTTAGGGATAATGCTAAAAAAGGGATGAGAAAATTGAGGAGGTGTTTTTGGTTCTTCGGGTTCTTCATTGGCATATTCGCCCTTCCACTTATTCATAACTGTAAACATCGTACTATTGCTAATTGGACTCCCATAACAATAGGTACCAGTATAATATATAAAATAAGTTACGGCACCATTGGTATTTATAGCGCCTGTTTTGCCATCCCATAAATTAACACGCCCATTATGCGTTACATTTATTACATTACCATATATAAACCTCGCCGTATCTCCATTCGGTATATCGTAAATATTATATCCAAATGTTACAGCATTAAGTAGATTATCTATATAAAACCAATCATTTTGATCTCGATAAACTATAGATGGAAAAATTTGTTTTGAGAGTCAAATCTCTCCACAGTCTCTTGAATATCCGGAAAGGTCTTCCCACCTTTGCGTAGTAAAATTTGAACCATGTTCGGCTTTAAAACCCGGGAGTAAAACAATTGAACCCTCTTCTTCCGTGATGAAACTTGTTTTTTTTCCGGATGCTATTGTGGTAGCACCGCCTGCAGTTATTTTTTTAAAAGCCATCACTTCCGGACGAAGCTGATTAACATTATTTGGCATAATAAGCTGATTCGTACTTGTAATAGTTTTTACTTGCAGAACATCCTCACAAGGCGCACAATTTGGACCGCCACAATCAATTTGTTCTTCGTTTTGGTCTTTAATGCAGTTGTCACATCCGGGAAGCGGTGGAGGCGGAACATAGCACTTAGGACATGGACCACCGCAATCAAGACCTGTTTCTTCAAGCCATGGCTCAAATTCGCCGTTAAAGCAATGACAAGGATAAAGATCACCTCGTTGTGAACACCCCGTACACTGAAGTGTGCCTGACCAAGAATGATGATCATTTGCAAAGAAATCATACCAAGATAAAGAATCAATTTTACCTTCATCCGGATTCATATAAAAGATAAGATCCCAATTTTTTATTCCGCAAATAACCACAGTGTGTGCTGTCCCGTTCCAGATACTCCATTGAACAAAGATGGGGCGCCCCTGAGTAAGTTCATTGTGAATTTGCCAAGTATTTTGAGCACATTGAAGCGCTTCACTGGCAATATTGCCAAAATACATCAACATATTTTTAACGCTGACCTTCTCATTGAAATAACCAAGATTTACACCCTTATTACAAGGGTTATAATTGGGGTTCACTGGAAAACAACAAAATTCAGTGTTGGTAGTGCCGCCATACACCAAGGGTTCAAGAAGCCGAGCCCTATCCATGATCTCGCATTGGCCTGTATTTTTTTTATTATATTTAAGCACGCATTCTGCTGCGGCAGCAGAACACCAGTTGGATTCTTTCTGTGCAACATTAGGTACTATTAACATCTTGGTCTGAGCATGTAAAGTACCGGAAAACCCCAAAAAGAGTAATAAAATATATTTTTTCATAACCGTTACTTTTTTAAAAGGTTAAGAACTTCACTTAAACTACACTCATTCTTTAAAAAATTTTGCGTGGCAGAGTAATAAATTTCTACAAAAACATCTTTATTATCTTTCCGAATAATAAGATATCTCTGAACACCACAATTTAAGAGTCCTATTATCAAGTCTTTGTGCTCATAATTATGAATAATCTCTGCCTTTGTGGCGAGGGCACTACTTGCCCAACGGTATTGGCCATCATTTTCAAGTTTAAGCATTGTAATAAAAACAGGCTCACCGTCATTCATTACAAGCACTTCCCAAGAACCTGTGAATGTTAAATTTTCATTCTCAAGCACATAATATATGGGAATAGGTTTTCCCAAGTGTAAATGCTCCAACTGCGACCTATCTTTTATGCCATAGTCGGCGAGCATCTCATCAGACCCGTTTTTTAAACGTGAAAAAAGAGTAGTATTTAACATTTCTGTTATTTCCGGCGTTATTGATAATTCGCTTTTATTTACAAACTTATCATAATATCTTATTCGCGCTTCTTTTTCACGCAAGCCTAATTCTTTTATACGGTTAATAAGTTCGCTAAAACTATATTCGTTCTTAAAATATTCGCCCGTTACTTTGTCATATATTTCTACAAATATATCTTGATTCTCTTTTCGAATAATAAGATAATCCATTCCTCGAGTTGAAGGAGTTGCGGCTACACATCCAATTATCGAATCTTTAGGCTCATAATTATGGAAATGCTCTATCATTATATATGAATTTTCGAGAAAATTTATATCTGAAAATTTTGCAAAATCTGAAAATGAAACGTCTCCAAATAAAAGAAGCGTTTCATCAGAGATCACAGGCACATTCCATTTGTTCATGAATATTAATGAAAGAGTATCCCCATCAGACATACGAGACACATTATGAATATATACGAATTCTAACTTTTCATTTACAATCCAATACCGCGGAATAGGTTTACCTGTATGTAAATTCTCTAACTGCGCGCTGTTTTTTATGCCAAAGTTCGAGAATAATGCTTCAGGCATGCTTTTAAGCTTCGCAACCAGCATCTCTTCTATTTCCGGCGTAAGTTTCAGCTCTTTTTTTTCTATTTGGGCGATTAATGCAGGAAGCAGAAGGCAGAAGGCAGAAAGCAGAAAGGTTGTAGTTTTTAACTTGTATTTCATGGTATTATTTTGTTTTAAGTTCGTTAATTTGTTTTTGTAAATCAAGAATATATAATGTTAATTCTTCTACTTTCTGTATAAGTATGGCGTTCATTTCGCCCAAGTTAATGCCGTTGGCTTCCACTTCTGCGGCAGAGGGAACATCGGGAAGGTGTTTGTTTTCGGCAATAAATTGCGCTACCTCTACTAAGGGTAACAACTTATAGTCTTCTTCAAATACGTAGTCTTTCCAGCCTTGTAAGGTTACT
>Ga0123353_10002164_pt1 | contig 24290 bp, 11 predicted proteins | sample TergutLab28metaG_3_FD_92763 | JGI IMG/M metagenome (GOLD analysis project Ga0123353, IMG submission 92763) | Labiotermes labralis P3 segment gut microbial communities from Petit-Saut dam, French Guiana - Lab288 P3 | ecosystem: Host-associated > Arthropoda: Insects > Digestive system > Gut ... | reverse complement strand
GGTAAATAAACAAATTAGAGCACTGAATTTCCCAGATCTAAGGAAAGACAGCCATTTGGTACATGAGAAGTAAAACAAGTTTTGAAGACGAAGTTTAAGCATTCGGAACTACTCGTATATGAATATAAAGACGATTAGCAGCCGGAATGTCCATCAGTGTGACTAGGCTACGGGCTTGGCGACTATAGAACCGAGGTTCGATCTCTGCGTGGGCAGAAATGTGCCTTTTCCCCAGTGTTCAAGTGACGAGCCCAGCCCCCCACTCCACATACACAGGATATTATTTCCTAAGGAGTAAAGCGACCGGGGCGTGAAGCTGAAAAGCTCGCTCCTCTTTAGAACTCAGGTTTATAATGCACGATGTAATTCCATTCCTCCATACCTCTTCATGAAGTAGTGACACTTTACACCATATATTATTACAAGAGAAAATTCGATTAATCACTTAAAGACTAGTGGTAATTACATGTACCACCTGATGCAACATTATGAAACCGTGCGTTGTGTCATTCAGTGTTATTCGTGTGTTTTATAAAGTTGAAAATGCTTTTTTATAATATGTACCCCATGCGTTTCGCGAGGTGAAGGTGAAGTTCACCCTACAATAGGCAAAGAAAGCCCAGAGGGGGAGCAGAGATATAGGTCTAGTCTTTCTTTAACCTCGGTGCTAAATGGGGGTGGTTGGTCAGCGCCTCGACCCGAAAGCTTTAACCCCGGGAAACAAACCTGGTACCCACTGCACGGGAGACTGGGTGGGCCCCACGGCCGGTGTAGAAAATCTCGTCCCCATCGGGATTCGAGGTAGGAACTAACTTTTGTATACAAGTTAAGACGAATATCCACCTGCAAGGCCGTGTCGTGGCTCTGGCTGTTAATCACCGACCTCCCACCACGCTGGACCGAGTTCAGCATCAGGTCATTTGACAAAATGGAAGTTGGGCGGGTGTTCCCTTTTTTTAACCTGGAGCACTTCAACTGCCGACACTATCATTCCATCAGTGTTCCATATTATTCTTCTCGGAGAGACAAGCGGGAGAAGGATGTACACATTCGCAGCAACGCTCTTTCAGATAGGCAACAGTGGAACACTGGACACACAAGTAGTCACAGAGCATTCGTATTCAAACGGCTGATTGAATCCGCATCTAATGACGTTGTTGGTTTGTTTCTCTGTGTGTCTGGCGCAGGGTGAGTTGGTTGTCCAAAACAGGAAGTCCAGGAAGCCAGATAGACCACTGTGACTTTGGGAAATGGGAGTACCTTGCGAGACAAGAATTCCGTGGTTTCAGCATCAGATTCTAAGTGGATCACCAGTTCAGGTTGAGTTTGTCCTACTGTCTTCAATGCAAGAGGAATAATGCCGAGTTCAACACATTTTGAACAAACAGAGAACTTTCATCATGTGAGCTTATAATATACATTCAGTACAAGATAGTAACATACACGAGTTTTATATGTTGAAATAAAGTGTGAACGTGTCCGTCAGCCTGCTGAGACCAATGCTGAACTCACAGTCCGACCATCGGGGCATACTGTCGATAAATCAAAGTTTGTTCATCTACCGATTGTCTACGTAAAAGTTTTAACAGTGCTTTTCCATTCAGCTGTTTTTGAGATCAGAAACAATGTTGTAAAACATACAAAAGTACATAATAATAAACAACAGTTTATTAAGTACTCAGAAAACAATTTGTCCTTTTTCTCCTCCTCACCTACACGTAATGGGGCCAAAATTGTTTGTCCTTAAGTAGTACACCATGAAGACGTGTGCAGGAGTATTCTAGCTGCAGTGGTGAGCTTCACAGCTTGCCTGCTTTACCTCAGATGTGACCCAAAACTGGCACCGGTGATGAGCAAGAAAAAAATACTGTCCCTGTCAGAACTGTCTGCTTATCCAGCCCACAGTAGTGACTACACTGAGCATGTGCTGTAACAGTTCAAATGCTGTACATCAAGTTAACAAACAGCCTTATAAGACATGTGTTGTGAATCAGTACCAAACAACTCACGTGAATACAGCTGGTACAATATAAAATACTACTTAAACAAAATGCCATCTGGTTTCAATGTACATGAATGCTGTGTGATAACAAACAGTATTTAAATATATGTGCAGCTTGTGAATTCGCATAATCCCATATACCATATTTCACCTTAAATACCCAAATTGGTGTTTAAATTTTAACTCAAGATTTATGAAAAAGGTATTATTTGAATGGGGGAAAAAAATTAATAAAAGGCATCTTGTGGAAAATAAAAGAGAGATGCAGCATGTCTTAAAAACAAATTTCCTTTTTGCCTACCTACATAAGATGAATTCTAGAGGTGCTCCAGCAGACGTGGCTTGAAGGTTACACAAATGTAAATGCCATAATTTGTACAATGCACAGACTTAATTTCAACTTGAGTGCTGCCAATCTGCATGACCCCACACACAGTGTATCAATTATTAGTGTACATGCTATGAACCTGTGTAATCCAATGCACCTGTATTCAAATGTAAATGCCATCATTTATGATGATCTTATACTCTAGTTAAACAAGAATTTCAGAAATTAGTAATGACACCACCACAATCATCCCATGAAATTAAATACTAAAATGACTTACACCTCACAACAGGTATAACAAATCACCAAGACCACTATCTATTGACAGTCACAGAACTGAACCACTTGTCAACTCACTCCAGTCTCACTAATCCAGTTCTCTCTTTGAACGTCTTCCTTGGTTGGCTAAGCAATATGATTGGTAACTTATGCCTCACTGAAAATCTGTTTCATTTGCATTCTATGAATATTAATTCTTTAATCTTTTAAAGATCTGTGTTCACACATGTAGCTATACACATGAAAACACCCCTAGAAATTCAGAAGCCAACCTTGCCAATGGTGTCCTGATTTCACAAAATTCTGGTCACCGAGTCATGCCATGTAACACCAGCTTGGGATGGAATGCTAATGCATAAAGCTACTGAAACACTCACAGACAGCTGAACTATTAACATACTACTCAAGTTTGCAGCTGAGTCACAAGGTCTCCCTCATTAATTGCATGCCTAAAAGAACAATTAACAATGTACCCTGAGAATACCTACTTTAAAACCTGGAAAATGTAAGTTGATAAAGTCTGAATTTTTTGAGACAAAACACAAGAAATATGGCAAGAAAATAAAACAAAAACAAAAACCCCGCACTACTTACCGACACCAGGACAGTTCTGTATCTGTACTCTCTCTCTCACCTTGCAATAATACTGTCCGGGGTATTATCATTCTCAGTTTTGGACAGTTTCATCTTATGTTAAGAAAATGATGGCAATGTTTAAGAACTGTCTGAGGTTGTAAAATTTTGACAGCTACACTGTCAATACAATAAGTCACATTGTGGTAAACTAAACAACATTAATTCAATCTTATTAAGTGGAATTTCATTGCCAATACTTTGTTACAGGCCAACACAGAATAACAATTCTGGCCCACCTGCTCCTTTCTATCTCCAAAACCAGAACGCACACAGGGCCTTAAGTGTGTTTCATTTTTCTCAGTGCTTCTGTGTGAACAACTCTTTCTTTAATATGCATTTCATAGGTCACATTTCAAGAATGGCGCAGAAAGTCATGTATGTCTTTGTGTTAAGCTCCCTTACAGTTGCCCATTTACAACTACAGTTGGAACAGTTCAATAATTTATACATCCCCAAACTTCAGTTTCATGAAAATTCATACAGCAGCTCTCAAGCTGTTTCACATACACAATAAGTTAGTGCAATTAATATGCAATCTGCAAGAACGCAAAAACACCTTAAATGTCTACATTCTGTAGACGATGACTACAGTCACTGACATCAACTCTCAGAACATTACAAGTTCTAACAAACGCTTGAAATCCACTGAATTTTTGTGGCAAAGAAACTGAGGATTAAAATTTTGTCGTCTCTCTCACTGCAGAAGTTAAAAAAAAAAAAACCTAAAGTTCTCATTTAAGATGTATCCAACAAGAATTCAAATGTTTCCTATTTTTTCTATACTGTTCTCACAGCAATACAGCTTCCAACCATCTTCTTCCATTGGTATTTATTTATTTTCAAGTATCAAATACTGTATATTTTATATAGCTGCATATCTTCTACATAAAAGGCTGTCAACAGCCATCCAATCAAAACTTTCAATCCCCTACATTTATAAGATTGTTAGATGGGCCATTTAGTGTGTGTCATCTGTGGCAGGGTTACACAGATATGTATTACTTCAAAGTAAGATGTCCAAATCAAGAATGAATAATGTATAGACCATCTGTTTTTCTGCATACTCACCAGACCCACTGAGACATCTGCCCCAGCAGCACACATGTTAATTCCTACACACAAGAGGTAAAGAGGTCTGCACCCACTGACACACCTCAGTTGTCATCACATCACAACACAAAGTGTCTTCCTTCAGAATGCTTCTGCCATGACCCACAAAGGTGGAAACCACTACGTGCAGGTTCTGGGATAAATGGAAGATGAGCAGAACATTTTAAGCAGTGTGCAGGAATGTTACTGTTGACAGCATCGTGGGACATATGGGATAATGTTCCTCTCTTCTGTTTCTGGGTGCAAACACTAAGCCTCATTTCTCCTCCAATGTAAAGAAACAAGTTTATGTACTGCTGGAAAAATGTACACCATCTTCATGAATATGTGCTGAATCGCAGGGTTTGTCTGCTACTCCTTATTCTGCTGGACATCTATACTGAAGTAATGCATAACAGCCTTAACACATCCTTCAATCTTTTGGAACACCTCATTAGAACTGTAAATGCATGCCTTAGTCAGGAAATGAACACAGAATTCTTATAAATGTAAAGATTCATATGAATCTGTACTTAAATATGCAAAGGCAATAAACATTCCTTCAAACTGCACAACTCTCCATTTGGCTGCACAAACCCATGTACACACATTATTTTTGAATCTGAAGTATTCTGTGTCCATCTTACAATTTTACACCCCTCACATCCTGTCCCCTCTCACAAAATCAAAGTTCCTAATCTAATAACAGTCTTATTTGTAAAATATTTATTAACTTCTCACAAAGAGCAACCTACATTACACATGCAAGTACTCCAAAGCCAACTCTCTTCTTCTTAGAACAGAAGCCAATGAGTTTCCATCATCCCTAAACCCACAATATGCATTGATGAGTGCTGTGTGGTGATCTAAAGCTATCAACAGTTACAACAATAATCTTTCACTTCCACTTTCAGTAATTACAAAAGCTCTTTTAACATTACCAATTCAGTTATTCCAAATTTAACTTTACTTTTGTTAGAGACTACAAACAAAAAAGCCCTTTACACTGCACCAGTCAAGCAAGAAGTGTTACAACACCTGACAGACATTATCCTTATGTAAGGGTATGGTTGAGCTCAGCTACATTGTTTAAATACATAATAAAAACAACTTTCACCTGTACTGCATAACAGCTACAAAAACATCAAACCGAAATTCAACTGTTACACTTGAGATGGAACAAAGGGCAGAAACTGCCAATGGGATCTGATCTTCATGGTTGGACGAAAATGATGAAACAAACTTCTGAAATGAAGTGAAAACCATAATACCCGAAAAATAAATTCTTTGAAACCAATTACAAACACACGCACCAAACACATGAACACATGCTCCCACTACAGATTACAACTAACTGGCAGCACTGATCTTTCATACTGATGTAATTAAAATCACTTTAGGATGAGTGTTGTCATCTTTCATTAACAACAATCAAATATGAGTGATTCATCGCCTCATTAGAAAGTCAAAAATTATTCAAACTGCAGACTGTTACCTCACGATAAAAGTCCACAAAGAGAGTCTTCACAAATAACTGGACGAGTTTAGAATACAAATGATCGTGATGTTCTTACTCACCTACAAGTATGGAATATTACTACTGGGAACAATCTTGTCCTCAGTCTTTTGTCCATAAATATTACTAAGACACAGCATTCAAGAACCTCTACAGCATTACAAAAGTGTGACTTTCATAACATAAAAAAAGCTATAATGTTTGTATCTTACCACCAGCTGCAATTATAACTTATGACAAATAGCCACCTAAACAGGTAACTGGATTCATGCTAAAAAATGTAACAAATGCAACGCTCCTAACTGCTGAAATGCAATGGTCTCACTCATACTCGAGATAGTGCAACACAACTGAAATGATTGAGATTTTCTACGGTTAACTCCGCTAATGAATGGTAAGGTGGTTTAGTGCAGGAGTTGGGAGTACAGGGACTGGCTTACAATTCATCAAACACACATCCAGTAATAATAGTAATAATAATAATGATAATAATTACTAATATAATTACAGAGTTTAGAAAACAACATTATCATTACAGCACACACAGTCACAACGCAGCCTCCGACAGTCTACCCTGCTCAATGCTGTGAATGCTCATTCATTCTCCTCTTCCTAACCACTCATTCCTCGACTCCAACCACCTTGCTTCTGCTCTCACACACACGTACACAACAGAGGCTCATACGAACCACATCACACCAACGGAACGCTGCTCCTCACAGAGGGCACTAAACAGCAAGAACACGAGACATTAACATGAGAGAAAAAGTTTTCTTCCTTTCCTATTACCACTTGCTCGCTTGGCTCCTCCACACAGCATTGTCATTAAAAAAATGGGTTTTCAGGTACCTTTTGGTTGGTTGCTTGCTCAGATTATAACTAAATTCCATGTAAAAAGAATCCAGTAGTTGTATACACAAAATCAGGAGTCTTACTATTCATACAATATGCCAAATTACAACTGTTCAAACATGATGCCCTGTAGGGAGTGAAAAATGGATGAGCAAGATCTCATCAAACCTGGCACTAACAGAAAATCACTTGCAGTGGAAAATAATAAAACTTCCCTTACAAAAAACTACAAGCTGCATCTGGAATCGAGTCTTCATTCATGCAGCACATGAGTAATTCACGCCCATCCCTAAATCTCTCCCAAAGAATCTTGTAGCAATAAATTGCAGCTGTCTAATCTTCCACTAGAAATAAGCAATATTTAAACTACTGGCAATATCCTGTAAGAATTCCCAGCGCAACCTTCGAAATGGTCCTGTGACTTAACAATGGGTGAGTACGGAGAAACAGACCGAACAGCTGCAGTTCATGTACCAGGGGGGCACTAATATACGAATCATTTACCATACAAACTTAAAAAAGTTCTGTATTTTGGCCTGTTCTTTATGAAAAACCCAGATAAATATCAATACCAACTACACAGCATACATATTCGAATTCTTCAGTCATGTCCAATCGTTGATTACAAACAGATCACTATAGTAATCCGGCACAGATTTGAAACCCAGGTAGCTAGGTGACTGATTCTACCACTGGAAAGGCTGTTATCAGCTAGCCAAGTCATGATTCAATCCTGCATTTCCTCTGGCATTTCATGAGGATTTAGGATCCCAGGAACAGACATCTGGAAGCGGCGTTTCTCCTCCTGTGCCAGTCGTAATGCTGTCTCACGCTCCTCCAAAAATAGATCAGAGTCATCTTCACCTGTATATTCCTAAGATAAAAGAAAGTCAGCAATTAACTAATCTGAACAACTGACACATTAAAACAACACTTTCAGGAATGATGTGTCATATATAATTACACACTGTTTGCATGTGCAATTTATAGATAACAGAGAAAATAATCAATATTTGTAGGATAACAAAGGACAGAGGTTGCACAGTATAGAAATGACTCTTAACGTGGATTTCTTAAAATAACTGTTGTCTGGGATACAATGATATGTAGTCTCCTATTACTGTGCACACAATTCTGCTGCCACTATCACTGAAGGAGATTATGAAGGCAACAAGTTCCTCTGTAACACATTACATATACACCAGACTATACAGTCATGTGTCATAAGGTAGTCTTATCTTCAAGGTCATAATCATGAGAACCTCAAATCCCACATTTTATAGTCCATTCAAAGTGCCTGAAATCATACATGAAGCTCAATTCCAATAATCTGTGATACTCTTGAAGCTTTCAATTCATACAGGAATGAGCTATGAATTAGGTCCACTGTTACTGGTGTTTCACTTAAATGGATGCAGGAAAATTTAAGAAACACTTAAAAACCTCAAAATGCATTAACTGAAATAGGTCAGACATTATTCTTTATAATCTAAATGTCACACACCCCTAACTGCCAACTTCTTCTTATGCTCCACATGCTCAGGCTCAAGCTAGTTTCCCTCAAACATGTGTAAAGCAAATGTATTCCAGCTACGTTACTGTTGTAGGTTATCACCTAGCAAGAGTTCAGAGAAATAAAGGCTGCACTTTTCCTCTGACAACAAAATGTGGATCAATTTAGATGAAGCTTCTAAGTGCAGGTACTGCTGTCTGCTTCTCTCTGTATATCCTGTGAAAACTACAATTAATGTACACTTCCACCAGCACTATCAAATGATGCACATCAGCATCATTATGTACCAGTAACCTCCTTGTTTTTTCACAGATCATACCACAGTTGGTTTTTATTTGGGGCAACAGTCTATGAAGCAATGACACTGATATGTATATGTCACGGCTGGAACCACGTATTGATACTGCATTTCCTTGTGTGCCACAGCTAAGTCAGACCACAAAAAAAATCATCTATTGATCTAACAAGACCAGAACAAACATATGAGCAAGAATGTGAATGCTGTTTCAAGTTAATGCAATTCAGTTGGGAATCCAAGAAGTTTTAGTGGAATTGAAGGCCACGTTTTGCACTTCAACGCATCATGATTCCTTCAGAGAGCACCATGATTTGATTGATTGATTGGCATTTGGGTTCGGGGCCTTTCAGCCCCGATGCACCTAGGCCTTAATTAAGACAGGCCCTTTGTGCCCCATATCGAATCATGGGAGCCCCGCAGCCTTGCTATAGCTCCAGATGGCCCCCAAGCCTCAACTCCTAATATTCTCGGGCTCTAAAAAGAAGGAGCCCAGGTACGCAAGCCTGAGTGAGGCCAGAGCCTCGCACTCACATAAAATGTGAGCTGGGGTTTCCTCTCACACCCCAAGCACCATGATTACTCCATGGTACTGCTGAGGAACTGTCCTGCTATAAACATCAATTCTTGCTTTCCCCAAGTTTTTTGTCTTAGTATGGCCTGATCAATGGAACTTCAACACAATACAAATGCCAGCTGTTAAAAGTCTCAATAATGAGGTGTTGTCTTGACAGCAGCTGACTATTACTAAAAAATGAGTTTGCAGTCAACCTGCATCTGCAGCTCGAGGGAATACCACGTGCTGGTGCTAAGACAGCTACTTTAACGTGGCACAAAATTTACTGTGCAATAAACAAGGTCTCTGTTATGTCTGAGAACTACTGCTTTTCATCTCCAACTGCTACTCCACTAGAGATATGGGCAGTCAGCTGAGTGGGCCATGTTAATACAGTAAACAAGCCAACAGGAAGTGACTACCAACAACTGCAAATTAAACAATGACCCTATAGATGTCTTACCCTAATTTGAACAAGAAAATCACGCAAATGCTCCTTAAAAGCAGGGATGTCTTGATCAAGGTTGAAGAGTCCCTGGACTGTAATCTTGATCTGGTTGTCACTAAGATGTGGGAATGCTGCCCGCAGAAGACTTGCAACAAACTCTTGAACATAGAGTGTGTTGTCATGGGCTGGACTGAAGGGGACAGTGATACGACCCAGCTCAACTAGACTAAACATGTATGCCAGGATTGTGGCATGCATCGTCAAACCTAATGACATTAAATGTAATCACATATTAGAATAAACTGGAACACCTTATTACACCCTATAACCAACAAAATCAATTAAATTCTACACTAGCAAAACAAAACCTTCACTGTAAATCAAACAGTTCTTGCTATTCAGGTTAGTTCAAGACAGGTAACTGAGGAGTGCACAAACCCTAAGCACTATGAGAAAAGAGTAACTAATTTATGTATGGTGACACCTAACATTTATGGGTCCTCACTATAAAACTTGCTTCACATCACCCTTCTGATAATTAGAATTTTATGGTCTCTCCTAGACTTTGTGAAATCTGTGCACCCCTTTAGTAAGGCATAATTTATATTCTCTTCTTCTTAACCCTTTGGCAACAAACTTTTATGTATGTATACATAACATGCAGTGAACTGCTCAAAACACTGAACATTATGTATATGCTCTTAGGCAGTCACCACTGAAATTCCAGTCTTCTGCAGGTCACTATGGGAATTTAATTCTGGTGCCAAACAGCTAATCCAGCAAACTGGCAGTGACACTGCATTACAGGAAACTGAGAGATGAGTTCACATTCAGTAATAGCTTGCAAGCTCACAAATACATTTTACTCACCAGCAGTGTGTGAGGTGTCAGTGACCACAGAGAAGATGTGTTGCAGAATATCTGTGAAGTAGGTCTGGTAGAAACTCTGGGCAGCTTGGTCATGCTGTTCAACATTCTGCAGAAGCTGGTACAAGATCTGTAGAGACAGTCACCATCAAGCCACAATGCACATGTACACATACACAAAGAAGGTTAATGCTTGCTTTTGTCATAATGCATGTCAACCAGATAGCAGAACAAGATAGCAAAAATAAATTGCACTGGAAGGCAAGTCAGTATCATAGTGTCCACCTGTGTCAAAAGAGGGGTATTTCCAGACAGCAGCACTGCTTTGTGAAAACTGTCAGAACTGTCTCACGTTCAGTGTCTGAATACAAGTGCAGCTGTATTCTAAAATTCAACACCAGTGTGCGTACTGAGTGAAATCAAATACGTAATTGAACTACAATCAAAGTTTTGATTGGAGCCATCCTGTTGTGTTATCCAATATAAATATCAACTAAAAGATTATTCAATTCAGTCAGAACACAACAAATAATTTATTATCAATCTATAAATCTAGCAACATGTTTCGGCTCATTCAGCAATCATCAGGCCAATTCACAAACCATATTGAATTTAGTAGATGTGCATATTGTGGGATCCCCAATGTTTACAAATCGTATCACAATAAAATGTATAAATGACTGTTTGGTAGCCAGTATTATATTATATTATAAAACTCAGTCAATATGTCATAATAAAAGTACTTTAAATTGGCTGTATGACAATTAAAATGATAAAGTTCAACCAGTAGTAGTATTATTATACAGTTGATATGACTGTTTAAGAGACTAGTCCCATTTATTGAAGAATGTTTTATCGTCTTGTAAACTAAGTTCACTGTGTTGCCTAGCAGGCATTAATGTCGTTAATTTGATGTTATGGTCCTACATTTACTTTGATGTCTATTAGGGCGCTAGTTTTTAGATGTGTGTCACACGTCTTCTATAGAAAATCTGAACACGTCCCGTATTATGGCATTAAGTACAGCCATGTATGCAAGACTTGTGTAAGTTGGTATGTTCCACATTGGAGTTACGATATGGATGTATCATAAGTACATGAAGAGGGATATGACGTATTGTGCCTTGTCAGAACTTCTGTAATAACAATTCTAATTAGTCGTAATATATGGTCCAGTTAAAATTAAGTAGTTGATATAATACTGGCCACCAAACAGTCATTTATACATTTTATTGTCATATGATTCGTAAACATCTGGGATCCCACAATGTGCACATCTACTGAATGTACCTTCAATATGGCTTGTGAATTGGCCTGATGATGGCTCAATGAGATGAAACATGTTACCAGATTTACAGATTGATAATAAATTATTTGTTGTGTTCTGACTAAATCGAATAATCTTTTAGTTGATATTTACCATCAAATAAGCAGAGCGTGATTACACGTGCCATTAATAGCATAATTCACTGTCATTCAAAAGACCCAATGAAACATTCACAACTACTGGCACAGTGCTGTAACATCAGGAGCTGAAAGACACAGTTCCCTGGTCACCAGTGGCAACCTAAAATGTTTTAGTTGGCAACCATTTTTGCATTCAGCATTAAACATTTTAATTTACTTTCTCTGCCACTAACTTAAGTCTGGTTTGATGTTTTACAACAGTACACGAATAAATAAAACTTGTATACTGATAGAAGGCATCAAGTACAGCAAGACATCAAGTACAATACCATGATGTAACCACTGACCTGCAAACCTGTATCTGCCACATTCCTCATCGTATGTTTGAAGGCCCAGATGATGGAATCTAACACCAACTTGAACTGAGCTGGTGGAATACTTAGGAATGCTGGAAAGCAATGGTTATTCACAGCCTGAAAATAAAGACATCCACTCTTACAGTCCAAGCTCCTCCTTAAAAAAAATTAACTCTTTGGCGCCTATGTCAGGTATACCTATCAAACAGTGATGCTCAAAATGCCGAATGACAGGTATAGCCTAAAGCCTCTCATGGTCTTAAACTACGCAACCCCAATTTAAATTCCAGTCTACTGTACTACATCACACAAAGCAATTAATTCCGACATCAAGGGGTTAACAGAGTTTACACTATTACCAATACAACGTATGCTACTCATAAAACATAAACTGGCCTTTCTTGGTATTTCAATGTAAAGTTTACATACAGAATATCTTAGCTTACTGAATACAACATTCTTATTACTTTAATGCCACTACTAGCTACAGACTGTCCAGACAGCTGGCTAGTTACAGTACCAATGAAATGTGTGGGGGGGAAAAACCTGAAAAATATGTTTCACAAATAGATTGATAGGAACTACACACATTGATGTCATTATAGTTATCAGTTACCTGCAACAACAAAAAAAAATTTGTTCTATGTTCAGGATATTCCTCAAAATCCTTATTTATCATCTCCAATGTACATTCGAAAACAGCATCAAATATTTTGGGAACTTCACTCGTGATGTGGCATCCCAATTTATGAACAATGGTCCCCATAGCACTCAAAACCTCTGGTTCTCGAGCAGAAGGCACGCTAGTCCGCTGGTAGTCTATCAACACTGCATCCAACAGTGGAGGGATAAAATTTTCCAAAACCTGTAAGAGTGAAATTAAAAAATAAATACTCAAACACCATCATGAAACATACAAACATCACAATCAACAACACGTACAAGATGGCAATTATTTTCTACATGTAGGGCTAAGCCAGACCATCGAAACCCCAAAAGTTTGAAGATGCCTCTTTCAGGTAACACTTTTCATTCCATAATTCGAGTCTAAGAACAGCTGTGCAACTTATATGGAGACCTGTGACACCTGAGGCTCTCACAACAGTAACTACAGTGACAGAACATATTCTAAGGCGCAACAACAGGTAAGAAGGCAAAAGCATACTGACACGCTTCAGAAATTTTGGCACAACTCTAGCCAAATCCATGCCATCACATCCTAGAGTACAACAGGTTTTACTTCTAGGCCTAATAGACTTGATAACATAATGCTGAAAATATGTGGCATGTCTATATCCAGCACTAAAATGCTCACATAGTCTATAAATCCATATGACTGTCAATTAAAATACAGGAATTGAATGGTCTTAAGTAAAATACTATACAGATGTACAATATTTGGCTGAATTACACATTAAATGTGTTTCTAGACTTTCATCTATTTTATGGTATTCTGAATAGAACACACCTGGGAAATCAGACCTGTTCCCAACCTCACGTAAAAAAGTGGAGAGGTGTCCATTCAGTTGGGTCCATCAGAAAGAGGTGATTTCAATCAACTGACCTAGCCTCTTTCCTTCATCACTGAAGAAGGTAGTACTGCACCTCTCAGTTTGATCAGAAACAAATCCAGTTTGAAATCTTGGACTCCACTGGAAATACCAGTCAATACACACTACAGGGGCACAAGTCCTGGCTGCCCTAATCTTTCTATGGTGGTGACTAATACTTGTGGGTACTCAGAATGGAACTTGCCTCCATCACCCTTCTGACACCTAGACCTTAAAGATTTTAGGAAATTTGTGGACCCCTGACATATACAGCCCACAAACCTACAAATCCTATGCATAATTTATTACCATCATCAGCTATGACAATTGTATCTTATACAAGGCCCTGTAGCTCCTAATGAGCAGTCTTGTGAAGAGCTACCTTCCTGCACATGTACCAAGAGATGGGAACAGACTCTATCTTCTGTCTCTATCATCATTTATGCACCTAATGAACTAGGACATGAGAATGCTGTATTGCAAGTACTGGCTGACTGCCTATCAAAGAACATTACTTTGTGAGCAAGTCATGGAACACATACTCAAGAAAAACCGGAAATGAAAGAGCACTCATTACAGCAGGAGTTATTAAATTGTACTTGCATGAAAACCAAAGAAAATGTTCATCAGAACAAACTTCTGCATAAAAATTTTTCATTAAGAACTGCTTGGCACACTGATTTCTAATGTTCTCACTACATATATTGTTGTATATTTTTGTTTAAACACTACGGTGACCCTTGCAACTCAACCACTTTCTGATCTTTTGTGCAACCCTGTATGCTTCAGCATTAAGCAGTTGGCTGGTTTCAGAACTGCTGACTTAGGTGCCTATAAGCAGGCAGCATATCATTGTCCCAGCAAATGCCAATAGCATGTGGTGTTACCTAGTAATAACCATGCTCAGGGACCCTTCCACAGCTGTTGGCCCACTAAATATTCTGCTTAGCACACATCATTCTGAATATGTATCTCATTTAAGATGTCACTGTCAAACCTATCAAATGTCTTTTACAATAAACACAACTCACCTCTTTCATGCTTACAATTAAGTTAAAAGAAATCAGTTTGTATGTCTCTGTCAAAAAAGAAAATGTTTCATTTGTACTTATGTCACAAAAAGTCCTATGAATAATAATAATAATAATAATAATAATAATATGATCAAGGCTTAGACCATTCTGGGACACATGACTTAGCCCAACATGCTTGCAGCAGGCAAACATCATCACATGGTTATCACTAAAAACATTCCTATAAAAGAATCGCTAAAATAGAAAGGAATGTGGGGAAATAACGAAAGGGAGGCAGAAAAGTTGGAGAAAGATGTGGATGAGTCATACAAGACCAATGTCCTGAAAAATATGTAAAAAGAAAATTCCAACAGTCACCAAAATTACAATACATGATGCTTGTTTCCACTTACCATAGTATGGTCATTTGACTTGCTGACCCAGTCAGATATTAGCTTCAGCGTTTCCTTTTTTACAACACGCATACTCTTGATAAGGGGCTGTTTGGTCACTCCCTCGCCATTCACTGCAATCGCCGCAATGATGTTTTCACTCATAACTTTGTACACATTCAGCATGTCCAGGTAGATCCGACCCAACTACAAAACAAACAATCACTGTCATACCTCCATTTCACAGAATTTCATTTCACCAGCACCCTCCGGTACATACGGAATTTGTGACAGAACTTGGCCCTTATGATTTTCTGTGACTTGAGCCAGGTCAGTGCAATAACTTTACAGACTGCTGTGTGTCAATAACTAACCTGCAAAACATACGGATGACCAAGAGCTTTACAGGCACGTACATTTGTTTTCAATATACTTGCAAGCTGCTTTACAGCATCTGGGTCTTTCAGCACATCCACATTCTGTAACAGAACACAAACACAATTTACTATGAACCTTCCTAGCTGATTAATGTTTAGAACAATTCAAACTCAGAAATTTTACCAGATTTGGACCGGCTTTTTACATTTTTGGATTTTGTCCTAATCTGAGCTCAGTACAGCTTCCGATGCTGTGTTTATCTTGAGCCTGAATCAGTCCAACATCTGCTGTTAAGCTCCTACAGAAAAATAAATCCAAACACACTCTGATATACTCTTTTTGCCTAACTAGAACCAAAATGGTGCCATAACTCTTGGCAAAAATTATTATACACAGCACGACCAAACAGAGGACAAACAATGGATTGCAAAACCTTGTTCTACTGGAAAGGCAATACAGTGACAATAGGATGAATGTGAACCCCTTCGAAATACCAGTTCCACACATTCACTTCATTCAGTAGCTGTGTTGACAGTGCAGTGCAAAGCTGAAATTTCCAACTTATACCAACATTACACATGATCTCAGTGTCACAGATGGAATGTTTGGTGCTCTAAAATGTAAGAAATCAACATGAAATTTGTTCTTTATCAAAACTTTTAGTCTGAGTCAGTTCACACACGCCGATCCTTAAAAGGCTCTTGATCCCAACTACAAATACGTATTCCAAGACTGAGACAGTAATCCAGGAAAAGACGTAACAACTAAGACAAGTTTTCTTATAAAGAAAATAAGAAAGTCAGGAACTGTCTTTATGCATTCAATCTGGACTTCTCTCCCTGATCTTTGACCAGCAGATATAATTTACGTATGTGCAGCCATGGCAGCTGTAAAATATGTCAAAACCAGTGCTGACAAAGGACATGTACACCAGTTCCGTACGTATTTGAAACCATGGCCAGACATGTAACATATCTCAACAATGTGCTGATGAAGCTGTATGCAAGTTCGAAACACTCTCTCACCTTTGAAGCCTGACTGATGATATCATCCCACACCTGGTTGGGAAGCATCATGTACTTCTCGATGAGAATCTCCTGTACCACTTGATCCACCTGTGCACTGATCATGTATCCAACTGCTTCATAAAAGGTATGAACCTAGTGCCAAAAAAAAACCCCATTATGTGTGCTGACGTTTCATCTCTTCTACGTCTATGCACTACAAAAACAAATATACTTACACACACACACACACACACACACAAATACGATCATAATAAACCAGACAGAGAAAACCAGGCTATATAAAGAAACAAACTATGATAAATTAAAAATCAATACTCCAGAAAGGATATAACTAAAAAAAACAAAATCAGGAAGGAAGGACATATTTTATGGATGAAGGAACAGAGAATGCTACAGAAAGAAATGCAGACAAAACAAAAACAGAAAACACAAGGAAGAGATCAACTTCAAAATGGGAATAATATGTTACAGGAGGTGTAATGCTGATGGAAGACAGACAACATAACTGAAAAAAAGCAGCCCTGAGAAGACAGAGTGAGAGGATTAGTAATGAGACAACCAGCACAGTGTGGAATGTGAGAGGAAAGACAGGGGAAGAGTAGGAAAACTTGTGATGAGAAATGAACAAGTTTTATCTAATAATGTCACAAATCACAAAAGAAGTTGCTACTTGACTGGTTCTTGAGAGCGAACCTTATCAGTAACAAATGGTAGCTCCATGCATTCCAGCCTATGGAAATAGGCCGCTTTGCACAAAATGTTCCTCTTTGTCATCTAAAAGGGTAGAACACTGTGTAGTTCGGCACAATGAAATTATGCTAAGTCCGAAGCATTGGATTTCTCCAAACCAAATGCCTGAGAATAGTTTTATGGACCTGTGTGTAACTGTTCAAATATGAAAAGGCATGGATTGTCTATTCAAGGGTGTAACTGCAGTATTACACTTTTAAACTATTATTAGTGTCTGAGATACACAATATCACAAATGGACATTGTGAATGATACACAACAGAATGAACCTCAAAAAATAATGACCTATAACAAATGAGGGGACAGCAGACAATCTTAGTGGGAAAACATATCATATACTTGCAATGAGGAACACCATACGTGTAACTTGAATTTAAACCACTGTTTCAGCATACACTATGTCCTTTACATTCCATTCAATCATAATCCACCAACATGTTACAGATTAGTGACCAACAGTCATCACTGCAAACCCACTTTCAAAATCCTCATCAATCTAACACATAATGCACACTGAACTTTCGAGTGCAACTCAAAGAACGAAAGGGGACTGCAGTACACACCATACCATTACTTACTTATATTAAAAAAAAAAAGAGAGAGAGAGAGATAATGGAACTCTACCCAGGCTGTACTTATGGGCTCTATATGATTCTCAGAACAAACAGCAATTATTTCTCTTGACAAAATTAAGTTATCTTCCTGTCCTGCATCAACAGTGTTTTCTGTGATGGAGACAGTGAGTTTTTAAATAATATTTAACTACCTCATACTGTGACAAATACAGTTGGTAGCATTCTTCACAATCTTATTCTCAGTAGTGCCCATGCACACACGCACACATATCACAATGACGGTTTGAATATCAGCGGATGTGACCATTACAGTCCTCCAGGATATATCTGTCGTTTGGTAGACCGGTACCATAATGTTGGTGGAACCTGCCACATGGAGACAGCCAGTTCCAAAATATATCTGTCTAGTAAATTGCACAGCATCACCCACAATAGACCACAATTTAGATCTTACTTATAGTTTACTTTAAATGGATTCCAAGCTTGTAGATATGGAATATATGCATACCTTTTCTCATAATGTGATTACATAAAGCTCTTACCATAATGACAGGGATGCACCAGGTAGCAAACAAGAAAGCATAATATCCCAACTGTAAATATTACTTCCCTGTGTTTGGCTTCCAGTCTCTGTTCAGTGTCAAAGACAGTTTTGGTTCACATAGTGCACGCATTTTTTTACCTCCTAGCCACAAAATACTGACACAGACACAACACATGGTTGGTCCTGGTCTACATAACTGATCGTATACAATTACCTGTTGTGTCTGCAGATCACAGATGATTGTACTGATGGTTGTTAGAATTTCCTCAATAAATGGCATCACCTCTCCAACTTGAACAGTCACAAAGTGCCTACGACACTTCAGTGCTATTTTGATAAATGTGTCGCATGCCATGTCCTGAACTCCATCATGAGTTTCTGGAATGAAAACACAATGATGACTGGTCGAACACGGAAAACATCACAAAAGATTCAAACATTACAAATGTCTATAAGGGACCAGAATGTTAACATTCTATATGGGAAATTTTTAAAGAAATTACAATACGGTCAACACAGATTATCAGCCATTTCTGATACAAAATATAGGATTGTATGTAATTCAAAAGGCTCATAAATGATAATTCTATCAACAGCTTAACACAATTTGGTTAGAGGGCAGATAATTACAAACAGATCTCACTTGAAATCAGTTGGTGTAAAAAATAAACAATCGTGAAGTTGAGAAGGGCATTATAAGAGTACACCTGTAAGATATAAGGATCTACTACCTGTACCAGGAAGTGAAGGACACAGTAACATCCAGTACAGGTTTCTTATTTCCTTACACATGGCCAAAATATGGGTGTGTATGAGGGGCAGATATTCTGTAATACAATATGTTGGAATGATATTGTCAAATTTGAATGCAATACACCAAAGTCAAAAATCTTCCTTTTCTTCAGCCTTTATGGATTAGGTCCTTTTGCCTGTCTGAATTCATAATTAACTTCTGAAACCATTAATAATTATCTGACATTCAGCAGGACTCCTTGGATGGGGGATCCTGTATCACAAGGTCACTATCTACACAGAACTAAACACAAAATATGGAGGAATTCAAATCAACAATCCTTGTTAAACAGGTCAAAGTTTTGGACTGCGCAACCACTGTGAAGAGCAGCTATGGCCATAAATACTCTTACTTCAATTATGAACATGGTAATGTGAATCATCAGTCTGTATAATATTATCCAATGAACACAAGCTGCACGGTTAGAGGTTTCTTTCTTTAATGTGAGTCGGTGGGCACTCTGCACAGAAGCTGTTCGTATGGCATCACCCAGGTACTTCCTGCTCCACTTAGGTTTCTTCACACACCCTTTTATACATGAACTTAAAGACAGTCACCTAACCCAATCCACTCCACAATATGCTTTACAGAGCCCACGGGTTCCACAACAGATTTATAGAGACTCAACAGAAGCCACTCTAATAACCCATTTCAGTAATTAAAACTCTTGAATACAGAAATTGAATATATGATATCGTTTAAGAGGCGTGAGACTATACAACTGAGAACTGTCACTGTCATTAATAAAGTACACAGAAGGCAAAGTATACAGAACAGAACACAAAGAAATTACTAAAATGGATGATTTGCCACATAAAATATCACAATAAACCACATCACAATCTAACAAACTCACTCTGATTATGGTCCCCTTCATTGTGTATGATTAAATATTTCTTGGTGTTAAGATTAATATAAGCAGGTTCTGTCACACATACTTTCAAAATACACATGGGGATCCATCAAGGTTTCTCAAAATCAAAAGGATTTCACATTAAAAACATGTTTTGCAAACATCTGTCCACCTCACGTCATACCAACAGACACTCACCTACATTCACTCAGGGCTAATCCAGGATGTTTAGAGATTGTGAAAACAGTAACGAGGCAGTCAAGTTGTGACAATGTGACAGTGCCAATGGTGAACATCTGCCTTGGGAAGAATAACAATTAACAGCTACACCAACTATGTGGGTACACATATTAAAATACTCATGACAACGGCAAATGTGGTAAGGCATTCTCAGTCAAAATAAAGAATAATGTTTGCTTAACATAATGAAATTAATGGTGGATAAAGATAAACTCAAAACAAGTCATACCAGTTACAGTATGTACTATACAGTACACAATAATTGGCCATGTATTATACAAGCCTAGAGTAACATACCATCTTAACAAAACTGGTAATCAAGGGTCAACTATGTTGACTTCAGTTCACCAGCTGGCAGTAAATTCTATTTACTAAACATTTCTCAACAAGCAATCCTCCCCACTAGTCAGCATACAATCATCATCATATAACATACAAAACATATAAAATAAAGTATGTCCATAAGACTTAATTTACTGCTCAACACCTAACCTTTTACTCATCTTGGAAATGCTGATGAATGGGTTTGTTTAGCCCAAACTAACTAACTGATTGACTGGCTAACTAACTCAACACAGCAGAGTCCTACCTGAGAAGCTAACAGGTCCTCAGGTATTCGAGAAATTCCCTGCATATTATTGAACACGAAGGTTCATTACCACATTAACAAGAGGACACCACCTGCTCCAATCCTGAGCCAGAAAACTCCAGTTTAAGCCTCCCCATCCCACTTCTAGAAGATCTATTTGACAAAGGGCAGTCCAAAAAGAAGTTTACAATGCATACATTTTAATTTTAAGGGGGACTAGAGTGACCTGATCTGTTTGTAGGGGAATGTAGTAGTGTTGGCAATGCTGTGTCAATTGGCAGCCCATCAAACTTCACACAGGATGTCCGCTGTTTATTAAACATGGTGACTCAACTGGAACAGTGGTCCAAAGAGGAGGTCCGTGCTGTAATTCGTAGATTCATCATCAGCTAACCGAAGTTTACAGGGAAGAAGTGATGATTAGTCAAAGTGTGGCAAAATGGTGTTCAGACTTCAAATCCAGCCGAGTTGGGACAATGCATAAAGAGTTTTTCAGGTGTTTTCAATAACTAATAAAACTTATATACATTTTATTAATGCATAATTAGGGAAGTGACAGACCAACAACAACTCTTTCAGCACTTTAGGTTGGACAATCTTGGAACATCTGGCATACAGCCCAGATCTGGCTATTTTCACCTCTTTCCCACTCTGAAGCATCATCTTTCTGGCCACAAATTTGCGAGTGAAGACGATGTGAAAACAGCCATTAAGAGGTGACTGAAATCACAGGACACAGAATTCTATGATGCATGAATTAACAAACGAGTCCCACAACTGAACAAATACCTCGATTTTTGTGCGGACTATGTTGAAAAACAAAGGGGTAAGCACAGATAATACATGCTACCTCTTTTGTTCAAATGGCAATATACATTAGAATATATCGGTTCTAAAATTATTTTTGGACTGCCCCTCATAATATTATCCTCTCATCTATGCCTCGGTCTTACAAGTGGTCTCCCTACAAGCACCCTGCACGCACCATTCGTGTCCCCATCTCATTCTTCTTGATTTGATTTCCCAAATAAAATTTGGTGAGGAGTACAGATCATAAAGCTCCTTGTTATATAGTCCTCTCCACTCCCAGTACCTCACCCCTCTTAGGCCCAAAAGTCTTCAGCACCCTACTCTTGAACTCAATTAGACTACATTCCTCCCACAATGTGTGAGACCAAATTTCACACCCACATAAAACAAGCAAAATTAGTTATAATATACACTCACCATGCATAAATTCAAACAACTTGTTAACTACAGTCTTCAGGAACTTCCAGTGTGCTCGAAGGAACCTGGGGTATTGCCCAACGACATACATGATGTTGGACGCAATAATAGCCTTATTGTCCTTGCCTTTCTTCTGTTCGCAAAGGCCCAGCAAGTCTTTAATAACAGTCACCAGGAACCTCTTCTCATCTTCCTCATGCATGGCTCCTGATATGCTACCAATGGCCCAGCAAAGCTGTTTACAGAAAGTTTATATTATTTTATTATAAAACACATTGATATTTTATTCTCAAAACATAGCAACACAACACCAAAATAAAACAAACTAAATTTCAAATTGTTAACTTTCATCTCCTTAGAATGTGTCCCAGGTTTCTGCACTCCTACAAAATATACTATTCTTATTCCCAGGGATAAATGTGCTGGCTAACCCAAAAAAACTCTGTTTTAGGAATATTAGTGCATTACATATGCAGGACACACAGTACACATGGCCACTGAAGCCTAGAGCACTGCACGCCAATTCTAAAAATTTCCTTTGCCAATACAAGACTTAAAATTACATTTTTTAAGTATCTGTGAAGTATACAGCAGGCATCCATATGAAAAGTCAGCAAACTTCTGCATTTTAAATATGCATATCTGGAACTGTAATGTAACCAGGTGAAACTCACCATACATAAACTTAAGACAACTACAGAACAGAGCAAAGTATTTTTAGTACACTTGTAACAATGATGTGCTTCAGATTGGTAAACAAAATATTCTTACAGTGTTCAGGTTCTTCCATGACCATTCTGTGCCATTGACTTGACTCTGCAGCTTCTGCGTCATGACCCGTTCTGTATCTATGTAGTCCAGATGAGTGAGGTATACCAGTGTTTCCCTCATATTCTTATACAAGTTGATAGAGTCGGTGTCCTTCATAAACTCCCGTACGACCTCACCATTTTCATTTTCCACCACTAATACTTCTTCTGGTTTTGCCATTCGACTGATCATGATGTATCGTACCTGCAAAAATACACAGGTACAATGGACAGACATTTCACTGTGCATGTTCTGATTCTGCTACTTTGTTATTTATACAGAACATTTATTGTAACCATGTATGAAATTCTTCATTACTAGAAAGGTTAATTATTATAAATAAATGTTTTTATTATGCTGCTGTTCAGTTCATTCCTTCAGGTAGAGTCAGTTGACCCTGCTGGCACCTATCCAACTAGGCATGTGATACAGGCCTACCTTAGTCAGCACCTCAGCATAGAACAGCCTACGTGGTGGAACTGCACATTTGATTTTTGGTACGAACAATGTTGAAGGACCAGTTAAAGGACTTTCCCGATAGCGATCCCGATACAGATCAGCACTCAACCCATTCCAGTACTCCAGGCAGATCTTGAAGATCTCCACCTCATCAACTTCAGAGATCAAGACTAAGTAGTGGAGTGCCTAAAGAGAATACAGACTCCTTGTAGTAACATGAAACATTATTTAAAACAGCAGCCCAATTATTGTATTTACCCAAATGTTAGGCAACTATAATCTGAGAAGACAATGCCAAAGAATACACAAACCCAAATCCAAGGCAATTCCCTTAATTAGATGTCTGCGAAGAAAAAACACTTTAGAATTAATTTCATATAAGTCACACAGATAACATTTCAGATGCTATCAACCATTAATAATCAGTGTCACACTATCTTCACTGTGTGTAGACTGTCCATTTCCAGTCAGTGCCGTCATCCTCCTCACACTCACTGCTAACATTCCCATCCTCCTCAATGTCATGCCACAACATATCATCGTCAGTCCCATGCACTGAATTGGGCATACACCACTGTTTAAAACCCTTCACAATCACCAAGACAACCCACTAACTAAAGAACTGAATTTAAGGAAAACCCTCAGCATGAATACAAATAAATATGGCACTTAGGTATAAATTAAAAATCCTTCCTATATTAGTATTCTTCGGAACATTCTGACCTCCAGTACTTACTCAGATTAGGACTTGATGCAGAAAAAACATTATTCTTATGTTTGTCTGTTTCACAGTCTTGACAAAAACAGTGGAAATTTAAGAGCAGCAGTCAAATCCATACATGGGGTGACATTAAAAATGTCTGTTTAGATAACACATTTCCCTGTTTTGTGTGTGTTCGTGCACATGCGCGGTTTTTTTTTTTTTGGGGGGGAGTGGGTCCATTC
>Ga0123353_10002163_pt1 | contig 24290 bp, 26 predicted proteins | sample TergutLab28metaG_3_FD_92763 | JGI IMG/M metagenome (GOLD analysis project Ga0123353, IMG submission 92763) | Labiotermes labralis P3 segment gut microbial communities from Petit-Saut dam, French Guiana - Lab288 P3 | ecosystem: Host-associated > Arthropoda: Insects > Digestive system > Gut ... | reverse complement strand
GGAGTTCAAGGAGATCGCCGAGGTGACGGGCATCATCCTCACCAAGCTGGACGGCACGGCCAAGGGCGGCGTGGTGCTCAACATCCGGCACGAGCTGAACATCCCGGTGAAGTTCATCGGCGTGGGCGAGGGCATCGACGACCTGCAGCCCTTCGACGCCGGAGCCTTCGCGGACGCGATGTTCGGGGAGGGCGCATGAAAACCAAGCTGGAACAAATTTTGGAACGCTGTCTGAACGCACGCGAGATCGCCGTGTGGGGTACTCCCACGCGTTCTCTGCTGCGGGAGCTTGCGCTCTATAAGCATCATATTGCACAAAGCGTTGATTCGTCAAAGCATTATGTAATTGCTGTGACGGAGGACGATTTGGCCGACTTCGAGACGGACGGACAAAGCGAAACGTTTCAGGATGTCACCGACTATATTTGCTTCAGCGATCCCGGCAAAGAAATGCCCTTTGAATGGGACTGCCACGGCGCCAAAATCGGCAGGCAGACGTATTTCGGGGATGGCTTCGTTGGGGCCTGCGAAGAGGGGTATATCAAAAGCATAGGCCATTTTACATCAATTAACGGCACGGCGGAAATCGCCAATGATCATCAGCAAAATATGGTCTTCATGAGCGATGATATTACAAATTTTTTCAGCAAAGAAAACAAAGCCAAATTCAAGCGCAGGTACCTTGCCGACCCCAAACGCCCCTACGACGCAAACCAGAGGCTGCTGACCATCGGCAGCGACGTTTGGATCGGGGCGTATGCCTTCATCAATTGTTCCAAGGTGACCAGCATCGGCGACGGCGCGATTATCGGCGCGGGCGCGGTTGTGAACGAAAATGTGCCGCCCTATGCCGTTGTGGCCGGTGTCCCCGCGAAGATCAAGCGTTATCGCTTTGCGCCGGAGATGATCGAGACCTTGCTGCGTGTGAAATGGTGGGAGTGGGACGCAGAGAAGATCGACGCGAATGCCGAGGCGCTGATGGAGCCGGAGATTTTTATGGAGAGGTTTGGCTCATTATGACTATTGTCCTGGCCACCCACAACGCCAAAAAGCGCGCCGAACTCGCGCGCATCCTGGCCCCATTGGGGCATACCCTGGCGGATGTCCCTCTCTCCGACGTGGAGGAGACCGGCCTCACCTTTGAGGAGAACGCCCGCCTGAAGGCTGAGAGCGGCTGCCGCGAGAGCGGCCTGCCCTGCGTGGGCGACGACTCGGGACTCTGCGTGGACGCCCTGGACGGCGCGCCGGGGGTTTTTAGCGCGCGGTTCAGCGGGGTTCACGGCGACGACGGCGCCAACATCGCCAAGCTGCTGGACCTGATGAAGGACGTACCGGAGGCATCTCGCACAGCCCGCTTCGTCTGCGCGATCTGCTGCCTCTTCCCTGACGGGCGGGAGATCACCCTACGCGGCACATGCGAGGGTAAAATCGCCTTTGAACCCGCGGGCGCGGGCGGCTTCGGCTACGACCCCGTCTTCCTCCCGATGGAGGCCCCCGGCCGCACCATGGCACAGCTCGCGCCGGAGGTGAAGGACAGGCTCAGCCACCGGGGACGGGCCCTCGCCCTGCTCGCGGAACAACTGAAAGGCATGCTATGATTACGCTTGCGCATCCCGAGTGCCTGTTGATCGATGGCCGCTGGACAGGCGGCTCGCAGGAGTGGTACAAAAAATTCTGGCACAGGCAGTCCGGTTGCGGGCCGACAACCGCCGCGCTGATGGCGTGGTATCTGGCGCAGACCAGGCCGGAATACGCCGCGTTGTGCGATGTCGGCACACGGTCAAGAGCCGATTTTGTGTGCGTGATGGACGGGATGTTCGGCTATGTCACGCCTGGCCTCCGGGGCGTCAACACCGCCGCGAAATTTATATCCGGGGTGGAAAACTACGCCCAAGCGCGGGGAATCGCTCTCACCCTGGCGGAATTGGAATTGGAGCAGATTCCATCCGCGTTGCAAAACGACCTGCCCGTGGCCTTCCTCAACCTGCACAGCGGCAGCCAGTCGCAGCTGGATAGCTGGCACTGGATGACCGTCGTCGCGTTCGACCCTGACAGCTCGCTGACGCACTGCTGCGACCAGGGAAAAATTGTGAAATTCTCACTGCGCCAATGGCACAAGACGAGCAAGCTTGGCGGCCATTTCGCGACAATACATCAGAAATAAGGAGAAACAACCATGAAAGTTATCGTTCTGCCGGACAAGGAGTCCATCGGCTGTGCCGTGGGGGATATCGTCTGCGGCCTGATATCGCAAAAGCCCGGCGCCGTGCTGGGCCTAGCCACGGGCGCGAGCCCCGTGCCGGCCTATCGCCGCATGATCGAGCGCTGCAGGGCGGGGGAGGCGTCCTTCCAAAATGTGAAAACCTTCAACCTGGACGAGTACTGCGGCCTGCCCGAGGAACACGAAAACAGCTACCACACCTTCATGGACGTGGAGCTGTTCTCACAGATCGATATTCAGCTTGAAAACACGCATTTCCTCGACGGCAACTGCGCCGACGAATCCGCCGAAAGCGCGCGTTTTTCCCGGGCCATCGAGGCCCTTGGGGGCATTGATTTGCAAATTCTGGGCATCGGCCGCAACGGGCACATCGGCTTCAATGAGCCCGCGGAGGCCTTCACCGGGGCGGCCTTCAAGGTGGCGCTCACGGCCAGCACCATCGAGGCGAACTCATCCTATTTCACCGACACCTCAATGCCGGAATACGCCATGACCATGGGAATCGGCCAAATTTTGCGGGCAAGGCAGATCGTCCTCATCGCCATGGGGGATTCCAAGGCCGAGGCCGTGCGCGCTATGCTGGAGGGGGAGGTCACTCCCCATTGCCCCGCCAGCGCCCTGCAGGAGCACCCCGACGTCACGGTCTATCTCGACCCGGCGGCTGCGGCGCTGTTAAGGGATCAACCCGTCGAATAGCGCAAACGCCTCACGCGGCTCGGCTATCCCCATGGCCCTCTGCTCCATGGGGCATAGGCCCGTGCCGTCCCGGTTGAGGATCGCCGGCACCAGTTCGCCATAGCCAAACTCGATACCTGCGGCCCGCAGAAAATCGCGGGCCGCTTCGCTCATGCGCGCCGCCCACAGGGACCGCACCCCGCCGTGGGCGAACAGCAGCGCCGCCGCCTTGCCGATCACCTTGTCAGCCGCGTCCGCGCCGCGCAACAGGTCAGGATTTTCTCTCAGCCAGCGCAGGGGAGGCAATATGCCGTGTTCGTCGGAGGCGAGCAACTCGCCTCCCGCCGTGCGGACGACACAGGTGTATCCATTCAAGTCAAGCTGATTCATATTTCTCCAATGCTTTGATGTGCTGTATATGGATCCCCACATGCCCCACGCCGAGGATCACCGACGACCCGATCAGCCAGATCACCTTGCCATAGATGCCCAGCAGCAGGAAGGCGGCCACCGGCAGCGTCGCCCCCGGCGCGGGGATGCCCCACAGGCTGCGATAAAAATCCCGCACGGTCCGCTTGCTGCGGAAGTACCGTATCCAGAAGATTTCATAGAGGATCATCAGCGCGGCCGAGGCGAACAGCCACGCCGTCCACGGCACAAGAGCGCGCGGGTTGTAGTCGCTGAACAGCAGGACCGAGGCCGTACACAGCACCTGCCCGGCACGCTCGGTGATGAGCAGCACCCTGTTCTCGCCCGAGGGATCGTAGCCCGCGGGCCTGCGGCGCGCCCACAGGATATTCGGGACCTCGACCATCAGCATATAGATCAGCCCGACATACGAAAACCCGAAATGCCCCAGCATATCACGCATCACAGTTTTCCCAGCACAGCTTCCACCCGTTCCAGCTCCCTGCGGACCGCGATCTTCTGCGGGCACTTCCCCTCGCACACGCCGCAGTCCTTGCAGTCCTTGAAGCCCTTGCCCTCCTTCTCGAGGTACTTCCCGTACATGTGCTTGGCCTGCCCGCTGAGCCCATACACGTTGTGGTACGTATACGCGCTGAAAAGCTCGGGGATATCGATCCCTGCTGGGCAGGGCTGGCAATAACCGCAGCCTGTGCAGTAGAGATCGCTGAAGCGCCGCAGCTGCTCGATGCCGTCGCCCAACTGCCGCCACTCCTCCTGTGTGAGGGGCGCCTCGTCGGAGGCCAGGGGGACGTTCTGCAGCAGGTCCTCCATGGTGCGCATGCCGGAGAGCGCGCAGCTGATGTTGGGGTTGCCCAGCACGAACCTCAGGGCGAGTTCGTAGGTGGGCATGGCCGTGCCCGTCAGGCTTTCGCCCAACCCGGTGGGCGCCGCCAGCTTACCCCCGCCCACCGGCCCCATGGCCGCCACGCCCAGGCCCTTCGAGGCCGCGTAGGCGATCATCTCCTCGTTGGCGCGGTCCAGCAGGTTGTACTGCACCAGCATGGTCTCGAAGATCTCCCCCCGGTCGATGATGTGCTTTATGGTGCTCGCGTCGTCGTGGAAGGAGAAGGAGATGTGGCGTATGACGCCCTCCTCCTTGGCCTTGCGCGCCTCCTCCAGCAGCCCCAATCCCACGACCTTCCCGTCGAACTTCTCCCTGTCCAGGCTCCAGAAGTGATAGTAGTCCAGGTAGTCCGTCTCCAGCTCCTGCAGGCTGCGCTCCAGCCAGCGGCGGTAATCGCCGCGCTTGCCGACCTCCCACAGGGGAATTTTCGTGGAGATCATCACCTGGTCCCGTATGGGCTTGAGCGCGTGCCCCACCGCGGATTCGCTGTTGTGGTTGCAGTAGTAGTACCCTGTGTCGAAGTAGTTCACGCCCAATTCGGCCGCGCGGCGCAGCATGGGGGTAGTCTTCTCCTCATCCACGTACCACTTGCCGTTCTTTTCGTATTCCGGCAGGCGCATGCAGCCGAAGCCCAGGGCGGAGATCTTTCCGGTGCTGCCGTAGTCGCGGTACTGCATATCAAGCCTCCTCTGCCTTTTCTTGCTGGGGTTTGCGCACGCGGTGCACGATGAACCTGTTTGCCGGGTAGACCCAGACCATGGGCACGCCCATGGAGAGCAGCTTGCCCAGTAGGTTCACCCAGAACTTGCTCCTGCTCACAACGGGGATGATCCCCACCAGACCCGTCAGCGCGGGGGTGAGCGCGCCGTTGCTGACGATCAGCAGCGCGGCCACCAGCAGGGCCAGGAAGGTGCTTAAGGTGACGTTGCTGTCCGCGTGGAAGGTGGCCTTGCGGTTGAGGACGAAAGCGATGGCCTGTCCGATGAAGGTGGAGAGGATGGAGGCGTATACCAGCGCCGCCAGGGGATAGCCCTCCTTCGGCGGGACGTTGTTGGCGATGAGATCGAATATCATCGACTTCGGCAGCCAGGTGATGCCCTTAAAAGCCTCGATCAGGACCATCTGCGCGACGATCTCCGGCGCGGCCCCGAGGATGCCGATGAGGATGAACTTGATGAATTTCCAGAGCTCCCCGTGGCTGCGGGCGAGCTTGTGGTCGTCCAGGCGCGACATATCAGGCCTCCTTCTGCTTCTCCTTCACCACCCGGTGCACGATGAACCGATCAGAGGGGTACACCCACGCCGTGGAGGCAGCCATGGAGGCCACCTTGCTGATGCCCTGCACCAGGCCGGGATAGGGTCGCAGGAAGGCGATCTTTGCCACCAGGGTTACGATGCCGGGGCCCACGATGCCGTTGAGCCCGATGGTGATGGCAATCATCACGATCTTCAGGAAGGTGCTCAGCGCCACGTTGGCGTTGGCGTGGAAGGCCACCTTGCGCGCCAGCACAAACCCGATGGCCTGCCCCAGGGCGGTGGAGATGAGGAAGGCGTAGACCTGCACCGCGGGCGCGTACAGCGATTCGTCCATATTGGCGATGATCAGCCGGAAGAAAAAGAAATCGGGCAGGTAGGTCACGGCGAGCTTGGCGAACAGGGAGCACAGGAGCATGTATACGATGAGCTCCGGCAGGGCCCCGCAGGCGCCTGCGCCCAGCGCCTTGATGAATTTCCAGAGCTCCGGGTGGCCCAGGGCGAATTTGGTCTCGTCGATCTTCGCGATGAAGCCCTTCTTCGGCTCGGCTGTTTGGTTGATATCAGACATCGGCAGCTATCTCCTTTTTCTTTCGGTGGATCACGAAGCGGTTGGCGGGATAGACCCAGAGCGCGGTGGAGAGCATGCTCAGCACCTTGGCCAGGGTCGGGATAAGCCCCGCGGGCAAAAATTCCAGCCGTGGCAAAAAGCCCTCGATGGCCGGGCCGATGAGGCTGTTGGCGCAGATGGTGAAGAGGATCAGCAGCACGTTGAGGAAGGTGCTCAGGGCGATGTTGCTGTCGGCGTGGAAGGTGGCCTTGCGGTTGATGAAGAAGCCGATCGTGTACCCTATGGCGGTGGAGGCCATGAAGGCGTACACCACCATGGCCAAGGTGTAGCCCTCCCGCATCTCCGCGGTCTCCTCCAGCCACCGGAAGACGATGAAATTGGGCAGCTTCTCTACGCCCAGCGACTTGAATATGGGGAGCGCCGCGAGTTGCGAGAGCAGCTCCAGCCCGGCGCAGAAGGTGCTCACGGCGGTGAATTTGATAAATTTCCAGAACTCCTCGTGCCCCTGGGCGAATTTTGTGCCGTCCAGCCGGGCGACCAGGCCCTTTTTTTCAGGCTTTTCGTTGCTCATTCAGAAATCACTTCTTTCCTTTTGCGGTGGATGACGAACCTGCTTAAGGGATAGGTCCAGATGCCCGGGATGGCCATCACAAGCACCTTGCTGATGGACTCCGAAAGGGCAGCGGGCATGCCTGCGCGCGCGACAAACCCGGAGATGAACGGCCCGACCACCAGGCTGTTGGCGAAGATGGTGAAGACCACCATCAGCGCATAGAGGAGGGTGCTCAGGGCGATGTTGCTGTCGGCGTAGAAGGTGGCCTTGCGGTTGAGGATGAACGCGCAGGCGTAGCCTATGGTGGTGGAGATCATGTAGGCGTAGACCACCGTGGCCAGGGAGAAGCCCTCCACGGGGTTCACCACGCGCTCCATCACGCGCAATATCGCGCCGACCCGGTTGACCTCCAGCGCGCGCAGCAGGTAGAGGCTCACCATGTAGGAGCCCCAGTCCGGCAGCGAGGTCACCGCGCCTACGAGGAAGAACTTGACGTATTTCCACAGCTCCGGGTGCCTGTGCGCGAAGCGGTTGCTCTCCAGCCAGGCGAGAAAACCCTTCTCAGGCATCTTCGCTCACCGGATCCTTCACCTTCTTTTTGCGGTGTATCACGAAGCGGGTGATGGGGTAGGTCAACACGCCGGCCAGCATCATGCTCAGGAACTTGCTGACCCCCTCGGAGATGTTCACCGGCATATTCAGCATTCCGACCAGCTTTGAGATGAAGGGCCCCGAAACCCCGTTGAAGTAGATGATCCCACACACCATGAGCACATAGAAGAACGTGCTCAACGCCAGATTGGCGTCGGCGTGGAAGGTGGCCTTGCGGTTGAGGATGAACGCGACGGTATATCCCACGGCGGTGGAGATCATATACGCGTAAATCACCACCGCGATGTGGAAGTCGTCGTTGGGCTGTATGATTTTCTGCATGAAGCCGAAGATGCTCAGGTTCTCCACCTGCAGGGACCGGAACCCGTACAGGCACAGCATGTATACGCCCAGCTCCGGTATGTTGGCGATAAAGCCGACGATCATCCACTTGATGATTTTCCAGATCTCCGGGTGCTTCTCGCCGAGCCTGTTGTCCAGGCGCACCCACGCGCTCTCTTGGGCCATTTGATTTCCCCCTTGTCTTCTTTTCTTCAGATACATTATAGCGGGGCGGGGAGGGGAAGTCAAGAAATTTATCTTTGCGGGGTGAAACGTTCGCAAGGCGGCGCGCCCCCGCATAGAATGGACTGAGTTTTCATAAAAGGAGCAATCCGTATGTCGCAACATAGCGATCCCCATAGGTATGACCCGCGATATTATATTCAGGCGGATTATCAGCCCGCCTATCCTGTACCGTATGATTCCCAAACATATGCCTGCCAAGAGGGCTATCAAGAATATCAGCAGTGCGTTTATGTGCCCGACGCCTGCCTGCCGCAGTGCCCCCCTCCTTGCCCGCCGCAGTTCTGCTTTGTCACCGGCCCCACGGGGCAAACCGGGGCCACAGGGGCGACAGGCATGACAGGCAGGCGCGGGCGTACTGGCCCTACCGGAGCTGCTGGCACTACCGGCGCCACAGGAGCCACCGGCCCGCAGGGGATACAGGGCATTCCGGGCCCGACGGGCTCCACGGGGCCGACCGGCGCCGGCGAAGCCCCCTGCAGCCAGCCGGCCTACGCCTACGTCGCCAACCGAGGCAATGACACTCTGAGCATCATCGACCCCATCACGCATGGGATCAGCGGCGCCGTCGATCTGGGGGCGCCGCCTCTCGGCCTGGCGGCGGACCCGGGGCTGCGCAAGCTCTACGTCACGGAAACCGGCGGCAGCGGCCTGCTGGTGGTGGACGGCGACACCGGCGCGGTGACAGCGTCGGTGTCCGTGGGGGCGGGCGCGGGGTTCCCCGCGGCGAACACGAACAATCGCCTGGTGTATGTGCCCCTTGCCGGCGGATCGGTCGCGGTGGTCAACGGCTTCAACGACATGCTCCTCAGCAGCCTGCCGGTGGGCGGCGCGCCCGCGGCGGCGGCGGTGAACCCGCGCACGAACCTGGTCTACGTCGCCAACGGCACAGGCACGGTCCCGGTCATCAACAGCAACACCAACGCAATTTTCGCCGAGGTGCCCCTGCCGGGCGGCCTCACGGCGCGCGACGTCGTGGCCGAACCCTGCGGCAACAGCATCTTCGTGGTCTGTGACGACGGCTCTGTAGCGGTGATCAACGGCACGAGCAACGCCGTGACGGAGGTCCTCCGCCCCGCGGAAGGCGTCACCACCGCCGCAGTGGACGCGGGGCTCGGCCTGCTGTACCTCGTCAGCGGCGGCGGGGTGCTGGTCTACAGCCTGTGCACCCTGCAGCAGGTCGGCGCGCTGCCCGCAGGGACGCAGGCGCAGCGCATCGCGGTCAACGGCGTCACACATCTGGTGTATATCACCGACGCCAACGGCACAACCTATGTCGTCGACGGCGGCGCGAACAGCCCGGTAAACGTCGTCACGGGCGGCGCGCAGCCGTTTGACGTCGCGGTGCTGGGCTGCGAGGCCCCGTGCCCCTCCTGCGGAGGGCCCTGCGGGGGAACCTGCGGCGAAACCGGTCTGGAGCCCGTCGCGGAGCAGGAGGGCGCCGCCATCAGTTCCATTCCGCTTACGCCCGGCATGCTCGCCGCGCTGTGCGCCGGGAAGCCCGTCCGCCTGGAGCTGCGCCTGTGCGGCCTCGGAGAATGCGGGACGCCGTATCTGCTTTTGCAAATGAAACAGTGACGTTTTTGTGCTTCGCACAGCTCGGCGGTGCGGACCATATCAAAGAAAAGCCCGCGTTGTTGGCTGCAACGCGGGCTTTTTTCACTTCAAAAAATAGACATACTGCTATTAATCGAACTTCAATATCTGGTCTGGCTCCACGCCTAGCGCACCGGCGATCCTGTAAATAGCAACAATGGATAACCCGTAAACCGATGTGCTCTCCAAGTGGCTGATGGTCGCGTAACTCAGATCGGCTTTTTCTGCCAATTCAAGCTGGCTCATGCCGCGCTTCTTGCGAAGGAATTGTATCTTGAATCCGATGTTTTTTAAAAATTGATTTTCTTCCTCGGTGTATGTTTTTCTGCTTATCGGCATCCTTTTTCACCCTTCCACAAAATATATTTCCGATTGTGTATATTTTATCTGAAATAGGGTTGCATTTGAATGTAGCAAAGAGGTATAATTATGTAGTTATACTACAATAATTCAAGAATAAAAGGCAGTGATTATATAAACGAATGGCTAAAGGAAATTGATCCGGCGTTTTCCGTTTCATTCTCCGGACACCGCCCTGACCGCTTGCCGGGCAGGGGAGAACCCGACGCGCCGGCGATGCAGCCCCTGCTTGCCGCCCTGCGGCGGGAACTGATTGCCGCCATTGAGCAGCGGGGCAAGGTATTCATGCTGCACGGCTGCATGGCCGGGTGGGACATCATCTGCGCCGAACAGGTGATCCTGCTGAAAGAGCAGTACCCACACGTGCGGCTCATCAGCGTTGCGCCGTACCAAGTGCAGTTTTTCAGCCGTGAACCATGCTGGACGCCCGGTTGGGTCAGCCGGGCGCGGAACGTGTTCAGCCAGCACGACATGGGCATAAAAATTGCCGGGCGCTACCGCTCCGGCATCTATTATGAACGCAACCGCGCCCTTGTGGAGCATTCCTCCGAAGTGATTTGCTATTGGGACGGCGGCGGGGGCGGGACAAAATATACCGTCGAACGGGCAAAAGAGAAGGGCCTGCCGGTTTGTAATCTTCTGCGAAATTAATGCTTTACATTTCCATTCGAAACTGGTAAAATGAAAAGAACAATTAGGATGGAAAGGTATGGCATGCGCATGGCTATTCAAGAAAAGGATAAACTGAGGGTGGCAGTCGTCGGCTGTGGGAACATCGCCAACGCGGCGCACATCCCGAACTACGCGAAAAACAAACACGTGGAGCTGTGCTTCCTCTGCGACATCATCCCGGAGCGCGCGGACAAGGCGGCGAAGGAGTACGGCGGCAAGGCGGTCTACGACTACCATGAGCTGCTGGGCGAGGATATCGACGCGGTGTCCGTCTGCACACACAACGACATGCACGCGCCCATCGCCATCGATTTCATGCGCGCGGGCAAAGATGTCCTGTGCGAAAAGCCCGCCGCGCGCACCCTGCCCGAGGCCTTGGAGATGCAGCGCGTCGCCCATGAGACGGGCAGGCTGCTGAGCATCGGCGTGGTGAACCGCTTCGGGGCGTACAACAACCTCGTCAAGCAGATGATCGAGCGCGGGGATCTGGGCGAGGTGTTCCACGTCTACGCCAGTTTCCGGGCGCACAGGTCCATCCCGGGCATCGGTGGGGACTTCACGAACCGGGCGGTCTCGGGCGGCGGCGCGCTGATCGACTGGGGCGTGCACTATATCGACCTGATGCTCTACTGCTGCGGCGAGCCCGCGCCACTCACCGCCAGCGGCGAGACTTTCTGCAGGCTGGGCAAGGACATCAAGAATTATACCTACCTCTCCATGTGGGCCGACCGCACCAAGGAGATGGGCGGCGTCTACGACGTGGACGACTCCGTGATCGGGCTGGTGCGCACCGCGGGGCCGGTGCTGTCCTTCCACGGGGCCTGGGCGCAGAACATCGGCGAGGGCGAGACCTACATCGACTTCATGGGCGACAAGGGCGGCATCCGCCTGGAATATTTCGACGAGTCATTGACCTATTATACTGCCAACGACAGCGGCCTGGTCAAGCAATCGATCCGCCTGCCAAAATGCGACCAGTACAGGCGGGAGATCGACTCGTTCGTGGACAGCGTGCGCACCCGCGTGCCGAACCAGGCGCAGATCGACAAGACGATCCAGACATCGAAGATCATGGATGCGATCTATCGGAGCAGCGAGGGGCATAGGGAAGTGAGGATCGCGTGAAAAGGCTCTTCTGCTTAATACTGGTTCTTTCTTTTACTCTGTCTCTAACGCAGAGCGCTGCCGAAGTGAAATTCATCGAACTCGGCAATGGTAATATCGTCGCGTTGGACGGAACGGAATACGTGCACCTAGCCAACTGGGGATTCGTTACTGCTTTTGGCTCGCATACCCTCCTTGGCAAGTTAAAAGGTGAAAGACGGTATCTTAGGCATTTGGGTGGCAAGATAGAGACAGGCATGTATTCCTGTGAGGGCGATCAGGACTCAGAGATTTTGATGCGCATTCTTCCCGACAGCGAGTGGTATGCGTATTATCGCAAAGCCTTTCTCCCGGCGCTTGACCTGTCGCCGGATAACTGCGTGCGATTTGAGATCATCTCCGAAAAGTGGATCACCCCCGGCATTGAGCATATGTCATGCAATGAGGGCATTAAGGGAGACGACGTAGCAGCTTTTCTTGCTGACGTGAGAAGCCAGCAATCGCCGGAAGAGGCCGGTTTATATGATCTTGTTCGCAAGCCGAATGGCCGTTTTGAAAACTGCTATAGGCTCAGTGGCTACGGATATTTTGAAAATGAGCCCAATCTGGCAATGCAGTTTAGCGTAACTTCCTACAATGACAAGGCTTATTCCCTCGGCTTTGCCTATGAAGACGAATACGTCCTGCCCGAAAAATGGTTCCATATGTTAATGGCAGAAGAACATTAAGGAGGCCTCACCATGCCAACCCTGAAATACACCCGCGCCATCCTTAAGCTCTCCGGGGAGGTCCTCGCAGGGGAAAAGGGCACCGGCATCGACTTCGACCTGACCGGGCGCATCTGCCGCCACGTGATCGAGTGCGTGCGCGAGGGCGCGCAGCTGGGCGTCGTCATCGGCGCCGGGAACTTCTGGCGCGGAAGGTCAAGTGGATCCATGGACGCCGTGCGGGCCGACAAGATGGGCATGCTGGCCATCATGATGAACGCCCTGGCGCTGGAGGACACCTTCGAGCAGCTGGGCCAGCCAGCCCTGGTGCAGTCGGCCTGCGTGATGCCGCAGGTGGCCGGGTGCATCGACAAGCGGCAGGCCCTGGATGCCATGGCGGCGGGGAAGGTGGTCATCTTCGGCGGCGGGACGGGCAACCCCTTCTTTACGACCGACTCCGCTGCGGCGTTGCGCGCGGCTGAAGTTGAAGCGGAGGTGGTGCTCAAGGCCACGAATGTGGACGGCATCTATGACAAGGACCCGCGCAAGTTCGCCGACGCGAAGAAATACGACGTGCTCACCCACGGCGTGATCCTCGAGAAGCGGCTGAACGTCATGGACGCCACCTGCGCCGCCCTGTGCCGGGACAAGCGCATCCCCATGCTGGTGTTCAACCTCAACGAGCCGGGGAATATCCTGCGGGCGTTGCGGGGGGAGAACGTGGGGACGGTGGTCGAAAATGACGCATAAGGGCACAGTCCGCCAGGAGACGGACCGCCTGGTCCTGCGCCGCTTCGTCGAGGCAGACGCCGAGGACGTCTTCAACAACTGGGCAAACGACCCGGAGGTCACGAAATATCTCCGATGGCCGCCCCACGGCGATATCTCCATCACGCGGGGCTTTATGAAGACCAGGCTGGACAACTACGCCAAAGAGGATTTCTACTCCTGGGCCATGGAGCTGAAGGAGACGGGACAGGTCATAGGCACCATCGCCGTGGTCAGCCAGCGGGAGGATATCCGATCGGTGGAGATCGGCTACGCCATGGGCAGGGCCTGGTGGAACCGGGGCTACATGTCCGAGGCGCTTGCCAGGGTAGTCAAGTTCTTCTTCGAGGAGGTCGGCATGAACCGCATCGAGGCCCACCACGACCCGCGCAACCCCGGCAGCGGGCGCGTGATGCAGAAGGCCGGGCTGCTCTACGAGGGAACATTGCGGCAGGCCGGCACGAACAACCAAGGCGTATGCGACGAGGCGTACTATGCGATACTTGCGAAAGATTATTATAAATAAATGACCACACTAAGGAGGACAACCCCCATGGATGAATACCTGCAACCCGCACAGGAAAAAATGGAGAAGACCATCGCCGCGCTGAAACGCGAGTACGCCGCCATACGCGCGGGGCGCGCCAACCCCGCCGTGCTGGACAAGATCCGGGTGGACTACTACGGCACGCCCACGCCCATCAACCAGATGGCCGCCGTGGCCGTGGCCGAGGCCCGCATCCTAACCATCCAGCCCTGGGACGCATCCACCGTGCGCGCCATCGAGAAGGCCATCCAGGCCAGCGACATCGGCATCAACCCGCAGAGCGACGGCCGCGTCATCCGCCTGATCTTCCCGCAGCTCACCGAGGACCACCGCAAGGCCATCGGCAAGGACATCCGCCACATGGCGGAGGAGGCGAAGGTCAGCGTGCGCGGCACCCGGCGGGACGTCATGGAGACGCTCAAGAAGAAGCAGAAGGCCGCCGAGCTCACCGAGGACGACCTGAAGGACGAGGAGAAGCAGCTGCAGGAGATCACCGACAAGTTCGTCAAGGAGATCGACCAGGTTGCCGCGGCAAAAGATAAAGAGATCATGGAGATCTGAGGCTGCTTTATTTCCGGCGTGGCAAAGCCGCGCCCTACAGGAATGCGGCCCGAGGCCGGGGATAAAGTAACCTTGTTCGTAACTGTAAGGGCCTTTGGCCCCAAGGACCTTCGGTCCTTTCCCTGTAGGGCGCGGCTTTGCCACGCCGAGGATAAAACCAAGATGGAAAACGAGAGCAGCCTTCCCCGCCACATCGGCATCATCATGGACGGCAACGGGCGCTGGGCAAAGCAGCGCGGCCTGCCCCGCACCGAGGGCCACCGCGCCGGCGTGGACGCCTTTGAAAGCGTGTGCGAATACGCCGCCGACATCGGGATCCCGTATCTGACGTTCTATGCCTTCTCCACGGAAAACTGGACCAGGCCCCCCGAGGAGGTCTCGGCCATCATGGGGCTGTTCCGGGGCAAGCTGGAGGAGATGCGGCGGCGGCGGGAGGAAAACGAGCGCAAGCGCTTCCGCATCCGCTTCATCGGCGACCTGGACGAGGGCGGCCCCGTGCCCGCGGACATCCTGCGCCTGGTGCGGGAGCTGGAGTCCAGCTCCGCCGACAAGGACAAGACCGTGGTGAACTTCGCGGTGAACTACGGCGGCCGGCAGGAGATTTTGCGCGCAGCGAAGCGGCTGGCCCTGCTGTGCCAGCAGGGCGCGCTGAACCCGGACGAGCTCACCGGGCGGGACATGGAGGACGGGCTCTACACCGCGGGGCAGCCCATGCCCGACCTCATCATCCGCCCCAGCGGCGAGCTGCGGCTGAGCAACTTCCTGCTGTGGCAGTGCGCCTACGCGGAGTTCTGGTTCCCCGGCGTTCTCTGGCCGGATTTCACACCCGCGCATTTGGACGAGGCCCTGGCGGCCTACGCCGCGCGCAACCGCAGGTTTGGCGAAATATAACGTGGGCGGCCTGCAGGCTGCCCCTACAGAAAGATGACGAGCCTATGAAGACACGCATCATCACCGGACTGGCCTACACGCTCCTGGCGGTCGCGACGCTATTTTTGCTGCAGTCGCCGCTGCTGCTGTGCTTGATCGTCGGGTTCTCGGTCCTGGCGGCCCACGAGATCTGCCACGCGGTGCAGATAAAGAACAGAGCCATGATCGCCGTCGCCATGGCCGTGGCGGCGCTGGTGCCGCCCACGCTGGAATACTGGCCCCTCCTGCATGGCCGGTTGCACATCCCGTCCTACCCCCTTGTGCTGGGATATTTTCTCCTGCTGCTGGCGCTCATGCTCTCGCAGTTTGAAAAGACCCGCTTTTCGCATGTCCTCTACGCGCTGTTCGCCTCGCTGGCGGTGCCGGGCGCGATGACGACCATCGTGCTGCTGCGCAACAGCGTGCGGGACCGGGAGGGCGCAGCCTTCGAGATGCCCCTGGCGGCCTGGCTGGTGTTCTTCACCCTGTGCGCCGCCTGGCTGACGGACGCCCTCGCCCTGTTTGCGGGCGTGAAGTTCGGCAAGCACAAGCTCGCCCCGAAGATCAGCCCCAAGAAGACCTGGGAGGGCGCCATCGGCGGGCTGGCAGGCATGTGCCTGGTAAACGTGGGCTTCGCCCTGCTGTTCAACCGGTTCTTCCTGGAACAGTACAGGCTCAGACCGCTGGCCGTGGCGCTGGTCTCCCTGGGTCTGGGCGCGATCTCCATCGTGGGGGACCTGGCGGCGTCCGTGCTCAAGCGCAACTACGGCGTGAAGGACTTCGGCAAGTTCTTCCCCGGCCACGGCGGCGTGATGGACCGCTTCGACAGCATACTCCTGGTCGCGCCCTGCCTCTATGCGCTGGTGCAGGTGGAGCAGGGCCTGGGCCTGCACATCCTCTATGAGGTCCTCGCATGAAACGCGTCACGGTGCTGGGCTCCACGGGGTCCATCGGCACGCAGGCGCTTGAGGTCATCGAACGGCTGGGCTGCCGGGTGATATCGCTCACCGCCCGGGACGACGCGGCGTTGCTTGAGGAACAGGCGAGGAGATACCGTCCGAAGGCCGTGGCGCTGGCGGACGAAGCCGCCGCGAAGGGCTTGAAGATCGCTTTGCGGGACACGGATATCGCCGTATATTCCGGCGGCGATGGCGTGGCCGAATGCGCCGCGATGGCGTGCGATTGCGCGCTCAACGGGATTGTGGGCATCGCGGGGCTGGCCCCCACCGTGGCGGCGCTGCGGGCGGGGAACCCCCTCGCGCTGGCGAACAAGGAGAGCCTGGCGGCCGGCGGCGCGCTGGTGACGGGGCTCGCGCGGGAGAGGGGTCTGCCCCTCCTCCCGGTGGACAGCGAGCACTCGGCGGTGTTCCAGTGCCTGCGGGGCGCGCCGGAGGGGTCCCTGCGTCGGGTGATCCTGACGGCTTCGGGCGGGGCGTTTTACGGGAAATCAAAGGGTGAGCTCGCGCTTGTGACCGCCGAAGACGCATTGAAACACCCCACGTGGGCCATGGGCGCGAAGATCACGGTCGACTGCGCCACCATGATGAACAAGGGCCTGGAGGTCATCGAGGCGGCGTGGCTGTTCGGGCTGCCGGTCGATCAAATCGACGTGCTGGTGCACCGGCAGAGCGTGGTACACTCCCTGGTGGAGTTCGTGGACGGGGCCGTGCTGGCCCAGCTGGGGACGCCGGACATGCGTTTGCCCATCCAGTACGCGCTTACATACCCGCAGCGCGCGGAATCCCCGGCCGGGCGGCTGGATCTGGCCGCGTGCGGGCCGCTCACCTTTGAGGAACCGGACGGGGAGGCCTTCCCGGCCGTCCGGCTGTGCAGGGAGGCGTTCTCCCGCGGAGGCTTGGCGCCCGCGATGCTCAACGGGGCGAACGAGGCCGCCAACGCGCTGTTCCGGGCGGGGAGGATAGGCTTTCTGGATATCGCCCGGCTGGTTGGGCTTGTGACGGATATGGCGCCGCCGGGGGAGGCGGATTCTTTGGAGAAAATTCTTGACGCGGATAGATATGCGCGTGAAATGACATATAAATATATGGGCGAGTAATTTTTGAAAAGGAACAACCAGATGCATTTCAATTTGCTGGCAATCAATATCGGCGCGCTGTGGGGGAAGGCTTGGCCGTTCCTCGTGGCCATCCTCTATTTCGGCTTCCTGATCTTGTCCCACGAGATCGGGCACTTCTCCGCCGCGCGTATCTTCCGCGTGAAGGTCAACGAGTTCTCCATGGGCATGGGGCCGCGCCTGCTGCAATTCAAAAACAGGAAAAGCGGGACCATCTATAGCCTCAAGGCCGTGCCCTTCGGCGGCTCGGTGCTGATGGACGAGGACGAGGGCGCCAGCGAGGACCCCCGCGCCTTCGTCAACCAGAGGGCGTGGAAGCGCTTCTGCATCCTCTTTGCCGGGGCGTTTGTGAACCTCGTGTGCGGGGTGCTCATCATGGGCGTGATCGTCGGGATGTCGTCGACGATCCTCACCACGCGGGTGCGGGGCTTCGTCTCGGAGGACGCCGCCACCCTGGAGCAGGGCCTGCGGTCCGGGGACCTCATCACGAAGGTCAACGGCAAGCGTCTCTACAGCTTCATGGACCTGGAATACCTGGCCTCCCGCGCCAATGGCAAGGTGGACCTCACGGTCAAACGCGGGCGCGAGACGGTGAAGCTGCCCGGCTTCCAGTTTCCCATGGAGGATGACGACGGCATCCCGCGCATCCAGTTCGACTTTGTCCCGGTGTACTATAGCTCCAACCCGGAGTATACGAGCGCCGCGGGGCGGCCCACCCCCGGGCTGCGCGTGAAGGACACACTGCAGGAGAGCGTCTCCGCGGTGCGCATGGTGTGGCTGAGCCTGCTCGACATGGTGACGGGCAAGTTCCGCCTGCGGGATATCTCCGGCCCCATCGGCGTGGTGAGCATCCTCACCGACTTCACGCAGGAGGCCCAGCAGAGCGCGGCCAGCGAGGACAAGACGAAGGCGCTGGGCGCGCTGCTCACCCTGCTGAACCTGTTCGCGCTGATCTCCATCAACATCGGCGTGATGAACCTGCTGCCCCTGCCCGCGCTCGACGGCGGGCGCCTGGTGTTCACCGGGATCGAGATGGCCTTCCGCAAGCCCGTGCCGAAAAAATTCGAGGGCTATGTGCACGCGGCGGGCTTCGCGCTGCTGATGGTGTTCATGGTGGTGGTGAGTTTTTCGGACATCTGGGGGCTGATCAAGAAATAAAAGGCTTTGCGTCGCTCCGCGATACTCCCTCACCGCCTGCGGGCGGAGCTCCCTCATGAGGGAGCCTGGGGATTTTGTATCACGAATTTCGTTAGAGCTCGCGGCGACAAACCCCTGGCTCCCTCCGTGAGGGAGCTCCGCCGTAGCGGTGAGGGAGTATCGCGGAGCAACGCGTCCGCGTGCGGCTTATAACGGCTGTTCCTTAAAATGAACGGCTATTGAGGAGATACATATGCAACGCAGCCTGACCCGTATGGTAAAAGCCGGCTCCGTCGCCATCGGCGGCGGGGCGCGCGTGAGCGTGCAATCCATGCTGAGCAAACCGGCGCATGATATCGAGGGCAGCATCGCCCAGGCCCTGGAGCTCGAACGGGCCGGGTGCGACATCCTCCGCGCGGCCGTGCCGGATAAAGAGGCCGTCAGGCTGATCGCCTCGTTGAAGGAGCATTGCACTGCGCCCATTGTAGCCGATATCCACTTCGATTACAAGTTGGCGCTGGAGAGCCTGGCGGCCGGGGCGGACAAGATCCGCCTCAACCCGGGGAACATCGGCGGGCAAGACAGGGTGAGGGCCGTGGCGGGCGCCTGCCGGGCCCGCGGCGTGCCGATACGCATCGGCGTGAACGGGGGCTCCCTGGAGAAGGACCTGCTTGCGAAATACGGCGCGCCCACGCCGGAGGCCATGGCTGAGAGCGCCATGAACCACGCGCGGCTGCTGGAGGCCTGCGACTTCTACGACATCGTGATCTCCCTGAAGTCCTCCGACGTGGCAAACACCGTGCGGGCCTATGAAATACTGGCGGGGCAGTGCGACTATCCCTTGCATGTGGGCGTCACCGAAGCGGGCATGCAGCGCATGGGGGTCATCAAGTCGTCTATCGGCATCGGCGCACTGCTGCTGCAGGGCATAGGCGACACCATACGGGTGTCCCTCACCGCCGACCCCGTGGAGGAGGTGCGCGCCGCGCGGGACATCCTACGCGCCCTGGGGCAGGGGAGCGGCCCGGACATCGTCTCGTGCCCCACCTGCGGCCGCACGAAGATCGACCTGATCGCCCTGGCAAACGAGGCCGAACGGCGCCTGGCGGGCTGCGAAAAGCGCATCACCGTGGCGATCATGGGCTGCGCGGTCAACGGCCCCGGCGAGGCCCGGGAGGCGGACATCGGCCTGGCGGGCGGGGAGGGTTGCGCCCTGCTGTTCCGCAGGGGGGAGGCCCTGTACAAGGTGCCGGAGGACCGGGCCCTTGATTCTTTGATGGAAGAAATAGAGAAGCTATGATGCAGCTCGTGCCCGTTGAAACCGAAGAGGATTTCCACGCGCTATTGCACCTGGAAAGCGAACTCTACGCCAACGCGAAACTGGATCGCTTTCCCGCGCACCCGCAGAGCGCCGTGGCCGACCGCTGGCTGTTCGGCAGCCCGGCTGAGGTGTTCCGCTATGCCTATCTGTTTTTACGCGCGGGGGAGTTCATCGGCTACACCATGGCCTATCACCTCTACCCGGGCGAGAAAAAATTTGCCCTGAATCTGCTGCCGGGCTGCATGCAGCATGCCGGGGAGGCCCTGCGCTTGATCGAGGGCCTGGTCGCCCGGGAGAATAAGCATGTCGCGCTGTACATCAATACGCTTGATCGCACGCTCGTCCGCGCGGCAAAAAAATGCGGCTACCGCCGGCCATGGAAGCCATCGCGGTGCCAGATGGGGATGGATTTGGAGCAATATCAGGAGATTCCTGTCCATTGGGAGAATGAACATATGGCGAGGCTGTCCCCGGAGGATTTCGAGGAGCGCGCGCAGTGCGGCATCTCGCCGACGCGGAAAATTCCCGCCGCGCAATATGGGGAATTCTACAACAGCGAAGATTACAAAAGGGCATGGGACTATGTCATCCGCACGGATGGCGGAGCCTTCGCGGGCCATCTCACCTGGTGGATCGACGAGACGGGCCAAACGGCGAGCCTGGAGACCGTGGCGACCGTGCCGGAGTTCCGCAGGCGGGGCGTCATGCGCCGGGCGATCGCCGAGGGACTGAATCTGCTCAAGGCCGGGGGCGTGCGCTATGCCTATGTGAGCACAAGCGCCCGCAACCCCGCAAGGTTTTTGTATGGGGGCGCCGGGTTCTCCCAACTGGGGAAGACGTACTTATTTGAAAAACGACTATGAGAATGTGAGAGGGAAAGAATTCTATGCCGTTTGTGCCGCTTTGGATATTCTTCGGCGACTGTTTGCCCGGGGTGGAGTTCCCCGCCGAGACGCAGGCGCTGCAGGTGCAGCCGGAGATCGACCTGGAGAAGCGGCAGATGCACCTGGAGTTCCAGGCCGGGCAGTGGATCGAGCCGGAGACCGTGGGTGGGCTGTGCCGCAACGTGGCTGAGGCCACCGACTGCAAGGTCACGCACGATCTGCGGTTCGCGCCCGCATGCTTCGGGGAGCAGGCCTTCGGCTGGCTGCTGCAAAAGCTGCGGGAGGCCGTGGTGGTCGTCAACGGGTTCCTGCACGCCACGGAGATCGCCTACGAGGAGCCGATCCTGCGCCTTTTGACCAGCGAAACCGGCAAAAAGGTGCTGGATGACGTGGACGCGGCCAAATGGATCCAGCAGTTTGTGCGGGCGCATTTTGATCTGCAAATTGAGGTGGAGATTGACGCGCAGGAGAAGCAACCCCTGCCTCCTGTGCCTGGCACACAACAGCCTGAACCTATGCTTCCAACTCCAGTGAAACTTCCGCCCGCCAAACCCTCCCTCCCGATTCCCTTTTCCCTGGAGAACAGCAAAAAAATCATGGGCGCGGCCATACAGGAGGCGCCCACGCCCATGGAGCGCCTGGAACCCGGCGACGGCGGGGCCACTGTCGCCGGCGAGCTGTTCGGCCTGAAGGAGGTCCGGACGAAGGACGGCGCGAAGCGGATCGTCACGTTCTACCTGACGGATTATACGGATTCCGTGGCGTGCAAGCTGTTTCTGAAGGTTGAGGACGAACTGGAGCTGAAGGACGCCATGTGCCTGCTGGCGCAGGGCGTGTTCGAATACGACAAATTTACACACGCGAATTGCCTGCGCATAAAATCTTTGGCCACGGCTGAGCCGGTAATTCCAAAGGACGACGCCCCGGAGAAGCGCGTGGAGTTCCACCTGCACACAAACATGTCGGAGATGGACGGGATCACGGGCGTGGAGAAGCTTGTGGCCCGGGCGGCGGCGTGGGGACACAAAGCCATGGCCGTCACCGACCACGGGGTGGCGCAGGCCTTCCCCGCTGCGATGGAGGCTGGAAGCAAGCACGGCGTAAAGATCCTCTACGGCATGGAGGCCTACTATGTGGATGACATGCCCGACGCCGTGCTGGACTTGCCGGAGGGGCAGGCCCTGCCCTTTGAGGGCGATATCGTGGTCTTTGACCTGGAGACCACGGGCCTAAATCAAAAAAAAGATAGGATTATCGAGATCGGCGCGGTGAAACTATCGAACGGCGAGGTTGTGGGTGAGTTCCAGACCTTCGTGGATCCGGAACGGGCGCTGCCCGCAAGGATCACGGAGCTCACGCACATCACGCCGGAGCTGCTAAAGGGCGCGCCGTCGGAGTGGGAGGCCGCGAGGGCCTTCGCGGCGTTCCGTGGGGACTGCCCCTTGGCCGCTCACAACGCCGCCTTCGATATGGGCTTCCTCAAGGCACTGTACCGGAGGCATGGGGAGGGGTTCACCAGGCCCTGCGTCGACACCCTCACGCTGTCGCAGATGCTGCTGCCCGACCTGAAGAACTACAGGCTGGAGACCCTGGCGGAGTATTTCAACGCCGGCGACGGCTTCGAGCACCACCGGGCCAACGACGATGCCCGCGTGACGGGGCGCATCCTGCTGGCGCTGGCGGACCTGGCGCGGGAGCAATTCCCGGACTGCGGGGAGGACTTCGCCCGGTGCAACGGCAGGCGCATGGACCCGAAGAAGCGCAGGTACTACCACATGATCCTGCTGGCGAGGACGCAGGCGGGGCTGAAAAACCTGTACAAGCTCATCACGAAGTCGCATGTCAATTATTATTACCGCAAGCCCCGTGTGCCCAGGAGCGCGCTGCTGGAGCACCGGGAGGGCCTGCTGGTGGGCTCGGCCTGCGCGGGCGGGGAGCTCTATCAGGCGATTTTGCGGGGCGAGCCCGACGAGGCCCTGCTGCGCATCGCGGGGTTCTACGACTACCTGGAGATCCAGCCCCGGGGCAACAACGCGTACCTCCTGCGCCCGGAGAAGGAGGGCGAGCCGCCTGTCCTGGACAGCGAAGAGGAATTGTGCGAGGCCAACCGCAGGATCGTCGCGCTGGCGCGGGCCTGCCATATCCCGGTGGTCGCCACGGGGGACGTGCACTTCCTGGACGAGAGGGACGAAATTTACCGCGAGGTGCTGCAGTCGGCGCAGGGGTTCGACGACGCGGATTCGCAGGCGCCGCTGTATTTCCGCACGACGCAGGACATGCTTGAGGAGTTCGCCTACCTGGGGGAGGAGACGGCCCGCGAGGTCGTCGTCGGGAACCCGGGCACCCTCGCGGATGGGATCGAGGCGCTGCGGCCCTTCCCCGAAGGGACCTTCACGCCCAGCATGCCGGGCTCCGACGAGGTGGTGCGGGAACTGTGTGATCGCCACATGCGGGAGCGATACGGCGACCCGCTGCCGGAATACGTGGCCGCGCGCCTGGAAAAGGAGCTGGAAGCCATCATAAAGCACGGCTTTTCCGTGCTCTACAGGATCGCCCACGAGCTGGTGGAGGACAGCATGGCGCACGGGTACTACGTGGGCTCACGGGGCTCCGTGGGCAGCTCGTTCACCGCCTACGCGGCGGGCATCTCGGAGGTCAACCCGCTTGTGCCGCACTATCTGTGCAGGGCCTGTAAATACAGCGAGTTCTTCATGGAGGGCGAGGTCGGCTCCGGCTTCGACCTGCCGCCGAAGGCGTGCCCCCGCTGCGGCGCGCCGCTGCAGCGCGACGGCCACGACATCCCCTTCGAGACCTTCCTGGGCTTTGAGGGGGACAAGCAGCCGGACATCGACCTGAACTTTTCCGGGGAGTACCAGTTTTACGCGCACCGGTACACAGAAGAGCTGTTCGGGATCACGCACGTGTTCAAGGCGGGGACCATCGGCACCCTGGCCGAGAAGACCGCCGCCTTCTTCGTGAAGAAATACCTGGAGAAAACGGGCAGGGACATGTCCCAGGCGGAGATCGAGCGGCTGGCAAAGGGCTGCGAGGGGGTCAAGCGCACCACGGGGCAGCACCCGGGCGGCATGGTGGTCATCCCGGCGGACATGGAGGCGGAGGACTTCACCCCCGTGCAGTACCCCGCCAACGACGAGAGCAAGGGCATGACCACCCACTTCGACTTTCACTCCCTGCACGACACGGTGCTGAAGCTGGACAACCTCGGCCACGACGTGCCCACCATGTACCACTACCTCAAGCGCTTCACCGGCGGGATCGATATCGACCGGGCGGACGTGTGCGACCCGCGGCTCTACGAGCTGTTCGCCTCGCCGGCGCCGCTGGGCGTGACGGCGGAGGAGATCGGCTGCCCCACGGGCACGCTCTCCCTGCCGGAGTTGGGCACGCCCCTGGTGCTGGACATGCTGGTGGAGGCCAAGCCCCGCAACTTTGCCGACCTGCTGCAGGTGTCGGGGCTCTCCCACGGCACGGGCGTGTGGAAGGGCAACGCGCAGGAGCTCATCCGCGAGGGCACGTGCACCATCGCGGAGGTGATCGGCACCCGGGACAACATCATGGTCTACCTGATGCACAAGGGCCTCCCGCCGAAGACTGCCTTCCAGATCACGGAGATCGTGCGCAAGGGCTTTGCCAAGACGAAGCTCACGCAGGAGCATATCGACGTCATGAAGGCCCACGGCGTGGAGCAGTGGTACATCGACAGCTGCATGAAGATCCAGTACATGTTCCCCAAGGCGCACGCCGCTGCGTACCTCATCGCGGCCATGCGCCTGGCGTGGTACAAGGTGTATCACCCCCTGGAGTACTATGCGGCCTACATGACCGTGCGCGGCGAGGACCTGGACACCCGGGCGGTGCTGGCGGGGC
>Ga0123353_10002162_pt1 | contig 24290 bp, 12 predicted proteins | sample TergutLab28metaG_3_FD_92763 | JGI IMG/M metagenome (GOLD analysis project Ga0123353, IMG submission 92763) | Labiotermes labralis P3 segment gut microbial communities from Petit-Saut dam, French Guiana - Lab288 P3 | ecosystem: Host-associated > Arthropoda: Insects > Digestive system > Gut ... | reverse complement strand
TTTTTTGTTTTTGGGGGGGTGGGGTGACCTCGTTTTTTTTTCTTTTACTAAAAATGCCCACAGGGGGCCGGCCCCCCCCCCAGTTTTATTTTAAGGGAGGGGGGGGGGGGGGGGGGGGGGGGGGGGGAGTTCTTCAATGGAGAGAAGTAAAGCGGTTGGGATTAAGAGTGGAGCTATACCTCTGCTCCCTTTGTATGCCTTCATGGTGTGCCCAGAGACAAATGTATACTTTTACATTTAACTGTAACTTAGTGGTGCTGATTCCGCACAAACATGAATCTGTTACTGTCTTCAGTAGCTGGAGATCTGGAGATAGAAACTTTATTCCTTTTGTTTATTTATGCCTTACACTAAGCATCACTACACTTCATGCTACTCGTGGAATCGGACGCCGGGAACAAGCTGATGACATGTCCGGTCTGTAATCTAGCACGCCGTACCTGTGAACGTGACACGAAATCTTCCGATTCCTGCGTAGTTCTTTTTAACATAATCACTCCTTCGTCACGTTCGCTTTCCCCCAGTTTCTGTAGTAACAGGGTTATCCAAATATTAATAAAGTCCAGTTAATGGCTCACTTCTACAGTTTCTCTTCGCTTTTACAAGTGTCCACTATTAACCTCTGTCCTGAACTATACTGTACAGCATCACACTGTCTAAAATCAAGTTTGTTACACTGCCATCTACATCGAGGTCTCCTAAGTTGTGTTTATACTTCATGTTTTCGGACTGATATTTTCAGTACACGTGATTTCTGATGTGTCCATTTCTTACCCAAATTATCCTCCTTGAATGTGTCGCCTCTAATATTTTGTGAAGAGAGCCCACTACGATGCTCCTTCTTGTGCTGCAGTTTTCTCTAGCCCCCTGTTTCTCCCCTTACCTCAGCCCTTAATATTTTCATTAATAGCCTCTTTTCAGACACTCTCAACCTGTTTTTTTTAGGGCGAGGGACCATGTTTCCCACCCACACCTAACAGTCAAAATTACGCTCGTATAATTTTGTCTTCGTGTATTTTAAATAGGAGACCAGAAAACGAAGGACTGTAGAGTGGATGATAGCAGACTTTAAACTATTTTTAACTTCTTCTTGAAGGTTATTTTTATTTATATTTCCAAAATAGTTGATCTTTTTTATGTGTTTCCTGTTGTAGTAGCATTGAGGCAACGCATTCTGTTATTTTATTGGACTGCTTTAGCCTGAAAATGGAGGCACTGCGATCCTTCGACATTTCAGAAACTTGTACCCAACGCCACAGCTTTACAGCCGAGAAAAATCTTCGACACTCGAGCTTTTAGCGAGATTCGAACCCATGTTCTCGGTCAAGCTCACCGCAAAGTCCTTCGCATGGTTGCTGAATATTGTAGGTAAGTCTTCGACTGCAATGGAGCCAGACCTCCTACGACGATAATCGGACGTCTCCGAATCAAGTACCTGACGCAAACTGGTGTCCGCGTAAGAGTTACCCTGGACCATCAAAAAGAGGTTGGCTGCTTGAAGACTATAAAAATAAAACTATATAGTGCAACTGGCATTCCAACAAGGCACAGAAGTGTTGCTGGTGTCTAAGAGTCCCTCGCTGTATCATTATGCACTTAATTTACGACGAACTTTCGCTGCTTCATGTTGACCTTTCCTTATCTGAATTGACTTTGTCGTCATTCATTGAACGTCCTACGTTCAGGCTTACCTTCATTCAGCGTTCAGTAGGCTCAGTGGGGGGGAAGCAATATAATATTATGCCTTTATATCACACAAAGAAGCTTGCAGGGATCATTTAGATGGAAGTCGCGTATGTAAGCCCCGCTGTTTGTACATTTTTTCTCCAGAGTTACTGAACGAATTCTGATTAATTATGACATACGTCTACACTAAAATTTTATCGAATTTACTTTTGTCTTGAAACGGTCCAATACAACTGTTGCTTTTTATGGGGACTTCTCAAATTCCATTTTCGTTCGGCGTTTCTCTTCAACCGCGTGATGGTCTCGTCGTTCTTCGTCCCCTTACCATTTCCTTAACTTTAGAAATGAGACGTTGTATGTTTACCGCTGGCGACGTTCCAGTAAATGTTGTTTTCGTGATGACCACATGCAAATGAAGGCCCAGAAATTCCCTGCTTTCGGATTTATGTCATGAAGACCGTATTGTTACAAGTCACTTTGTATAAAAGACTGCGAGCCCAAGGGGGCAGGTAGAGCGACTATCTACGGGCTGGATGGACCAGGGTTCGAATTGCGGCAGTGGCATAAGATTTTATTTTCTCTAAAACGGCCCAGATCTGCTGTGGGACCCACTCAGCGTCCTATTTAATGTGTACCAGAATTCTTTCCCGGGGGTAAAGAGGCCCGTGCGTGAAGCTGACCACTCACCTCCATCTGTTGCCACTGTACCTCTTCTCTCACCCACGCCGTCACGGCTTGCACTGGGACATCTTTACCTTTACATTTCGAAGCATTTTTTTATGTTTTGCTGACCGTGCATCTCAGTATAATCTTAGTAATTAACCAACTTAATGCACAAAATCGTGTTTTATAATAAGTTTATTATATCCCTCTACATGTTTCGAGCACTATGTGCTCATCACCAGGAGGTCAAAATTGTATTATGCAGCATCTGGTATCATCACACATGTAGGTGGCCGTCCGGTGCGCAGGTTGAGAGAGTCCTCTCTCATAATACAATTTTTACCTCCTGATGATGAACACATAGTGCTCGAAACATGTAGAGGCATATAATAAACTTATTATAAAACAAGATTTTGTGCATTAAGTTGGTTAATTACTAAGATTTAGAAACATGTTTGTCTTCGGCAATTCTGTATAACTGTAATGGGAATTTTCCATGTAATGCCTCGGGTGCCATAAAACAGGCCACGACCACTTCATTCAGAACCTCATCGTCGTTATATGAGCACCGCTGTCGTTAAGTAGCCCTAAAATGCACTTGATTTAGCAACGTAGATGAGATCTGCGCTAGGTTGTCCCGAAACGTCGGCCCGGAATTACTACTCTACGCTACGTAATATCCGAACAGAGCTCAGGTCTCAGCCCTACAATAAGTCACCATTCAAGAGATGTACTCTGAACTCAAACTGAAGATCGCTGCAGTTTATTCAGAGCGACACAGATTTACATCCAGTGGTCTTTGTCTCTGGCCTGAAAGACTAAGGCATACGAACTTCTGGATCAGAATTCGGGAGTTACAAAAATTCTCAAAACGTTTGTCATAAACACACTGAAGTGCTAATTTTAGTTTTAAAAAATGCTTGAAAACTGAGTCGGTACGTCACGGAGATTACTAGGAGACAGCACTACGAATCCCATTCCGACAGGTGATCGCTATTAATTCTCAGAAGGAAACGAAGCCCACATGCAGTCTATGGGTAACTTACGGAATGTTGTAACGTTACAGCAGGTTGCACGTATAATCACCATTTTGCTTTAAGCTTTCAAATGGCACGACGAAATACAGTGGCAGTCCCTTACTTGCTTGTTCACTATTTCTCGGAGCGCTTTTTAGTCGCGTTCGCAAAATTGCGAAGAGCGGCTATTACCTTCGTCATGCCTGTCTATCTGTCTGTCTGTCAGTCTTTCCGGCTGTCTGTCAGCATGGAACAGCTCGGCTCCCACTGAACGGATTGACATGAAGTTTCATATTTGAGCATTTTTTTTTTCGAAAATTTGTCGAGAATGTTCCAGTTTCATTAAAATATGACAAGAATAACGGATACATTACATGAAGACGTATGCACATTTATGACAATATCTCCCTGATTTCTTCTGAGAATGAGAAATGTTTGAGACAACAGCTGTAGAGAAAATCAGAATACACATTTTATGTTCACTAACTTTTTTCCCAAAAAATTGTGCCTTTTATGAGATAATGTGGAAGCATATGGAACAGCCTGACAGGCCACAGATGACAATATAATGTAGCGCGTGCGCATTGCATGTTGGATATCTAAGGCTACAGACACACACTCATAGTATGTACACTTATTGCTTCTTCATGGCAACAATGGTTACGCGAAAGCGCATCAATATTACGTTTATACATACATTTCCTGTCTTTTTATTAACTCCGAAACTAAAGAATCCATTTCCCCTAACGCGTATTAATAACCGTATAAACTGAAGCTTGTCGTCAGAAAATCTTAATTTGGTTCATATCGGCCACGCATCGCCCCTTTCTTCGTTGACGAAAACATCAAATTTTATAGGTTTTTTTAAAGGTACTCGTATTAAAATAGTAATAGTAATTGACACAGCCTAGATATGACATTATCTCTGTCCTATTAGAGACAATTTTACACGTGGCGAACTACATATAGGCAAATGTACTCTTATTTTGTGCGTTGTGAACAGTTCTGCAAGTGCAAGTCGCTGTTTGGACAGGAACTGAATTCCATAATTAATTCCGGCAGTTGTCTCTCACGTTTTTAACTACTAACATTACTTTGTAGCTGATTGAGTTAACGTTGATTTCAGCAATGTCACATTCATGGAAATGTTTATTTTTGTCATAAATAATAAGTTTGTATTAGCAGTCACTGAACGCCAAGGTAAAGGACGTACGCTAACTCGCATTTAAAATAATTCGTCCTATGTCCTGCGAACGGCGCCGTAGCGGACACACTGCACATTATTTCTGCTGTAAGACTTTAAATTGCATTCCTTAGCGTATTCTTGTCTATTACCCTCAGATTTTAAGCGCGCTATTCGCTAGGTAATTCAGTTTAGTTTTGCAGTATAGATTATAAAATATAATTTATTATAAATTTATGACACAAAGTCATGAAAATGGTCTCAACACTTGTCCCACATGCCACTTGCTATAAACCTTCGATTCAAAACTGTGACAAAGTGACCGGAAATCGGTGTCACTCTGGCGTCCCCATTTTGGCAAACAGCAGAACATTGTCACAAGAAATTTGAGTGTGACAGGTGGAGAGAACATTTGCAGGTCTTGGTCCAAATACAATGTATAGTTTAATGGATGATTTCGGAATACTCAGTAATTGTAACGAGATTTCAATGAGATGAACCTAACAGAGGAGAGTAAATTTCGGGCTTGAAAATGTACCCGCTCTGAGTGATTTAGTTACGTGTTTGTGAAATGTCGATCAATGACTAGTGGCATTATGCAAGCAAGATGATAATGGAGGGCATATCAAGTTCTGCACCTGCAATAACACTCTCACTCTCTGGTATAAACACCCATACACATGTCAGGGTATGAATCTGTTATCGTGTGTAAGGAGCGGCGAACCTACGGTTTTTCTTCCTTAAGTTCTCATGCTGAGCGAGATATGAGCTGCATACAGTGGCGGCTTGTGAATACACTTACTTGAGTTCTGGTGGCGTGTAGTCTTGGAGAAAAATACCGACGTTTAGGAGAAGCCTGCAGGTTGCTTTGAAAGTCTCAGACTAGGTGACATAACAATCCAGAAGACAGTAATTTTGATTGTACTTGGAGGTTCCGTTTCTGGAACTTTGCCTCCTACGAGAATAGAAATGTTTTGACAAAGTACGTCAAAGTATAAGCCTGCTGTAGATTTTGTCTAGAGTCCTGGGAACCTGACCCAGCTGTTGGTTAACGTGAGGTGGTGCGGCTTGTTGCCTTTCGGTGTCCTTGTCATGCAGGTGTGCTGACGCAGCATCGGGTTTCTGCATCCAAAGGACTGCCCACTCTCTCGAACCGCCATCATTAATTAGCATACCCAATAGACCAACTGGCTATTGCACCTAGACTGTGATTAAGGTCACATTGAATTCCAAGATCCATTGCAGTTCATTTCAGCTTTGTAAAATACAGTGTCTCGACAAGATACCGTTCGTTTCTCTTCACGTAAAGAAAGACAGGTCTTTATATAAAAGTTCACCACTTGAAGACTGACATCTATTTAATTATATATCTAAAAAAAAAAATCAGTTTCTACATCACAGAACAAACTATTTTTTTTTTAATGAAGAAAAGCCTGTTAATGTGTTTTAGTTAAATAATCGGTATTGATTGTGAGAATAATAGGAAACACATAAACGTTGTGTGGACACTGAAGAGTTTTAAAACGTTACTGTAGGTTGTACGTACAGTGCCATTATCTTTTTAACGGTCCATTTGTAGCTATATTTTTGTTCCGTAGCTCGACAGCCCATAGTGGGCCCATGGCCTTCGATAATTATGATCACACTCAGACACACTACACTCGGTAAGACTCCCCTGGACGAGTGATCAGTCCGACGCAGAGACCTATACCTGACAGCACACAACACTCACAAGAGACAAGACATCCATGCCCCCCCCCCCCGCGGGATTCGAACTCACAATCCCAGCGAGCGAGCGGCCGCAGACCCACGCCTTAGCCCTCAAGGCCAGTGAGAATGGCAGCTATAGGTATGAAAGTGCTAATTCCCAAGTCCAGTATTTGTCACTCTCTTCAGCCACGCTATTCCACTTGCCATCTGCCTCTCTCAGAACCTGTTCTCCCAAAGTTCTATCACAGTGTTTCCCAGTCACCTCCTACAGCTTCCTCGTGGTCATCTTCCGAGAAATTATGTTTATACACAAAACTCTGGAGTTAAGTTGCATTTTTAGGCAATAAGTGCTGTTTTATCACATATGTGAATATCTAATCAAGGAAATGAATCGGTGAACCTCGACATAATCGGATGTTTTACATCATACGAAAGCATGAACACCCACACATTGCATCAATGGCTCTAGAAGGATATGAATGCTCGATCTTAGCGCTCCAGTGGACCAAGCGCCCACTGTAAATTACGCGGTCCTTTGGTTATTGTGTGAACGACGTGAAATAAAATCGAATGAATTATTTAATAACTTTATTTATTTGTTGATCAGTTACGTATAGAGTGTGAGTCAGATTGCTAACCACATGGCATCGTGACGTTCTCGGATGATTAACGCAGGACATCGCAGTCATTAACACAGCCTGTTGTCGGTTAGCTCACAGTGTGGTTTGTGCCAGTGAAGGGCACCTGTTATGCTGTATCTGTTCTAATGAAGGTTCTGTCGCCACGCGACAGCTTGCATATACCGGACAATAACTGTGCTGCGCAGGCTGAAACATAGTTGCTGTCCATCTTCCGACCTCTCTGCCTCCATCTCAAGCACTGTTTCATTAGTCTTTTCCTCGTTTCTTCCAAAATTCTCTTAAGAAAATTGAAGTAAGTGTGGCGAGAGGAAAAAGATATCCCCTGTGTTAGGTGTTACGCTGTGAAGGCGTATAGGTCAGTGGAACTATAAATTAAAAAATGGTGAATTTCACCCTAGAATAGACAATGAAGGCCCAGAGAGGGAACAGAGGTATAACTGTACTCTTTCTTCAACCTCTGTGCTAGATGGGGGTGGGTAGTCAACGCCACGACCCGGCCGCTTTACCCTGGGGAAGAGACCCGGTACCCATTGTACAGAAAGTTGGGTGGACTCCAGGGTCGGTCTGGACGGGTGCAGATCTCGCCCCAAACGGAATTCAATCCTTGGACCATCCAGCCCATATCGAGTGGAGACATAGTGGAAACATACAGCACGCATTCTTGAACTTGTCACTGTACGGAAGTAAATGAATAACTTAATGCTCCGGCCGTTTAACTCCCGCGGAAAGAGTCCCCAGCACGCATTGCGTAGGAGACTGGATGTCTTCTCAAAGCCGTTATGGATGTCTTGGGGGCGTGGCATATTTTGGTGCAGTGTGACTCAATGGTGAACAGTGGTGACTTAACACGTAAAACTGACAGAGCGCATCCTGTAAAAAAGAAACTACTACGAACCTGTGGGAAAACGTTTCATGGATCTACCTCCTCCACATTTTACACTAGTTATTGACGCTTCACACTCCAACGTAGTTCGAGGATATTTCCTTCAAGACGTCATTTGTTGTTTACATAAACTCTGGTGGTGATAATTTTCACTATTGCTAACAAAGGTCGTAATCTTTGTTAGCTATAGTGAGGTCGCGGTGGCAGTTCTGGGCCCCATCTCCTTCTAGCTGTTGCGCTTCTTCGTCTGCCATACTTTCTATTTCAATGCGAAGTACACGATCGTTAAAAGAGAGCCGGGATATTCCTGTCGGTACAGGGACTCGGTTACGGGCTGGAAGTCCGGTTTTCCAGTCCCGGCAAGGCCAGTCCTTTTTGCTGTTCTCCCAAATGTGCAGACCGGTGCTGGGACCCACCTAGCCTCTTATGCAGTAGGCACGGGAATCCTATGCCGGGGACGTAAAGTTGAACATTGTCCCCCATCTAGCACCGAGGTTAAGAATGAGTGGGTTTGTGCCCCCTACATGCTTTCATGTTTTGGACAGGAACCACTTTTACCTTAACTAAGATAAATATTACGTTTAATCTGCCAGCGCAACTTGTATATTTCTGTATTATAGCTGTTTCTGCTAACTCGCGGCCCGCCAGATTGTGTTTTGTGACCCATGGTCACATTCGTGAATTACGTACAGAGTAAAAAAAAAAAATAGACAGTAATTTAGGCGGTTAGGTATATCACTCATTGTTATTTTTGCACGTGCGGTCCGCGAACCAGCCTACAACAACGGGTGTGACTCTTAGCCATAAACGGGTCTGACACTGATGTTCTAACTAGCTACACATTTCGTCATCTATGCCGTCAGGAGGTCAGGACGTCCTACATTTATTTGCGTAAAAAGGATAATTTCACAGTGCCAGTTATTAGGCGCTTTCACATAATTGCGAAAAGCGACTATTAGGTTCGTCTTGTGTCCGTCCGTATGTCCGCATGGAACAACTCAGCTCCCACATGGTGGATTTTCATGAAATTTGATATGTATGTACTTTTCGAAAATCTGTTGAGAAAATTCAAGTTTCATTAAAATCGGACAAGAATAGCGGGTACTTGACGTGCGGACCAATCAACATTTTTCGATCATATCTCGCTCAGTTCTTCTTAGAATGAAAAATATTTCAGACAAAAGTTGTATAGAAACAACAAACACACATTTTTTGTGCAACAATTATTGTTTTTTTTCCCGAAAATCATGCCTTTTATGAGACAATGTGGAAAAATAGTATAGAACGGGGCAGGCCACAGACGGCTATATGGCACATGCGCATTGCATGCTGGATACCTAAGGCTACAAACACACCCACGCCGATCGTACGAGTATAATACTCATTGCTTTCCACTGCAACAATGGTTGCACAAACGCGCCTTAATGTTAGGATATACGTATATTGCCTGTCTTGTATAGTTATAACATGGGATACCACGTTTTAAATTTTCTTTTTAAGCAGTGTTACTTGTTTTCGATATCTGTAGGGCGTTTTTACGTATTGCATAATGAATTGAACATCACAGCGGAATGAACGAATTAAAGGCGGTACTTCCTACATACTCTGCGATCTTCTAGCCATTATGTTGCAACTGTTGGTAGTAATAACCTTCGCCCTCTATAGGCCAAATAAAGTACCCCCGTGGACAGATTCCCTTCACATTGCTCTCGAGTTGTTAAGCTTCCCCTTTCAGCGTAGCGTATAAAGTGCTCCAAATGAATCCGCCGCGACACAAAACGAAAACTGAAGAGGCCCCATTACGACATCTCTCCCACTTTAAGAAGACCCTACATAGCATGCTCCTCGCCACGCTGTGTTGAGCATTATTCAGCGATGCAAACGCCTGTAACTGCTTCTTCTTCGATGGCAGCGTGGCAGGGCTACTCTAAAGGACTGTATTTCCCAGAATGCTTCATTACCATTCCGAATTCAGCTCGCAAGTTTCAGTATAACTAGAAGCTAGAAACGCTAAGCTTGGCATAGAAGTTTTTAAGCCTTGTAGTAAATATGTGGAATTTTTGCCAGAATGTAAGCTTAAACAAAAATATGTAGGTATTGTGAATCTGATATTTGTTTACAACAAAGGCAGCCCTAAGCTTGGTCTGTATTTAGCCTATATCTCACATGATTTCAGCTCTGGTGTGGTTCTTGTGTAAAAAGTGGGGAGACGCTTTTAAAATACTCCCATTTATCAATGTTTTGTTTGAAATTGGCAGGTCTACTTACGTTGGCATTCGCGAATCGAAGGCGTGGAGGTAAAAACAAAGCAATCGCGCCTCAACTGTTACACTATGCAGACATTTTCCAAGTTTCTTCTTTTTTTTTTATTACTATCAACTAACTCCGTGAAGCAAGAGCGCACCTTTTGTCCATAATCTGATGTACGTTTACGCAGTCTATATAGTTGTACCCTAATTATATAAGACTCATTTTAATTGTATCCATATCCGACAATTTAGCAATACGAAGCTCGCACTCAGGTGTCTGTCCTAAATAGTGTACTTACAGGGTGTCTGCCTATGCCTGTCTGTCAGTGTGAGTGTTGCTTTCTCAGATTAAATACCTCTTGGCCATTTCTACTGTTGGGCTGATTTAACCGGAACGCTAGCCGTTGTTGAACCTGCAGGCAAACAAAGTGAAACGTTTTTATTTGGTCGGAGCAAATAATTATGCGCGTATATACGCTTGTCAGTGCACGAACCTCGCCTGCAAACAGTCGGACGAAGGGTTCAGTTTATAAAACAAGACTGTCTCACGCCCCTTGCCATGTATATTTTTGCTTGTCTGTTATGTTTGTTTACCCTCCTTTAGAAACGTTCTTTTTATTTATAGCCAGTTGAACTACTTTTATGGAGTTACTAGACTAGAGCTTCTATGGTGCTTTCTGTCAAGACCAAATGAACTTGGTTGAAGTGTTAGGCGGATTATATCGTATTGCTAGTCCGTCAAAAAGAGTCTGTAAACATTCGGTGACGACCATAATACTGGTACTTTTTCGTATGAGGCTAATGAATAACATATATATATATATATATATATATATATATATATATATATATACACACGTGGTTTGTCTCAAAAGTAAGTGTACTGGTTTTTTATTTAAATGTCTATTGGACTCACCTGAAATTACAAGTTATCTCCTTCAAAGTATGACCCTTGGGAAGTTACACAATGGTTCCAACGTTTTTCCACTGACCATAGCAGTACCGGAAGTCATTTTCTGTAAGTGTGTGTAGCTCATCGGTTATGTTTTCCATCGTCCCGAAATGATGACCCTTCAAATTCATTTTCAACTTAGAGAAGAGGTAGAAATCGCACGGAGTTAGATCTGGGCCGTAGGGAGGATGTGGAAGTACGGGAATGTTCTTCGTCGCCAGAAATTCTCGAATTGAAAGCGCAGTGTGAGCTGGCGTGTTATCGTGGTGCAGCACCCAGTCGTCTGCAATGTCCGTTCGGACTCGCTGGACGCGTTTTCGAAGTCGTTCCAAGACATCTTTGTAGAAGGCGTGATTAACTGTCTGTCCTGCAATCATCCTGACACTCATTCGGTGGTCTTTCGCAGTCACAGCTCGCACCATTTCCACATTTTGATCATTTGTTGACGAGTTTGGTCTTCCAGAACGAGGGTCATCTTCAACATTTTCTCGGCACTCTCTGAAAGCTTTGTGCCACTTAAAAGCCACAGTTCTCGATAGAGTGGCATCTCCATAAGTTTCAGTTAAAGAAGCAAACGTCTTTGTGGCAGATTTGTTGAGTTTCACACAAAATTTGATAGCGTTCCGTTTTTCGATATTTTCCTGCATCGCAAACATAACGAGGTTATAAAACGCGACCATACACAAACAGCAGTAGCGCACGACTGACAGTACACTTACTTTTGAGACAGACCACGTATATATATATATATATATATATGTATATATATATATATGTATACACACACACACACACACACACACTTACTCACTCCATGGTGCAGGGTCCTTCTTGAGAAGCTAACTGGTTTGCAGCTAGTCAAGAAATTTCCCGCATTTCATGGAACCCGAAGGTTCATTACCGTACTCACTTATCCCTATCCTGGGCCAGCCCAATCCAGTCCACATACCTACATCCCACTTCCTGGAGATCCATCCTAATATTATGCACCCATCTACGCCTAGGTCTCCCCAGTGGTCTCTTTCCCTCCGGTTTCCATACCACGACCCTATACGCCCCCTCTCCTCACCCATACGCGCCACATGCCCAAGCCATCTTATTCTTCTCGATTTATATATATATATATATATATATATATATATATGATTCACATTGAAAAGTAATATTCGAAGGGATTTGATGTGTGTGTGTGTGTTTGTATGTAATGCACGAGGCTGGCTCGTAACGCGGTCATTTCTGGTTCGTATGTGTTGCAAACAGTTCATTTAACAGCGGTAATCGAGGCTTTTCTGCTCATTTCTTAGTCCAGTTACTTTCTGCCCTGAATGATGATTTTCGTAGTTGACTGAATCTGTCAAGGTAATTCTTATCCTCTGAACAGGGCATGGCTAATTCCTTCAAAACCTGTGCGTACTCACTCTTCTTGATCATTTATCTGATTTAATACACGTATCATCTAAACCAGTGCTCTAAAGCAATTTTGAGGGCGCGTGCCCAAATTGTCTGTAAATTTCGAAGAAATCCATTTCCATGCCCATGGGAATTTTAAAGAGCGAAATGAGGTCTTGGATTATTCGATAATTATTATTATTAATTACTGCATTATTGTCATTAATGCTTATTATAATAATATATTTAATTCGTAGTATCGTTATGTTTCTACTGTAGGTCTCCTCAAGGAATGCGATATGGACGAAAATGTGGAAGTAACTGGTCCTGCTACTATTTTGTGTTTAAAAACAGTATTGTCAAACCTTTTGTCCAATGTCACTTATTCGCCCAGGCACCGACCGGCCGGCAAACACTTCCCACCGCTCCCGATTTTTTAAAACTGTTTCACTCGGGTATTATTTGGTAGAAAAGGTAAATCGTATAAATCTCTACGCATTCCAATAAGTTTATATACACACACATTCTTAACAATATAGAGGTGGTGGTCGAGCAAAAGAAATAGAAGAATAATCGGGGCAACAGTGAATGCCCCGAGCCATTTTGGGCACGTGTGCTATATTATCGTCAGACCTTATCGAAACTATATAGCCGATACAGCGTCGTTAAATCACACGATTTCAATCCATTGTCGACGTGCCATAAGACTGACTAATGACTCCGACATGATCCACCGTTTCACGTTTGTTTCACCAAACCCTTTCGATAAATGGGCCTGTTTTCTTCTTCAGTTGGGAAAGCGAGGAGATAGCTGTCACCTGGTTTGCCCGTTGGAAGAGCTAGTATTTATCGCTAGATCAGAATAATACCTATGCTTGAATTAGCATATAAACTTGACATCAATGTCGTAATGCTGGCCAATTAAGCATTCTTATAACCGCCTGTTTTTCAGTGAAACCAATCCACACTGGACAGCTTATTGAAACCGCTGGCGCCAGGTCAAAAAGCGATGGCCCCTTAAGTTTCAGAATTCTGCCTTGACGGTACAGAGCTTAGGGGATGTCATTGTAGATCGTATAGCACCTTTCACGTAGACGTGGGTCCGTAATTTTACTGCCGAAAGCAAAACTTCGGATTAGAAATTAACAAATTCATAGCTGAAGAAAAATATTAAAAACGTAGACGATAGTAGCGCAGGTGTTCTGATACTGGTGAAGGTTTGGTGTGGATTTCTTGGAACAGCTTTGTTTACAAGTAACTCCAATTACCTATATGATCATGTGACGACTTGCTGAAAGCGTGTAAGGAAGGAAAACGTTTTCGTACCGAGTAGTTAAGCAACAAGTGTTTTATCGAAAAGTGTTTTTCACCTCGACATCTCTCCTCTACGTGTAGCGAACCTTTCCGTGAATAAATTAACACCGACTGAATCGGAAGTGCTCTGATTATCTTCCTCGTAATCTAGACTTATTGCCCCGTGACTTTCATATGCGCTGCCGAAAACGAGAGTGTGAAGGGACAAGTTATTCAGGTTAAGTGACGAAATGAAAGATGCACCCCGAGGAGTAGTGTCGACGTAAGCTGAATGATTTATTGGAACTGGAATACGAGAAGCGCCAAAACAAATGTATGCTGAAGCAAGTAGCCCACGAAGAGTAACATTAATATTATTAAAGAAATACAATCCACTTAGAATTTGAATGCTCTCATAACTTGAAAAGCTGACTATACATTGGCCAATGACCTTTTCTTTAGTATTTCTGTCTGTCTTTCTTTCTTTCTATCCTCTGTTTTATTTTAACTCCCCACCTTTAACTCCTTGTGTATTTTTTATTCATTCATTCATTTTTTTTGTCTCTTTCACCCACTTTCTCATCTGTTGGTGTAGAGGATGAGTATGAAACAGTGGGGAACCATAATTTTGGTTTGTAAACACCTTAACAAAACAAAACAAAACAAAACAAAACAGGATGTTTTATCGTGCAGTCGTCTATAATAAAATATACCAGATTCTCTGTGTTGCTAAGTGTGAAATATTACTTCCTTATCAACGCACAGAGACCATAACTGCATAAGCAAATTAGCCAGATTGCGTAATGTTTGCTGTTGGCAGCGACATAAGACGTAATGTTTTCGCCGAGTCGGAATGTGTGGGTGTTCACTGTAAATGAACAGTTGTCCAGTCCATTTTATTGGCTGTGTTGACTGTAGTGATCAACTTCGAATAAGATGAAACGGTTACATAATGCTAACCTGTAGCGAAAGTTGTAGTTACTGGTCGGTATAGCTAGGATACTGGTACGATCTGGTTGAAGCGAATTTTACTTCCGGCCTGGGGTGCGATTCTTCTCTGCGCCACAGCATTCAAATTGGCTTTCTCATTCCTGAAAGATAATTTTAAAACTGGCGTTGACGTTTCGTTTGTTCATTTTTTTTACTAAGCTATCAGCGCTGGTTATTGTATAGTAAATAATGATATTTATCCGTGAATCTCTTGGATATTTAAAGGAGGTAAATGCATGCTGTGTGTTGGACAGATAGCATCAGTTTCAAATGTAACAGATGAATCTAAAATGCGTGACCTTCGTTTATTCTCATTATGTCCCTTTCGGGTAATTTCGACCGCAAGTAGTCGCAGTTATGGTGATGATGGTGTGAGGACACTGAACCAGGAATTTTGTACGAGGACATTTGCATTTCATATGCTGTCCAAGCCTATCTCAAGACATGCCCACAACACAGTTTTGCAGGTACGGGAGTGTATGCAGTGTTTTCTTTCATTTAAAGCCGTATCGAAACTTTTGCCTGAAAAAGGATCAGTCTCCAGTATTACAATGGAACGAGTAAGCCGATCTAAATCTATCACTCTCAAGAGTCAAACATCGCAACTAATGGCTTCCTTTTGTATGCGAAACTTTCAGCACATACCTATTCATGTTGAGAGAGGTGGTCTAAAAGCCCCCGGTTATTTTCGTAGGCATGTGTTCATTGCGTTTTAGTTGTCGTAACTTTCTACTATTTCACACATATAAACACTCATAAAATCTTAGAACGCAGTAATCCAGAGGAAGAACCGAGGTCTGTTGAAAGTTTCACCTACCTTATGTAATGTGTCTGGTGGTGCTTTTCAACATGTGAGTGAGTCACGTCCCAGTAGATTGATGTAGAAAATAATAGACAATAATAGACACCCGTCGACTGAGATCGATTTATTATCGATTAATGGGATAGTAATTTTATCGATTATTTATTCTAGTGATTACTGCCGATGGTTACAGTGTTTCGGTGAAGTACCGACCGAATCGTATTATGGCCTGTCATGTGACAGGCACGTGGATAGTAACGTAGAACGTTAGTTTATGGTACTTGATAGTCTGGAAGATTATCGTAGAGAAATATGATGTGAGAATGTTGATTAGCTTTAATTGGCTCAGGACAGGCACGAATGGCAGACAGACGTGAACACAGCAAACAGCTTTCGGGTTCCACAAAGCAGGGAATTTCCTGACCTGTTGAAATGTTAAGTTTCCAAGAACGTCTCTGCAACATGGAAGCAGTCGAAAGCCGGCACCGAATTCTTGTAAGGAAGAGGTACAGTGCAATGCAGTTATGTTTCAAATCAGTGTGTACAGTGCAATGTATGCATGCAGCGTGTAAGTGAACAAGCACTGGGTTCAGTCACCCTAGGTTGTTACCCTGGACTGACCAGCAGCAGAATGTCTCGATCGAAAAATGAAATTCCTGTTTGCTTCGGCTGGAGCGCTGAACGCGCGCGCGCGCACACACACACACACACACACACACACACATGTATCCAGTTATGCACGTACCAATAACATACAACAGGAGTAGCTGAGAGCGAAGAATATTTACATGTACGAGAGGATGCCAGTCCCATTGGTGCAGAGTTCACGGCTTGTGTTTTAGACACCTTCAGTAACTCGATCTATATCGCGACGAATGTTTGGAAGTTAATAAATTTGAAGCGGTGTAGAAAGAAGCGCTCGCGGTTTATCCCGGTTTTTGCCAGGAGGGACTGGGGAAAACGACGAAAGAACTTGTCAAGATAATGGCTAAACATGCCGAGAATCTGAGCCGCAATCTCCCGAATACAAGTCTGAATTACTACCTCTTGATGGGACCTGATACTTTATATGAGTTTATAATGGTGCTTGTACTCGTAGTAGATAATTATTAATTATACAGATCATTATTATCAATTATAGACCTACAATAGCCGATCCCAGTGGCCGCGCGGTCTAAGGTGTATGTCTGCGGCCGCTCGGTTGCTGGCATTGCGGTTTCGAATCCGGCCGGGGGCATGGATGTCTCTCTCTTGTGAGTGTTGTGTTGGCAGGTAGGGAGGTCTCTGCGTCTGCTGATCACTCGTCCAGAGGAGTCCGACGGAGTGTGATGTGTCTAATTGAGTTCGATCATGAAGCCTTGGTAATGATGAGGCCTTGACCCACTAGGGGCTATGGAACCATAAAAGAAAATAGGACTACAATAAACCACGTCTACAAGCAAACTTGGATTACGCCAAACTTGCATTCATCCCAAAATTCCTTATTACTCACCCTCAGGTAGTTCCAAAATTGAGAAGTTTTAACACTCCAACTTGTACATATCCTTTGTAACGATACGGTTTAAAACTCTTCTTTCATTACTGGTTTTTCCAATAGTTTTGAGAGCTTTCGAACTTAGATGACGTCACACTGTATATGATTTCATCACGTCTCTCTTGTCTCCTTTTCTTACCGTTCCTCTTCCGTCAGTTTACTTTCTGGCTGTAATTCCTTGTAAGAATAATAACTAGCTGCTTGGAGCTGGTTCCCTCTTGAGTTGCTAGTAGTTGTTCAAGTAATAAAAAAAACCCCTTACTTTTTATGGAAGATGAACTTTCATCACATTATGCACAACAGCCCGCTACTTGTCCCTATCCTGAGTCAGATTAATTCATTCCACGTCCTCCCTATTAGCGACTGTTTCCTTAAGATACGTTTTTAATGTTATTCTACCATCTACGCCTAGGACTTGCAAGTGGTATCTTATGTTCATGTTTCTCCACAAATACTCTGTCTGCATTTTACAGATAAGATTTATTACAACTCACTGCATTGGTGTACATCAGTTTAAAAATATAAAAATTATACCAGCATGTTGTTGCTGGTACACGTAGCCGTCCTAGAGTACACACAACGGTCATATTTAGTTAAGAATATATAACATAATTCAAACTAAAGGAAACGTGTACATTCTAAAGGAAATGACAGTATCTTCTTATGCAGTATGCAATCACGTATACAGTATGTAATATGAAATATACACAGAATTCGATTAATAAAAATGATTTGCTTCCAAGCTTCTTCTTTCCAAATTAGCAGCAAGTCTGAAAATTTGGAGTAAGAACATGTATTAAAAAGGGATTACAAGTTTTTTTTTAAATATAAAGCCAGTGAATATAAACGTAATATGAGACTTCAGCTGCATACAGCGTAGTTGTGTATACATCGGGCAAACACTATACTGGCCTGTGATGTAAACACAGTATCCTAAAATCATTGCTGTATCGGTGATAATTACATGCGCTTTTCATCTCTTCCTCATGCGTAGCTTCATACGAGGGATTAAATTTTTCAGTATTCTTTTCGTCAAATAATATTCCCTTATGTTAGTAAAGCTCTGTGTAAAAAAATTTTCCTAACAGTTCGTACGTGACGGTTTATTTGAAAATGTTATTAGGCCCAACTCTAATTTACTCTGGAATGTCCATTTTACGTTTACTTTGGACAATGCTTTATATACTCTTAACTAAACATGAGCATTATGTATACTCCGTGAAGACAGCCGCGTGTATCAGCCGAAACATGTTTGAAAAACTTTTGTACTTTTTTTTATAATGATATACACCCTGGCAATAAGTTGGAATAGTTCTTATCTGCGTATTACCAATTGCACAGAAGAGTTTAATACTGAGTCTGTATGCATTTATTTTCTCCTCCATTACTGCCACAGACCCTGCCTGCCCCATTCTCCCTCATTTGACTATGTTACCAGTGTTTCGTGAGGAGTACAAACCATGAAGCCACTCACTGTACAAGTTTCTCCACCCTCCTCCTACTTCTTCTCTTAGGCACAAATATCTTTCTTAGCACCCAATTCTCGAACACAGTCTTCGTACAACAAGAGACTGTTTCACGCAGCAGCAGCAGCAACAACAACAACAACAATCGGCAAAGTATAGTGCTGTGTACTTTAATCTTTGTGTTTTTAAACAGCATACGGGTTGAAACAAGTACCTGGACCGATTTGTAATTCGTAAGAATTCTTTTATAAAAATACAGTAGGAACCTACCAATACTGGCGTTAACGTCATTCGTAGGTGCTCATTGTTTTTCCTTTTCAGTTTATAGGTGTACGGTGTTCGTACAATACGGAGGTTTACCATTCCACGTGAACGTTCCAAACGATTTACTTGATCTGTTGATAAGTTTTAATTAATTTAATCTGTGCAATTAAGTATGACTATACTGTAATGATCTCGATACCATTGCTGCTCTTAAAGATGCCCTTGGACCCCTCCTTCTCATGTCCAGTGCGTACAGCGGATTATTTCTGCCGTGGATAAAGCGGCTAGGGCTCGAAGCTGACCTGTGTATTTTGTCTAGTGTCGAGAATGTGTGGGATTGTAAAGGCTGGTCTCAGCCGAATTTCGTGGTCCATGCCCCTCTAAGCCAACCTCTCCTGTAAAACTTGAGGACCTCTCAGCAGTAAATATGAAAATTACTGGCTTTTTGGATGTGAAGCCGTGTCACTGGCAGACACCTACTGCTGTCTCCCTCAGTGATCGACTAGTGGCGACCTCTGCAGTACGGATCCATTACACTTCATGCCAGTCAGACGAAAATAGAACCCACGTCCCCCTCTTTAATATTCATATGCTGAACGAATGGCGACAACTGTCACTCCGGAACCTTGATGAGGGGCGAGAGCACAGAAATGCTCACCGCCAAATTAGACTCTACGAGCTCTGCAGAAGAAGTTTGGCACCCGTATGAAAAATTCCTGCCACTACTGATTTTGTATTTTAAACGCGTGACAGCGGATCAAAACGGGAACATTTATTTTTTTATGTTTCGGTTTTGCTTATTAAAAGACGTCTTCGTAGGCTGGTTGTCATCGTCGGAGAGTAGCAGTAAATGGTACTGCTGTGTGGGGCACGGTAGATAAAAGCACTCCTCATCACGACTGCAGGTACTGAAGCCTGCAGAATGAGAAAGAAAGAGCGGCAGTGGATTTGTTTATGGCGTTAATATGTAAATGCAACTTCGAAAATGGGTGGACATACAATACGAAAAGTTGAGACCTTTCTCTTTAGACAGTCAGGTATAGGTAGATAGGTAGGTAGGTGGGTGGGTGGGTAGACAGCAGACAGATAAACAGATATACAGTCAGACAGACAGAAAGATGGATGGATGGATGGATGGATGGATGGACAGACGGATAGATAGACAGACAGATAGATAGATAGATAGATAGATAGATAGATAGATAGATGGATGGATGGATGGATGGATGGATGGATGGATGGATGAATGGTAGGTGGTAGGTGATAGATAGATGATAGACAGATGATAGATAGATAGACAGACAGACAGATAGATAGACAGACAGACAGATAGATAGACAGACAGACAGATAGATAGACAGACAGACAGATAGATAGACAGACAGACAGATAGGCAGGTAGACAGGTAGGTAGGTAGACGGGTGGGTGGGTGGGTGGGTGGATGGATGGGTAAAGATAGATGGGCAGGCAGGTAGAGAGATAGACAGACGGACAGAAAGTTACGACACCGTGCAGCCTGGTAGTCTGTATGATATGAGGTTCTCAAATATTATATAATGCTGGTGTATCCTGAAAAGGGAGGCAGTATCTTCTTCCGAAACGTTGGTACTACCTGCCAGACTACACGGAGTCACACTCCAGAAGTTCAAGTATGAATCTTCATCGCAATAAAAACTTCAAATATCAAATAAGATCAGTCTTTATTTTAGCAGGCAAGCATGAAAGCTTCTGGGGATTTTTCCTGTGACACGCAATTATTGTCGCTAGGTGTCAAAAGCTTTCGTTTGGACCTTTAGGACTTTATGACGGAGCTGTTCTTGGAATTTATAGCTATGAAGGAGTTAAATTGCCCCCATGGTTACAGGCAGCAACAAGATAGATTTTTTTAATTCTCTTTGCATGCTGTGATATAGGTCCCGAAATGAACTACATCGCAAGACAACGTGTAAGAATACAACAATAGAAATAACTACCAGTTACTGCTATTGGCTGCAAGCAACCTTCGTGGCAATAAATTAAACAAGAGCACGTTACGGAACTTCTTGAGAGGTTTAGTTTTTATTGCAAGAGTTATTGGATCCTGCCTGGCATTTTTGGTGTAGAGATTTATTGGACTTCAAAGCGATTTCTCAGACAGTCAATCGACGTTTTATTTCCTCGCTCATTTCTGGATATGGTCTCCGTTTTAAGCCTCGTTTACACGCACGCACACACTCGCGCACACACGCACCGAATCCTTTATGAGTTTTTAGGTTTTTCTGCAGTGTCGGTGGGGACTTCTGTGTTGCTGAACAGTTTCGAACGACTTTCAAGACTATGAAAGAACCTGAATGAATAAGTACAAATTCTCTTTCTTATGTTAACTAATATCTTGCTATGTAACGACTGGTGCCTTCTTTAGAATGCCTGTTGATTGTGGAAACATTCTTTATACTTCTGTTGGTCTGTCAGTCATGTTCAGGACGGTTGCCGTCTTACCGGTTTTGGACTGGAGTTTCCGTAAACAGTGTTATATCTCTAGAATCAGGTCGCATTTGGTCAGAATTTGTGTAGGCCCGGGTTCTCACGCGTGCTGCCTCTAGTTTCTAGATCACATAATTGATGTGCTTATATTTCTGTGGAATCTTGACATACTCTGAGTCATGGTTTATTGTGACGTGAAATTCACAGAAGGAAAGAAAGAATTTTGTAAATAAGCAACGCTCTGTAATTTTAGTTATTGTACAAGTTAAAATCTCTTCAGTAATTATCCTTACAACTAGTTCTAATGTCCTACTCTCTGCCTTCACAGTGCGTTCATATACTTGCCGTAAGTGAAGGAATAATGATCTCTCTCTAAATCTTCATTCACGTACACTGACTATAGATACTGCGTTCTGTAAATCATCTTCCCACATTACATGAGCTTCCTTCCAGCAACGACGAAGGACGAATTGTGCTTAAGTACTGTGTTTGCCTCTTACACTGTTCATTCCCAAGTCGCTTGTACACGTGCATTGCCAAGTGTGAATATTTTTTTATAAATAGTTGAACATGTGGAGTATAAGTTATAAGAACAGTGTTTGTCAAATTTTAGAATATTTTGATAAGGTCTTTAACGTGCTGAATGTCGGTAAGAGGTTGGTGAGGTAAATGCTTGGGCTTTGTACGAGTTAGGTAGAGGATGTTATGGCAAATATATGGCCTCCTTCAGTGCTTGGTGTTAGGATACTTTGGAAAATATTTGAACGTGTTAGGCGCCCGATATGAAGATATCACACTAAGTATTTGGTATCTTAAGTGTCAGTTATAAGAGAATTTATGTAAGTGTTTGTATTTATCGGGTAAAAGACACTTGACGAATGTTTAGACTCGTAGTCTATTCAATGTGAGGATATTTTGCAAAGTACGTGAGTGTGTTTCAGTGTTATTTATTGGTACCTTATTGAACGTAGTAAAATCCAGTTAATAGGGATTTTTCCGCAAGTAGGCCTAATTGCGTTTGTTAACGGGCAAGTATGCTTGTTGTAGGTTACTTTGGAAAGTACTTGAACAAGTACAACGGCAGCTACATTCCTCCTGGGTGGCGGGAGTGGGGAGGACTCATTATGAACTCTCGCTATTACAACTACTCAATCAACCTGAATGGAAAGAAGATCAAACATGGCGCCGACTACCACAAGGTGAGTGCATGGGCCGTTACGGATCATTCTGGTATCTGCAGGTTCAGACCTAAACGAGTGTATAATAACACACGTTTTCTCATAAACGTAACAGTAATAATCGGATCTCTATCTTGAACATTCAATTGCCTTTCCGGAAGCACTGCACTCCTAGTTTCTGTACATGACATTCTATCAGCGACTACTTCCTCCCTAACTGACTGTCCTCTCATAAAACCACTAATGTATGTGTATATAAATTCGACGAAAACATGAAATATGCGATTCTCATGTTCAGGGGAAAGTTTGTGCAAATACTGGATGAGATGCTGATTAATTTCATTCTGTTGCTTGCGTGTCCATTCTGGTTTACCCTGTGATGTTGGTAAATAGTTACAGATACTTCACAAAAATTCAAATCTCTCGAACCAGTTAAATAAAAACGCTTAAAAAAACTGAGCAAACCATTTGTCCACAGGGCCGTGCCATGGTTCAGACGGTTAGTCTTGACATGTCACTACGGAGACTCGGGTTTATACCTCTATCAGTCCATGTGCGATTTGTGAAGGACAAAGTGGCAATGGTACAGGGTTTTCTCCGAGTACTTTCGTTTTCATCTGTCAGTAATACGTCTTCAGTGCTCTCTACTCATTTACTCACCTGTCAGTGACACTGTATTCAGTGGAAGATATAAACTGTAAAATCTGTGTTTGCATCTTCATACATATGATTGCTAAGGAAAATTGTTGAGTTCTGTTTATCATGTTACGGAGAAAAGTTAATGCAGTCTTACATTTCGGTTTATAGGCACTTGTACTTTATTCATATTTGGCACGGCTCATTTTTCATTATATTGCTGTAATGGTGATCCCAAGACTTACATCGGAAGGACGAGAAGATTCAGAAGGCAATTTGAATATTAGCCATTAAAGTGCATGGCCGGACCGCCACTTAAGTAGATGATATCTGCACTCTTCTGGAATATTACGCAGCGTATAGTGGTAATTCCTTACCGACGTTACAGGACAAGCTATAGGTACCATCTTCAAAGGTCAAGAAATCCAATCTTGGAATTCTTGACCCTTGAATGTGGGACCGATAGGTTGTCCTGTAACTTTGGTCAGTATTTGCTACTATAGGCTGCGTAATATCCCTGAAGATCGGAGATCTCAAGAGAATCTTGTGTTTTCAGGACTACTACCCCGACTTGATTGCTAACGACTCGGTGGCCTTCTTGAGACAGTCTAAGCAGTATTTCTCTCGAAAACCGGTAATGTTAGTTCTCAGCTTCCCGGCGCCGCATGGTCCAGAGGATTCTGCTCCACAGTTTTCGCATCTGTTCTTCAACGTCACCACGCATCAGTAAGTATGATACACTTCAGCCTCCATAAACTCGGAATGGATAAAAGCAGACTATTTTATAAACATGTTGTTTGTTATTTGGCATACTAATTGGCCTTGAGTTCATTATTATAATACAAAACTAATCAGCCGACTGATATCACAATGTACAGAGTCCGTTTTCATTGAAAATTCATCGCTTCGAAAAATGTTTCAAAAATTTGTAGATCCTAGAGGTTTGTTATATCGTGTACACATTTTTAATACGATTACCTATCTGTTAGAAAAGTGCCAGAAGTTCAGTGTAATCCTAAGAAGACTGATATTTATGTAATGAACAGGTACGTAAGGTACAAAACTTCAGGTACTGCATCACAGAGAACATAGTTCATATCTATTTCAAGGACCAATCGGTTACTTATATTTAATGAAATAGTGGTTTGGAGAAGTGAAAAAGTACTGAAAGGAGTCTAAAAGGAGAAGAATTTCCTACAAACACTGAAAAGAAGGAAGACTGCCTCGATTGGTCACATCTTGCGTAGAAACTATCTTCTAAAAGGAAAGATAGAAGTGACGGGAAGACGAGG
>Ga0123353_10002161_pt1 | contig 24297 bp, 15 predicted proteins | sample TergutLab28metaG_3_FD_92763 | JGI IMG/M metagenome (GOLD analysis project Ga0123353, IMG submission 92763) | Labiotermes labralis P3 segment gut microbial communities from Petit-Saut dam, French Guiana - Lab288 P3 | ecosystem: Host-associated > Arthropoda: Insects > Digestive system > Gut ... | reverse complement strand
TACGCTATGAAGTTTTGTTTAATTATAATTTAAATGAACGTCGGTCTACAGCAAACCACGCAACACGTTGATCGAGTCGGCCTGTCGCAGATCCTCGCGGTTCCACACTGACTTCTAGCAAGCAGTCCACCGTACCATACCATATCGTACCGTACCGAACCATACCGTACCGTACCATACCGTACCATACCATACCGTACCGTACCATACCGTACCGTAATGAACCATACCGTACCGTACCATACCATATCGTACCGTACCGAACCATACCATACCGTACCGTACCATACCATATCGTACCGTACCGAACCATACCATACCGTACCGTACCGTACCGTACCATACCGTACTGAACCATACCGTACCGTACCGTACCATACCGTACCGTACCGTACCATACCGTACCGTACCGAACCATACCATACCGTACCGTACCGTACCAGTACGCAAGACCTAGCAACAGTCCCTGCACGTGCAATTGCCTTATTTTAAAAAATGCGCAGGTTTGTTGGACACAGATTGTTTGTTGTACACAGATTGTTTGTTGGACACAGATTGTTCTGTTTGTTTCTTCGGGTGGGGAACAGTCGGTTGCAAGAAGGGAGCGAAGACTGCAGAGATAAGAAATTACAAAATTTTGAATATGATTTTTATTTTATGTTTATTTGTTTATTTAATTTCTACATTTCATTTTCACAACCTCACCTTGCCTTCACCGTACGTCATCCAGAAGCACGTGAGGAAAATCCTCAGAACCTTGAATTTTGTGCCCCTCCACCCCTGCCGCAGAATGTCAGTCTTCAAATGAATTATTTTAACTGATTTTTAAGTTCACTGTTGTCTTTTGCAATAAAAGGTGCAACATTAAGGAACAGTAAATATAAATAAGTACAGTATCAAAACAAGGTAAGTCTGATTACCTCACACAGGGTACTTTAGGACTTGGAGGGGAGCGGGGTCGAAATTAGATTTTAAAAACGTTGGTCTCTAAGAATAATACTTGGATAAAGTTTTAGTGCTCTCTGATTACATATTTATTGCTATCTCGTTGGAAAAAAACTTTACTGGGCTTTATTTTTGCAGTCCGTCTTGCTTTTTTTTTCTTCTTCTTCTTCTTCTTCTTCTTCTTCTTCTTCTTCTTCTTCTTCTTCTTCTTCTGAAAATATTCTCAGCATGTTGTGACCCGTGCATGAAAGTTTCTTTGATTTCCTTTCCACTGAAGCCAAACGTGATTTAAGTACTAGCCACATTTGTTCGTGTAATTCTGCCTACCGATTCGTTTCCGTCAGACTCCTAGGGCGATGGCCATGTCAACAGTTCGCACACAGAAGGCATTTCTTGTGCAGGTATCTTGCGTCTTCTTATTGCGAATGTTTTAGGAAGAAGAAACGCCTTCAGATCGCTCTGTCCAAACAAGCAGTGAAGATCGCTGCCGTTTAAGAAACTCGCCTTTTCTTCATTTAACGCTGCAGTTATGGCGCTGAGGAGTGGCGATTTGTTTGTGGGCGTTTAAACCAATAAACATCGCGTTACTTGCTATAGTGATAACGATCCTTCCTGAGAAGCTTCCAGGTCCTCGACTAGTGCAGAAATTACCCGCATTTTTTTTTAAATCGGAGGTTCATCACCACATTCACAAGTTTCCTCCTCCTATCCCTATTCTGAGCCAGATAAATCCGGTCCATGCCCCCCATCCCAATTCTTGAAGATCCATTTCTAATATCCTCCCATTTACGTCTAGGTCTTTCAAGTGTTCACATTTCCCTCAGGCTTTTCCACCAAACCCCTTTGCACCCCTCATGTCCCCCCCCCCCCCCCCTCCCCCCCCCCTCCCTTTTTTCCCTCTCTTTCCCCCCCCCATGCCCCCCCCCCCCCACGTGCCCTCCCCATCTCATTCTTCCTAATATGATCACCCGAATAATATTTGGTGAAGTACAGATCATAAAGCGTGCCATTATATTGCCTTCTCTACTCCCCTTTTACCTCGTCTTTCTAAGGTTCTATTTTTTAAAACCCTAAGCCTATGTTCCTCTCTCAGCGTGAGAAACCAAGTTTCACACCCATACAGAACGTAGTAATGACGGTGCTGTATAATTGTAATACTACATTCTGTATACTACACGCTCGGGCTCTTATCATGTCAAGTCCAGGCGACTTACAGCGGATTAATTGGCTTTACGGCGGTGCTGTCTGGAAAACTGATCTTATATCGGTCTGTCGTCAGGGCACAGGGGGTTGCGTGTGCTTTATTTCAAGTCGCTATCCTTATCTGAGAGACTGACGATTGGTGAATAAGTATATATGAAAGAAAGTGGTCGTAGTCTACTCCAGATACTGTCTCGCCAGTTGTGTGGAGCAAGTGAGGTAAACCCACGAGTATCAGACTTCAGGATTGCCGGTGTCCCGGCCGCGATTCGTACCGGGCATTTTCTAATTGCGAGTTAAAGGCATTACCACTATGTCAGTATTGTCGGACAGCACACGCGATTGTTGTGGAACGTTGCTAGGTGTAGGGTTTTGTGTTAATGCATCTGGAAAGTAACGAGTGCTGAAGCCCTCAAATTTCTTGTACAAGTACAAGGTGGCGCAAAAGTTACATAACTCAGCCTCTCTTTGGTTAAACATCGATTTTCAAGGGATTTTTGCGCCACTGTGTGTAATTTTTTGTGTATGTTTGTAATAGTCATTATGAGACATTTGAGACACTATCGGTAGTGCTGTTCTCCCTGAGTTTCCAATTCAAAATGATTCCAACCACCAATACTCTTTAATTGAAATTGTCGACCCCTTCCAACCTTCTTTGAAATCGGAATATAATATAATATAATATCGGTTGTCTGCATGACCAACTGCATGAAAATGCCAACACAACTACGTAATCAACAATAATGCTCCGAGGTTTTGCTGCGCGCGTCTTTAGCGTAACTGGCGAATTATTTATCAGACCCCAAAATGCCTGGAGCAAAGAAACAGCGTACGAGGGAATGAAACGGATTTTTATGCCGCCTTAGTCTTGCGGTTTTGAAATATTTAAAACAATATTAAAAGTAAGTCGCCAGTAACATTACTGTATGCATGTGTCCTAACCTATTGTGCACATTATCACACTCCGTTCCTCTAACATTTATGTTAATATTATTAACGTTTCTTGTGTATATTTTGACCCTAAATGTTGCTTTTTTCCACCAAGCTTAGCGCGTGCCTTGTTACCTTCATGCGTGTTGTTGTTGTTTTACCGATTGCTGCCGTCTGTGCCACATTTAATTTACCGTGATAATGCCAGGCTAGTGATATGCAAAGAGCATTTCTCATTATATAACCTCTCTCATTCCTCTTTTAACGTACAGAATTGTTTTCCTCAAGAGGTGGACTTAGTTTAATTTTCCTCATCCTATAATTTTTATATTTTATTCTTAAGGAAAGCTTCGCCACTACACAAAAGGAGCATAAAACTAATTTGGCTTGCCACATTGTTTACCTAGAATTCGGAGAATATGATCTTTGAGATTGCAGGTTCTCACAACGGTGTTGCCGAAGATATAACTCTTGTGGGATGTGACACCATGTCGACTGGTAAACAATTACCGACGTCGCGGAGGGTCGTATTGCCCTAATTTTTACAGTCAAGCAGTCCAAGATTTGTCGGAATTGTTGAATTGGACCCTGCGAATGCAGGTACCTCGATCTTTCGAAACGTCGGCCACAGTTTACCAATTTACGCCGTGTAACATCTCAGAAGATGAACCTTCAGAAGGTAATGTATTACGAAGTGAATGCCAACGTTATTTCCGGTTACCTTGTATCTGCTCTTCGGGCTTGCCTGGGAGGGATTTTTTGTGTCTTGATTATATGCTTGACTGACATTTGTAACAGTACTTGTGGCTCATCATAATAACGAGGTCCGTGTTACATATGTTGTGACTGGCTAATTTGGTTCAGATTTCCATTGATTTCCTTCCGAATCAACAAGCTGTAACGACTTCGAAGTGGGTCACGACTTCTATCAGCTGTTGGCTATTTTTTGTTCAGCAGTCTCCACAAACCTTGGGGGCCACAATCCCAGAAAGCACTGACGATTGGTGTTAGGGGAACCGCGAACTTTTTTTAACAATAACCAAAGCCTGCTCCCTACTACCACAACAGTGCGTAATAACGCCAAACGTTGTGTGTACCGAAGCATCCCATTGCATTTCCATTCATCAAGCTGCACTCTGGTTTGTGGTGCCGTTACAACCCTTGTCCAGCAGGTTTATTGCAGGTGCCGGCGATTTTTCTGTGTGTGCACAAAACCTGCGGATACGTACCCTGAAGCCAGTTGCTGCAGCTGGTAAACCTGGATACAAATTTAAAAACACGGATGATTTAAATATGCCGCTGCGGGATATTTTTAACTTTTCCAGTCTTCGTTAGCCTTTTCAGGCAAGATACTGACATGGCACTTCACTTCAAATTAGACCATGACTACATATTTACACATGCTGTCCAGTACATTATGTTTTGGTCGTCTTACTGTTTGGTGTTATGTAACCTCATCTATTAACAGCGTTGTGAAATAAACAACCTAGCACAGGGTTTTCCATACTTTTTGCTAGTCGACCCCTTTCAGCTGTGAAAAATAACCACGGATCCTCACATCCTTTCTCACGTAAATTTAGGGTGTCCGGTTGAGAGGTATCGTTCATTAAGGATATTTATCTCAGAATTGATTTGCGATAGCTACAATTACATGCCAGCAGCATACGTAACAATGCATTTAATTATTTGACCTTAATTAAACCGATTAACGATCATACGAACTAAGCACATCTCCAATTAAAGAGATTCCGCGATTATTTTTACAAAAGTCATTATTTTAATTAAAAAAAAGGAGACGTCAAATGTATCCTCGGATCCCTTGCGAACTGGTCGCGGATCCACTGGGAGCCGCTGAGCATAGTTTGGGAACTATTGGCCTAGCAGGTTAGTGTAGCGGTGACTCTTGACTGCGATTCGGGAAGTACCTGTTTCTATTTTCGGACAGAAGGTCCGAAATCCTGGCCTTTCCTGGTTTTCGTCAGTCCATCCACATAAATGCCGGTCATTAAGGTTACCGAGCCGGGATAATGTACTCAGTATAAAGACTGAGCTAGGGGATGGACGATCCGGGGTTCGAATCTCAATAGGCCAGGGGTTTACTGTTCTTCAAAGTATCCAGACTGTCTGTGTGTCCCACCCAGCCTCCTATTCAATGGGTACCTTTGTTTCTTTCCCCGGCGGTAGAACGGCCGGGGCCTGAAGTTAACCACGCGCCTCCATCAAGTGCGAAGGTTGAGAATGAGTGGAGTTTTCCCTTTATGCATTCATGACGTAAAGAACGAAAAGCTTGCCTTTTAAGTAGGATTATCAAAATTAGGCCACGGCTGCTTCATTCCAGATCCTGTCTCTTTATCCTCCGTCAGCGCTATAAAATCAGAGATGTTTGAAGACTGCCTTCCTAACAGAACAGTACTGCTTGCTTGAGGCTGATGCGCTCTTGGTCGCAGTGCGAGGTCAGTATGAGACCGCCAGTTCTGTGCAAAACATAGCGGACGACGTCATGAGGTTGCTACAATACAGTTGGTAATCTGAAATTGCTATTTCTCCGGTGGCTCGTGTGGCCTGTGGTAATTGCGCCATGGGAGGAAAACAAATGAGACAGCGGAACATACGCATGTAATGGTTGAAACTACGCAAGTCACCGTCGTGTTCCTTTTTTCTTCTTGTATAAGGAAGTAAGATGGGAGGAAAGTAAATATGTTATAGTATTTATTTCAGAGATGGTGGACAACTTTTTTTACTTCAAATGTTGACCACTGCGTCCACTAACGCACACAAGACACGGTTGATTTCCTGCCGGTTTGCCGTTACGTTACACACTATGAAATAACAGCGGTTAGGATTTACATGTGTGTTGCTGAAATTTCTCGGACTTCTTCTGTCGTTTTATATGTTTATTGAAAAGAGATAGAGGAGTAAGTTTAAAGTTATTGTCAGTTTATTATTAATTTGTACCAACAAATGCACATATATGCTTATTTGTTGGTACAAATTAATAGTAAATAATAAAAATGCACGGTTTGTACACAAAAATAAAAATTAATGTCATTTATTTCAATGGCTTTGTTCACATGACAAATGAAGTATGATATTTGTACGCCCTGTGACAATTCATATGTTAGCCAGTAACTGTCAGTTTTAAAATATTTCATGTATCACAGCTATTCAGTTTGATATGGATCGCGCTTGTGAGTGAGGGCACCGCTAAGACTGCGTCTTTTAGACTGGAACAGGTTCTCCGAAACGTCGACAACACGCCCTAAATTTGCAGGTTTCATGAAACAGAAATAGGATCCAAATTGCTGTTTCATTATTTCATTTAAGAACATTTCATATCGAAACAAAATACATTGCTCGTGAAGACAGTAGGCCTACAGTATGCACGAACCATTACGAAACCGCTCGTTTTTAGGCGCGTTCGCATATTCGCATAAAGCACCCGTTAGCTCCGTCATTTCCGTCCTTCTCTCCACACGTACACCCATGACCACGGCTTCAATTGGGAGGATATCCGTCAAGTTTGATATCGGGGACTTCTGTCACGAAAATCCGAATTTGGTTAAAATCGGGCAAACACGTCAGGTGCTTTATGTGGAAACGTAAGTAGGTTTTATTGTTTCTGGCGACATTAAATGACAATAAAAACGTTTTCTTTGAGTGAAATGGCATCAAGCTGTTGTGATAATGGAGGAGATATACACGTTACACGAACGCGGCGCAGTGTTACGTAATACGAACAGTACATTGCGTGTCTTGTTGCAGTGTGAACACAAAAAGAAGATACAGGTGTACAGTACTAATGAACCAAATGTCTTATGCTAAAAATTAATCACAGGTCTGTGTTTAGTACAGATGGCTGTGCGCATGTGCTGTATGATCCGTCAATCGTGACGCAGAAAATTGTTTCTTTCGTATCTTATCCCACCCTCCCTTTCTTTTCTTTAATTTTTTGTGTCTCTTTCTGTCGTGTTTCTTTCCGATACCGCTTATCTTTCTCATTTTTACTTTATAACGAGGATTTTAGGCTGTGTACTCTTCTCTTCGCATCTTATGTTTATGAAAATTAAACGACATTTATCTTGCAACAAATGATAGTCTGTCGTGGGGCTTAGGAAGGTGAAGATGGAATTTTTGCTGCAGAAATTAGCTTCAGTGGTGTAAAATGAATCTGACTAGCTCAGAGAATGCATGACTATAAGTGTTCAGCTTTGCATCAGAAATCAGTATTTTGCGGCGACTATGCTGTAGCTCAGACGGTCAGTGTTGTTTCAGCGGCCGTGCCGTAGACTGTCAGTGGCCGTGCTGTAGCTCAGACTGTCAGTGTTTGTTTCAGCGGCCATGCTGTATCTCAGACACTCGGTGTTGTTGTAGTGGCAGTGCTGTGGCTCGGGCGATCAGTTTTCTTTCAGTACTTTCGCGGTGTCGAGGTCCCGGTTCGTTCCCAAGTTAGTCCACGTAGCATTTTTGGTGGACAAAGTGACACTACGCCAGATTCTACTCCAACACTCCACATTCTGCTTACAGTTATTATTCCACATGCTGCGTACGTGCCGATTATCAGCGAGTGGACCATTGCGCCCGTTGCATACCTCCAGTAGCAAGATGTGTCCCCACACTCCATAGTTGTTATCATTGCAAATTACTGCTCTGAATACTACTACTACTACTATGTGGCAGTAGTAGTAGTAGTAGTAGTCGTAGAAGTAGTGGTGGTGGTAGTAGTAGGGGAAGTTGCCATCCGGACGCTAACATTACTGCTTCGTATGCAGAAAGTCCCAGGTCCAAATGCGGTGGCAGATTCTTCAGAGCCCAAGTGCTTCAAAGGTCGCGACGTCTTCTTTCCACGTCTTTTCTAGCTCTTTGTATACTGATCATACTGCTATTCGGCGCGATAATCTGAGCTATTGACAGCGTCCTTAAATAGGCAATGGATACTACTGCTACTGCAGCCACCACCACCACCACCACTACTACTACTGCTACTACCACCACCACCACCACCACCACCACCACAACCTGCTTCAAGTCATTACTTGATTTATGGGCGTTAAGGTAAATATTCTCGCGCACGTAGATATAGAGAGGGGTTAGCCAGGTACCATTTTGTGTTTCAACGCTTTTAGTAAGCCAGAATAATTTTTTTTTTTAATTTTCGTACTTGAATAGCATCTGATGTTCTTTGTTTAGTAACCTGAACAGGTCCATGATGTTAACATGAATATAACCGAAGGCCCTTCACCGTCAAGCGCAATGTTCGTGTGTCTTGTTCCTGTTTCTTACGGATGTGCCCTCATGTATGCTACGGCCTCTTATTTTGTGGGAAATGAGGGCAGCGCTGTCTCCTCCTGCGCTGCTTCTGGCCATCAATTCCTTCGAAATGTGGGAACACTGAAATGATGTTTGGTGTTAAAAACGTAGCTCGAGACAACAGAGAGAAGGAATCAGAAATAAGCAGTACACCGACTGCGTCATCCCGGATACTTGTGTTAACAGCGTCATGTAAAAACGGAGACACAGGTGTGAACGTTGCTACCGTAGCACTCGTCTGCTCGCTCTTCATTTCATGGCGAGCTCGATCATTGGCTTTCAGGGAACACGGAAGGACGGCGCGATACTCCACTGGCACCTCTTGTCACCTGCTGCTCACGAAACAATTAAAGTTGTGAAACATAATGAAGTGTACTTTATTTAAAACGACCTGTTGGTGCAAGTGAAGTGTTAAATTACTTTTTAATTTTCCATACGTAATGGTACTTGAAGTTATATCTGTTCGTAAATTGCGTGACTTTGCCTGTGGCACATCATCCAGTCTCATGCAAACACATTTATTATTTTATATTTTCCCGTGCTGGCAGTACACCGCATATTTGTTAGCCAATGTGTGCAATTCTCGTGGTGTTAATTTGTTTTGCATGGTCAGACATGCGCGGTAGTGACCAGTGGCTGAGACTTTTGGTCCGAATCTGAATCGCGAATTTTCTGCGTTCTGTGTTCTGCATGGATAAAAGCCTTGCAATAAACCGCGTCCGAGGAGTTCAATTAAATATTTAAAATGTTTGTTGTTTCGGCAGTTAATTCTCTATTGACACGTGCCAAAGGGCCTAATCCGTTATAGACGAAGACAAAATTTATAACTTTTAAAATAAGGTCAGAAATATTCGGCTGGTATCAAACATTTTGCATGTTATATAAAAGGAGACAGTCAGTGTCGGTATAACGTAACATTGAGCTGCATTCGTGCAACCATTGTTGCAGTGGAAAAGCAATAAATACTACATATTCTGGGTGTGTGTCTTTATCCTTGGTTATCCATCAAGCAATGCGCGTGGGCCTCATTGTCGTCTGTGGCCTACCCAGCTGTACAGTATTCCTTCAACATTATCTCATAAACGGCACGATTTTCGAAAAAAGTTATGTAACACAAAATGTGTGTTTTGATTTTCACTGCAGCTTTTGCCTGAAACATTTCTCAATCTAAGAAGAAGAGAGTGAAATATTATAAAAATGTGTATTGGACTTCATGTAAAGTACTCGTTATTCTTGTCAGATTTTGATGAAACTGGTGTTTTCTGGAGAGATTTTCGAAAAATACTCAAATATCAAATTTCATGAAAGTTCGTTTAGTGGGAGCCGAGTTCCATGTGGACGGACGGATGGGCAGAAATGATTAAGCTAATCGCTTTTCGCAATTTTGCGAAGGCTCCTAAAAATTGGTTTTTCTTTTCCGCTGAATGTTGTAAAGATACGTGGAATGAGCCACATCGAAAGATTCAGCTTTCTGTAATAACGCGAAATGGATTGAACTGGCTTCAGTTAATGTCATGTTTCGTATCATAAAAAAAATTCTTGAACGTTTTATTACCCATTTTTGCGCAGGAAACGGTTCATCAAACCATGGCACCCGTGCTATCACATTGTTAAACTTTTTACTGGTATACAGTATATTTCCCATGTCGTACAGCACACAACATTATGTTACTCTTCCCCGTTGTCAGCCAGTCATTCCAATTTTAGCCTGTCTATTTAAATTCAAAGAAGTGTTCGCGGTACACGGAAATTGTTCAATTTCAGGTAGTCATAGGCCAGGAAAGATTTGGAGAACTCCTGTCTTATGGAATATTTTGCATTTTGGGAGGTAAGTCATTTGGTTTGGTTATAGGATTTGACTGCCCCACATGCTATTACTAGAATTTAAGGGGTGCTGATAAGTCTTTAGCCCGGCCAGGAAGGAAAGAAGCTAATGTTTCTGTCAGAATGGCGCGAATTTCCTTCGGCGCCTTGCCTTGCAGGAAAAAAAAACTTTATGACAGCTCGCGTCTCCATGTTGTTCAAATCGCGCTCGTCGCTGACATGCTTACGAGCATGTTTCCTTCCTGATCGGGCTAAGAACTTATCAACACCCTGGGATTTCAACGATTCTACTAGTTAGCCGAACGTCGCACTCCAGTAGTCATCACTCCTGCTTCAAATTCGGAAGGTCCAAGGTCTGAATCATTTTTGTCATGCTTTTTTTCAGTTCCTCCACTTAGTTGCCGTAGAGGTTAGGTCTACACTAATTGTGAAATTTTCCATTCCGTGCATTCTTATATATGAATAACTTCTGCAATACTTTAACCAAATGCACATTATATATTTGCTACATATATTTTTTTTTACCAAATCTCTCCCACATGTTTCGGTGTATTGTACACCATCCGGAGGGAGAACTTCGTCTACTTGCTCAAAACTGCCGTCTTTTTACAAGGTTGTTACATAAGATGTGTTACAAAGTACAGTATGTACCAGACACAAACTAGCCATTGCCCATCCTACCAAGACGAAGGAATAGCACAAAAATTGATATGGTCATATATGCTTATAGAGACGGGGTCTTCTCAAGATCTGTACACCCTACGGACCCAAGCATAGCTGGAAGCACAGTGAATATAACATACTGTGTACTGTCATAACACCATACATAATATAAAAATGGTAGCCCTTCAGAGCCAACATACAGTACCGTGCTGCTAATAGGGATTTTAAGTATTTTTTGGTTCTAAGATACGGTGTAACTAACTGTATATTGTTTTTAATCATAGTACAAAACATGGTTAAGCTACAAAAATGGTATGTTCTATACTTAATACTTTACAACACATCTTATGTAACAACATTGTAAGAAGATGACAGTTTTGAGCAAGTATACGACGTTATTCCTGAAGATGGTGCATAACTCACCGAAACATGTAGGAGAGATTTGGAAAAAAATATGTGTGTAGGAAACAATGTGCGTTTGGTTGGAGTACTGAAGAAGTGATTAATAGATCTACACTAAATTCGACCAGTTTCGCTTTTTCCATATTATTTCTTATCCATTATTTATTATTCATAATCTGGCGGTGCTTATTACTATTTGAAAACATTCTTAAATTACTTACTCCATGGAACATGGTTCTTAAGAAGCTAGTCGCCTCCAAGCTAGTTAGAAATTCTGCGTATTTATTGATCTCTAAGGTTCATTACCCTGTTCTAAAGATCGCACCACATGTCCCCATTGTGAGCCAGATGAACACAGGCCACGTCCTCTCGTCCTATTTTTTAAAGATACGTTTAAATATTATCTTCGCATATAGACCTAGGTATTCCTAGTGATTTCTTGTCTTGAGATGTCTCCACCAAAACACTGTGTGCATTTCGTTTATCCTCCATACCTGCCATATGCCCCTTCCCCTTCTCTTACTCTTTGGCTTTATCACCCTAATCATATTAGATGAGAAGTACAAATGATGGATCTCCTCATCATGTTGTGTCTGTCACGAGCCCCTTAAATTCCTCGTCTTAGGCTCAGATATCTTCGTCAGCACCTTATTCTGCACCATCCTCTGTCTTCTTTCATTAGTGTGGGAGGCAAATTCCACACTAAAAACAGGCCAAGTTATAGGTTTGTGTATTCTGATGTTATGCATGTAGACAACAAACGGGAAGATAAAAGATTGTGGACCAAATGGTGGCAGACATTTCTCGAATTTAATCTGCTCTTAATTTCTTCCTGCTTGCAATTTTGAGCGTTGTTAAAAAAGAAGAATTTGAGAGTGTGGGCAATCGGAAACAATGGCATGGGTTGGGCGAAACATACGGGAGATGCAAGAGGGAAACAGGCTACCGTAATGGAGCTGTGGTCGTGCCGTCTTCTGCTTTCCATCTGTCCATTTCCTACGCCGTGACTTCCTTCTTTGCTGGAACAGAGTAGAAACGTTACTGATTGCTTTATGACGCATATACTGTTTTGTTTTGTTTTGTTTTGTTTTGGGTAGAGCAGCTTCTGAAGCTATGACTTGGATGTTAGGACGCCCTGTGTCTGCCGGACTCGGATTGTTCTTTTTTTCCCTCCCCTTGTTAGACATTCATTCTGTTGTTTTTTTCAGGTGATTTTCTGGTTCTTGCAGTAAGATGCGGTATTACATTTCTTACAAGCGAGCGAGCGAGTGCTTCTGTGCATCTCACGTTGAGCTGCGTTTGCCTCATTGGTTCTGCCATAATAACAAGCAAAACGTGTGCAGAACATTGAGACGTATTTGTACCGCTGTTTTACAGCCGCGTTCGCAAAATTTCGAAAAGTGGCATTTGGCTTCGTTATGTCTGTCCGTCTGTCCGCATGGAACAACCCGGCTTCCACTGGAAGGATTTTCATTAAATTTGATATTTCTGTGTTTTTCGAATATCTGTGTAGAACATTCAAGTTTGATTAAAATCTTACAAGAATAAAGGGTAGGGTACTTCACTTGAAGACTTATGTGCGTTTATGATCATATGTCCCTGAATTCGTCTTAGAATGAGATGTTTCAGACCAAAGTTGTAAAGAAAATCAAAACACGTAATTTATATTCAATAACGTTTTTCCAAAAATTGTGCCATTTATGATGTAATACGGAAGAGGTATGGTAGAGCCAGACAAGGCACAGATGTCAAATAATACGACGGAGCAAAGATTAGATTTTAATGCCTGATAACTAAAGCAAGAATACACACACAGACATACACATACATACACACACACACATACATACACACACACACACACAGACATACATACATACATGCACACACATATACACACACATACATACATACACACACACACACACACACACACACATACACAATATTTAGCACTTACTGATTTTCTAATGCGACAGTGGTTACGCGAATGTGCTTCAGTGTTCCGTTTATAGGTACATAACATAACCTGTCTTGTCCCTTCTAGTAAAGAACTCCCGACCGCTGGTTACGTCGAGTATGTGTTTTATCCTACCAATTACAAAATTTTCATTTCTCAAAGTTGACTCAGTATATGCCTGTGTTACGTGCTGTTTGCTGCACAACATGTTTCTTCCTCACCGTCGTGATGCAAGTGTTTTGTTGGGGATTAAATTAATCGAAGTAATTTGACACCTGAGTACTAAGTGAGAGAGTTTGGTTACTCTGCTGCTTTGTCTTAAGAACGTAATAAAAGATGAACGGCATAATGGAGGTTTCACAGTTTCGGGAAAGATAATAGCAGTTTTGTGACGTACGCTGTATGAATCCGAATGTATTTTTTGTCCTATCGTTCTCACAAATTGATTTATTCAATATGAGATGGGAAGATTTCTCTTAAATCCTATCCCGGTGGCCGCGCGGTCTCAGGCGTGGGTCTGCGACTGCTCGCATGCTGGGATTACGGGTTCGAATTCCGCCAGGAGCATGGATGTCTGTCTGTTGTGAATGTTGTGTTTTGTCACATACAGCTCTCTGCATCGGTCCGATCCCTCGTGCAGAGGAGTCCTAACGAGTGTGTTTGTGTCATTGAGTGTGATCAGGTACAACAAACCTCTACACCTACAATAAGTAGTAGAAACAGCTCAAGGCTATGGATAGAAGAAAGAAAAAAAGAGAAAGAAAGAAAGGCTTCTAGTAAAAGCTCTGGCTTATTACTTTCCATTCAGTTAGTAACTGATATTCCCAAAATGCTCATATTGCTATACCAAAACTGCAGTGCCTTTGAAAACGCCTTTATCATGCTTTATTTTAGGTCTCTGCAATATGGGCCCAAATGTCTTTCCCGCCTCGAAAGTTCGCGCATCCACCATATTGTGATTACTGATTGTAGGAAATCAAAGATCCCTTGTGGGCTGTGTTATCCAGTGGCACGATGTTCTTATAAAGTCTGTCAGTTGATTCAGAAATTGAAACGGGCGCGCACTGACGCATGCACGCAACAAACGCGCATATACCCTTTCCAATTTTGGGAAAGAGAAATTTGCTAGAATATTTACCGAATTTAATCTTGGCTACAATCAATCATGATTTGAGTACGTCCCGTGCCTTATTTGTCACGCTGATTTGTAGCGGTCAGGCGTGGTCACCTGTATGGTTGTGCTAATGTCACGAAGTAGCTTACACTTCTGACTGACGAGAGTAAACTTCAGCCTGATGCCCGATGAAAACACGATATTTCGACTATCATTGCGTACATCCGCGTTGCATTGCGTTAAACTTGGATCATCACCACAAAAGTAAGAGCCAGTCCGTTATACAAACAGCTGTGTAATGTCGTGTGAATGTTCTAATTAGGTAGGGAACTATCGTGATCGTGCACAAAATGTAACTTCTCGTTTCCCCGCTCTTATTACACATAATTTCTACCTCACAGACAACACTGTCCGTCTCCGTCACATCGGTTAATGCTAATATATTGTGTGAATATGAAGTACCTGTACAAATCTGAGTATTTGTATACAGAACCTCTATTTCTTAATCACATGCATTCTGTCGTGTTGTGTGATAACAACAAATATATACATTCTAGTGAGGCGACTTATTCTTCGTGTACTTATAAAAGTTTTGTCTTTGACGTCACGCTTCGGCCTTCATCGACATTTCTTTTTTTGGGTTTATTTAAGTAAGAAGTTCAGCGTTGCTGTTAAAAGGCTTAAAAATGGTCCGCGAAGATCGCAGGTGTCATCTGCTTCGCGGTGGAAATCTGAAATCACGCGTAGCCCGACACACGTCGTCCAAGATACATGGGATACCTGTGTAATTTTGTGAATAAATTTGTGTCAAAGTTACATATTCATATATATGTAATTAATTAGACCGTGTGTAGTTCAGAATGGGAATTATATGCGTTTAGTAGATTGGCATGATGTACAGGTTGGCCCGCTGTCACTTATGGTATCGTTTGCCAGCACCGCTAGTGCTACGGCTGTCAAAAGCGTGGTTATGTTCCAAAATGTTTTGGTAACGAGCATCGTTTGTGATGAACACAAGCAAGATCAGTCGAACTCGTTGCGCCGCCACAGTTCTAAGGAGAAACGCAAGTCTCTCTAAACCTTTAATTCACGTGTCGGTGGATTAGTCGAGGTGGTCCACTGTATGACCTTTGTTGACCAGGCCTTGACGTCCATTGATACGTCATGCGGATTCATTAAGGGCAAGAATTTCACTCCATCTTTACCAAGGAATGCGAACGGTGTAAAGAACAAGGTAACTGTAATGGTAGCAAATGTGACACATTACGTGCTTCGTCACATCACGTCACGTTACTTCCTTTGTGAATATTCTTCTCGGTTCGTGCACTGGACATAAATCAATCGTTGCTGAATTTGTAAGTTTAAAATGTCTGTGACTCCTAAGTGGGTTAAAAATATCGTATCTGCATCAGTAATCGCGTATTTGATATTTGATGTCAAATGACAAGAATGATGGGTGTAAAATCTGTATCACTGTTTGATCGGAGTACCACGTCGTATGTTAAACACTTATCAATATATATGAACCTCTGATTCGAAATTTGACATCAGAGTTGGTGAATCATGTATTACTGAAATAACTTAGTCTGAATATTATTGAAAACAGGGCTGACCGCAAAGCTGCCCGCGGGTCCCATGCGGCCCTCGAGGAAAAGATATGCGGCTTTCTGTCCCGTGAATAGGTTCAGTAACACAGTTTAACAAACATGACATAATAGGTCTACAGACCGCAGTAATGCAACGTATTAGCAGAGAAAATATTTGGAAACTACAGCACATCACTTTTATGCCAGCACACGGTAAACAAATCTTTGTTTGTGCTTTTCGATGTATTTCGTATACACAAGCGTGGCCATCGGTCGAATCCGTACGAATTATGTGGCCCACCCGTGCGTTTAAGTTGACCAGCCCTGACTTAAAATATGATTGGCACGTGTGTTTTTTTTATTTAACGGCACTGTCACTAACTCTGACAACAAGGCGTCGATTGGTTGGATTAGAGTGAGTAATGAGTTGCATGGGGTGTAGGACAAATCGGTCATCTCCTTATTTAATTTACCGCCCTGGAATTTGGCTGGAGCAACTTAGGTAAAGTTGTCCCTCTTCGCTCCATGAAAGAAGCACTGACGACTCTTTTTGCTGTCAGAAAGCAGCCGGTGTGTAATGGTGACCTCACCTCACCTCCATCTTGTGTCGAAGTTAAGGGTGCGTGCTTCAGTACCTCTGCTTCCCCATACTTGTGGCTGCGTTGCGTTGTGCTTTATCAAACACTTTACTTTTTACATTTACAACTTGGCCTCCAGTGATAACAAGTTCGTGCCAGTTTGACTAAATCGCTGATTTGATTAAGGTGTTGAAGATGGCAGTCACAGACAATCACACTGACAGCGTGATGATCACATCAGATAATCTTTTTCCTTAAGAGAGGAAAATGGGCCAACAAGTGAGCAGTGCGCGTATTGTAAGTACCAGCAGTACTGAAGTGTTCTTGTCTCCCGCTTTGCCGCGAGGAAGTTGGTTGCTGCACAGATCTCCGGCATGACGTTTGTTGCATGTTTGATTAAACTGTTTTAGGTGATGCTGTAATTTAGATTTTCTGTGTAAAGACAAAGACAGTTCTCTGCCTCGCTCGCTTTCTCGTTCTGTGTCTCGGGTTACATCTGGTACCTCGTGTTTAATTCCAGTGTACAGTTAGTATTTGAAATTATGCTGTATTTCTTTCTGCATGTCCCCCATTCCAACTTTTTAACCATTTGATCTGCTTTCACGAAATTTGGTATGGACATTATGCCATTGAAAAAACCTTAACTGTGCCTTTTTTTTTTCGAACTATCAGTAATATCAACATGGCGGAAGCGCGAACTTACAGGCGAGAGTAGCGCTATTGCCAATTCTTAGGTATGGAACTGACGTACAGCAGTATACCGTGGGGGAATATGTAACTCTGGTTGAGGTGATTTAACCCAAGATAAGGAGCTGGCAGGTTAAGCTGGCCTTTCACCTCAGAGGCCTGGGTTTAATTCCAGGCCAATACATGTGGTTTTTGTGGTGGACAGAGTGGCAGTGGGGCAGGTTTTCTCCGAGTACTTCGGGTTTCTCTTCTCAGTACAATTCCACCATTGTTCCATATTTATCGTTTACTGTGTTTATCATCGACGCTATCTATTGCGCGGTGTAACGCACTTTAAAAAGAAGCTGTTATCCTTGCGAAAACTTGCTTGATATTTTGGTTCGATGGGTATATCTAATTAACCATTCGAGGTAGGGTTGGTTATGAAATTTGGTTCGATGATCGTTCATAAACGTATTTACATATTTTTATTAAGTGTTGTATGTTAGAAGTTACTGATAATGGCGACAATGCCTTCGAAGTTTTATTCTCCGGATTTAATTTATTTAGTGGATATACTTAATAACAACAAAGGAAAATAAGATTATAATATTAATGATGTTGATATAGCTATAATGGGAGGAAAATAGGTCTTCAATTCTGCCCAGATTTTCTTCTCCCATACGGCATAATCCCCACATACTGATCGTAGTGACTCACATAGGGTGCTGCAGAAAATGCTGACACTGTGTATTTTAGTAATAGTTAAGGTAATGTCAATATAGCCAAAAGGCTTTGAAAATTCAGTACAGATACACGAATTTCCTGTATATGGAAAACAATATCAGTCATGTGACCTTCATCAAAAGCAGTACATTAGTTTACTGAGAAAGTAGGTTTGCCATTGCTTTCTGCAATTGTTCCTGTGTAATTGCGCAGTATCTTCCAATATTCTTGTCTTCCGTTTCTCCTTCTTTGTTGGACATTCAGCAGAAAGTGCTGACACGTTTCAAATCGCCGTAATGTTTATGTATTTAAATTTCAGCACGCCCGCCACGTCTCAAGGTCAAAACGGGTTGTTGCAATTTGTATGTGGATGGCACACCGGTCTTGGATGAAAGAGTGGTCAGTGCAGATGCCTGTTGCTTGTGTCCGGTTTTTAGAGGTACACAACACGAATACTGACATCGTGAACGTTGCGATTATATATGTTGAAACCTATTTTCAACTGTGGGTATATGTGAACTTGCAAAAAGATTGCATTTAGTAGCAAGAAAATTCTTCTGAAATGCTTGAGTCTCCCATTCAGTGTGCTGAGGAGATTTTGTGTAACGGTGTAACGTAAACCACCGCCGTCACACTGCACATGTTCGAGAACGAACGACGCGAAACATTAGCAGGGAGCGCCGAAAGTTCTTGGGGCATGCATGGGAACTTAGCGACCGCTGAAATGCGCCGTCGGTGCTCCCGAAATATATGGTTCGAGCAAGAATGTTGCCACATCTTACACAGCTAGCATTTTCCTGAATATGCTACGGGGCATTTACCCAGGACCGCTTATTTCTCGATTCGAAGAAATGTTTGGTCTTCACGATCCCCGGACCTCGCGGTCTCTGATAAGCTAAACGGTCGTGTTTTTCCGGACACGTTCAACAATGTTTGAGAAACTGAAGATAAGAGTTCTGGAAGAGATTCCCGTTAATTCCCAAGAAAACTTACTGAAGGCGTTGTCTGCCCTACTTTCTGGGTTGAACAAAGTGTTGATTGAAGGAGGTCACTTGGCTGACGCAGTTTTCAAGAAAATGGGCGTTTGTGTATTTGTACTGAATTTGCAGTGTTATGTGTTTTGATGTAGCATTGCCTGTGGAATTACTTCATGTTTTATGGAAATGTAAAACACCTCAGCACTTTCAGCCATATCCTGTGCATTACCGAGGTGCTAATAAGTCCTTAGCCCAACCAGGAAAGAAACAAGCTGCGCCTGTCAAAAGTGTGATGGGCAGAGGAATGGATTGATTTGGCTAGGGTAGAGACAGGTGGTGGACTCTTGTGAATGTGGTCATGAACCTCCAAGTTCCATAAAATGCGTGGATTGTAGCTAGTTTCCTTCCTGGTCGGGCTAAGGACTTATCAGCACCCCTGTATAGACGGTGATTAGAAATTCGCCGTACATGGAGAAAGTGGTCTGTTTATTTACAAAATTGCTGTGTATGGGCACCATGGGCATCCAGGCAGGATAATATTGGCTATTCGCTCTTCTTTAGACAAAGAGATGTCAGGACGTTGCTGAAAGAAAAGTAGATTAATCCCTATGTTTGGAGACTTTTGAATCACCCTGTACATTGCCACTACGGTTTTTATTTCTCTAGGTCGAAGTCATTTGTAGAGGCGGTATGACTCAACGTCACTAAATACATCCTCACTTTTTTTTTTGCCACAGACTGTGTTACTTGACTGTCTAACTATGCGGTCATTTCCTTTGCATGTCTTGAATAAATCCCGAAAGAGCGTGAAATATAGTGACACTGTAGTCACACATGTGTTCAGTCTAATCATGTGTTTTGGCCACCAGATATGTGGGTATCATCGCTTATGATCGTTCAGTATAGCAACACGAGGATGCAGTTTCTGTAGGCTTGTTGTTGTTATTTCGAATTTATTTATGATGTTGCGGTTTTAATTAATCTGCTTGAAAAGCAGAAGGAGTCAGGGAGCGTGCATAGTGTTTAGACTGCAGGTTGAAGGATCCGGACTTCGATTCTTAACCGGGGCAAGAGATTTTATACTTCACAGAACTTCAAGACCGGCTGTGGATCGAAGATGGCCTGCAACTCAGTGGGAAGTGGGGTATTCTTCCCCCTGGAATAAAGCGGCTGGCAAGTGAAGCTCACCACTCTTGTCCATCTAGTGCCAGAGTTAAGAATGGGTAGAGCTGAACCTCTGCCTCCCGTGTTATGCCTTCACTGTGTGCACTGGGCCAGCGTCACCTTTATCTTTACTTGAAAAGCTGCGTGTATTTCAAGTTCTAATGTTACACTATTCCAGTGATTTAATTAGGTCTAATGCAGGAATAGATAATTCGGTGAACTACCGCGGCAAAGGTTAGTCTGGGGGAGGCGTGACACTTGTGTTACGAAATTCTGACACTAGGATAAAGTTAAATTTACTTCCAAACACTGATATCGTGTTAGATATTGTGTGTTGTCTGGAGTAATATTTGGTGCATATACACGCCATGAAACACTGCAGTCGACTGGGAGGCCCCGCGTTAAAGTACCTCTCGTGAGCAAAGATCGTGACATAGGTTTTTCGTGTTTTTTATTAGTCCGTCCAAATAAAAGTTGCAGCTGTACCACAAAATAGGCTACAACCGCATCCTTGCACACCCTTTGCAATTCGTTATTCACTAACCGTCATGTCTTTCGACACTGTGCAGTAAAAAAATATGGAAAGGCACGTTTGTAATCCGTAACTAGAAAGGAAAGTATGTACGAATTTTTCGGTAGTAGAACGAAATTCTGAAATGTTAGGTTTATTAAGGAACAGTAAGTAAATTTCACCCTAGAACAGGCCATGAAGGCCCAAAGGGGGAGTAGGGGTATCACTGTACTCTTTCTTTAACCTCGACATTAGATGGAAAGGGGTGGTCAACGCCACACTCCGCGTTATGTGTATTAAACCTTTAGGAACTAAGATTAATCTGAATTATATGTAAAGATTCAGTCCATACCGAGCAGTAAACACAGCCCGTCTCGCTTATAGAACCCAATCGGTTAAAGCAATACAGGGAAATAATCGCTGTTTATTTTGAGTTCCATACACAACGGATAAATGTACTCCGTGGGCAGAACGTACAAGTTATACATGTTACTGCATATACGCACTAATCACTGGGCTTTGAAGGGTTAAATGTATCTCAGTAAATATTGCCCGACATAATGTTCTTGATCTACGAGTCTGATATACGTTGCATTTTATTTCCAGTTAATTCAAGTTTATAGCAGGTAAGTGTTCGAATAATATTTGGCCTATAAACTTATCTGACTAAATTACATTGGTATTAATTTATTAGTTTTTTTGGCCTAAACGAGATTACGACACGTCAGAAAAACGCTGCGGCTGGGGAAACGGGATTCTGATTCAGTATTTTAGCGTGGAACTTCCTGGCGGGAAGCCTCGTGTAAGACTAAGCCGGTGATTGGCCTGTGTTATTAAGACGGATCAACTAGTACCTGGTTGTGTCGATGTGGTCTTTGTTGATTGCGCTCCTGTTAGGGTCCACTGGAGTACTTTAACTGCAGAGACCAGGACCCTTCGGATTGTATATCAAAGATAATTAGTTGGTTTTTTAGTTTGTTGTGCGTGCGTGCGTGTGTGTGTCTCAACATAATTACGTGAACAACAGTTAGACTCTGGTTTTCGCTTTGAGTGTCACTTTTAGTAACGTGTACTAGAAAATGCAGGAAACGAAGACGAACCTATAAAGCCGATGTACCGCTTTGAATCTTAATGTTTAATGTACATACTGTGGAAGTGAAATTGTGTCAGCTGCTGATGCCAGTGATGAAATGACTTGCATAAATGCAGGCATATTAATGTAAACGGTAAATCAAGATGCCACCATGCTTATATGCATACGTAAATAGGCTATAAGCTTAGTGTCAAAGGCCTGGCGCACTGTGCCGAAGAATTGAGGAGGAAATGAAGCAGTCAATTAACTGAACACGTAGCAGATTTAAACTTGTCTTTTAATTAAATATTGTCGCCCAGTGGCATCGATAACCTGTAATGGGTTACCTACGACTCGCTGATAGGTACACCCTGCTAATTACCGGCGAAATACATATTGTACTCCACACTTTTAAGGGAAAGTAGTACCAAGGGACTCTGTCTTGCCCCACTGCTACAGCGGGCACAGTAGGTCGCAGTGCCACGGTACTCAGTCTTACCTCACTGTTACATATGGTACAATAGGTCGCAGTACCACGGTATTCGGTCTTACCTCACTGTTACATATGGTACAGTAGTTCGCAGTACCACGGTACTCGGTCTTACCTCACTGTTACATATGGTGCAGTAGGTCGCAGTACCACGGTACTCGGTCTCACCCCACTGTTACAGATGGTACAGTAGGTCGCAGTGCCACGGTACTCGGTCTCACCTCACTGTTACAGTTGGTACAGTAGGTCGCAGTACCACGGTACTCGGTCTTACCTCACTGTTACATATGGTACAGTAGGTCGCAGTACCACGGTACTCGGTCTCACCCCACTGTTACAGATGGTACCGTAGGTCGCAGTACCACGGTACTCGGGCTTACCTCATTGTTACATATGGTACAGTAGGTCGCAGTACCACGGTACTCGGTTTTATCTCACTGTTACATATGGTACAGTAGGTCGCAGTACCACGGTACTCGGTCTCACCCCACTGTTACATATGGTACAGTAGGTCGCAGTGCCACGGTACTCGGTCTCACCTCACTGTTACAGATGGTACAGTAGTTCGCAGTACCACGGTACTCGGTCTCACCCCACTCTTACAGATGGTGCAGTAGGTCGCAGTGCCACGGTACTCGGTCTTACCTCACAGTTACAGATGGTACAGTAGGTCGCAGTACCACGGTACTCGGTCTCACCCCACTGTTACATATGGTACAGTAGGTCGCAGTGCCACGGTACTCGGTCTCACCTCACTGTTACAGATGGTACAGTAGGTCGCAGTACCACAGTACTCGGTCTCACCCCACTGTTACAGATGGTACAGTAGGTCGCAGTGCCACGGTACTCGGTCTTACCCCACTGTACAGATGGTACAGTAGGTCGCAGTACCACGGTACTCAGTCTCACCCCACAGTTACAGATGGTACAGTAGGTCGCAGTGCCACGGTACTCGCTCTTACCTTACTGTTACATATGGTACAGTAGGTCGCAGTGCCACGGTACTCGGTCTCACCTCACTGTTACATATGGTAGGGTAGGTCGCAGTGCCACGGTACTCGGTCTCACCTCACTGTTACAGATGGTGCAATAGGTCGCAATGCCAGGGTACTCGGTCTTACCCCACTGTTACAGATGGTACCGTAGGTCGCAGTACCACGGTACTCGGGCTTACCTCACTGTTACATATGGTACAGTAGGTTGCAGTACCACGGTACTCGGTCTCACCCCACTGTTACATATGGTACATTAGGTCGCAGTGCCACGGTACTCGGTCTCACCTCACTGTTACAGATGGTACAGTAGGTCGCAGTGCCACGGTTCTTGGTCTCACTTCACTGTTACAGATGGTACAGTAGGTCGTATTGCCACGGTACTCGGTATTACCCCACTGTTACAGATGGTACATTAGGTCACAGTACCACGGTACTCGGTCTGACCTCAATGTTACAGACGGTACAGTAGGTCGCAATGCCACGGTACTCGGTCTTACCCCACTGTTACAGATGGTACAATAGGTCGCAGTACCACGGTCCTCGGTCTTACCTCACTGTTACATATGGTACACTAGGTCGCAGTACCACGGTACTCGGTCTTACCTCGCTGTTACGTATGGTACAGTAGGTCGCAGTACCACGGTACTCGGTCTCACCCCACTGTTACAGATGGTACAATACGTCGCAGTGCCACGGTACTCGGTCTCACCTCACTGTTACAGATGGTACAGTAGGTCGCAATACCACGGTACTCGGTCTCACCCCACTGTTACTGATGGTTCAGTAGGTCGCAGTGCCACGGTACTCGGTCTTACCTCTCTGCTACATATGGTACAGTAGGTCGCAGTGCCACAGTACTCGGTCTCACCTCACTGTTACATATGGTACAGTAGTTCGCAGTGCCACGGTACTCGGTCTCACCTCACTGTTACAGATGTTACAGTAGGTCGCAGTACCACGGTACTCGGTCTCTCCCCACTGTTACAGTTAGTACAGTAAATCGCAGTACCACGGTACTCGGTCTCACCTCACTGTTACAGATGGTACAGTAGGTCGCAGTGCCACGGTATTCGGTCTCACCTCACTGTTACAGATGGTGCAGTAGGTCGCAGTACCACGGTACTCGGTCTCACCCCACTGTTACATATGGTACAGTAGGTCGCAGTGCCACGGTACTCGGTCTCACC
>Ga0123353_10002159_pt1 | contig 24308 bp, 21 predicted proteins | sample TergutLab28metaG_3_FD_92763 | JGI IMG/M metagenome (GOLD analysis project Ga0123353, IMG submission 92763) | Labiotermes labralis P3 segment gut microbial communities from Petit-Saut dam, French Guiana - Lab288 P3 | ecosystem: Host-associated > Arthropoda: Insects > Digestive system > Gut ... | reverse complement strand
CTCTCTTGATGTATGTGGGTCTTATCCTTCCCATATCGTTCACCGAGTATGGCGGATTAAGTGGATGCCCTATTTAACCCTTTTTAATTCGTATCTGGGTTTTCCGCACGTTAATTTACCTTCGGGGCAAGGCCCTCTTATACACGGCGGGCCTGCGTCCCTGAATATCACTGGAGATACGTTCCTGCATATCTCCAGCATCAGATCGGCCATATCCCTTATCTCGCGCTGAGCGCGGTTGCAGCACCGTAATGAAAAGAAATGCAGTAATTCGCGTGCATTCATCGTTATCGTTATGTTCGTTGTACAACCGTTCGGAAGGACGTATCTTGCGTCTTCCGGAGGCACGGTCTCGCTGAGCTTCCTGTACGTTTCCCAGATGATGTTCATCATCGCTTCGTACGCCCTCAGCGCCTCCGTATCCGCCTTTATCGTCTCCGGTATCACATACGTGGGTTCGTTCAGCGATACGTAACGTTGACTCTGCTGCGAGAACGACGCGATCCTGTGCCTTACCAGCTGATGTGTAAGCGCACGTGAAACGCCTTCGACCGAGAACGTGAACACCGCGTGTTCAACAACGGAATGATGACCCATGCCCACGATCTTCGATAACACTCGTTCGGGATCGTCGATCTCATCGATCAGTTCATGCGACGGTCTTTCGGAATAACACGAATTGCCGGCGGATGCGCATATCTTGTCCGCGTTCTGCGTATGCGCCAATAACTTCACGATCATTCCTTTTCCTCCGGTATGCCTGTCCACAGTTCCGCCCTCAGAGCATTCATGCGTTCCGTGTCCATTAGCGTCTTCAGCCTTATTTTTCTTATGGTCTCGCCTTCCAGGAGTTTTGCGATACCTTCAACGTGACCGTCCCCTATGACCGCTACGATGTTGCTGTATCTTCCGGACGCATCCTTTATCTTCGCGGCCATGTGAACATCTCGCTCGTCGATGAGTTTCCTGACAAGCGTGGGGAATCTCTTCCTGATATTGTTCATGTATTCCTCTTCGTTATCTCCGAATTCTTTTACCACATTATCCGCGTTCTTCTTTCTGCTGAACGCGTCGCGCAGCGATCCGAACCTGAATCTGAACTTCTCGAAGAACGGCATCTCCTCCATCGTCTCACGCATTACCATGGCTGCATCCTTATCGATAAATTCTATGGCAGCGCCGATCGTCCTTCCCGTTTCTATGGCGGCGATGAATTCGGCGCCCACTCGAGACTCGTTCTCTTCCGCCACTTTCCTCTGGTATTGAGCCATCTTACGGTACTCTTTCGGCTGGTTCTCGATATCTCCTATCCCTTCCGGGGACATCAGCACACTGTATCTGACGGGGTCCAATTCCACTAACACCGCATCGGGCCATATGTTCTTCACTATGAAACTCACCGGCTCGACTATCCTGAATACGTGGCCTGTGCCGAGAAGGGTTATCATCATGCGGCATAAACAACAGCTTTTTATTAATTGTTGCTTTGGCAGGCCTGTGAGCCCCGGATATAAGTTAGTGGTATTCGACATGGACGGCGTTCTGATAGATCACCTCAGTTCATGGACATGGGTGCATGACAAGATGGGCGTGAATAACGACGAGGCGTTCGAATTGTTCAAGGCCGGTAAGATCGATGAGATCGAGTTCATACGTCGTGATATCGGATTGTGGATGAAAAAAGATAATAATGTAAGGATCGCCGATATTGTAAACGCGTTGCAGGATATGCCGCTGATACAGGGGATACAGGAGACCGTTGCGACGCTTTCCCATAACGGTATCCGAAGCGTCATCGTAAGCGGAGGTATGGACATCGCGGCGAGAATGATCGCCGAGGAGTTCGGATTCGATGATCATCTTGCCAACAGCATATTGTCGCACCCGGACGGAAGACTTACCGGAGAAGGAAGGGTGAATGTCGATCTTACGGACAAAGGCATCATAACAAGGATGTTCATGAAGAAGTATGATGCGACAAAGGAAGAAACGGTTGCAATAGGGAATTCATACACCGATGTACGGATGTTGAATGAGGCCGGTCTCAGGATAGCTTTCAACCCCATTGACGATGCGGTCATCGGAGCATCGGATCATGTCATACGGAGCGGTAACATCGCTGATGTACTTGACCTGATATTTGATCGGGCCGAGAACCGTCCTTGATTTTTATGTATCATTTGATACATTTTAATATGATTAATGTGATACATATTTCGACATGAAGATCAGCACGATCATACGGTACATAAGAGATGCGGCGTCAATGAGCCAAGAGGAATTCGCCGGCGAGATAGGCGTAAGCCGATTGGCCGTCACAAGGTGGGAGAACGATGCGTCGATACCGAACAGGATCGCTCAGACAAAGATCTACGAATTCGCGAGAGACAACGGAATAGAGGTGTTCGATCATATCATATCAGACCTGCCCTGCCATGCGGAAGAAGATAACAGGATCGTCATTTATCACGGCTCCAGATCGGGGATCGACGGGGACATAATGCCTGTGAGCCGCGACCGCTGCGATTTCGGCAGGGGTTTTTACATGGGAACGCAAGCCGAACAGCCGCTGACCCTTATCTATTCCAATGAGAAGGCGACGATGTATACGGTCGAGCTTGACCTGACCGGCCTTAACGTTCTGCGCGTTCCGGTCGGTATGGATTGGGCGCTGCTTGTCGCATACTCGCGCGGCAAAATGGATCTTAACGCCGGATCGGTACTCTATGAAAGATATGAAAGAATGCTGAGGGGATATGATGTTGTGGTGGGAGCTATAGCCGATGACAGGATGTTCTACGTCTTGGACATGTTCTTCAGAGGGAACATAACCGACAGAGGGCTCATTGAAAGCCTGTCGGCATTGAATCTCGGAGAACAATACGTTGCTTTGACTGAAAAAGCCTGCGGGAACATCAGGATCCTGGAACAGCGCATGATAACGGATCTGGAACGGCCGTGCATCCGTGAAGTGAGTGAGCGCAACAGAGAGTATGGTATAAGGACTGCGGACAGCATATGTAAAGAATACAGGCGCGAAGGCAGGTATTTCGACGAGATACTGAGGGATGGTAAATGATCCTTGACTCTTTGAAACTGCAATTGTGTGATATTCAAGGCAGGTTGTTCGAACTGTCGCTGAAAGAAGGCTTCGCAAGCGAGAGGTTCATCGATCTGTATATGAGATCGAGATGCGCCGCCGAGTATGACATGGATTACAACCGCCTGCAATGGGCCGGCGAAGAATACATCATGGAAGAATTCATAGATGAGATGAACGGCAAACTGACCTTCGGAAAGCAATATTCCGGAGATGCCGTGTATTGGATAGGATACACGTACAGATATTGGAATTTCCTTACCGGCGAGAGCAGCAGGAGGATATCTTCACAAGTACCTGCTAAGATCATGTGCCTCGGATACCCTGGACTTCATACTGAAGATATGACGCTTGCTGTGGATGACCTCAAGAGACTTGCCTCGGAACGGCGGGAAAGAAAGCGGTGATCGTGCCGCTCAGCGCCCGGCCTTATTCCGCCTTGCCGCCGCTCCATACTTCCTTGAGTTTACGCTCCCACGCCTCCGGGCTCGAGTGGATCAGTCTTCCGATGAAGTTCTTGCGTATGAACTGCAGCGACGCGGTACGCTTGGCCGCCATGTAATATTCCGCATATTCCGGCTTCAGTAATTCGTCGTCTGTCAGCCTTATTACTTCGCGTTTAAAACTTATCGCTTCCAATGCGCGGTTCAGCTGCATCGCCCATTCAGAGAATTTACCGTTGATGCGGTAGATGAACGTTGCCGTATCCGCCTCAGCGAACTCAACGGCCGCATATTTCCCGCACGGGGACGGAGCGATCATCCAGAATAAGTACGGCTCGGGTTTCTCTTCCTCCGGAGCCTTATGTTTCTCTTCCGGCGCATCGTTCTTCCTGAATCCGACCCATATCTGCGCCGGATCGCATAGGTTCTTGAACACATTGTAACTGTCCTCGGCGCGGGTCGTTGATATCTTTGTTTCAACAGCTGCCGCAAATGATGGTGCTATCGCGGCTAACTGCCCTATCGGGGCCGCAGCGCCTTCCGGTATGAGTTTGGCAAGTTGCGATGCCTGCGGCGTCGATAGCGAATAGTCAATATCCTTGAGCGCCGCCAGCGCTTTGTTGCGCAATTCTCTTATGTTGTTTTCGATCGCTTCTGAGAAAGACGATGTATCGTACCCCAGTTTTGAGAATGTGTACGATTCGCCGCTGTTCAGTTTTAACGTTAACTCATGTGCTCCTTTGTCCATGCCTACAGTGAAACACAACGGGATGCGTCTCGCGTTGCTGTTCGGCGGCGTTGCTACAACGCAGTTGCCGTATACTTCGACGTTCGCTTTACCGCTTACCGCGGCACCCTCGGTGAAACAGTAATCCCCTTTGGCGGCTATGATCGGTTTCCCGGAGACGAAGAATGCGCGCAATACCATTTTGTTATACGATTTGCATAATTCATCGTAAAACATCTGCGCCCATTGCCCCATCCTCGAAAAAACGTAGTTTCCGCTGTCCGCCCTGACGGTCGTTACATGATCGGAGAATTCTATTGCATTGATGTCGGTGAAGAACACTTCCGCCGTGTCGAACACCGCGGCCGCGGTGAACGATCTTTCGCCGATCCTGAGTTTCACTTCGCCGTCCGCGATCGGAGAGACCGCCTGTGCAGTATACTCTACCGCTTTCTTCTCCTTCCCGGAGCCGCCCGTCAGATCCATTGGTTTCACCCTTTTCAGAGCTTGCCGCCGCATCCGCCGCAGAACTTCGTTCCAGGCGGATTATTATGCCCGCACGGGCATTTGCCGCCGCTCGGCGCCGCTTTCAGGTTCTCGCCGCAGTTGTTGCAGAACGAAACGGCCTGCGCATTCTTGGCACCACATTTCGGGCATTCCTTCAGGTCCATTGACGCCCCGCAGTTGTTGCAGAACTTCCCCGATCCGGCGGGCTTACCGCACTGCGGACACATTGTTGTTTTACTTTCGATGTTCCCCTGCCACACAGTGGCCGTTGCCGCCTTTTCATCAATGTTGCGTTTCATCGCATTGGCGTTGGCCTTCGCCACGTACACTTCCTGCCTCGGAGCGCATTTCGTGCACAACCCCGCGTCTTCGTTCCAGCAGTGATCGCATGCATACTTCTCGTCGCCCGGGCAGCGGTGGAAGTGCTGCTTCGCTTCATTCTGCGCCCGTTCGAACGCCGCCTCGTGCTCTTTGCGCCATTCCGGGGACTTGTCCTCGTAATTCTCGCTTAATATCGACCCGCCTTTCTGAGCCGTGTTGCCGGCCTTTGCCGCCTTGCCGGAGAAAAGGCCTCCGACGAGACCTGCGGTCTTCCCCAGGAGTTTGCTGTTCTTTCTCTTCTTGTACGTTTCCGATTCTATGAAACTTGATTTGTAACCGTCGTTGCAGACATCGCAGTTGAATGTGAATTGAAATCCCGCATCCGCACTGTTGTCGTGATAATTCCTCGTGAATGACTGCATGTTCATTTCCCTCCGTTAGCTATTTGTTTTTTACCGTCCTTGATCGGCTTTCCGCATGCGGTGCATTTAGTGTTCTCAAAATATTGCAACTGACCGCACCGCTTGTCCCCGCAGCGTATCATTATCGATTTACCGCAGACATCACATTTCTCACTGCCGATGAACGTCCGGTCCCCGCAGTACGGGCACGCCGTCAGCAGATCCTTCCCGCATCCTCCGCACACGGCGTTCCCGCGTACGATGGGCTTGAAGCACTTCGGACACTTGTACCCGAACGGGTTCCTGCTCGCGCACTTCACACATACCTTGCTGTCCCTTTCGATCATCTCGCCGCATTGGATACACGGCTGTTTGTATGTCGCCATATGATGTCCCCCTCATTCCCCTTCCGTGAATACGCCGGTGTCCATCCTTATTGCGCGGAAAGTTCCTGTGGGCTGGAACATCTTCTGGTTTTAAATATCTGATGCCGGAAGGATCCTCATTCCGGCCCGTGGACGGACCGTATCGCTCATTCATCGAGGTCTAAGACCGTATACGATCTCTTTCTGAACTTTCCGTATATTCTCGTGATGTTCCTCGCTTCCGCGGAACCTCTTCTGAGCATGCGGCCCTGTATCTTTATAGAATGTATCATACAATCCATATCGTCAAAACTGAGTATGGTACCGATGGTGAACTCATCGTCCGGCGATGAAGGGACGCTTTTCGAATATGTTTTACGATCGTCGTTTATCGATACTTTCACATCTATCGTTTCAAAATATATCGCCCATATCGTTGTGATCTCGGTCGCCCGCGCGGTCTTGACGCGTTTCCCCTGCGGAAGTTCGATCGCCGATATCTTTACCAAAAGACCATCGTCGGTGTGGAATTCATCGCCTACTTTGAGAAGATCATCATCCTCAAGTATCATTGACGTGCTTGTTGATTCCGCACCGCTGCTTATCACCACTTTCACTTCTATCTCTTTGGGGAACTGTATCATCGTCGTTCTGATCTTCCCGCAATCCTGACATTTTATCGTGGCATCCAATGAGTTCTTGCCCATCCTTCCTTTCAGTACATCGTGCGTTGTGACATCGTCACAATCGGGGCATTCGAAATATATCTCATCGGGAATTTCTTTCATCTTCCATCCCTCACGAACGGGAACCCGTGTCCCGGTATGATAACTTCAGCGTAGTCAGCGATACACTTAATACTTTCTGTGGCCAGATCGGCATCGTAGTTGATGCCGGGCGGGACCATCCTTCTGTAATTATCTTCCAAAGGTATCGCGTCGCCGGCTATCGCATACCGTCTTTCTGCGTTAACGAACACGCTCATCGAACCTTTCGTGTGCCCGGGAGTGTGTACCAACCGCACTCCCGGAGCTATCTCTATGTTATCGCTCACCGTAATGAGGTCCCTGCCTTCCGGGCATTCTTCCTTCCGTACGAAGAACTTCGCTTTTTTGAATAATTCGTTGTTTCCGCAGTGATCGTGGTGCATATGCGTCAGAACGACGATGCTGACATCCTTAGGAAGCACGCCTATCTGTCTGAACGATGTCTTTATCGCCGGTTCCATAAGCTTTGTGCTCGTATCCACAACGATATTCACGTCTCCGGCGCGTATCAGCGTTGACGTTGAATTGGCTTCCGCGATGACATTACCGTTCCGTATAAGATTCCCGACGGCCAGTATATCCAGCTTGATCCTTGCTTCGGATGATCGCGGTCTTGATTCCATCGCTCCGGATGATGTTCTGCAAATATTTAAGCCGTGGACGGTCATGCTGTAGCATGGAATATGACGCAGGCATCCGGATCGAGGAAAGGGATGACGTTTATTCTCCGGATGAGGACAGCATACTGCTCATAGAATCTCTGAATATTCACGATGGGGAACGTGTTCTTGAGATAGGATGCGGAAGCGGCGTAGTTGCGATACACTGCGCAAAGAACGGTGCTGATGTCACGGCCGTCGATATCAATCCTTCCGCTGTTGAACTTACAAGGAAGAACGCCGCCGCCAACGGAGCGTTCATGGATATCCGCCTTTCAGATCTTTACGAGGATATCGATTCACATTACGATACGATAGTGTTCAATCTTCCGTACCTTCCCGTGAATGATACGGACGCTTTGGGAAAAGCGTGGTCGGGAGGAGATGACGGTATAGGGCCGCTTCCGAAACTGTTGAACGAAGCTAAAGGTCATCTTTACCCGAGAGGAAGGTTCGTCATCGTCGTATCGTCGCTGATGGATCAGGAACGTTTGGATCAGGTGTTAAGCGGCTACGAGGTCAACGTTCTCGGTGAGAAGAAACTCCACTTCGAATTGCTCAGGATATTAGAGATCCGTCTCTGACCGCGTATCAGAGCAGCTCCCAATGCCCCGACTTGTCGCTTCCCACTCTTATTATAATACCTTTCTCGGTCATTGATGACAGATAACGTTTTACTGTTCTGACGCTCACGCCGAGCTCTTTCGCCATTCTCGCCGTCGTGACACCGGGATCACCGCAGATCATTTCCGATATCTGTTTCTCTATATTCACAGCACTCTTCTCAGCGTACATAACCTCGTCGACAAACTCATCGACCGCCATTCTTATCATGGATAGCATGAATTTGATGAACACCGAGATATTACCGTTATCCGCTTCCGTCAGCGAATCATAATATTCCCTTCTGCTGAGGTTTATCCAGCTTTCTATGGGAAGATGGCTGAACGCGTGCCTCCATTTTGAAATTATGAGAGTATGCCATAATCTTCCCATCCTTCCGTTCCCGTCAACGAACGGATGTATGTACTCGAAACGGCAATGGAATATGCATCCTTTGATAAGCGGATGAGCATCCGCATCCCTGATCCATTCCATCAATTCGTTCATCAGATACGGTACGTCTTCGTGTTCGGGCGCAATATGAATCGGTTCGCCTCCTTTGTACACGCCCACGCCGCAGTCCCGGAACTCTCCCGGCGAATCCGCGGTGCCGTTCATCATTGTGCCGTGTGCCGACAGAAGGTCATTGATCGAGAACGGATCGTATCCATCCATTCGGTCGTATGCCTTCTGCGCATTCTTCACTTCGAGGATATCTTTAGGAGATCCCGTAACGCGTTTGCCGTTGATGATGTCTGTTACCTTTTCTAAAGAAAGCCTGTTGCCTTCGATGGCCACCGAGGAATGTATCGATCTGATCCTTCCTTCCTTCCTGAGCCTTATGTGTTTAGATGTTCTTGCATCCGGGATGCGTTCCATCAGCGCCGCTATCTCTGACACAGAAGTAAGGATCTCGTTGTCTATCATGAATTTCGGGTCGTATGCCATCTTATTGAGAATAAATGCCCCCGATATATAAATACAGTGACAATAGAGTGACATTACAGTGACATATACAGTGACATTGGGGTGACACCGGCGGATTCACGCGCCTATGAGCTTCTTTATTTCCGCTGCGAGGATCTCATTCATCTTCTTGCCGTCGATCTTGCCTCTGAGCGCTTCCATCACCGGGCCCATGAGCGGACCCACTGCCGCCGTTCCCTTTTCTTTTACGAATGCTTCGCGTTCCTTCACGATCTTCGCTATGATCTTTGCCGCGTCGGATTCGCTCATCGCTCCCAACCCGAGTTTAGCTATTGCATCATTCACCGACAGACCGCCGGCGATCCCTCTGAACAGTGACGGAAGAGCTTCTTTAGCGAACTTCGCTCCTTTCAGGGAGTTGAACACCTCTATCATCGCATCCTCGGTTATCGCGTCCACGTCTATTCCTTCTCGTTCCATCTCGGTGAACGTTCCCGAGAATGTTGTTGCGGCGACGGATATCATATCCTTGTCCTTGGCTATCTTCTCGAAAAGATCCTCATTTCCTTCGCGCACTATCTGCCTGGCTTGTTGATCATTGATGCCGTACTGCGACCTCAGCCTTTTCTCGATCGCTTCCGGAAGTTCCGGCAGGTTATCGAATATACTCTTCAGTTTCTCTTTGGTCATCAGTATAGGCAGGACATCCGTCTCCGAGTACATTCTGGCTGCTCCCGGCAGAGGACGCATATATCCGGATGTTCCGTCCGCCTGCGGGTCCCTCGTCTCTTCAGGAACGCCTATGAACGCTTCCTTCGCTCTTTCTATGACCGCTTCCAACGCCGTGGTCGCTTTCTTCTCCTTTTCGGCGCAGAGGACGAACGCATCGCCTTCTTTCATCTTCAGATGTTTTCTTACTGCGTCCACGTAATTCTGTTCTATCCCGTATGCGGGAAGTTCGTCGGAATGGAATATCCCCTTCACGGCAGCTTTCGTTCTTGCGCGCTGCGCCATCTCTGCGCCCAACCTCAATTTCCCGTCATCGCCGTTCAGTACGCCGGCGAAACCTTTGAGCACTACCGCAAGCACTTTACCCTTATCCGATAAGGAGGACTTGATCACTTTGGACGGGCAATCTTTGAAAAGATCGGCCACGTCCGTTATCTCCGTATCGACGGAGGCTTTGCGCGATGCCAGGATATCTTTGATCCTTACGAGCATCTCATGCCGTTTCACTTCATTCTCAACGTACGTCGGCAGTAACTTCAGATCCTGAGCGCCTTTGATCTCCGTTCTGGGTCCTCCCGGCAACGATATGTTGATGTCCTCGCGTATAGTTCCGATACCCCTCTTGACCTTCTTGGTCGCTCTGAATATTGTCCCTAACCTGAGAGCGACTTCCATCGCCTCCTCCGGTGTTCTGATATCGGGGCCTGTGGCCACCTCCACCAAAGGTATCGAAAGACGATCTAAACGGTACGTTACCTTTCCGTCCTTCTCTTCCACCTTCCTTGCCGAATCTTCCTCCAGGCAGACCGTCTCAATGGCGATCCTTCTTCCGTTAACTTCTATCCACCCGTCGACGGCGACCATCGCCGTCCTTTGATAACCTCCGGGTCCGGAACCGTCGACGACTATCTTCCTCATGAAGTATATCTCGTCGATGATCTTCGCATTTATCATCGCCGAGAACGTTAACGCGATGTCCAATGCTTCGCTGTCGGGATCGTTCGGAGGTTCCTCGTCCAGATCTATCAAACAACTTACGCGTGAAGGAGACTGGTAAAGGAACCCCAATTGCCTTTTCGATTCGGCGAGTGCCGCACGATCGGTTATCCCGGCTTCGCCGGCCGATGGTCTCAATTTTCTGAAATATGTGTCTGTGGCCTCGTCAGATAATTCACTGTTGCATGAGCAGAACAACTTCTTCGTGTTCAGCTGCTGGTGTATCTCGATACCGCATATGAACCGGTCACCAGACGACATCGACGGTCCTCCTGTCACCCATTTCATATGATATCGCGGCTCTCATCAGTTCCTTAGCCTCTTCCGCGTCCTTTGTATTCGCAAGCGCCCACATGAGTTTCACGTAAGCGGTCTCGGGAAGCATATCCGATACAGGTATCACTCCTATGCCCTGAAGTTCACGGCCTTTGTTGTAGATGTTCATCCCCGTAGGTCCGTTTATGCATTGCGACGTCATCACTATGACAGCGCCTTTGTCCGCCGCTTCTTTCAGTATCGGTACCATGCCGTCGCTCACGTGTCCCAGTCCGGAACCGGCTATCACGATCCCTTTGCGGCCTATGATCACACTCTTGAATATCTTCGGGTCCATTCCCGGGTAGTAGTGCAGAAGTACGACATCCTTTTCCATCTTCGTGTTCGCCGTTGTTTTAGCGGACGCTTTGGGAACTTCGTCTTTGAACGTTATCTTTCCTTCGGCATCGATGTGCGCCACCGGTACCGTGTTTATACTGCGGAACGCGTCCCTTCTGGACGTGTGCATCTTCCTTGCCCGCGTTCCCCTGTGGACGGCGCACGAATCGTCGCTCATCGTATCGTGCATTATGACGTATACGCCTGCCGTTTTCGACAGACAGAAGCGCACCGATGCTACGAGGTTAACGAAAGCATCCGAGGACGGTCTATCCGGGGACCTCTGCGAACCCACGAGGATAACGGGGCCGCTGATCTCTTTCAGCATGAAAGATAACGCCGCCGCCGAATGACCGAGCGTGTCCGTTCCGTGCAATATTATCACACCGTCTGCACCGCCGTTCAACTCTTCGGCGGCTGCGGAGGCCATCTTCTGCCAATGTTCGATGTTCATATTCTCGGAAAGTACGGAGAAGAGATCTATCGTCTTGACATTGGCGATCTCAAGTATCTCCGGGAACATGTTCAGTATATCGTCAGTGGACGCGCCCGGTGCGAGCGCTCCCGTTTTCGCGTCCGTTTGAGAACCTATCGTTCCTCCGGTGCCTATGAGCACAAGGTTCGGAAGTCCCTTCTTGGGTTTTCTCTCAACGGGTTCCCTCTTGATGACCGACGGCTGCTCGAGTATCTTTATCGATGTTCCCGCGTCCACAGTGAAACCGGCCTTGTACCCGTTCCTCATTTTTATAACGATCACGTCGGCGCTGCGGGAATCCTTATGCGGCATGAGGATGCCTTTGTACTCCCTGCCGCCGGATATGAATGATATCTTACAGCCTTCCGTTGCACCGGCGGATTCAAGCATCCTGGATAATTCTTCCGAGTATAACATGTATGGACGCCTGTAGCGCTTATTGTTTATTTTTATTTTCGGTGCGTTGCGCGTGCGTGATACGCGCAACTGTTATTACTCTTCACATATTCTCTGTTGCGTGCACAACATCACGGAAGTAAGAATGGAGTACGACGTTCTCAGAGAGAACACCAAGATAGCTCACGCCAATCATGAATTACTTCGCAAGCACAACATACGTTCGGCGGACCTGATGGGCTCCATCGGTTCGGGGAAGACCGCACTTATCATTAAAATGGCTGAGAAACTTGCAGCTAAAGGGATACGTGTCGGTGCCGTCGCCGGTGACGTTACCGGAGATGACGATTTCAAACGTATGAAAGCTGCGGGAATAACGGTGATGAATTGCAATACAGGTCACGAATGCCACCTGGACGCGAACATGGTGAAGAAGGTGCTCAAAAAAATGGATCTTGATGCTATTGACGTACTCTTCATCGAGAATGTCGGCAATCTCGTATGCCCGGCCGATTTTCCGTTAGGTGCGGATGTTCGTTTGGTCGTGATATCCGTTACCGAGGGAGATGACATGGTAAGGAAACATCCCGACATATTCCTGCATTCCGATATAGCGGTGATAAACAAGGTGGACTTAGCGGAATACGTTGACGTGGATGTGAATATCGTAAAGAACGATTATTCGAAGCTCACCGGCGGTGTGCTGAAGATGATGGAATGCAGCGTGAAACAGGATAAAGGCGTTGATGAGATAATCAACGCTATGAAACTTTGGTGAATATCATGAGAGTATTGACAGTAGGAGGCGGCGGAAGGGAACATGCGGCGGTGGAAGCGTTCCACCGTTCGGGAGCGGAGATATACGCAGTGATGAAGAACTCCAACCCCGGAATTATCGCAAGATCGAAGAAATATAAACTGGTGGATGAGAAGAACGTCGCCGAAGTATGCAAATTCGCGAAGGAATGCGACGTGAAATTGGCGTTCGTCGGTCCGGAAGCGCCGCTCGAGGTCGGTTTAGTGGATTCGTTGGAAGCAATCGGTATAAAATGCGCATCGCCTACGAAAGACGCGGCAAGGATCGAAACGTCCAAAACGTTCATGCGCGAACTGCTTGAGAATCATAAGATACCCGGTAATCTGGGGTTTGCGTCATTCGATAACGCGAAGGATACCGAAGCGCACATAAGATCCGTAAAATACGATATCGTTGTGAAACCGGTCGGCCTGACCGGCGGAAAGGGAGTGAAAGTACAGGGCGAACATCTGCATTCACTGGAAGACATCATGGAATATGTGAACGAGATCTTCGAGAACAACATAGGCGGTGCCGGAGTCATCATTGAAGAGAAAGCGGTCGGCGAAGAATTCACGCAGATGGTGTTCTGCGACGGGAACACGATATCACCGATGCCTTTGGTGCAGGATCACAAGAGAGCGTACGAAGGGGATGTCGGTCCCAACACGGGAGGAATGGGTTCTTACACCGATGCGAACCATCTTTTACCTTTTGTTACCGCGTCCGAGAGGAAGGAAGCGCTTAAGATCGTTCAGCTGATCGTGGATGCGCTCAGGAAAGAGGGATGCACATACCGCGGTCCGATGTACGGGCAGTTCATGTTGACCGTCAACGGACCGAAGATCATAGAGATCAACGCAAGATTCGGCGACCCGGAAGCGATGAACGTGCTGCCGATACTTGAAACAAGTTTTACGGACGTGTGCTTAGCGATGGCCACGGGCACTCTCAACTATGAAGCAAAATTCAGAAATGAAGCCACGGTATGCAAATACGTCGTTCCCGAAGGGTACGGTGTCAGATCGAAAGCGGGGCTTCCGATATCCGTTGACGAACCGATGATCAAAAAATGCGGAGCAGAGGTGTTCTACGCTAACGTCGACATTATCGACGGGAAGCTTGTGACGGGAACATCAAGATCCGTAGGCGTAGTGGGAATGGCCGGAACGATAGAAAAGGCGGAATCCAATTGCGAAGATGCGCTTGCGTATGTGAACGGGGAAGCTATATTCGTACGCCATGACATCGGAAAACGAGAATTGGTGCAGCGCCGTGTCGATCATATGGCGATGCTTCGCAACGAGCGGACATGAAACGCATCGCGGTCAAGATAGCATATCTCGGCGGTGAGTTCGCCGGGTCCCAGATACAGCCGGATCTCAGAACCGTTGAAGGAGAGATCCTTTCGGATCTTACGGCAATAAAGAATTGTGACGAACCTGACATGAAATGTGCGAGCCGCACCGACAGAGGGGTCAACGCATTGGGTAACGTCGTCGTCTTCAACACGGATTTCGATGATCACATCCTGCTGAAGGCGCTGAACGCCGTTTCGAAAGGAGTTTACTACAGGTCAATAGCGACCGTCGATGAGGGCTTCAATCCGCGGCATGCAACGGAACGGATATACCGATATGTGCTTCCCGCAGATGGTATGGACGTCGGTAAAGCGAAGGAGTGCGCATCATTGTTCGTCGGAGAACATGATTTCATAAGATTCTGCAAAGCTGATGATAAACCAACGGTGATGAACATGCGTTCCGTTACCGTGACTGAAGGCGATGATGTCCTGACGATAGAGTTCAGGTCCGAATACTTCCTCTGGAACCAGATACGAAGGATCGCGACTGCGATCGCGTCCGTCGGTCGCGGAGATGCGTCACTCGATGACGTAAGGAATGCGCTGAACGGCGGTACGGCATCATTCGGACCGGCGAGGCCTGATGCTTTGACCCTCATTGACGTCATCTATGATGATATTGAATTCACAACGCCTGCGGCGGATGTATTCAGCGAGAAGGTGAAGGAAGAGATGTTCATCTGCTCGTTGAGAAAGGAATTCTTCGATTCGCTGTGAACACATTTATCTTTTGTTCCGCTGTTCACGTTGACATGAAGGATCTCGCCGGGATCGTAACATCGGTCAACGAACGCATGGATATACTGGAGGCGATGCGCGAAAGATCGATCGCCTCATCGCGTTCCGTGATAAGGAAGACGAAGAAGGCGATACATGATATGCATTTACGGAAAGATCACACCGCTTCGCTTAAAGATGCGGTGAATGAGTTCAACGACATGTACTCGCAGATAAAGAATGAGCCGGAGATCCTCTTCTCGGGATCGGTCGGCGACGCCATGATGGAACTGGCGGAAGCATGTATACTGGCATCGATCATCTCCGGTAATGACATTCCGTCGTATTCTTCACTGAACATCACGCCGCAGGCGTGGGTGTTGGGGCTCGCGGATTCGCTTGGTGAATTAAGACGCATGTTACTGGATGACCTCATGAACGGCAGGATCGATAACGCGAAAAGAGTGTTCGAACAGATGGATGAGGTCTGCGACTGCGTACTCGGGTTCGATGTTCCGGATGCTATACTCCCTGTAAGAAGGAAACAGGACATAGCGAGATCCGTAATGGAAAGAACGCGTACCGATATAACGAACGCTTCACTCATGAATGATGCGAAACTGAGATTTTAGAAAATATGAGAAAGGGGGCTGCGCCCCCGTGTTTCCCTTTAACGCCTTGACTTAGGTTTGCCGACGTTCTTCACCGGTTTGCGGATGACGAAGATCAATATGATCAGCAGTATTATGAATAAGATGATCACGATCGCTTCTATCAGAGTATGACTCGTCTGTCCGATGTAGAAGTCGGTCACAGATGCGCTTATGGCGCCTTCGGTTATTCCGACCTCGCCGTCAACGGTCATTGTGTGCTTCCCGTTCGGGAGCCCGTCGGTTATCCACCTGTAGGTTTCCGTCTTCTCCTGGCCGGGGTTCAGATTGACTATCCTGTCGCTGTTCTCCACCTTCTCGCCGTCAACGATGAACCATACGTTCAGATCGACCACGTTGCCGCTTTCGTTCTTCAGCGTCGCCGACAGCACTATCGGCGTTACGACCTTGATCGGCGCTGTCTTCGTGACCGTTGCCGTATCATCGTTGTCAGTGAACGTGAACTCTACGACCAGTATGTAAGTACCCGAGTTGGCGGGCGCGGCCGTGGTCCTGGTCAAACTTCCGTCATTGGTGATCGTTCCCGTCGCCGTTGACCCGGAGATCGTGTTCCCTGACATATCGGTGAGCTTCAGCGAATATCTCGGCGCGGAATCGCCGCCTATCGCATTCAGCGTATACGTTATACTGTCGCCCGTGCCGACGAGGTTCGAATCCATCCTTATGTCCGAGTATGTATTCATTTCCACTTCGTCGGCGGATGCGGACGGCATGGCGCATAACGCGAGCGTCGTCACGAACAATACCGCTGCCATGAGCGTGATCATCTTTTTCGTGAGAACACCCCCCTTCTGATACCGAGCCAGACAACAAGCAGCGCCATGAGTATCGACAGCGCGATCAGCACCCATACTATGTTCGGGATGCCGTTCATGCTGTCGAATATGTTGCTGCCCGTCACAGACATCTTCGGCGTGTTTATGTTGGTCGGATCTGCATCGAGTTTCAGGATCTCATCGTTCACCGACAATCTCAAAGGCAGGCCGTCCAGACTCGGATCGCCTTCGCCCGTCCATATCAGTCTCAGATAGAACGTCGCCGACGAGTTGCCGTTGATCACGAACTCGCTCACGATATCGGGAAGCGACGGATCGATGATCAGGTTGCCCGCATCCACGATCGACGCATACCAGTTCTCTTCCGAATATATCGCCAGATCGGCGGCAGGGATCCCTATCGATACGCTTATGCGCTTGGAACCATCATTCGTTAACGTTATACCGTAACCGTATTCGTTCATGCTTACGCGGTTCGGCCCTTCGGTGTACGATCCCCAATCCTCTATCGGATCTGCAGACATATCGACCGCCGGTTCGGTTCCCACCGATTGTGTGAGCAGCGAGTTGCCTTCCACATCCCATGCGACCACTGAAAGATCGGCATTACCGTCTCCGGTCCTGGTCTGGTCGTATGTGGCGGTGAATGACACGGTCTGTGTTGCAAGCGGCCCTATGAGGATGTAGCTCTTACCTCCGCCGAAGTCGATCGATGTCCATCCGGTGCCTCCTCCGAGCACTATGGTCGCCGTGGTGTTGTTCGTTACATCGAAGGTGCTCGGGCCCACTGTACCGTCATCGAGATACGCCATTACGACGTTCTCTATCTCGACATCCTGATCCGTCGGCAGCGTCACCGATGTCAGCGCCATCTCCATGTTTATCTTCTGCCCGTCCTTTATTGATGCGACCGTAAGCGACGGAGCTATCGGCCAGAGTTCGAATGTGTACTCGATACCGCCGGACGTTAATTCTATGCTCGGAACGAGATCGTATGTTATCGTTTCTCCTCCCATTTTCGTCGGCAGGACCGCTTCATAAGTTCCGTTGACTATCGGCACTTCGATCGTCACCGCATACGCGCTGCCGCCGATCGTTGCGGACATTGTTATCTCCATCGTCCCGTTCGCTATTACACCCACATAACCGCTTATCTCCGCTTTCTCTCCCATGTAATCTTCCACGTCCGGTGAAGCGCCCGCCTCCGCCAAACTGATATATGCTATCTGATCGGCGTTCGGTGAAACTCCGGGCCTTTCGATGATCAGGACGCATGTGTCCCAGTTCTCGGTCAGCACGTAGTATACCTTCTCCGTTTCCGTGGATGAGGAACCTTCGAACATCTGCCCTCCCGTGAAGGATACCGTGTCCTTAGCATCCACTTTGAACGTTATCACCGTAACTTGAACAACGAACGGTGTGACGTCGAATGCTGTCTGACCTGCGAATATCCTCATCTTCCCCGAATAGTAGTAACCTATGTTGCCGGGGGTCAGATCGGACGGTTCTACGAGCAGGTCGTAAGACCTCGTTGTAAGGTTGTAATTCAATATTGACGATACGAAGAACGTCGCTGCGATCGTCTTGTCGCCGTCCATCTCCATCTCTGCGTATACGTCATAGCCTTCCAGGTCGCCGGTCCATGCATAGAACACGTTGCCCGCATTCGGCACCGCTCTCAGGTATACCGTCGTACCATCCAGTACGGATAACGGGGACGGAAGGTCAACATACGTCACACCGTCCGATGACCATTGTATCGTTCCGGAACCGGATACGGATGAGGTCAGTGTGAATATCGGGATCGCCGAGAATGTTGCTTCGACGGTCATATCACCGCTCATCAGCAATGTTTCGTATGCTGCGGTGCTTGTGAGATCGCCGCCCCACTGATCGAACACGTTGCCCGCATTCGGCACCGCTCTCAGATATATCGTCTCGTCAGCCGGTACACCGGTCGAAGACGGCAGGTCAAGATACGTAACACCGTCTAACGACCATTGTATCGTTCCGGAACCGGATACGGATGAGGTCAGTGTGAACAGCAACGTACCGTCCGATTCAAGTTCGAAATCAACGCCCGAGGTGTCGGCCGTGAACGGCCCTTCCGGGATCTGCGATATTGACGCCGCGGTGACCTCATAGCCGGCCAGTGTTATTCCCGTTATCATCAGACTGTCGGCGGCCGCCGTTATCGAGAAGACGCCGGTGGATGTTGTTGCCGGTGTGTTGAACGTTACTGACGTGTCGCCGTTCAGTTGATACTGTATCGTAACGCCTGAAAGCTCAGTACCCGCATCGGATACTGTTCCGGTGACGGTGATTGTTGCGATCACCGTGAACACGGCCTCGATCGTCATGTCACCGCTCATCAGCAATGTTTCGTATGCTGCGGTGCTTGTGAGATCGGTGGTGTCCCAATCGCTGAATACGTTGCCTGCATCAGGCACCGCTCTCAGGTATACCGTCGCATTTTGCGGTACTGATAACGAGGCCGGAAGGTCAACATACGTCACACCGTCCGATGACCATTGTATCGTACCTGAACCGGTACCGGATACGGATGAGGTCAGCGTGAATGTCGGGATCGCCGAGAACACGGCTCCGACCGACATGTTACCGTCCATGAACAATGATCCGTCCGCTTCGATCGGGTCGCCTGTCCAGCCGGTGAATTCATTGCCCGCATCGGGCATCGCCAACAGCCATACCGTCTCCTCCGCCGGTATGACCATGGTCGCGGGAGCCTCCGCATATGTCTTGTTATCCGCAGACCACAGGATCTTGCCGGATCCGGTCGTTGCCGTTGTCAGTGTGAATGACGTCGTTCCCGGTGTCGTATCCTAGAAGAATACCGCTCCCACTGTCTTGTTGCCGTCCATTATGAACGAGATGTCAGGACCGTTGCCTGCGAGGTCCTTGGTCCATGAGTAGAACGTTTCATCGCCTGTTTCCGTGCCCGGCACCGCTCTCAGATATACCGTCGAGCCGTTCTGCACTGTTACCGATGCGGCGAGGGCCGCATAGGTCGTACCGTCAGAGGACCATTGTATAGTTCCGGGGCCGGTTGCCGACGACGCTAACGTGTACTTCACCGGATCTGTCGTCGTACCTCCTACGGATACTGTTATGTCGGTGTCCTCGGGATACGTGACGTCAACGTTCATCGTCGGATTGACGACGGATATGTTCAGTGTCGGCGTTCCCGTGTACGTTAACGTGTACACTCTTGACCAGACCGGTGCGGCATCGGTTGCTGCGCTCAATGTGAGTATTATACCTCCGGCTCCGCCGTCTATCAGTGTTCTGCCGGTCGTCGGCGAGAACTCCGGCATTTTGCCCGGTGTTGTCAGCGCAAGGTACACCGTGTTCTTGTTGTAGTTGTAGACGGTCATCGTTACCGTGGTCGTGGTCCCTGTCGTCTTGTATTCAACTTTCACGTCGACACCCGGGTCGCCCGCGAGACTCACGTAGGCCGTTTCGTCCGGCAGAGGCGGATCGCTTGCCGGGTTCTTCATGATCATGGTGCCGTCCTGTCCGGGCGTTCTTACTATTGCTGTTATGTTGGCCGTGGATGTTCCCGTGGTGTTCGTTGCAATGCTTATCGAAACGTTGGACGTCGGTCTCATGAATGATCCGAACACCATCTCCGTGTACGCGCCGCCCGAATTCGTTACGCTGTCGTTGGTGCTCGCGTAATTCCTCTTCGGAAGAACGACGGAATAGTTGCCTAAAGAGTCCGTCGACGTCATTATGATATTATTCCCGTCCTTGATGAACACCGGGACGAACGATACACCGAGTGTGCTCGTTGCCGCAGTACCCGTTGACGGTCCTGTGTATTGTACTCTCCCGCTCACGAATACCGCATCCTCGAGTTCTATCTTCACATTCTGTGAAGCTCCCGTTAATGTTACCGAACCGAAGTATGCTTTGCTGTCCCTGGCCACCGTTTCGCGCGCATATGCGTACAGCGTGTAGTCACCGGCGGGCAGCTTGACCGTTGTCTTTCCGGAATCGGATACCGATACGGTCATGATCATCATATCTTCGCTGATGAATGCAACGACCGCGCCGATGGCCTCTTTGTCATATTCGACATTTATCGTAACGTCGACCGTGCCGGCAATTGCCGTGCTCTTGTTAACGATGTTGGTCGTTCCGTCAACCTTTGCGTACACCGACGCGGACGTTTCACCGGATACGGATGTTATCGTTGCCGTGTATGTGGACGCGTTCCCGTAATCGCCGACCGGCACGAATATCGATGCCGTTGCTCCCGTTGCCACGACCGTTGCCGTGTATGTGCCGCGGATCGCATACGCACCGTTCGTGAGTGTTATGACATCACCCGCCGTTACGTTGACTATTTCGATCTCGGCCGCCTCGACCATCCTCAATGTAAGTCTCGACACACTGTTGAGCGTCGCGGTGAATGATGCCGTGTTCGCTGTTGTTAACGTATTGGATGTGTTCGGAACCAGGATGTACGGTGCGCCGTTGAATTCGTTGCCGGCCAGCCGTGCTGTATATGCTCCCGGCGCCGCCGCGGTCTTCGCTATGTTGCCGTCGGCTTCTGTTGTCAATACCGAACCGTCCTTGCTGACGATCTCGATATCCCCGTCGCCGATCATTACGGGCATTCCGTAATTGTCGAGTATGGTTATCTCGACGCTGACCGATTTTATGTCTATCGCGCCCACGTTGATGTTACCGGGATACAAGGTGAATGTTCCCGTATAAACTTGAACACCGTCGATCGTCATAGTCACTGAGTATATGTCCGGTATCACATCAGCCTCGAACGCCCGTCCGTCGGCTGTCAGGTATGTTTCCACGGTGTATGAACCGCCGGACACCCATCCGTTCAGTTCTATCGTGATATTCTCGCCCAGATCCGGGACGAGGGTGCCCGTAACGTAAGACAACGGTATCTTGGTGTCGCCGTCCAGATCCCCTATGACGCCTACCAGGACCTCCATCGAGTATATCGGACCGCTGTAAAGTTTGAATTCCTTCGGGTCACCGACGTTAGCGGATATCATGATACTGTATTCGCCGTCCTCATTCGTCACCGTCTTACCGAGAAGGTTCCCTTCATCGTCGAACACCGCTACTGTAAGTCCGCTTACGGATACCTCTGCCGTTTCACCGGTCGGTATGCCGTCCGTTTTCACGGTGCCTTTGTATACGTCGCCGTCGCCGTCGTACTTCAGGAATGCCATTCCGCCGAAGTAGTTGATGAAACCGCCCGCATCCGGATCTGTGACAGCATCATACTTAGCGGCCTGTTTAGCCTGCGCATCCTTTGCGAGCATCAAATTCCAATCACCGGTCGGGTTACCGTCGCCGTCCCTCGGCGAATACGTTACCCACCACTCCTGTTCGTCAACGTAGAAATTACCCAGACCGTATCCCGGGTATGCTTTTATCGTTCCGTCGCTGAACATCAGTCCGCTGATCATGTCAGCATACGACAGATTCGCATTGTTGATCATTAATCTGTAGTCATACAGTGAAGGGCCTACGAGCGCCTTCCATATCATCGTGTCATACATCACATCTTCGTACGTGTAGTAGTAACCGAAGTACGGGACCCCGGCTGTGTAGTACTTCGTCGGGGAGCCGTTCCTGTCCAAGTGATAACTGTTCAGATATGCCATCGTACTGAACACGTTCCCGTCGCCGTAGTACAACGGAAGCATGTTCCCCGTTACTCCTATGTAATCGATGCTCCTGCCTGTTTCCGCGCGTAACACATCGTAGAACTCCGCGATCGTTCCGTCGGTGTAGTTCGACGTCATGAATTCCGCGGCGGCAAGGTACATTGCATTCTCTGCGGTGATGTTGAAGTTCGTTGCTCCGAATATGTTCGGATTCGTCCTTACGTAATCCGTTGTGTTAACGATCACACGGTCGGCCGCTCCCGGATCCGAGAGACTGTACATGCCGTCGAATATTATCAATTCCAGGTCCGCGGCTTCATCATGACCCATCGCATCCCGCATATCCTGCGGTATTTTGCCTTCGAATTGTATCAGCCTTACGGTCATCGCCGTTATCGATCCGGACGGCGTTCCCAACAATATGTTGGAGGCCGCCGAATAACCATTCCCGAAACTATCCGATACAACGCTGAAACCGCCTTTGGCCGCGGCTTCCATTCCGTAGTCGAGCCATGTTACCAATGATCCGGGGTTCGTTCCCGAGAAGTGGTCCCATGCCGTTGAAAGTGTCCAATCGTCATCCCTGATGTAGAAATTCGTTGCGCCGAGATAGCTTATCCCGCCGGAACCCATGCCTCCCAGTGTTCCCGATAATTCCGAGTTGTAATCTCCTTTATCGTTGCTCGGTATGCTCGCGTCCACCGCGTAAAGCACATTCGGCATCAGGAGTATGAACACCGTTCCCAGAACGGTCAGCAGCGGCATCGGTTTAAGGATCTTCTTCCAGACCGATGTGATCGTTGCTCCTTTGAATCCTTCCGCATATGTCTTGAGATCGGCGCGTTTGATTATCGCCACGAGAACGACGCCGGCGCCTATCGCGTACATCGGTGCCGCAAGTAAAGCTAAGTCCACACTCTGCCAGCTTGCGTACAGAAGCGCCAGGAACCACATCACTATGAAAAGGTATTTCGGCGATCCTATGTTCTTCGGCAGCCTGAACAGCATGTACGCGGCCAGAGCAACAGAGAACCACATCGTTACCATTCCCGCGTATACGGCCTGTGATGACAACGCAACACTTTGCGTCGACACCAGCAGCGATCCGAACAGTCCTTGTGCGTACGGGTTGGCGCCGGATGTCATCGCCGAGTACAGCGAAGGTATGAAGAACCATGCTACCGCCATGAATATTGCGAATATGGCTATCGATACGGGAATGCTGATCACCCATATGCGGTACGTCGCTATCAGGAATGCTATCACTGTGACCAGGAGTATCAGACAGAGCGGCCCGACCGACACCATGGTCATGCCCATGATCACTGCGTAGTACAACGATGAGATGAGTGTTGCGAATAACATCACCGATGCGTACATCGATACGTAGCCGACCGCGCTCTTCCCTCTGAATCTGTCGAAGACCGCCTGTACCACCATTATCACGCAGAATACCATTATCACCGCCATGAAACCGATCCACGACAACTGAAGCGCAAGTAACGAGAGACCTGCGAATAAGAGATTCTTCAGGACCTCCTTGTTCTTGAACGGCGACAATAACGAGGAAACGTCATCCTCGGTCGGTTTGTATGCTTTTACCGCTTTCAGTAAGAATAACGTCGTGAGTACGAAGAACAGCACGAAGAATGCGCTCTCTGTACCGTTGGAGAATACCGTCTTAACTATCGCCAATGACGATATCGCGAAGAATGCGGCTGCTACGTACCCTGCCTTCCGGCTGAACATCTCCTTCCCGAGGAAATAGACGGGTATGCAAGTGAATGCACCTACGACCGCCGTGGAGTAGACGAGCGCTATGCTGCTTGCATCGGCCGCGGAGTAGCCGAATAACGTTAACGGGAATGCGACTATCGCAACCGCCCAATCAAAGAGCGGCGGGCTGTAGTTGAGCCCTCCGAACGGATAGTTGAGCAACGGATCCGTCACAATATGACTGCCCGTTGCGACTATGTGCTCTATCACCCTTAGATGATATGCGGCGTCCGATCCCCCGGAAAGCGCGAAACCGCTTCCGGCGGATGTGCCGTACGCGAAGAATATCCTCAGTATCAAAGCTACCAGGAATATCGACAACAATACGGTCAGTGAACGCCAGTTATCTGCGAACCATCCGTTTATACCGCTCTTGGAAGAGCCGTCCGAACTGTCTTTTGACTGACGCATCCTACATTCTCCACTTTATAGAACAGTGGTTGATTGCGCTCAGACATAAATACATTTGCGGG